>WNFV01007914.1_pt1 | contig 12141 bp, 12 predicted proteins | sample 5400101 | NCBI WGS metagenome assembly WNFV01 (sample SAMN13153361, study PRJNA577476) | soil metagenome | isolation source: 115 cm soil or saprolite under grassland replicate 1 | place: USA:California | collected 2016-06-15
GACCCGACCGCCACCGGGTGGAAGCTCGGCGATGTTATCGGCAGCGTCCGTGAGGCAGTCGAACTCTCCAGGATGCGAGCCGTTGACCTCGATCACCTCGAGGCCCTCGGGAGATTCCTGCCTGCCATCTATCTGGCGTTCAACCTCGAGCGGAGGACTCCCTCGCTGGACCTGTGGAAGCTGGCCAGCGATTCAATCGAGCGACAGAACTCGGCCTTCATCGGAGAGGGCGGCGGGTGATGAGCTCAATCACGACCTGGACGCGGCTAGAGCCAATCCCAAAATCGAGTGATCTCATGGCGGGCCTTCGGGCCGAAATCGCCGACCCCCTATGGTTGATAGCCCGGCAACGGCAATTCGGGGAGTTGCGCGGCGAAGACGCCGGATCTCCCATTCAGGCTCAGCTGACCGCCGAGAGCGCCCGCATCTCCCGGTATCACCCGGGGCTTCCCAGAGCCGACGCGGGACAGATGGCAATCGACCACACCGATTCGAGCCTTCCCCTCGAAGCTCTCGTCGAGCAGGAACCGGTCTGGTCTCTGCACGGCGACGGCCGGTTGAGAGTGGAGGCCGGTCTCCATTTCCTACGGCTCCTCCGGAAGCATCGAGCCGGCAACCTCCGAGCCAGGTACGTCACCCACTATGGCATCCGTAACCAGGACATCGCCGGCGACGATCCCGACACCGTCGCCCTCCGCCGGGGGGCAGTGGGACGGGTGCCCGATGGATATCGGCTGGCCGAGGATCTTCGGCAAGCGAAGGGCAGTCTCCGCCACCTGACCGATCTGCCTGCCCAACCGTCGGTCCCCGGAGAAGACAAGGACAAGGTCCTCGCTGCCGGCAACGACTTCCTCGCCTGGCGGGAGCAGCTGATCGTCGACCTGCCACAGAGCAGTGATGCTTGGAAGCCGAACAGGCTCGAGCATAGCTTCGCCGTCCAGGCGGAGATGCCCGCCGGAAGGGTCGTCCTAGTGGCCGACGAGTATCGAGGTGGCCGGCTGGATTGGCATCATTTCCGAGCCGAGACCGGATCCAACCTCGGGCCGCCACAGCGAGACGCCGCGGCCGAACACACTGTGCGGACCGTGATCCCCACCCCCGTATCCTACGGAGGCATGCCCGCCGACCGGTTCTGGGAAATCGAAGACGGATCGGTTCGGTTCGGCGCATTGGTCACGGGTCGCACCGACCTTGCCCGTCTGCTCCTCGGCGAGTTCGCTATCACTTACGGCAACGACTGGTTCGTCATCCCCATCGATCTCCCGGTCGGCTCGATCTGCGACGTCGCCTCGCTTCGCGTCATCGATACCTTCGGTGAGGAAACGTTCGTCGAACCAGCTCGGCATCTAGGCACGTCGTCTTGGACCATGTTCAATCTCAGTGCTCCAAACGCGCCGCAGCGAGTACAGAGCCTGATGTTCATGCCGCCAGTGCTGCTCGAGACACAAGAGTCGAATCCACTCGAGGAAGTTGCGTTCTTCCGCGACGAGATGGCCAATGTGGTCTGGGGAGTCGAACGGACCGTGGTCAGCGGAGCCGGCACGGTTATCGATCGCTACGAGGAGCACCAACGCGCCCTGGCAGCCGGTGAGTCACAGCGAGTACCGGTCGACTTCGGTGAGGCTGAACTGATCTATCGACTTCAGAGCTACGTGCCCGAGCACTGGTATCCATTGGTGCCCGTGGGCACCAGAGGCCTACAGCTCGAGCGGCGGCCGATCATCCGCTTCGCCGCAAACGGCACTCAGACCGTTGTCGAGCCCAAGGGCCGAGTCCTCAGCGCCGCCACACCGTTGCGGGTGGAAAACGAGGAAGTCTCTCGAGGGGGAGCGACAGTTACCCGCCAGTTCCAGCTCACGCGCTGGATGGACGGCAGGACGATTGTCTGGCTTGGGCGGAGGAAGGACATCGGTCGAGGCGAAGGATCGAGCGGTCTCCGATTCGATTCGGTACTTAACACCGCGAACATTTCGACCCCGAGCTCTTGAACCACCCTGAGCTGCTGAGCTGGATCAGTGGGGAGCATAAGAGCGATCGCCTCTCAGACTTCTCTGTCGCCGCGATCGGTGGCATCGGTGATGTAGGCCTCCACGTATTTGAGATTGCCCGCCGTCGGACGCTGGCACGGTGGCGGCCGTGCCCTGACCGAGCGATACCAGCGAGAGTATCGATGCCAAGAGACTGGTAATGCGAGAAGAGGTCTCAGGCGATCACTACTCCTCCATACGGGGAAGGCGAAGGGGCCCGAACCTCGCAGCGGAGCCGCCCGCCGTGGCAGGAGAGGCCCCCGGCGATCTGGCCAGAGTCCCCGCCGGCTGCCTCCGCTGCCTCTGAACGCCGCCTCAGCATCGGCGGATAGGTGGGTGCTGGTGGGATCGAACCATCGACCTCCGCCTTGCCAAGCTCAGTCAGTCGTCCGGCGATGCAAAGAGCCTACGGGCCGACGAGTTCGAGGCCCAGCGCGCGCAACCTGCGTGCATGAGATCCGCAGACGGCGATGACGCGGACCATCGGATGTCCCGGTCTCCCAGCGCGAGTCGATTTGATCTCCAGCTTTAGGGTTGCCGGAATCGCTTCTCGACGGAGGCTGAGCGGGCCCGACGAGGCGCTCAGAGCGTGAACGGGGGCAACAGACCACGCTGCACCAGGACCCGGTTGATCTCGTCCAGACCTTCCATTGCGGAGACGGCCAGGCCCCGGAAGGTTCCAGCGACGAAGAGATCCTGTTGCGCGAACTGCTCCTGGAGGGCGGCTACTGTCAAGCCGTAGCTCCCGTCACTGACGTCGATGAGGCGCCGCTCGAAGGCGTCGCTCGGTTCACGGCGGGTCGCGCGCAAGAAGTCGGTGGGCGCGAGATGGCCCAGGGAATCCCGCAGGATCGCGACCGCCGCGGCATGCGTCGGGCCGTCGTCGACGATGACGGCCCGAAGCTCGTCGAGGAGATCACCGTCGAACACCGGGTCGGCAGTCACCGCCGGACGCAGATGCGCGTACCGCTCGTCGACGGCCGATGCGATCGCGTGCTCGCGTTCGAGGAGTCGTTCGAGCTGCGCCGAAGTGGGCGGGCCGAGCGCGATCTCGGCGGTGGAGTCGCTGGCGATGGTGGCCGCCCGTCCGAACTGGGGGGACCGTCCGGCGTCGACCAGGCCGCGGTTGACCCCCTTCAGGTGGAACATCTCGCTCTGCGCGAGGACGAAGGCCGCGCCCGCCGCCTCGCGCCCCTCCTTGATCGTCGCTCCACCTTCCGCGGTCTCCAGGTCGTGACCGAGCGCGCAGCGCACCGACAGGTACTCGACGACGAGCGCGTGCTCGACGGTGGCAAGGAACTCCAACTCGTCGAGGACCTGTTCGCGACTCAACAGTCCACTCGGCCTGCCCTGATCTCCTGGTGACATCGCTGCCTCCCCGCCGGCCCGTCATCGGACGCTCGGCCCCTGATTCGGAGAGCGACCGGTACTCCCATCATCGGTCATCGGCCGTCGTGGGGTTTGTTGGCCGAAGCTCAAGCCAAGATGTTGAGGACGTGCACAGCCGGGTCATTTCTGGTGCAACCCCCGAGAAGTCGGCTCCTCGATCGATCGTCTCCCCGGGTCCGCGCCCGCCGGAACGGCCTCGACCGGATCGCGGTGGGATCCGCTCCGGGGACGCCTGACGGCTCGCCCAATGGCTGGATAGCCGGCCCCGTGTAGCCGACCGGCACTGACTTAGGGAAGCGGAAGACGCCGTCCGATCATCAACGGGCCTCCGCCAAGGGGATGTCCGACGTCGACCTACCGGTGTCGCATGTCCGCGCGCAGATCCTCTGGCATGGTCGGCGGCTCAGGCCGCGGTGAGCGGCGAAGGGCCCGGCAAAGGTGGAACGTTCGGCGAGGCGTGAGCCTCCCATGGGGAGCCGATGTGTCGGAGTGCGGCGATCGGAAGCGGCAAGAAGGAGAGATCGTGGAGTCCGGGACGACTCCCCGTTGACTCCACGATTTCTCCCCGGTGCCCCCGGGAGGAATCGAGGGAGTCCCCCTCTTTGGCACGCCTGGTCCGGGAGCCGCGCGTATCCGGAGTCGGAACCGGCCGTCAGCCCTCAGGACCCGACGATCTCGAGGATGCGAGTAGCGCGGAGGCGATCTTGTCTTCACGGTGAAGCACAGCCGGACCTTGACGTCACGGTGGCCGTCGTCCTTCGCGAGGATCTTCACCAGCTCCTGCCGAGCTCGGGCTGGCTCCCCCAAAGGGCCGGTCTCAGCCACCAGCTCGACCCCTACCTCAATCGGACCACAGGGCAAACGAGCGTGCGAATGACGCCGTCGATGGCCTGGATCCTTGCCACGCCGATCTTCATGAGGTGATCGAGGGTCGACGCCTGGGCTCGTGCGATCACGTCGTACGGGCCGGATACGTCCTCTGCGGCGAGGATTCCCCGGACGGCGGCGACCTCCCCGGAGACGCCCCGCCCCGCCGTGCCCGGTTTAACCTGGATCAGCACATACGCGTCGACCATTCCTCCTCCTGTGCCAGCCGCCTGCGCAATCCTACGGTCGGATTCGCCAGACGCACCCTCGAATGCCTGTATCGGCCGAAGCCGAACGTGCTGGCGGCGGGATCGTCAAGCCAGCGCAGCGCGAATCGTGGGTGGATACCGCGGCTCCTTCACTGATCCAGACGACCATCTGCAAGGTCGCCTCAGGCGCCGGGCAACGGCCGTTTGCCGAATAGCCCAGCACTCGCTGCCGCCTGACCTTCACGACAAGCGATTGGTCAGGCACGCGACATCCCGACCACGACCGGCCTCAGCGAGCCGCGCGCTCGAACTTGCTGCTGTCGACCACCTAGGGCGCCGGGCAGCCTGTCTCAGCGCCGCTGAGCTTCCCAAGCAATTCGACAGCGGGACACGTAGGGACATGGGCCACGGCACGGCGTCGCAGGTACGACTCTCGTGCCCCCGGGGCGAACCGAACGAAAGTGCAGACATCCGGCACGCGCGTTTGTCCAGGTACAGGCCACCTACTCGCTGGCATGATCTGAGGTCCCTCTTGAGTCCAATCCCCCGAGAGGCCATCCCGGCAGTGGACCCGGTCGCGCGGTTTGGGTTCACCTACCGGCCAACGAACCCCACAGAAGCCTGGGATGCGAGTTTCATAGAGCCCCCGCACATGGGACGAGAGTTTGACAAGTGGGAATCACGGCGAGGTTGTGGGCCCTCAGTCGTGCGCATCGGGCTCTCCAATTCCTCGCTCCGATTCCCACTGCCTCCCCGATATCTCCACGATTCTCTCCCAGCCGGTAGAGGGCTGGCAGGGCGGACGAGATCCCGAAGCGTTCACGCCACCAGAGAGCGGACTCTCCTCAGCGATTGACTGAATGAATCATTCAGTCTAGGATCATATGAGGTATGAAACTGCAGATTCGCCGAACGAGGCCCCAGCCGGAGGCCCGGCTGGAGGACGTGGTCCGAGCGGGGGCGGCGGTGTTCGCCCGGCGGGGCTATCGCCGCACGCAGATGGCGGACGTGGCCAGGCAGATGGGGGTCTCCCCGGGCAACCTCTACAACTACGTCGAGGGCAAGGACGCCCTGTTCTACCTCGTCCTCCGCCGGGCCTTGGGGGAGCGGTCGGGCGATCACCCCCTGGAGCTTCCCGTCACCGGGGCGAGCGTGCCGGTCACCGCGGAATGGATGGCGAAGCGGCTGGACTTCGTGAGCGACTTCCCGGAGCTGGAGCGGGCCTTCGCCCGGAGGCGGCCTGCCAGCCAGGAGCACGAGGTCCAAGCGATCGTGGGGGAGCTGTACGACGTACTGGCCCGGATGCGGCTCGGGGTGGACATGCTCGAGCGGTCCATCGAGGACCTCCCGGAGCTCGCCACGGTGTTCGGCGGGGTCCGCCGAGAGCTGTTCGCCCGGTACGAACGCTGGCTGCGTCAGCGGGCCAAGGCCAGCACGATCCGGGTGGAAGATCCCGAGGCGGTGGCGCATCTGATCGTGGAGATGTGTTCGTGGGCGGCCCGCCGTCGCCCCAACGATCCCGACGCGGCAGGGATCTCCGACTCCGCGGCGCGGCGGGCGGTGTGCCGCTTCGTCGCCAACGCCCTGGTGCCGGTCAATGGGGACAACCGGCCCACTGATCGGAAGCGAAGGAGGGGAAGCGCATGAGTGCTGCTCACACTCAGTCCCAGACGGCACCTGCCCCTCCGGGCATCGGTGCGCGCAGCTTGGCGGCCGCCCCTTCCCCCTCGACAGAGCGCCGGCCCGAGCTCGACTTCATGCGGGCCTTCGTGGTGGCGGGCTTGGTGGTCTTCCACTCGGCCATGGTGTTCATCACCGCAGGCTCGTGGTTCGTGAGCGACCCCCGACCCAGCCGCGGGTTCGACGTGTTGGTCCTGTGGGGCTTGACCTGGGGAATGCCGCTGCTGTTCGTGGTCTCGGGCATGGGTGTGCGCCACGCCCTTGGCAGCCGTTCGGCCGGGGCGTTCATCCGCAGGCGGGTCTCGCGGCTTCTCGTGCCGTTCGTGGTCGGGATGGTCGCTCTGCTGCCACCCATGTTCTACCTGGAGCGACTGGGCAAGGCCGGCTTCCACGAGTCGTATGGACACTTCTGGCTCCGGTTCCTGGACGTGCCCGCGCTGGCCCGGGGTTTGCTGTCTCGCGGCGTGTGGTGGTCGGGCCGTGACGAGTTCGACCCCGCCCACCTGTGGTTCCTCTACGTCCTCCTACTGCTCTCGATGGCGCTTCTCCCCCTGTTCCTCTATCTCCGGCGCTCCACAGGGATGAGGCTCATCGATCGCATCGCTGACGCCGCGGAACGCCACCCGTTCGCGATGCTGCTGGCAGGGGCGGTTCCCATGGGGCTGGTGGAGGCCGTGCTCGGCCCCGACAAGGTCACCGGCGGCTGGGAACGACTGGCGTACCTTTTCCCGCTCCTCTTCGGATACATGATCGCGTCGAACCGCCGGTTCGAGAACGTTCTGCGACACGAACGCCGGCGCGCCCTGGTCTGCGCCATCCTGTCCACGGCGCTGCTGGTCTGGTGGACCGGCGTCATCGGGTTCGACGACATCGTCGCCGGCGATGTGCCCGGGTGGGGCGCTCTGCAGGGGTTGGCGGGCTGGGCATGGGTCATGGCCATCCTCGGGTTCGCCGGGTCCTGGACCGCACGGTCGCTGCGGCAATCGGCGATCGAGGTCACCCAGAAGGCCGGGAGACCGAACCGCGCCTGTCTCGCGCCGCCCGGTACGCGAACGAGGCCGTCCTTCCTTTCTACGTCCTGCACGAGCCGGTCATCGTGGGAGCCGCGTGGGTCATCGTTCGCTGGCAGGCCCCGATCCTCGCGAAGTACCTCGCGCTCGTGATCGGGTCGTTCGCGGGCACGCTGGCGCTGTACGAGGTCTTGGTCCGGAGGTTGCGAGTTACTCGGTTCCTGTTCGGCATGAAGAAACCAGATCGCCGGGCGGGGGTGGATGTCGCAGGTTCGACTCCCGTGCCCCCCCGGGGGGAGTCGGACCAGACCTCCGCAGACTGATCCGGCTTCGCCAGCGGCTACTACTGCGATTGAAGGGCAGGTCCGGAGACCGTAAGCGCTGAAACAGAAGGCGCCATGGCTCCATCACGATTCCATCAGACCTGATCGAGGCACCTGGTGACCCTCTCGGGCGTGAATGACCCCGCTGTGATTCACCACAGGAGAAGGGCTGCTCGGTGCTGAGCCGTCGTGCAACCAGGGTTACACTCTCCGGCGCCGAAGCTAGTGAGGAGCGGGCCACATGCCCGGATGGGTACTTCTTGCCTACCGAGTTCCTCGCGAGCCATCAACGCCCCGCATCGCGATCTGGCGAAGCCTGAAGCGGCTGGGGGTCGCCCAGCTCCTCGACGGTCTGGTTGCGCTGCCACTGGACAATCGGAACCGGGAGCAGTTCGAGTGGCTCGCCGATGAGATCGTGGAGGCGGATGGGGAGGCCACGCTCTGGGTCGCCCAACCGGCACGGGCCACAGAGGAGAGGGCCCTCCAGGAGCAGATGGCCTCAGCCATCGCGGACGAGTACCGCTCGATCATCTCTGCGGCCAAAGAGACCCGTGGGAGCTCCTCCTCCAGCCGCGCCGCCCGGACCCTCGATCGTCTCCGCCGCGAGCTTCGAAGGATCGAGCAGCGCGACTACTTCCCGCCGCCCCAGAGGGAGAGGGCGATCCGAGCCGTGGAGCAGTTGGCAGCACTGATGGAGGTGGCACCGTGAAGTGGGCGACGAGGGCAGGGTGCCACATCGACCGGGCGGCCTGCGCGTGGCTCATCCGCCGGTTCATCGATCCGGATGCCGAGTTCACCTTCGTGGCCGATCCGGACGAGGTCCCCTCCGGCGCAGTTCCATTCGACATGCGGGGGGCCGAGCTCACCCATCACGGCGGTGATTGCAGCTTCGAGACGTTCCTCAAGCGCTACGACCTGAAGGATCCGGTGTTGTGGTCGATCGCCCAGATGGTGCACGAGGCCGACCTCGGCGACGAGCGATACAACGCCCCGGAGGGTCCGGGGCTCGACGCGCTCCTGCGGGGACTGTCCTTCGTGGCCAACGACGAGAAGGTGCTTGAGGTCTCCGCTCCGTTGTTCGACGGCCTGTACGAGTTCTGCAAGCGAGCGTTGCTGAGCGGCCGACGGCCATCCTGAGGTACGGGTTCGCGCGGGAGGACTGGCATGAAGTGGGTCACGAGGGAACGCCCCAAAACCGACCGCATCGCCTGCCCCTGGCTGATCCGGAGGTTCATCGACTCGGACGCGAGATTCTGTACGTGCCGGCGGATCGTGTGCTCGAGGTCGCCGAGCAAGAGAAGGCCCATTCCTTGATGCGCCCGGAGCCGAATACACCCACCGCGATGGCCTCTGCACCTTTGAGGTCCTGATCCGCGACTTCGGGCTCGGTGAAGATCCGGCCCTCGTGCGGCTCGCCCGGATCGTCCACGCAGCGGACGTCCGGGAGGATGTCGACTCCGATCCTGTGGGCCCGGGGCTCCTCGCCATCGGGGAGGGCGGCCTACTCGCCGAGAGCGACGACCGCCGGCTTTAGGAGCGGGGGGTCGTTCGTCTACGACGCCCTCTATGAATGGTATCGGCACCACGCCGACGACGCCGGCCGCTGAGCCGCGAACACCCCGGGAATCACTCCGCTATCGTATGCAACCGTGGTTACATCCACGACCGCCGTGCGCGGGAAATGACCGAGCGTTCTTCCACTGGACGCGAGGAGACCGCTCGGGGCGGGCCCATCGGGCTTAGGCAGTTCGCGCGGTACTTCCTGGGCCTCGGGATCTGGGGGTTCGGGGGGCCCATCGCCACGGTGGGGTACATGCAGCGGGACCTCGTCGAGAAGAGGAGCTGGCTCGGCCGGGACGAGTTCCTGAACGGCGTGGCCCTCGGCCAGACCATGCCGGGACCGCTCGCCGCGCAGGTGGTGATGTGGATCGGCTACCTCCAAGCGGGCGCCCTCGGTGCTCTCGCCACGGCGCTTCCGTTCATCCTGCCGTCGTTCGCCCTCGTCATCAGCGTGGCCGTGGTCTACGTCCAGTTCAAGGGGACTACGGTCATCCAGGCCCTGTTCTACGGGATCGCCCCGGCGGTGATGGCCGTCCTCGCCACCGCCGCCGTCAAGCTCGCCAAGCTCACCGACGGGAAGGATGCGAGGCTCTGGGTCATCTCCGCCATCACCCTCGTCGTCACCGCGGTGACCGGTGCGGAGATCGCCCTGCTGTTCATCGGCGCCGGCGTGGTGATGATGCTCTGGGAGGCTCCGCCCCGGTTCGTGAAGGGGGCCGGCTCCCTGCTCGTCCTTCCCAAGGCCGCCCCCGGTCTGCTGATGGGCGCAGCGACGGGGGGGACTCTGCTCACGCTCGGGCTGTTCTTCCTCAAGGCGGGGGCGTTCATCTTCGGAAGCGGCCTCGCCATCGTGCCGTTCCTCAGGGAAGGTGTCGTGGTCCAGCATCACTGGCTCACCGCCCGCCAGTTCCTCGACGCCGTCGCCATCGGGCTCATCACCCCGGGCCCCGTAGTGATCACCGCGGCGTTCATCGGGTACTTGGTCGGCGGATTCGCCGGGGCAGGGATCGCCACTGTGGCGATCTTCCTGCCGATCTACTTGGGCGTGGTCATCCCCGGGCGGTGGTTCATCCGGCACAAGGACAGTCGGAGGGTCCAGGGGTTCGTCAAAGGGGCCACGGCTGCGGCGGCCGGCGCCATCGCCGGAGCGACCATCGTGCTCGCCAGGGGAGCCATCGTGGACTGGCCGACGGCAGGCATCGCGGTGGTGGCCCTGGGGTTCGTGTGGAGGTTCAAGAACAAGGAGCCGGTCTTAGTCGCCCTCGCCGCAGCAGCGGGCCTTCTCCTGCATCCGTTGGCAAGCTAAACGCACGAAATCCGGTTGCTGCTCAGGGGGCACGCGGTCAAGCAGGAAGCAGCTGGTCCCGACGGGCATTAGATCAGGCGGGAGATCGTTGGTCGCAGGGCCCGGAAATGGAAACCGCCGGAACCCGAAGGTCCCAGCGGTCTCCGCGCGGAACTGTACGCCCTCCCCGCGGAAGCGGTCAAGGCCTCTTCGTCCTCGACGATCAGGCCGCTCGCTCCACGATCTCGGCTATGCCCACGTCGCGATCGGGGGACCTGGCTCGGGCGAGCATCACCGCCACGAGTACGCTGAGCCACAGCCCGCTCAGCGCATAGCCACCGAGGACGTCGCTCAGCCAGTGCGCGCCCAGGTAGATGCGGGAGCCACCGACGAGGCCGACGATCAGGGTGGCGGCCGCGAACGGCACGTATCGACGCCCACGCATCATCCCGGCGTCGAGGAGGGCGAGCATCCCCCAGACGGCCAGGCTCTGGGTGGCGTGACCCGAGGGGAAGGCGAACCCCGAGAATTGGTACCCGACGTCGAAGCGAGCGGGCGGCCGGGCCCGGGCCACAAGCGGCTTGACGATGTCGTACAGCAGCACCCCCGAGCAGCGACGCTCCGAGCTTGCCGAGAGGCTTCCAGTCCCGCCGCCGAACGACGAAGTAGCTGCCAACTAGGAGGACGATCGGGATCAGCACCACGGTCGATCCCAGCCAGGTCACGGACTTCATCAGGCCGGTGGCCCACGCCGCCCGGTGCGCCGCCACGAAATGCTCGAAGCGGGGATCGATGCGAGCGACCTCGTCGTGCGCGACCACGTCCTGGGTGAGCCCCCCGAACGCCCACGCGCAGAGAGCCGCGACGGTGACGGCGAAGGTAAGCAGGAACCCCTTCGGGCAGCCCGGATTCAAGCCTACTCCTGCAAGATCCACCCGGGGATGAAGGGCACGATCAACGTCACCTGATCTGCGCTGGCCGCCCGGCTGCTAAGCTGGATCGGCGCCTGCCAGATACGCGCAATCGGAGCAATCCCATGACCCCGCGCCGCATCCTGCCGCCCTTGCTCGCCTGTGTCGCGTTCGCCACGGCCGCCTGTGGCGGTGGCGGCACGCAGGGCAACCCGGCGACCACGACACCGCCGCCGGCGACGACCGGCGAGGCCGTGGACCTCACTCAGGCCATCCGGTTCCATGAAGGCCAGGCGCAGGTGCAGGTCACCGGCGACGTCACCGAGTCGTTCACCGCGGCGCTCGACACGTCGTCCGCGGGCTATACCCCGGCCGGCGGCGGCGACCCGGCCGAGATCGTGATCGACTGGCAGGCCGAGAACGGCTTCTTGTTCCGGATCGACTTCGACGTCACCGACGGAACCACGATCGACAGGACGTGGGCCGCCGCAGGCGTCCCCGGCACATCGATCAGCGACGAGAACTACTTCCCGGACTTCTTCAGCACGAAGTGCGAGGGTGAGATCGCGCGGTTCAACGCCTCCGGGCTCGAGGGGTCGGTCCAGTGCGCTGACCTGACGAACGACGCCGAGACGAAGACCGTCGACCTGCAGACCGCGTTCACCGCGACCGTCTGAGGCCCGCGGCGGCACTCCTGGAACGCGGGGCGCGGCGGCGGATCCGCTTGCGGACGATCGGCCTCCCGGCGCTCCGCCGCTCGACCTCCCGGAAGCCCGCGCGCAGGGACATCGGCAACAGGCCGGTGTAGGAGCACGTCGGAGGCGCGTTTCCGCGAGTAGTGGTGCCCCCGGGGGGGCTTGGACCAGACCTGCGACGCCTG
>WNFV01007921.1_pt1 | contig 12135 bp, 9 predicted proteins | sample 5400101 | NCBI WGS metagenome assembly WNFV01 (sample SAMN13153361, study PRJNA577476) | soil metagenome | isolation source: 115 cm soil or saprolite under grassland replicate 1 | place: USA:California | collected 2016-06-15
CGCCGCCGCGGTCCGCTACCTCGCCTCGCCGGAAGCCGACTTCGTCACCGGCCAGATCCTGCAGGTCAACGGCGGCGCGCTGTTCGGCAGGTAGCCGGCGGCGGGGGCGGCCTCCCCGGTGCGGCGCAGCCGCCCCTGGAGGGCGGCGGTGAGCAGCGCGGCGGTCAGGACGTTGCTGGCGAAGTCCCGCAGCCACGCCTCGCGCACCTGGTCGAGCGTGCCGGTGTCGGCGGTCGACACGCCGCCGGCGTTGTTGACCAGTACGTCGACCTCGCCGAGCGCGCTGGCGACCGACTCGACCTGCTCAGGCACGGTCAGGTCGACGCCGTGCCAGGTCACGGTGTCGGCGCCGGCCTCCGTGTTCAGCTTGGCGGCCGTGTCGGCCAGCACCTCGCGGCGGTGGACGGGCGACGGCTCGATGTCCGGCCGGTCCGTATGCTGCTCGGGCGAGTCCGATCGAGGAGGACGGAGCGTTGCCACCCGAGCCCGCCATGCCTGGCGCACCCGACCAGCCCCCTTCAGGGGCCGTGGCCGAGCGCGCCCAGGCGCTGCTCCGCGTGCTGGCCGGTCCGGAGGCGGTGCTGCGCCAAGACCAGCTCGCCGCCGTCCAGGCGCTGGTGGTCGACCGGCGCCGCGTGGTGGTGGTCAAGCGCACCGGCTGGGGCAAGTCGGCGGTCTACTTCCTGGCCACCCGGCTGCTGCGTGACGCCGGCGCCGGCCCGACGCTGCTGGTCTCGCCGCTGCTGTCGCTGATGCGCGACCAGATCGCCAAGGCGGAGGGGATCGGCATCCATGCGGCCACTATCAACTCCACCAACGTGGACGACTGGCGCCGGATCGAGGCGGAGCTCGCCGCCGGCCGCGTCGACCTGCTGCTGATCTCGCCCGAGCGGCTCAACAACCCGAAGTTCCGCGACCAGGTCCTGCCCGAGCTGTCCAGCAGGATCGGGCTGCTGGTGATCGACGAGGCCCACTGCATCTCCGACTGGGGCCACGACTTCCGTCCCGACTACCGCCGGCTGGTTCGGGTGCTCGACGACCTCGGCCAGGGCGTGCCGGTGCTGGCCTGCACGGCCACCGCCAACGAGCGGGTGATGGCCGACGTGGCCGAGCAGCTCGGCGCCGAGCCGCAGCTGTTCCGGGGCGCGCTCGACCGCGACAGCCTGGTGCTGTCGGTGCTGCGCCTGCCGGCGCAGGCCGAGCGGCTGGCCTGGCTCGCCCAGCGGCTGTCCGACCTGCCAGGGTCGGGGATCGTGTACTGCCTGACCGTCGGCGACGCCGAGCGGGTTGCGGCCTGGCTCGGCGCCAACGGCATCGACGCGCGCGCCTACAGCGGCCGCACCGACCCGGAGGAGCGGCTCGCGGTCGAGGACGCCCTGCGCGCCAACCAGGTCAAGGTTGTGGCCGCCACCTCGGCGCTCGGGATGGGGTTCGACAAGCCGGACCTGGCGTTCGTCGTCCACTTCCAGTCGCCCGACTCCCCCGTCACCTACTACCAGCAGATCGGCCGTGCCGGTCGCGCCCTCGACCGCGCCGAGGTGGTGCTGCTGTGCGGCGCCGAGGACCGCGCCATCTGGGAGTGGTTCGCCTCCACCGCCTTCCCACCGCGGGAGCAGGTCGCCGCCGTGCTCGGCGCGCTGGAGGCGGCCGGCGAGCCGGTCTCGACCGGGCTGCTCGAGGAGGTCGCCAACCTCAGCCGCACCCGCCTCGAGCTGATGCTCAAGGTCCTCGACGTCGACGGCGCGGTGCGCCGGGTCGCGCGCGGCTGGGAGCGCACCGAGGCGCCGTGGACCTACGACGCCGACCGGCACGCGCGGGTGGCCGCCGCCCGCGCCGCCGAGCAGCGGGCGATGCTCGGCTACGCCACCACCGACCAGTGCCTGATGGCGTTCCTGCGCGGCCAGCTCGACGACCCCGACCCGACCCCGTGTGGGCGCTGCGCCAACTGCACCGGCCACCCGCCGTCGTCCTCGGTCGACCCTGGGCTGGCGGCCGAGGCGGCGCGCTTCCTCTCCGGCCAGGACCTCACCCTCACGCCGCGGCTGCAGTGGCCCCAGGGCGTGCCGGGGCTGCGCGGCCGCATTCCCGAGGGGCTCAGGGTGGAGCCCGGCCGGGCGCTGGCCACGCTCGGCGGTCCGGGCTGGGGGCCGCTGGTCCGCGACCTGCTCGGCGCCGACGGGCCCGTGCCCGACGAGGTGGTCGACGCGGTGGTGCGGGTGCTCGCCCGCTGGGACTGGCAGGAGCGACCGGCTTGGGTGACGTTCGTGCCGTCGCGGCGCCACTCCAAGCTGGTCGAGGACCTCGCCGCCCGCATCGCCGAGGTCGGCCGGCTTCCCCTCCACCGGGTCCTGGAGCGGACCAGGAACGGCCCCCCGCAGCTCGAGATGGCGAACAGCGCCCACCAGTGCCGCAACGTCCACGGCGCCTTCGCCGTCACCGCGCCCGTCCCGTCCGGCGCGGTGCTGCTGGTCGACGACGCCGCCGACTCCAAGTGGACCCTGACCACCGTCGGCGCGCTGCTGCGCGAGGCCGGCGCCGGCCAGGTCCACCCGCTGGTGCTGCTGCGCCGCGGCCCGGACTGACCTGGCCCGGACGCTGCCAGCCGGCCAGCTTGCCTGGTTACAGGCGGACCGGAAGCGCCCATACTGTTCACAGGACGATGAGCGATTCGAACGTCGAGGTTCGCCCGCCGGCGAGGCCACGGTTCCGCGGCCGCCTGCACCAGGGCGCGTTCATGGCGTCGATCCCGGCGGGGATCGCGCTGGTGTCGGCCGCCCACTCCCTGCTCGCGCGCCTCGCCGTGCTGGTGTACGCGACCAGCCTCGCGGCCATGTTCGGCACCAGCGCCGCCCTGCACCGGCTGCACTGGTCGCCGCGGGCGTGGCTGCGCATGGACCGCCTCGACCGGGTGATGATCTACGTGCTGATCGCCGGCAGCTACACCCCGGTGATCCTGCTCGCCCTGCGCCCCGGCTGGCGGGTGGCGTTCCTGGCACTGGTGTGGACCGTCGCGGCGGTCGGCATCGCCCTGGTCCTGGTCCGCACCCGCGCCCGCGGCGTCGGCGTGCTGCGCATGGTCCTGTACCTCGGGCTCGGCTGGATGTCGGTGGTGATCCTGCCCGAGCTGGCCGGCTCGCTCGGGCTCGGCAAGCTCGCCCTCGGCAGCGTCGGCGGGATCCTCTACACGGTCGGCGCGGTGGTTCTCATCCGCCGCCGCCCCGACCCGAACCCGCAGGTGTTCGGCTACCACGAGGTGTGGCACGCCTTCACGATCGCGGCCGGCGCCTGCCACTACGCGCTGATCTGGCTGATCGCCACTGGCCCCTGAGGGCCGGCGCCAGTAGGTGCGGCGTCTGGGTCAGGCCGGCGCGCGCCGTGGGCCGCGGATGGCAGCCGGTCGGGGTTCCGGAAGGTCGAATTCGCTCGAACAGGCTGCCGTCGCGCGTCTTCACAAGCTACCGAGCACTCGGTAAGCTTCGACGCCCCGACGGCGACCTCGCCGCAGGCCTACCCCGGCGTGAACGGCCAGGAGTTCTACACCGAGGGGATCCTCGCCGGCTACCGCTGGTACGACGCCAGGCACATCGAGCCGCTGTTCCCGTTCGGCTTCGGGCTGTCGTACACCACCTTCGGGTACAGCGACCTGAAGGTCCTCCCCGCCGGGCGAGGGCACAGCCCGAGGGTGCGGTTCAGGCTGACCAACACCGGCTCGCGCCCCGGCACCGAGACCGCGCAGGTCTACGCCGGCCCGCTGCCGACCAGCAGCCCGGTACCTCCCAAGCAGCTCGGCGGCGTCGCGCGCGCCACCCTGCGACCGGGTCAGAGCCGCACCGTGACGGTCGCGATCGACCCCCTGTCCCTGTCCTTCTGGGACGTGGCCACGCACCGCTGGGTGATGCCGGCCGGCACCGTGCCCATCCTCGTCGGCAGCTCCTCACGGGACATCCGGCTCACGGGCACTATGACCGTTGCCGGATAGCGCAGCAACCAGGTCCGACTCGGACGGAAGGGCGGTCGACATTCCAGGGTGATCTCCGACGCCACCTTCGTCGCCGAGCACCAGTGCGCCTTCTGGGACTCGCTTCCTAACAGGGCGCGGTAGTCGGTCGGTCCCGGTGGCCGGGGCGGGCGGGGTGGCCGGCGCGGTCGAGCTGGCGCACCTGCTCGGCGGCCCATGGGCTGAGCGCCCACGGCGCGGCGGTCGCGACCGTGCGGAACGCCGCCCAGGGCACCCAGCGCCACTCGGCGACCTCGGCGGGGTCGGGGTGGGGGTCGCCGCCGACCTCGGCGAAGTACACCGGGCAGCGCTCGTTCTCGACCACGCCGTCGGCGGCGACCGCGCGGTAGGCGAACTCGGGCAGTACCAGGTCGAGCCGCTCGGGCTCGAGGCCGAGCTCCTGCCGCAGCCGCCGCCTGGCGGCCGCGGCCACCTCCTCGCCCGGTGCCGGGTGGCCGCAGCAGGAGTTGCTCCACACCCCCGGCCAGGTCAGCTTCGTCAGCGCCCTGCGGGTGGCGAGGACGCGGCCCCGGTGGTCGAACACGTACACCGAGAAGGCCAGGTGCAGGGGCGTAGCTTCGTGGTGCGCTCGGCCCTTCGGCAGCGACCCGATCGGCCGCCCCTCCGGGTCGAGCAGCACCACCAGCTCAGCATCGTCGTCACCGCCCTTGGGCGGCGACCCGTCGGGTGGTTGCGCCACCTCACCTCCGAGCTGGACCTGTCAGGCTGGCCGGTGCGCCGCCGACCGGGCACCGGCGAGCCCCTGACGGTCGCAGACTGTTACCCGACGCGTAGGCAACAATTCCCCGTGCCTCGGGCACCCGAGCCTTACGGCCCAGGCCTCCTGGTCCAACCCGCAGTCGCGGCGCCAGGTTCCCGCTTCGCCGACCGCCGCCTGGACGCCCAGGTCTTCCGCAGTCTTCACGGGCGTTCGCCCCAGCCACGGGGCTGGTTCCCGAGGGACCCCCGGTACCGGCTGTGACGCTACCACGGGAGTCCGACATCCCGTCCGCGGACGAGCGCCACGCCGGGCCGGGCAAAGGTGAGATTACGGGCGGGATTGGCTGCGCAGAATTCCCGCAGCGGGATCGGCCCCCGTCCGGCCGGGGGCCCGCGCCGGAACTCGCCAGCAAAGGAGCCTGCCAGTGAGGAACCAGGCCCGCATCCTCTCGACCCTTTGCCTCGTCGCCCTCCTCGCCGCGTGCACGCCGGGCGGCTCGAGCTCGTCCGGGTCCAAGGGCGGGCAGGTGGTGCTCAAGCTGTCGGCCAACGCCGTCAAGGGCGGCAAGAACGCCCACGAGGCCGAGTGGCTGCAGGACTGGGCCATCCCCGCCTTCGAGAAGCAGATGTCCGACCAGGGCAAGAAGGTCGACGTGCAGTACGTCGGCTCGGGCGCGGACGACGAGGACTACAAGGCCAAGCTCGCCCTCGACCTCAAGACCGGTGGCGGCCCCGACGTGGTCAACATCGACGGCCCTTGGGTCGGCGAGTTCGTCCAGGCCGGCTACCTGAAGCCGCTCGACGAGCTGGCCGGCGCCGAGGTCGACTCCTGGGACGGCTGGGCGCAGATGCCCAAGCCGGTGATCAGCATCATGGAATTCGAGGGCAAGCGCTACGGCGTCCCGGAGGGCACCGACGGGCGCGTGCTGTTCTACAACAAGTCGCTGTTCACCAAGGCCGGCCTTTCCGCCGACTGGCAGCCGAAGAGCTGGGACGAGATCCTCAGCGCCGGCAGGCAGCTCAAGGCGAAGCTCCCCGGCGTGACCCCGCTGCAGATCAACGCCGGCACCTCGATGGGCGAGGCGACCACCGCCCAGGGCTTCCTGCCCCTGCTCGCCGGGGCCGGCAAGGGCATCTACGACCAGCAGGCGGGCACCTGGCAGGCCGGCGCGGCAGTGCGCGACGTGCTCGCCTTCTACCAGTCGGTCTACTCCGACGGCCTGGGCGACCCCAAGCTGCAGCAGCGCGCCGACGGCCGCGACCGCTCCTTCGCCGAGTTCGCCGACGGCAAGATCGCCGTGCTGGCGGAGGGCGACTACTTCTGGCGCGGCGTGATCAGCCCGAAGGACGGGCTCGCGCCGATGAAGGACCGCGACAAGTCGGTCGGCTACGCCCTGATCCCCGCCAAGCAGCCGGGTGCCGGCGTCAACGGCCAGGACTTCGTGAGCCTGTCGGGCGGCGGCGGCCGCATCATCAACCCCAAGACCAAGAGCCCCAAGGAGGCCTGGGCGCTGACCGCCTTCCTCGCCTCGCGCCAGGCGGTCGAGGAGCTGGTCAAGCGCGAGCAGCGCCTGACAGCGCGCGACGACGTCAACAAGAGCCTGCTGACCGACCCGCTGCTCGAGTTCATCGCCACCAAGGTCCTGCCGATCACCAGCACGCGGCCGGGCCTGGCCGTCTACCCGCAGGTCTCGCAGGCCGTCCAGGAGGCCACCGAGCAGGTCGCCACCGGCAAGGCCGGCGCGGACAAGGCGGCCAAGGACTACGCGGCCAAGCTGGGCAAGGTCGTCGGTGCGGACAAGGTCGCGAGCAGCTGAGCCGGCCGCGCCGGCCGGCAGGGACGCCGAGCAGCCCGGGGCGGTGCTGCGCCGCCCGGCGGCGGCAGCCTTCGTCGCCCCGGCGCTGCTGCTGGTCGCGGTCTTCCTGGCGTTCCCGGCGCTGTGGACGCTGTGGCTCGGGCTGACCGACTACCGCCTCACCGGCCTCGCGGCGGCCCGGCCGCAGCTCGTCGGCCTGCGCAACTACGCCGACGCGCTGGGCGACGCCCTGTTCCGCAACTCGCTGCTGGTGACCCTGCTGTACGTGCTCGGCTCGGCGGTGGTCGGGCAGATGGGCCTCGGCTTCGCGCTGGCCTGGAAGCTGCGCGACGCCCACCGCGGCGTGCGCCAGGCGGTCGAGGTGCTGGTGATCCTGGCGTGGATCATCCCCGGCTCGGTGGTGGCGTTCCTGTGGATCGCCTTCCTCGACGGCGAGTCGGGCACCCTCAACGCGATCCTGCCAGGGCAGGTCGAGTGGCTGCTCGACTACCCGCTGGTGGCGATCATCGTATTCAACGTCTGGCGCGGCACGGCCTTCTCGATGCTGCTGTTCGGCGCGGCCCTGCAGGGGGTGCCGCCGTCGCACCTGGAGACCGCCAGGCTCGCCGGGGCGAGCGGCTGGCAGCAGCTCCGCGACGTGGTGCTGCCGACCGTCCGCGGGCACGTGCTGACCAACCTGCTGCTGATCAGCCTGTGGACCTTCAACGACTTCACGCCCTACCTGATCACCCGCGGCGGGCCCAGCCACCAGACCGAGGTGCTGCCGGTGTACGTGTTCCGCACCGCCATCAGCACCGGCGAGTTCGGCGCCGGCGCCGCCGTCTCCACCATCATGCTGCTGGTCAACCTGCTGATCGCCCTTGCCTACCTGCGGCTGCTCAGGGAGCGGCGCTGATGCCCGGGCCGGTGCGGGAGCTGCTGTCACGGCTGGGGCTGTACCTGTTCGTGGTGGTCGTCTCCGCCTACTTCGCGCTGCCGATGCTGTGGCTGGTGGTGACGCCGTTCTCGACGCGGCCGTCGCTCGCCGCCACCCTGCCAGGGGTCACCCTGAACAACTTTCGGGACGTGCTCGACAACCCTTACGCGCTCGCCTCGCTGCGCAACTCGCTGCTGCTCGCCGGGTACACGATCGCCCTGGTGGTGACGAGCGCGACCCTGGCCGCCTACGCCCTCAGCCGCGTGCGCCTGCCAGGCCGCGACCTGCTGCTCTACGTGCTGCTGCTGTTCAGCTCGGTGGTCAGCGGCACGGCGGCGATGGTCCCGCTGTTCCTGCTGATGTTCCAGCTCAAGCTGATCAACACCTACCTCGGCGTGACCCTCGCGCTCACCGGCGGGCTGCTGCCCGCGGCCATCTTCATCCTCAAGGACTTCACCGACGCCACCCCGGCCAGCTACGAGGAGTCGGCCAGGGTCTTCGGCGCCAGCTCCCTGCAGGTCCTGCGCGACGTGGTCGCGCCGCTGGTGCGGCCCGGACTGGCGGTGGTCGCGGTGTGGACGCTGGTGAACGTCTGGGGCAACTTCCTGATGCCGTTCATCCTGCTGCGCGACCCGGACGTCGCCCCGGCGTCGGTGGTGATGTTCAGCTTCTACACCGAGGGCGGCCAGGCCAACCTGCGCCTGCTGGCGGCCTTCTCGCTGCTCTACTCGGTGCCGGTGGTGCTGCTGTACGTGTTCGTCAACCGTCGCTACGGGTTCCGCTTCTACGGAGGGATCAAGCGCTGATGGCCGAGGTCGAGGTCAGCTCGCTCACCAAGGAGTTCCCCGGCGGCACCCGGGCGCTCGACGACCTGGACCTGCGCGTCGCCGACGGCGAGTTCTTCGCCCTGCTGGGCCCGTCGGGCTGCGGCAAGACCACCCTGCTGCGCACCATCGCCGGGCTGGAGGCGCCGACCACGGGCGCGGTCGCGATCGGCGGCAGGGACGTGACCCGGCTCCCCCCCGGCGACCGGGACGTCGCCATGGTGTTCCAGGACTACGCCCTGTACCCGCACATGACGGTGAGCGACAACGTCGCCTACCCGCTGAAGATCAAGAAGGTCGCCAAGCGGGAGCGCCAGCGCACGGCCGCGGAGGTCGGCGCGAGCCTGCAGCTCGGCGCGTTGCTGGAGCGCCGCCCCGGGCAGCTCTCCGGCGGGCAGCAGCAGCGCGTCGCCCTGGCGAGGGCGATCGCCTACCGGCCAAAGGTGTTCCTGTTCGACGAGCCGTTGTCCAACCTGGACGCGCGGCTGCGCCTCGAGGCCCGCACCTTCCTCAAGCGCCTGCAACGCGAGCTCGGCGTGACCACCGTGTACGTGACCCACGACCAGTCCGAGGCGCTGGCCCTCGCCGACCGCATGGCGGTGATGGAGGCCGGGCGGATCCGCCAGCTCGGCACGCCCGCCGAGGTCTTCCAGCGGCCGGCCAACCTGTTCGTGGCCGGGTTCATCGGCTCCACCCCGATGAACCTGCTGCCGGCGACGGTCGAGGGCGGGGCGCTGCGGCTCGCCGGGGGCCTGGTCCCCCGGCCTCCAGGGACTTCCGGTCTCGACGAGGGCGAGCAGGTCACCCTTGGGGCGCGGCCGGAGTACGTCGCCATCGGCCCGCTCGGCGACAGTGACGGCCTGCCGGGGACGGTGGCGATCCTGGAGAACCTCGGCGCGGAGCTCCTGGTCTCGGTCGAGTGCGAGGGCGCGACCGTGCAGGCGGTCGTGCCGGAGGGCCGCGAGCCCCGCGTCGGCGAGCCGGTCACGGTGCGGCTGCTGGCCGACCGCGCGCTGGTCTACCGCGGCGACGGCGAGCTGGTAGAGACTGCCCCGCAGGCAGCGCGACCGTAGGCCTGCGCTGGCGGCTGGCTCAGTCCGCGGGGCGCAGGTGGACGGTGGCGATCTCCCACGGCTGCAGCGGCAGCCGCAGGGTCCGGCCGCTCAGCGGCAGGTCCTCGCCCGGGCGGCCGAGCAGGTCGGCGCGGCGCGCGGCGCCGAACGGGCCCGTCACCGTGGCGACCGTCGCGGCCGGGTGCTCGCAGACCAGGCGCAGCTCGAACCAGTCGTCGTTCACCGGGGGGCTACCGCCCGCCGCCTGGGTCCCAGCCTCGCTCTCGAGCCCCCCGGACCCCCCTTGATCCACCGGGGGGCTACCGCTCGGCCCTGCGTGGCCACCCGCCACGTGGGTTCCGGCCTCGCTCTCGAGCCCCCCGGACCCCCTGCGGCGCAGGCAGGAGAGGACCACGCCGTCCCCGGCGACCTCCAGGCCGGTCGCCTCGGCCGGGTGGGCAGCCCGTGCCTCGCCGCCGCCTGGCGCGGCGACCAGGTCGTGCTGGTAGCGCTCCATAGCGTCGAGGACCCCGGCCTGGTGCCATGCGCCGGCGTGCGGCATGACGGCGAGGCGCAGCTCACGGCGGCCGAGGCACTGCGCGCCCGGGGTGGGCAGCTCGGGCCCGGCCGGCTCGGTGCGCCACGGGTTGGCGTTGCGGCTGATCTGCCCGACCGCGCGCAGGACGGTCACGGCCAGCTCGCCGTCGAGCAGCTCGTACTCGGTCACCTGGTCGAGCAGGAGGGCGACGCCGCCGGCGGCGACGAAGCCGCGGGCCGGGAAGGTCGGCAGGGGCACCTCGCCGTGCCCGCCCTCGGCCTCGCGGCCGCGCTCGACCACGGCGAACTGCCCCTCCGCTTCGCTCCTCGAGGCCCCCGGACCCCCCGCTGGGAGTGGCACGTGCAGGCGCAGGCGGTGGTCACGGCTCTGGTTCTCGACGCTGACGGTGAGCCGCACGAAGGGCTCGCCGGCGCGCAGCTCGACCAGGGTGGTGGTGGCCGCGGCGAGGCGCTCGGACGCGCGCGAGAGGTCGTCGGGGGCGAGGCCGCGCGGCCACTGGTACAGGCGCGCCACCTCCAGCCGGGCCCGCAGCGGGCCGGCCTCGAGCAGGCGCAGCCCGACCTCGACAGGCTCGCCGACCAGCTCGTCGGCGCCGGACGGTGGCGCGTAGTTGTAGAGGTCGCCGGCGTCGCCACCGTCCAGCAGCCGGCCGACCCCGGAGAGCTCGCGGCCGGCGGCGACCACCCGCAGGGTGCCGTCGTCGGCGGCCTCGACCGTGACCAGCCCGTTCTCCAGGCGGCGGCCGGACGCGCGGACCGGCCCCTCCGGCGCGGGCGCGGCGGCCGCCAGCGGCCGCGCCGTCGTCCAGCCGAGCGGCGGCACCGGGACGTCGGCGAGCAGGCGCCGGCGCGGCGCGCCCTCGACCTGGAACCACCAGTCGCGCCCTGGCGCGGCGTCGACCGCCTCCTGCACCTCGCGGCGCAGCTCGTCCACGTCCAGCGCCGGCGGGTCGGGGTGGTCGCCGACCTGGATGGTGAGCCGCGGCAGCCCGGGCGCGCCCGGCTGGATGCGGTGGCCGTTGACGATCGCGCCGAGCAGCTCGCGGCCGTGGATGCGGCGCCACAGCATCTCGGGGACGAGGTGGCCGGGAAGCCGCTCGGTGAGCAGCATGGTGCTCACCCTGGCTGGCTCGCTGGCCGCGGCGTCCCAGCACTCCTGGGTGGGCAGGCGGCGGCCGTCGGGCAGCTCCAGGGCGACCGCCTCCCAGGACCCGGGGACGGCCAGGTCCAGCTCGACCAGGCCGCTCCGGCGCGCCGGCGTCGGGTTCAGCACCACCGCCGTCCCGGCAGGGGCGCCGCGCGCCACCGCGGCCGCCGCCCGGTCGCGCAGGGCTCCGCCGAGCTGCTCGGCCTCGCCGAGGCGGACCAGCACCTGCGCGGCCACGGCGTCGGCACCGCAGCCGGTGACCGAGTCGTGGCCGGAGCTCTCGATCACCTTGCCCCAGGCCAGCTCGAGGAAGCGGGCCGGCCACGACCGCCCCCACAGCGCCTGCAGCGGCTCCGCGTAACGCTCCAGCACCCGCTCCGCCCGGGTGCAGGCCGCCTTCACCTCCACCCTGGCGGAGACGACGCCCATCAGCAGGTTGGCCCTGGCGCCGGAGCGCAGCTCGCCGCGCCAGCGCGGCAGCTCGCCGTCGGCGGCGCCGGCCTGGCCGGCGACGTAGGTCGCCAGGGTCTCGATGCGCATCCGGTAGCGGTCCTGGCTGCGGTTGAGCTCGTCGACCACCGCGACCAGCTCGGGCAGGGGCTCGGAGTGGTCGCTGCCGTACATGCCGAGCGGCTCGTCGTCGCCGTAGAAGCGCCCCATCAGCCGCTCGAACAGCGCCAGGCGCTCGGCAAGCCGCTCTGGTTGGGCGAGCAACGGCACCGCGTTGACGTAGCCGGCGGGCAGGTATTCGGCGCGGACGCGGGAGCCGTCCGGCGCCTCCCAGGCGAAGGCGTGGCGGTCGATGGCGGCGGGCACGCCGCGCCACAGCACCGCCGAGGCCAGCCCGGCGCGGCGCAGCACCTGCGGCAACTGGGCGACATGGCCGAACTGGTCGGGCAGGTAGCCGACCGGCATGGCGCCGCCGAGCGCCTCGGCGCGGCGCCAGCCGCTCTCCAGGTTGCGCACGATCGTCTCGCCCGAGACCAGGAACTCGTCGTTGAGGATGCGCCAGGGACCGAGCGCGAGTTGCCCGCGCTCGGTCAGGCGGCGCAGGCGCTCCTCGGCCTCCGGCCGGACCTCGAGGTAGTCCTCCACCGCCGCGGT
>WNFV01007924.1_pt1 | contig 12133 bp, 14 predicted proteins | sample 5400101 | NCBI WGS metagenome assembly WNFV01 (sample SAMN13153361, study PRJNA577476) | soil metagenome | isolation source: 115 cm soil or saprolite under grassland replicate 1 | place: USA:California | collected 2016-06-15
CCGTGCCGGCGGTGGCCTTGATCGCGCGGGCGACCGCGTCGTCGGTGCGCTGCCCGCCGTCCACCAGTTCCTTGACCCGGCTGAGGATGAACACGTGGTAGTCCATCGATAGGCCGAACAGCACCACGAACAGGAACAGCGGCAGCCAGGACACGATCGCGCCGTTGGGCTCGACTCCGAGTAGGGATGCGCCCCAGCCGTGCTGGAAGACCGCGACCAGGATGCCGTAGCTGGCGGCCACGCCGAGCAAGTTCAGCGCGATCGCCTTGAGCGGGATGACGATCGACCGGAAGGTCACCAGCAGCAGCAGGAACGCGACCCCGAGCACGAAGGCGAACACCAGCGGGGCGCGGGTGCGGATGAGGTCGCTGAAGTCGAGGATCGGCTTTCCGGTCGAGTCCTGGGCGACCTGCGGGCGGAGCTGTACGGGTGAAGGGTCCTCCGCCCGGGCGTGGCGGGCCGTTCGGCCCTGTCCGGGCCCGTCGAACAGGCGCACGCTCAAGGATGGTCCCGGGGGCAGCCAGCGAGGCTGCGTCCTGAGCGGAGGCTGCCGGCGGGGCGGGCAGCCCGGCCGGCGCCTGAGAGGAAGGAGTCGCCATGACCGCCTGGGCCGTCCTGGAAGTGCTGGGGGTGGGGATCGCGGTCCTGCTCCTGGCCTGGACCCTGCTGCTCTTTGCGCCCTTCCGGTGGCGGCCAGTCGGGCTCTACCTGTGGTTTGAGAAGGTGGCCGCCGGAGCCTTCACCCCATTCATCGCCGCCACCGGGCTGCTGCTCGCCCTGATGGGGGTGCTGGCTGGCTCCTGGTGGCTGGCCGTGCCGGCCGCGCTGGCAGCCGTGGGCGCGGCCATCGTGGTGGTGCGCCTGGGCCTGGTGCGGGCCGACTTGACCGGGGCCCTGGGCCCCGACTGGGCCGACCGCGTCCCCAGCCAACCTCGGGCCAGGATGGTGGGCCGCTGGTGGGCTGGGCGGCTGCCGACCGTCCCCCAGCCGCGGCTGCGCCAAGACGTCGCCTTCGCGACCGTGCCGGGCAGCGGCCGCAAGCTGCTGTGCGACCTGTGGCAGCCCCCAGCCGGCGTGCCGGCTTCGGGGCTGGCCGTGATCTACCTGCACGGCGGCGTCTGGTGCGCCCTTGACAAGGACTTCGCGACCCGGCCGCTGTTCCGCCACCTGGCCGCCCAGGGCCACGTGGTCGTGGACGTGGCCTACCGGCTGTTCTCCGAGACCGACATCCCCGGGATGGTCGCCGACGCCAAGCGGGCGCTGGCCTGGGTGAAGACGCACGCCGCCGACCTCCAGATCCGGCCCGACCGGATCGTGGTGGCCGGTGGGTCGGCCGGCGGGCACCTAGCGCTGCTGGCCGCCTACACCCACGAGGACCCGGCCCTGACCCCGGCCGAGCTAGGCGGGTCCGACCCGGAGGTCTGCGCGGTGGTCTCGCTGTATGGGCAGGCCGACCTTGAAGCCCACTACTACCACACCAGCCAGCACAAGACCTGCCGGCCCGACGATCCCCAGCCCGACTGGGACGCCCCGCAACCACCGTGGATGGCGCGCCTGTTCGGCCCGGACATTGGCCGACTGAAGCTGCACCTGGCACCGGCCGGCCGGCTGGATTGGCTGGTCGGCGGGACCCCCAGCCAGCTCCCCGACCGCTACGCCCAGCTGTCACCGGTCCACCGCGTCCACCCGGGCTGCGCACCCACCCTGCTGCTCCACGGCGAACACGACGAGATGGCACCGGTCGCCGCCGCCCGCCGGCTGCAGCGGCGCCTGGAGCAGGCGGGGGTGCCCGTGACCGGGGTGTACCTGCCCCACACCGACCACGCCTTTGACCTGCTGGCCACCACCTGGTCACCGCCGGCCCGCGTGGCCATCCACGTCCTGGAGCGCTTCCTGGCCGTCCTCGCCTGCACCGACCAACCAACAGCATCCCAGTCCACACAGCACGCGCACGCCCGATGAGCCAGCAGGCCGGTGGCGAGCCGGAGGGCCGACCGAGCAGCAACAGCAGGGACCGAGGCGGAAAGGAGGACCTGCAATGAGGGTCCTGGTCACCGCGGCAAGCAAGCACGGCGCAACCAACGAGATTGCCGAGCGGATCGGTGCCGTGCTCGCTGCCCATGGCGTCGAGGTTGACGTCAAGAAGCTGCAGGAGGTCAGCGAGCTCGGCGGCTATGAGGCGGTCGTGCTCGGCAGCGGCATCTACCTGGGCAAGTGGCTCAAGGAGGCACGCCGCTTCGTCGAGGTCCACGCGGCCGAGCTCGCCCAGCGCCCGACCTGGCTGTTCGCCAGCGGCTCCATCGTCGGCGATCCCCCGGTCGGCGACGACCCCAACGCCATGGGAGCCGGGCTGGTCGAGCGGCTGGTCGAGACCACCCAGGCCCGCGAGCTCAAGCTGTTTGCTGGGAAGCTGGACCTGGGCAAGCTGGGCTTGGCCGAGAGGGTGTCGGTGCGCATGGCCCATGCCAGCGAGGGCGACTACCGCGACTGGCAGGCGATCGATGACTGGGCAGCCGCGATCGCCCAGCAGCTCCAGCAGGGCCGCGTCGGCACCGGCCGCCCGGAGACACGCGCCTGAGGTCGCAGGCGGTCGGCGTGGTGTGTTGCTCACCAGCTGTCGAGGAGGTTGGCAATGGACACTGCACTGGCAACCGAGCCCTTCGTCAGCATCACGACCTTCAAGCGTAACGGCACGCCGGTCTCGGTGCCGGTGTGGTGCGCCGCCGACAACGGCACGCTGCTGGTCTTCAGCGAGGCGGACTCCTGGAAGGTGAAGCGGATCCGCCGCGACGCCCATGTCCGCCTGGCGCCCTGCAGCGCCCGAGGCACGCCACGTGGCCCAGCGGTCGACGCCGACGCGACGATCGTCGAGGAGACGGCGAAGGTCCAAGCGCTGCTGGCCAAGAAGTATCCTCGAGCATGGCCCGCCTACCGCGCGCTCATGGTCCTGTCGGCAGCGATCCGGCGCCTCCGCCGGCAGGCGCGGTCGCCGTGGCTGACGATCAGGATCACACCTCGTTGAGCCGTGGCCGTGTCCGGCGCCAGCCATGCCGCTATCGCAGCGCCGGCGGGGAGGGAATTCTGGTTGAGTTCGGCAACGGCAAAGGGCGCATGACCCTGCAGGTGCTGAGCTTGGTGCCCGGAGGCAAGACAGCCTGAAGGCGCACGCCGGGCTCGGCTGCTGGGCCTTGCAACAGCGGCTGACGCCACCAGGCGACTAGGCATGGTTGAGTCAGCCGGCGGCCTCCTCGACCGCCACGGGAGGAGGTGCTGTGCCAGAACCGGTGCCAACTGGGGCGGCCAGCACCAGGGCCAGGTCATCGTTGAGCCGTCCCCCGCTATGGGCCAACAGCAGCTCGACCAGGCCGTCCAGGGCCTGGTTCAACGACGCGGCGGTGAGGCAGGCTTCGGCCCGGTCGTCCAACTCGAACTGACGTCGGTCGGCCGCTCGGGCCTCCACCAGCCCGTCGGTGTACAGCAACAGCCGATCCTCACCCTCCAGCCGGACCTGCTCGACCACCGGGGCTGGGTGCAGGCCCAGCGGCGGGGCTGGCTGCCGCGGCTCCAGCAGCCGCCGCCCGCTCGGCTGGACTAGCAGCGGGGGTGGATGGCCGCAGTTGGCCAGCCGCAGCCAGCCCTGGGGCCGAACTCGACCAGGACCGCGGTGACGAAGTCCTCCTCGTCCAGCTCCCCAGCGACCCGGTGGTTGAGCGCCGCCACCAGGCCCCGCAGGTCAGCTTCGGCGAAGGCGGCCTCCCGGAAGCAGCCCAGGACCACCGAGGCTAGCTGTACCGCCGGCAGGCCCTTGCCGCGCACGTCGCCGACGATCAGCCGGACGCCGTGGGGGGTGGGGTGAAGGCGGCGTCGTAGAAGTCGCCGCCGATCAGGGCTTCTTCGGCGGCCGACAGATAGCGGGTGGCGAAGGTCATCGGGCCCAGCCGGGCTGGGATGGGTCGCAGGATGGCCCGCTGGGCGACCTCGGCCACCTGGGTGATCTGGGCCAACCGCTGTTCCCGGCTGGTGCGGCTGACGGCGATGGCGGTCGCGAACCCTCCACCCACGGCCACCACCAGGCAGCGGAGGAGGTGGTCGGGGGTGCCCCAGATGTCATCGACCGGCCCAAGCGCCACCGCCAGCCCGAGCGCGTAGCCAGCCACCAGACCGGTGCGGGGTCCGTCGAGGTTGACTGCGGCCAGCATCGGCCCGGCGATGAGCAGCCCGATCAAGATGAGATGGTGACCCGCCAGTGCGTCGGCGACCGCGACCGCGGTGGAGACTCCGAAGGCGGCCACTGTCCACCTGGTCTCGACCCGCACCCGACCTCCCACCAATAGGATCATGGCCGACGGGCTCCGGGGCGGCACAACAACGGCTCCAGTATGAGCCTCCAGCACCCCGCGACCAAGTCAACCAACCTGGGTGGCGAGCCGGTTATCCAGCAGCGGTCAGCCGATCTGACCGGCCGATCTGGGGCAGGGGACAAGCAGGTGAAGTCCGAACCGTCCGAGGTTGGAACCCAGGGCGGCTCAGGGTGCCGCCAAGGCTAGGGCCTGGGAGGCCACTGGACGGGTGTGGCGTCCAAAGCGCGGGCCGAGACGCCCGGCTGATTCCGTAGGAATCGCCGAAGGGCCGCGGATTGCATTGGGTGCGAATACGCGATGGGCCGCGTGCGAGCGGCGGGAGCCGTCGATGTTGCCGCCTCCGACCTGGGTATTCCGTCGCGTGGGGAGCTCGGGGCCGCGACGTGAGCAGGTCATGCGAGCGCGGGTGGCCGGCTGCGCCGGCCCTGCTTGAACTGCGGGTTTGACCCTCCTCGCATCAGATGCGAGAGTCCCGCATCCGATGCGACGACGGTGGGGGTCACCTTCGGTGGAGGACCAACGACTCGCCCCGGGCGCGGCCGGGCTGCACGTGGTCGCCGCGCTGCCGCTGCTGCGACCCGAGGAGCAGGTGTTCGCCGCGATGCTGGACGGCTGGGGCAGCCAGCAGCTGGCCCGCAATCTCGCGCCCGGGACGGTGGAGGGGCGCCAGCGGGCGGTGCGGGCGTTCGCCGCCCACGCTGAGGCCTGGCCGTGGGCGTGGACGCCGCAGATGGTCGACGAGTGGTGCACCGACCTGCGCACCGTGCGACGGCTGCGCCGCTCGACGCTGCGCAGCTACCAGGTGTCTGTCCGGCTGTTTTGTGAGTACCTGACCGACCCGGCCTACGAGTGGCCGCAGCAGTGTCAGCGCCGCTTCGGCACCCACCCCATCCAGGTCGTCTATGAGTGGAACGCCGCCGTGCACGCCCAGCAGGCCGAGGCCGACCCGTCCAAGCGGGCGTTCACCGTGGAGGAGCTGCAGGCCTTCTTCGACCACGCCGACACCCAGGTCGCCCGGATCCGCGCCGCGGGCCGCAAGGGCTGGCTGCCCGCCTTCCGGGACGCGGTGCTGTTCAAGGTCGCCTACGCCTACGGGCTGCGCCGCAACGAAGCCAGGATGCTGGACGTGGCCGACTTCGGCCGCAACCCCCACGGGGTGGAGTTCGGCGAGTACGGCATCTGCTACGTGCGCCACGGCAAGGCCACCACCGGCTCGGCGCCCAAGCCTCGCAGCGTGCTGACGGTCTGGGCCTGGGTGCCGGAGGTCCTACAGGAGTGGGTGACGCAGTTTCGGCCGCTGCTGGCCCCGCCAGGGAGTGCGGCGCTGTGGCCCTCGGAGCGGGCCCCACGGATCGGGCTGCAGCGGATCAACAGCCGCTTTGCCGCCTACCGCGACGCGCTCGGGCTGCCCGGCGGGCTGGACTTCCACTCGCTGCGCCGCTCGTATGTGACCCACCTGGTGGAGGACGGCTGGGACGCCCGCTTCGTGCAGGAGCAGGCCGGCCACCAGCACGCCAGCACGACCTCGATCTACACCTGCGTGTCGCAGGACTTCCGCACCCGCACCCTGCGGCGGGCGTTGGACCAGACCGTCCAGGCCGCGCTGCGACGGAATGGGAGGGCGACGTGAGGATCCGGCGTGAGGTCAGCTACCAGTGGCGGCTGCGGGAGGTGATGGCCACCCGTGGCCTGTTTGCCACCACCGAGCTGGTCCCGCTGCTTGCCCAGCGGGGCATCAGCCTGTCGGCCTCGCAGGTCCACCGGCTGGTCACCGGCATCCCCGAGCGGCTGTCGCTGCCGGTGCTGGCGGCGCTGTGCGACATCCTGGAGTGCACCCCGGCCGAGCTGATCGCCACCCGCGCCGCCAACGCCACCCCGCGCAAGACCGGCACCGGCGACGCCGCAGCTGTGGCCGAGCTGCCCGTCGACCTGCGGCCCCGCCGTGCCCGCCTGCGGCCGCGGTGACCGGTCGTCCCCACACCCCCTTTCGGCGTGTCCTGCACCCGCTGCGGCCGCCAGGGGCGGCTGCCCGCCGGCCGGCGGTGTGCGCGCTGCGCCCTGGCCGACCAGCTCGCCGCCGCGCTGGATGACGGCACTGGCCGCGTCAACCCCGCGTTGGCGCCGCTGTTCGAGGCGCTGACGAGCATGGACAAGCCCCGCGCCGGGCTGATCTGGCTCCAGAACCCCAAGGTTCCCAAGCTCCTGAGCGACCTGGCCACCGGACGCATCCCCCTGTCCCATGAGGGGTTGCACGCGGTGCCGAGCTGGCGGACCGCCGCCTACCTGCGCGACCTGCTGATGACCTGCGGGGTGCTGCCCACCATCGACAAGCAGCTGGCGCACTACGAGACCTGGTTGCACCGGCGCCTGGCCGAGCTGGTCGACGCCGACAGCCCCCACCTGCGGCTGCTGCGCCAGTTCGCCGTCTGGTACCAGCTGCCACGGCTGCGGGCCAAGGCCGAGCGCCGACCCCTCACCCCCAGCCACCGCCAGTTCGCCAGCGACCAGCTCACCCAGGCCCACCGGTTCCTCGGCTGGCTCCAGCAGCGCGACCACACCCTGGCCCAGGCCACCCAGGCCGACCTGGACGCCTGGCATGCCACCCACAACGACCACCAGCGGCGGACCCTCCGGGCGTTCCTGCGCTGGGCGATGCGCGCCGGCCACCTCCCCAGGCTCACGCTGCCGCCGCTGCCGGTCCGCCGGGCCGCGCCGATCACCCAGCACCGCCGGCTGGAGCTGCTCGGCCGGCTGCTCACCGACGAGGACCGCCCGCTGCGCTCCCGCGTGGCCGCCTGCCTGATACTGCTGTTCGCCCAGCCAGCCACCCGCATCGCCCGCCTGACCATCGACGACCTCACCCGCACCACCGACGGTCAGGTCTTCATCCGCTTCGGGGAGCCACCCACCCCGGTGCCGGAGCCGTTTGCCACCCTGCTGCTGCAGGCCACCACCCAGCGCGACAACCTCCAGACCGCCACCAACCCCGGTGCCCGCTGGCTGTTCCCCGGACGTCGAGCCGGCCAGCCGCTGCACGCCAGCCACCTCAGCCAGCTCGTCCGTGATCTCGGCGTCCCCGCCCTGGCCGGCCGGACCGCCGCGCTGCGCCAGCTCGTCCTGCAGGTCCCGGCCCCCGTCGCCGCCCAAGCGCTGGGCTACCACCACAACACCACCACCCGGGTCGCCAGCGAGGCCGGAACGCCCTGGAGCCGCTACGCCGCCGGCGACCACGGCCGTGGTCACCAACCCGAGTGACCGACAGGGTGGCTCCGTCGAGACCGCCGGGATGACCGGGTCCAGAACATGGCACCGTGTCCGCAACCGTTCCCATCGGAGTCGGGGGAGGAGCCTGATGGCGCCGACGGCGGCCTACGACGAGATCGCGGACTGGTACGAGCAGGACTTCCTCGGCAGTCAGCTGGCCAAGGGCGGAAGCGCGGACGCTGACCCGCTCGGCATCGGCCGCGCCCTGCGCCACCTCCTCGGCCACGGCAGCGGCACCTGCCTGGACATCGGCTGCGGCACCGGCGTCCACGCCGTGAGGGTCCGCGAGCTGGGCTGGACGCCGGTCGGCGTCGACCTGTCTACCGGGATGCTGCGGCACGCCCGAGGGCGCCTCGCCCTCGCCAGGGCCGATGCCGGGCGGCTGCCGATCCGCGACGGCGCCGTCCCCGCCGCCATCGCGGTGATGGTCCACACCGACATGCCTGGCTACCCGGCCGTCCTGGGCGAGGCGGCCCGCGTCCTGCGCCCCGGCGGGATCTTGGTGCACGTCGGCGTCCACCCCTGCTTTTGCGGCGGATTCGCCGACCGCAGCGACCCTGACGCCGTGGTGATCCGTCCCGGCTACCTCGACGGCCACTGGACCACGGCGTCCTGGAGCGACCAAGGGGTGCGCGCCAAGGTCGGCGCGACGCACCGCCCGCTGCCCGAGCTGCTGCACTCCTTCCTCGACGCGGGCCTGACGTTGGAACGGTTCGCCGAGGAAGGTGTACCGACCCCAGCCGTGCTGGCTGTCAGAGCACGGAAACGCGGATCACCATGATCCGGTGACCCGGACCGCCCCGACCGCACCCGTGAACGGCAGGCTGCTGCGACGCTACGCCTCCGGCCATCACGGCCATGGTCATCAGCCTGAGTGACCGCCAGGGAATACACGACTCTCGATTACGCGGCTATCCCGGTATCCCAGCTGACGATCGGCCGGAGAATCGACCGCGCCCGGGGCCCGGCCCCGGTCGAGCGGCTTCAAGGCTTCACAGGGGGTCGCGGCGCTCGAGCCCGTCGGGCGCCCTCTTCAGCAAACCTCAGGGATTCATCGTCACGAATGCACCTCGGTCCGGCGCCGCAGTGCTCGGGGTGCTCATTCGGCAAAGGTGAACCTGGTCGCATCCTTGGGGAACGACGACCAGGCGATCACCCGCCGTGGGTGCAGCGCCCCTGGCTCAGAGTAGGAGCTTGCCTCGAACGTGATGCCGTACTCGGCGTACTTGCTGTTGGCAAGCTCGGCCAGCCGCTGGGCCAGTTCCGGCGACGGCCTCGACACCCGAACCTCCCCCTGCACGACCACGACCTTCCACGGGTCCGGCAGGTGCATGGTCACCTGCGGGTTCGCCCGCACCATCCGCACATGGACGGTCTCGGGGCTGCCGCCGTAGTACCAGACGTCGTCGACCCACAGGCCGTCGACCGGCACCACGTGCGGGCTTCCGTCCCCGCGGTTGAGGGCCAGCCAGTACTGCTTGGCCTGCTCCAGTTGGGCCCGCACCTGCTCCCAGGTCAGGGTCTGGGTCGTCTGCCCGTAGCCCTGGGGCAGCACCAGCTTCTCGGTGATCGGCATGGCAGCCCTCCTGGTCGTGGTTGGGTCGGCAGTACAGCAGCTGCCGCCGACAGCCCCACGCCCACGGCCAGCTCCCCAGCTGGGGGTGGGGATGACCCAGCAGGCTGGGTCGGGTCCCGGGGGGATGCTTCAGGGCGTGCTCGGTTCAGCCGGTTGGGGTTCGACCGCGGTGGTGGGGTCGAGCACGAAGACCGAGCGCCGGCCGCCCTGCCGATAGAAGCGCTCGTACGCCGGCCAGACCCGCACGAGTTGGGGCCAATACCGCTCGAGCTCGACGGGTGTGGCCGGCCGCGTCCGGTAGGTTCGGACCTGGCCGCCAAGCTGAACCCGGGCCAGGGGCTGGGCGCGCAGGTTGAGCGTCCAGGGGTTGGCCCGCTCCCCGTGTGGGGTGACATTGCACAGGATGACCCGCTCGCGGTCCTGGAGGTGGAAGACCGGGGTGGTGTGCTGGTTGCCGGTGCGCCGGCCGATGGTGGTCAACAGCACGATGGGCCCGTGGGGATGGCCGGGGGTGACCAGCCGCCCACCGGTGCGCCGGTACAGCCACCGGTCCAGCGGGGAGACCAGGTGTTTGATGGTCCACACCCCGACTGGGGTTCCGCCGAACCAGTTGAGCAGCCGCGAACTAGCACCCATCCCGGTCGCCTCCTCTGCCGGTCGTCTCACCCTCCCGCTCAGCGTGCTCCGGCCGGTGCCGTCCGGCGAGGGCCGAATGACCTGACGGTCAAGGGAGACTTGGCACGCTCACCGCAAGCCGCTGAGGACCAACGGTCTGGAGTCACCCGCGCATGAGCAGACGGCGGCGCCCACGTCCGGGCGCCGCCGCCGTCTGCTCATGTCTGGGTGCGGTAGCGCAGGTACACCACGCCGTTGCCGAACCGGCGCTCATCCAGCAGTTCGAGCTGGAGCCGGACCCGGTTAGGGAGGAAGTGCTTGCCCCCGCCCAGCACGACGGGCCAGACGAACAGGTGGACCTCGTCCACCAGCCCGGCGGTGATCGCATGGGCGCCGAGGGCGGGACCGCCCACGGTGAAGTCACGCTCGGCTGCCGCCTTCAGGTGCCGGACCGCGTCGGGGTCGAAGTCCCGCTCGATCCGCGTCCTGGTGGTGGAGGCCGCCGCCAGCGTCCTGGAGTACACGACCTTGTCGGCCGCCTGCCAGATCTCGGCGAACTCCCGCGCGCCGGGCGACTGGGCCGCGGCGGCGGGGTCGGTCTCCCAGACGGCCATCAGCTCGTACAGCCGGCGCCCGTACAGGTAGGTGCCGACCGGCCGCACCAGGTCGTTGATGAAGGAGAAGTACTCCTCGTCTGGTGCCCCCCAGTCGAGCTTGCCGTCCTCGTCGGCGATGTAGCCGTCAAGGGACGTATTCATCACATAGATCAGCTTGGCCATGGCGAGCCTTCCTCGAGGTTTGGAGCTGGGGGACCGTCCGTCAGCACCGTACCTCGCGGCTGTGTCACTGCCAGGCAACACCCCGCCGACGCTGTCTGAGCACAGGTCGTGCCCATCACGAGATATAGCCAGATCCCCGTTCTTCGGTGGTGTCTCATTGAATCTGGCCTGCGGTGCCCGTTGTCTCGGTGGTGTCTCAGGGCTACGCCTGGCGCAACCTTGGTTGACACTCCGCCGGTGTCAACTTAAGATGACAGCATGCGCCACGTCACCGATCCCGCACCCCCGGGTGCCGCCGGCGGCTGGACCGGCTGGTGGCGGCGGCTGCTGCACAGGCGGCGGTCCACCCCACGGCCGGGTGCCGGCGGCCCTCCCCCCGCCGGCGTCAGGGAGCCGCGCCGGCCGGCCCCGACGGCGGGGACCGGCGCCGCAGCTCTCCCCGAGCCGACCGCGCACCCCTAGCCGCCCACGGCGCCGCGGAGGAGGGTCGGGGCCGAATCCTCCGGGCAGCCCCGAGGTCGAGAAGGTGGACGCGATGCCAGACGGCGACCTCCGGCATCTCGCCGAGGTAGAGGAGATCAGCATCGGCTTCACGCGGTCGGACGGCTCCGCCGGGTCAGCGCCGGTGTGGGTGGTGCAAGCGGGCGACGCGATCTTCGTGCGGTCGATCCGCGGCCGGCGCGGCGGCTGGTACCGGCGGCTGGGGGCCAACCCCGACGGCGAGGTCGGCGACCGAGTCCACACCCACCCCGTGCGCGCCCGCCCGGTCGAGGACGCCGGCACCGTGGAGGCGGTCACCCGCGCCGACGCGGCCAAGTACGGCGACAGCCCCTATGTGGGGCCGCTGCTGACCGAGGAGGCGGCCGACGCGACGCTGCGGCTGGAGCCCCGGCCGTAGCGACCGTGGCCGCCGGCCGACGCTCACCTGATCCCGGGCCGCACCAGGCCGGCCAAGGCCGTCCGGATCCAGGGCGCCGGCCGCCGCTCCACCGCCCTCACCCACAGCTCCAGCCACAACCAGGACGAGCAGGCTCAGGGGTGGTCCGTCGGAGGCGCCAGTGTTCGGCGACCGGACCTCACGCTGGCGTCAGAGCGCGGAACTTGGCCACCGACTCCCCGCCCAAGCGCCGGTTCATCGCTTGGTCGGGATCACGTCGCAGCGGCCAAGGTTCGACACTGTAAGGGCTGCCGTGAGGCTCGCGTTCAGGGCTCACATATGCGGTCTGGTGCCATGGCGTGCACTGGTCGGACTGTGGTCCTGGGCGGTTCTTCGAGTGCAAGAGACGTTGGCTTGTGGCCGCGCGGCGGGCCGCCGGCGATCGACCACCTCCAGGGGGTTCTCTGACCGATGCTCGCCCGGCTGGCGACCACCGCGCTGGTCGGCCTCGTCGCCCACCCAGTGGGCGTCGAGGTCGACATCGGCCGCGGGCTCCCCGCGGTCACCGTGGTCGGGCTCGGCGACACCGCCGTGCTCCAGGCCCGCGACCGCATCCGCGCCGCCTTCGGCAACGCCGGCTTCGACTGGCCCGACCGCCGCG
>WNFV01007927.1_pt1 | contig 12126 bp, 7 predicted proteins | sample 5400101 | NCBI WGS metagenome assembly WNFV01 (sample SAMN13153361, study PRJNA577476) | soil metagenome | isolation source: 115 cm soil or saprolite under grassland replicate 1 | place: USA:California | collected 2016-06-15
TGTCGGCGTTTCGGGCGGTGTAGATGTCGGCGTTTCGGTTGGAGTAGGCGTGGGAGTACTTGTTGGCGCCGCTGGCGTGTAAAAGAACCCGCCGTTAAATGAGGTTAGTGCGCCACCGGGCTGCAACGTATGCAGATTGTCGTACAGATCAAGTACTGGCTGCCAGGCGCCATTGAAAAATGCCTCCATGAGCAAGTTCGCCTTGAAGTCGCCCGTGACCGGAATGACGGCCCCCGCTTGAGGGATACCGAGCGTAGCAGCCACCGTCATGCTGATGGGGGTCCCGTTTGTTACATCGATCGGCCTGAGTGTGAATCGGGTGGCGAGTGTTGTGGTTATCGTACCTTGAACCGAATCAACATACGAGACGGTCGTCGATCCGGTCCACCGGGCCATCCCGTTCGTGAGGTCGGATTGCCCCGCATCGAACGCTAAGGCCTCGCTTTGGGAATCAAAAGCACCGTCGAGGGCTATTCTCACCGCTGCACTGTCGGATGGCCCCCAATACAGTTCGTTGAACTGGCTGAAATCAAAATTGGTGAACACGAAGTCTTTTCCACCAAGACGCCCGATATCTCCGCTGGGCGTGAAGTTCACCCCACCAGGAGGAGGGTACACGGGGCCGGTCGGGGCCGAGGCGGTCACACCAAGCGATCTTCCAAGAGCAGGAAGATCGGAAGGGGAACTTGTTTCAGTCCGAACCCATGGCCGCTGCCATAGCAACGCCAGCACGGTTACCAGCACGGTGACGGTAAGAGCCACGATGCCACGAGTTAATGGACGCCGCATCATCCACCTCCATGTGCCGAGTGACTGGCCATCGATCAACGCTGGCTCAGCCAATTTCAAACGCGTCCGTTTCCTCATGTCTGGCTAAGCGCCCATCACGCTCTTTTCGCAACGAACCCTCTAAACATATAGCGATCCTACGTGATTTGTAAAACGGAGTCGAGCCTTCAGGCGGTTCGTTGGCACTGGCTCCGGCTAAAGCCGCGACTCCAGTTCACGGCTCTGGTGGGATTGCTATATACTTATTTTCAACGAACGTCGAGTCGTACTGTCACTTTGCCACCTTCCGCAAGGTTTGCTGCTTTTCGAACACTCGCTTTGATGGGCACAATGTAGCGGCCATCTTTGGGAAACAAGGACGTCGTCCACTCGGTTTTGTCGATCCGAACATGGACCGGAATCATTCCCCGGCCATACGTCACGACTCCTGATATAGCTCTCAGGTCGCGGCAGTGCTTCGCCGGAATGGTAACGAAGTACCATTCGTCGTTGGTCGTTCGTCGTTCGTCCATCGTCTTTCGTCGGCGTTTCAGCGATTGACCACCAGATATGCCAGCAAGATCAGCAGTTGGAAGACCACTGGGATCAGCCCACCCGCGAACAGCTGCCCGCCGCGCCAATCGTACAGCGCCTCGGCCATGCCGGCCGCCAGCAGGAACGACCAGACGATCGCCCCCAGCCAGAGCAGCACCGGCAGGAACGGCACGCCCAGCAGCACCATCAGCAGCGCACCGAATAACGGCAGCAGCCGCGGCAATTGGATGGTTGGATACAGGTAGAAGCCGCGGTAGCCCTCCTCGCCGCCTCCGGTCATATCGTCCAGCGTTTGCAGGGCCAGCGCGGTCAGCGGCCATTCCAGCAGCCCCAGCAGAAACAGCACAATGATGCCGCCGACGATCGACCCGTTGGGCAGGATGCCTTGTTGGATCGAGCGGTCGAACAGCAGCAGCAGCGCCGGCGGTAGTGCCAGCCAGGCCATGGTTCCGGCCGCCCGCAGCATACGCCGCGTATCAATCAGCTTGGTCGTGTCGTCTTCGCGCACCTCGGCCACCAGCGTGTCGATCGTCGGGCCGGCGCGGAAGCTCAGCAGCAGCAGGTTCGAGCGCGCATCGCTCTGGAAGATCGGCTTGTCGGCTGGGGCGCCGCGCTCGGATTGGTAGCGCGACACTTCCAGCACCACGCGCTGCAGCACCTGCTCGAAGTTAGTGATCGCGGATGTCACCAGCACACCCGGCGCGAAGCTGCCTTCGTAGATCAGGCTGGCCAGCCGGCTGGAGGCCGATAGCCCGGCGGCCTGAATCAGCACGATCCGGCTTTCTTCCGAAAGCTCGGTGACTTTGATCGATCTGATCGCCGACCAGGGCACCACAACCCAGCGGCTGAAGTTGCGGATCGCCAGGCCATCACCGCGCGTCTCAATGTCGGGCAGGAGGTTGCGCAGGCCCGCCAGTAGCCAGAGCACCAGCACCAGCAGCAGATGCGCCGCGACCAGCAGCCACCAGGGCGCCGGCAGCAGCCGCAGCTCCAGGCGGTCGAACAGCGGTTGGTTTTGCAGCGCCGGGAAGGTCAGCGCTAGGAACTTCAGCCAGTAGACTGCGTAGCGCACCAGCAGCACCAGCGCCAGCAGGCCCGACACCCAGACGAAGATCGCGCCGATCCGGCGCGGGTAGGCGCCGCGCAGCACCTCGCGCCCGCCGATATTCATTACCACCTGGGCCGGCGCTGCGGCAACCTCGGCCTTGGTGCGCCGGCTGAAGAACGAGCCAGGGCTGAGCAGCAGCCGGAACAGCGGCGACGAAGCCTCTTCCTGAAGCTTGGCCGGCTTGACATTGTCGAGCACCCGCGCGACTCGGTCGGTCTCGCTGAGCAACGTCTTGATCAGGTTCTGGAAATCGCTGATTGCCGAGATGATCAGAAAGCTGCGACGGAAGCTAAAGCGATACAGCACGCCGTAAAACCGATGCCAGAAGGTCAGCTGCTTGCGATCGGTTTCGGCCAGCAGCACAAAGCGCTCGGCCGCCAGATCCTCGGTCACTTTGATCGCGCGCATCATCTCCCAGGGGATCGGCAGCCAATCGCCGCCGAACTCGACCAGCATGCCGCGCGGGCTGGTGCGGATGGTCGGCAGGCTGTTACGGAACAGCAGCGCCAGCAGCAACGCCAGCGCCAGCCAGCCGAGCGCCGGCAGCAGCATATACAGGCCAAACACAAGGTTGAATGTTCCAGCGCTGCCGACTACCTCGCGGCGCGGCAGCGCGGCCCCCTGGGTGATCGCCTGGACGATCTCGGGCAGGTAGGGCACGTGCGCCATGAGCGTGGTGTCGATGCCGTACGATTTCCAGAGCAGCGCCAGCGAGTCGCGGCTGAACGATAGCAGCGCGGCGCCAACCGCTAGAAAGCTCAGGAGATCGAGTGCCCATGTGATCCAGCGTGGGTAGCGATGTATTTGTTCGGCGACCATGCGCTATTCCTCCCACACGTTGGGTCGCGACCCTGCGCCTGGGCTAAGCTCCTGGATGCGCAGCTCGGCCTCGTCGAGCAGGCGCTGGCAGGCCGCGGCCACGGCTACGCCCTCTTCGTACAGCGTCAGCGCCTCGTCCAACGCCAGCTGGCCGGCCTCAAGCCGTGCGACGATCGCTTGCATGCGGGCGTAGAGTGATTCGTAGGTGGGGGTATCGGTGGTGTTTGTCATGCACTGGAACCTTTAAATATCTATCTTGTCTTCTGCACTTCCATCTCGCCACCGGCCACTGTCACCACAAGCGCTTCGCCGGCGGCGACCTGGCCAGGGTCGGTCACGATCTGTCCTTCGGCGGCGCGGCGCACCACTGCGTAGCCACGGCCGAGCGTGGCCAGCGGGTTCAGCGCCGCCAGCTGGGCGCTGGCGCCGGCCAACCTGGCGCGGCGCAAGTCGATGCCATGCCTGAGCTGGGCGCCGGCGTGTCTCGCTAAATCGTCGAGCGCCTGGCGATCGCGGCCCAGCCGAGTGGCCGGCGATTGCTGTGCCAGGCGCTGCCGTAGCCCATCCAGGCTGGATAACGCATCCGCGACACGCCGCGCCATGGCTGCGTCGAGGTTCTCGTGGAGCTGCATGATCGCGACGGATAGCTCGGCAATATCGGGCGCGACCAGCTCGGCCGCAGCCGAAGGAGTTGGCGCGCGCAGGTCGGCCACATAGTCGATGATCGTCGTATCGGTCTCGTGGCCGACACCGCTGATCAGCGGCACTGGGCTGGCGAACGCGGCGCGCGCCACGATCTCTTCGTTGAAAGTCCACAGATCCTCGGCCGAGCCACCGCCGCGCGCGACGATAATCACGTCGATATTCTGCTCATACAGCGCGTAGAGCGCCTCGACCACCGTCTCTGCCGCGCCGGCCCCCTGCACCAGGCAGGCCGCTATTACCACCTCGGCCAGCGGGTAGCGCCGCCGGAGCACCTTCAGGATATCCTGCAATGCCGCGCCAGTGGGCGATGTGACGATGCCGATGCGGGTGGGCAGCGGCGGCAGCTCGCGCTTGCGCGACAGGTCGAACAGACCTTCGGCCGCCAGCCGGGCTTTCAGCTCCTCGAAGCGCGCGTAGAGCAGCCCGACGCCAGCCGGCCGGATCATATCGACATACAGCTGGATCTGTCCGCCGGCCTCATAGAACGCCACCCGGCCGTGCGCCAGCACCGCATCGCCATTGCCGGGCATGGCCGGGATGCGTGCAACCGACGAGCGCCAGCAGGCCGATTTGATCTGCGCCTCACCCTCCTTGAGCGTGAAGTAGCAGTGGCCCGATGAGGCCCGTACGAAGTTTGAGACCTCGCCTTCGATCCAAATATCGCGCACGATCTCATCGGCGTCGAGTAGCTCGCGCAGGTAGATGTTCAGCTGGGAAACGGTGAGGATTTGCATCAGTAATGAGGACTGAGGACTGAGGACTGAGAACCGGGCCTAAGACCCTCAATCCTCAGTCCTCAGTCCTCAGTCCTGGCTAAAGGGGTTCGATAATCATCAGCGGCTGGCCATATTCGACAGGCTGGCCGTTCTGAACCAGAATGCGCGCGACGCGGCCGCCAATCTCGGATTCGATCTCGTTCATCATTTTCATGGCCTCGACGATGCCGACGCGGTCGCCGGGCTGGATGGTATCGCCTTCCTGGACATACGACGGATCCTTGGGCGAAGGCGATCCATAGAAGGTGCCGACCATCGGCGAGGTGATCGGCTGGCCGTTCCGGATGGCCTCGGGCGCGTCGGCCGGCGCGGGTGGGCCGGCGGCATACTGCTGGAACGATGCGACTGGCGGCAGTGGCGGCTGCATGGCATGAGGCAGCGCGGCCGCCAGCGATGGCGTGATCATAAACGGCGTGGGGGCCGCTGCCGGTGGCGCGCCGCGGCGGATATGCAGCTTGGCCCCGCCGCGCTCGATCTTGATCTCGGTGATGTCGCTGTCGTTGATCAAACGCAGCACCTCGCGCAGCGCGCTCAGGCCGAAATCGTCATTCATTTCCTGTTCCTGCCGCTCGCCGGCGCCCTCGGTCATGTCGCTCGTCTCCCTTATCTGCCTGACAGGGTGACAAGATGACAAGATGACAAGATGATATTCTGTCATCTTGTCATCTTGTCATCTTGTCACATTCTACGCTCGCTCGATGTAGGTGCCCGTTCGCGTATCGATCCGCAGCTCGTCGCCCTCGTTGACGAACAGCGGCACGATCACGCGTAGCCCCGTCTCCATGATCGCCGGCTTGGACGCGCCCGATGCCGTGTCGCCCTTGTAGCCAGGGTCGGTCTGGGCCACGCGCAGCACGACATTTGGCGCGAGTGCCACGTCGAGCACTTCGTCGTCGTAGGTGAGCAGGTCGACCTCCTCATTCTCCTTGAGGTAACTCGCGGCATCGCCGACGATCGCGACGCCGACGGCCGGCTGCTCGTAGGTGGCGGTGTCCATGAAGTAAAAGGTATCGTCCTCGCGGTAGAGGAACTGGACGGTCTTGGTCTCAAGCTCGGCGACCGTGAATTTCTCGCCAGCCTGGACAGTGGTGTTGACCGTCGCGCCTGTTCGGACATTACGCAGCGTCAAGCGGACGTAGGCGCTGCCGCGGCCCTGCTTGACATGCTGAAAATCGACGATTCGCATCAGCGCCCCGTCGTAGAGAATCGTGAGCCCTTTTTTAAGCTCGCCGGTAGAAATCATGCTGCTGGAAGCTCCTCGCGAAATTGGTGATCGGAATGTATCAAGCGCGCATTATAACATAGGAACGCTGTGAGGATGGCTATACTATGGATGTAGCGCATCAGTAAGCGCAGGCAGCGATGCTGTGAGCTTTACACTTCGAGGTGGGGTCTGGGGAGGCTTGGAGGGGCCGAAGGCCCCTCCAAGCCTCCCCAAACGGTAAAACTGATAGTTGCCAAGCGAAACCTTGTCGTAATGTTTAACTCTTAACTCCAGAAAGCAGCCACTCCAGCGCCAGCAGGTAGCCCTGCCAGCCCAGCCCGGCGATCTGACCGGTGGCGATCGGCGCGATCAGCGAGGTGTGGCGAAAGGGCTCGCGCTTGTAGACGTTTGAGAGGTGGACTTCGACGATTGGCGCGTGCAGCGTGGCCAGCGCATCGCGCAGCGCCAGGCTGTAGTGGGTGTACGCGCCGGGGTTGATGATGATGCCGTCGGCGTCCCAACCCTCGGCCTGAATGAAATCGATCAGCGCGCCCTCGTGGTTCGATTGGAACGCCAGCAGCGTTGCGCCGGCGCTGGCTGCGCGCTCGCGCGCGGCGTCATCGATCTGCGCCAGCGTAGTATGCCCGTAGATCTCCGGCTCGCGCCGGCCGAGCATGTTTAGGTTTGGGCCGTGGATGAGCAGTATTTTCATGGTGCTTTATGTTTATGGTGTATTCTTTTTTCGCCCGGCGGGGCGAAAAAAGAATACACAAAGGGTAAAAATCCGTGGCCTGCGTAAGTCCTATGTGTGTTGATCTATAGCTGGATCGGCAGATACGTGAAGCGCCAACGTATGCCGACATTCTGTGGGCTGCCGATAATGTCGTCTAGCTGCCCGAAGATCGCCGGCGTGAACTTCGACGTCGCGCGTAACGTGATCCGGTTGCTCACCACCGTTGTCGCGTCGGGCGGCACCTGGATCGAAACCTGGATGGTCTGGTAGGTGCCGCGTGGCAGCGCGTTGGTGGTGGTCGGCACGATCGTGATGCTCCAGTTCAGCGCCTGCGTGGCGGTGATCGTGTAGGTGTCCATGCCGTTGCCGGTGTTGAGCACCGTATGCTCGAACTGCACCAGCTGGCCGCCAACGGTTGGCGTCATGCGACTGGGCGAGAAGCCGATGCCGGCCACCTGCAGAATGGTGGTAGTGTCGGTCAGCGATTGCGACACGCTCGGCAGCCCGGTCGAGCGCGCCGTGAAGGTCAGCATATGCTGTAAGCCCGCGTCGGCCGAGGTGGGCACGGCCAGAGTGATCGTCACGGTTCCGGTGTCGCCCGCTTTCAGGAACAGGATCGCCGGCGCCACCGCCGTGCTCCATCCCAGCGGCGAGAGCGTGGTGATCAGGTAGGTATCCGAGCTGAAGCCGGTGTTGGTGACGGTATGCACGCAGGTCAGCACTGCGCCCGGCAGTGCCGGCCCATCGCAGTTGCCGCACACTCCAACGCTGAACGGTGGGCCGATCGTCAGCTGCGCCGTGGCGGTCTCGTCGGCGCACGGCTTCTCGACACACGCCGCCGTGATCGTGACGCTGGCCGTGGTGTTATCGGGTGTGCCGGCCGGCGCTTGCAGCACCAGCGTGACCGCCAGGGTCGCGCCGGGCGCCAGGGTCGTGGTAGGGCTCGCCGGCGTGAGCGTGCTGATCCAGCCGCCTGGCGCGCCCGACTGCGTCAGCGCGTACGATTGTGGGACGCTGCCGCTGTTCGCCAGCGTGAACGTGAACGTGATCGGCTTGCCGGCGTCGCTCACCTTGATCAGCGACGTGGGTGTGAATAGCGCAGCCGAGATATCGGCGATCGTGGTTGTGATCAGCGTGCTGTCGGAGATCGCCGGTAGCGATGATGTCGCCGTCACGGTGGTGGTGTTCTGCGCGCCAGCCAGCTGCCCCAGCGGGATCGTCAGCACCACCGCGATCAGCGCGCTGGCGCCGGGGTCGAGCGTGATGCTGGCCGGCACCGGCTGCGCGCTCCACCCTGTGCGCGAGGTGCTCGCCGCCAGGTGAATGGTGTCGGTGAAGTTGCCGCTGTTGGTCAGCAGCTGGTTGGTATAGGTGACAACCGTGTTTGGCGCGCGTAGGGTCGGGTCATCGAAATTCGGGTCGAGTGTCAGCCCGGCCTGCTGCTTGACCGTGATCTGATCGGTCAGAGTCGCCGCTGCGCGAGGCGCGCTGGTGGCGGTGGCGGTCAGCGCCAGCCCATACCCGCCGGCGACCGCGCTCGCTGGCACTTGGAGTATGACATTGAAGGTAGCCGGCGGGCCGCTAGATGGAACTGTGACCGATGCGGGCGCGGCCTGCGTAACATTCCAGCCGGACGGTGGTGTGAAGCTCAGATCGAATGTGCCATCGACATTGCCGACATTCGCGACAGTGTAGGCGATCGTCACCGTAGCGCCCGGGTCGGCGTTCGATGGCGTGATCACGCTGCTGATCTGCGGCACTGCGGCGGCTGTGATCGTGGTTGTGTCGGTCACATCCTGGAACACGCCGGCCGAGCTGTGTGAGGCTGCGCGCACGGTGGCTACATAGTCGCCGGCCGGCGTCGCCGGTGGCGGCGTCAGCACCACCGTCACGATCGTCGAGGCGTTCTGTGCCAGCGGGATCGGGCTGGATGGCTGCACGGTGAACGTCCAGCCGGCTGGCGGCGTGACCGTGATATCGAACGAGTCGGGCCCGTTGCCGGTGTTGGTCAGCTTGTGCTGGTAGGTCACCGGTTGGCCCGAGCCGACAGTCTTGGCGTTCGAGCCCAGCGGCTCGGGCACAAAGGTCAGCGCCGGCGCCGATAGCGCGGTGGTGGTGTCGGTCTTCTGGGCCGATGCGGCAGCGCCGACTAGCGCGGCAGTGATCGTGGTGGTATTCAAATCGCCCGGCAGTGTGCCGGCCGGCACTGCGACCGTGAGCGTAATAGTACATGAGCCACCCGCCGCCAGCGTGGCCGGGCAGGCGCTAGTGTCGAGCGTGGTTGTCCAGCCGTTCGACGACGATTTCGTGATCGTCAGCGCGCCGGCAGCAGTGCCGGTGTTCGAGACTGTATGCTGGAAGGTGGCGCTGGCGTTGGGCAGCGCGCCCTGCGATGGCGCGGGCGTGGCATCGCTTAGCGTGACGATCGGCGCGGCCGGCACACACTGGCTGAACGGCCCGATCGGGTTGGTGAACTCCGACGTACTGCCGGCGCTGCTGGTGATTGTGAAGATCAGGTACTGCTGGCAGTTCGGCAGGCTGATGCCCGAGAAGCTGCCCGCGCTGGTAAACGAGGTCACGAACGCCGGCCCTTCGTCAACCAGCGGGCTGTTGTCGGTGAAGACCTCGATCGTGCAGCTGCCGCCGCAGGCAGCCGGGTTGGCGATCGAGCCGGACAGGATATTGCCGCTGAGCGCCAGGCCGCTCAGGCTGGCCCCGGCGATCGCCGCATTGCCGCCATTAGCGAGCGCAATACCCGTGCTGCCGTTGTTGTTGGTCGTCGTATGGCTGATCGTGTTGTCGATCGTGCCGGCGCCATTCACCAGCACGCCGTTGACGGTGTTGGTGATCAGGTTATTGCCATCGCCGGGGTTCGGCCCGCCGATCATGTTGCCGCTGGCGCCGTTGGTGATGTTGATGCCGATCTGGTTGCCGCTGATCGTGTTGCCTTTGACGGTGTTCTGCGATGTCGCGATCGCCAGGCCGGATGTGGAATGGTTCGCGATAGTGTTGCCGGGGCCGATGATGTTGTTGGTGCTGGCGCCCAGCAGCTGAATCCCGGTAGAGTTGTTGTTGCTGATCTGGTTGTTGGTGAACGTATTGCCGGTTGGCGAGAGCGGTGGGCTGCCGGTATCGGGCTCCAGGCTGACGCCGACCAACGCATGATTGCGGATGATGTTGCCGCTGATGGTATTGCCGGCCGAGCCGCCCTGGATGCGGATGCCGTAGTTGCCGTTCGAGATCGCCAGTGTACCGCCGGTATCGGTGCCGATATAGTTGCCGGTGATCGTATTGTTGCGGGTCTGCTGCGCTGGGTCGGTCTGGTCCGCCACGCCCTGTACGCGCACGCCGGAGAAGGCGTTGCCGGCGATCAGGTTGCCTGGGCCGACTGTCACGCCGCTGGCTTTGCTCCACAGCAGCACGCCGCCCTGGCTATTGCCGAGCTTAGTGACGCCGTCGGCGGCCACGCCGATCTGGTTATTCTGAAACACGGCGCCGGTGATCCCGGGGACAGCGCCGAATGAGTCGTCTTTCGCGATGATGCCATACTCCTGGTTGCCCGAGATCTGGTTGCCGTCGGCGGCGGCCGGGCCGCCGATCAGCGTGCCCTGCGATTTGCCGACGCCCACGCCGCCGCTGCCGGAGTTAAGCTGCCCGGTGTTGGGGATGGCGCTGTTGCCGGTGGCGTCGGTGCCGACCTTGTTGCCTTTGATCTGGTTGCCGCTGATATAGCCGCCGCCGGTGCGCGCACCCGAAATAAAGACGCCATACAACGCGTTGCTCTTCTTAGATCCATTGCCGCTGATGATGTTGCCTGGGCCGATGATATTGCTGTTCGAGTTATCGCTTATTAACACGCCGTGCGCGCCGTTTGGCAGCGCCGCGTTGCCGGCCGCGTTCACGCCGATCTTGTTGTTGGTGATGATGTTGTTCTGCTGCGAGAGCGCTGATCCGGTATCTGAGTAGAGGTAGATACCCCACTGATTATTGCCGGAGATCACGTTATTTTGGACGGTCGTGCTCGACGCGCCATATTCTAGAATGATGCCAGCGTTGAAATTATTCGATGTGCCACCCAGCCCGGCGGCGCTGCCGGTATAGTCGGTGCCCAGGTAGCACAGCTCGATCAGGTTGTTGCTTGGCGCGCTCGCCAGCCCAGCGCCGCTGACCACGATGCCCGCGCCGCGATAGTCGGGCTGGCTGGCATCCATGAAGCCGCTAATGATCAGGCCGCGGATGACGTTATTGGAGGAGGAGATCAGAATGCCCTGGCCGAGCACACTTGTCGTACCGTTGTAGCCGCGGATCTCGATCTTCGGCACGCCGCCGACGCTGCCGTCGATCGTCACGCCGGCCTGATCGGTCAGCGCTGGCAGCGGAGTGGCGACGGTGATCGTCCAGGGCTGGGCCGCCGCGATGTTGAAGTCGATCGTGTCGGCGCCGGCGCTGGCATTGGCCTGGGTGATCGCCCAGCGCAGCGTCCCGGCCGAGCCATCGTCGGCCAGGCTGGTGACGGTGTAGGTGGCCGCGAGCGCCGACCGCGCTATGGGCGCGAAAGTGGCTAGCAGCGCCAGCGCCGCCAGCAGGCAGGTTCGTCGAAAAGCAAGCGACACGGCGCTCCCTCCTTATGTTTCACGCTATGTATGGCATGTTTGCCCCAAGGGCAAACATGCCATACATAAAGGATTAGGACTTTCGCTCACAATGCTTTAGCCTGCGGCAGCATGGTACTTTATCTTTATTGTGTGTCGTTTTTTCGCCCCTCAGGGGCGAAAAAACGACACACAAGGAATTGAACATGACCAGCAAGCGAAAGCCCTAAGGATATGATACGAAATCTGTAGCCGCGCTAGCGCCGGATGACCGGCAGCCGGATGTGGAAATTACCACGTATGACATTGATCTGGTCGCGCACGCTGGCGCCGCCGACCACTGCACCTTGATTGTCGATCAGTCCGATTGAGATAGAGTCGGTCTGCCCCTTCTCCGCGAAGGGATCGATCAGCACGTTCGCGCAGAAGTTGAAGAAATTATCGCCAGGAGTGTTCCCAACCGTGAAGGTATGGCCATTCACCAGCTGGCGACCGGGCATGTCGGAGATAAAGGTGATTTTGCTGCCCAGGCTGGATACGCCGGTCAAGGTAAAGGTCGCGACTCCGTTGCTCAAGTTGGTCACGGTATGGCAGAACTGCACCGTCTCGGCGGCCCCGCCGTCCTTCACCTCGTTGAAGACCATGGTCGCCTTGGGCGTCAGCAGCACGGTGGTCGTATCGGTGATCACCAGATGTGGCGCATCGGGCGTGCCGTTGAATGTCAGTGCAGTCTTGCCGACCGTGCCGGCGGTGGCGCCCTGTGGAATCTTCACGCTTGTGACGACGCCGATCGCCTTGCCGGGCGGCAGCTGCACCGAGGTCGGCGTGATAAGCGTGGTCCATGTCAGGTCAGTGATCGCGCCGAG
>WNFV01008369.1_pt1 | contig 12121 bp, 13 predicted proteins | sample 5400101 | NCBI WGS metagenome assembly WNFV01 (sample SAMN13153361, study PRJNA577476) | soil metagenome | isolation source: 115 cm soil or saprolite under grassland replicate 1 | place: USA:California | collected 2016-06-15
TGACCCTGACCCTGACCGTGGCCAGGGTCGGCTCTCAATGCACCGCCCTGCAAGGCGCCCAGGTCGACGTCTGGCACTGCGACGCGCTTGGGCAGTATTCAGACGTCGCCGCGGAGAACTCGGTCGGCAAGCGCTTCCTTCGCGGCTACCAGACCACCGACGCGAATGGTGCCGTCACCTTCAACACGATCTATCCGGGGTGGTATCGAGGCCGCGCCGTGCACATCCACTTCAAGGTCCGCACCTTCTCTGGGGCGCAGAAGTCCTTCGAGTTCACGTCTCAAATCTTTTTCGACGACGCGGTTTCGGATGAGGCCTACCAGCAGGCGCCGTACAGCTCGCGCGGGTCCCGCGACACGCGCAACGCGGCCGATATGGTCTACACGTCCAACGGGAACAGCGGCGCGCAGCTCCTTGCGAACGTCAGCAAGGCCGGCTCAGGCTACCGGGCGACCTTCGCGATCGGTATTCAGCTGAGCTAGCGCCGGCTCGACGTCGGCCGTCTCCAGGATCTCGCCTTCGATGTTGATCTGGATCTCATCGCTGACGATGAACTTGCCGTCGCGAATGGCGTCGAAACGCATGCCAAACCCGACGCTGCGGAACGGCTAGAGCGCGGCGTGGAACGTATCGCAGGCGGCCGGGTCGCCCTTCTGGTAGCCGATCGTGAACCATTGCTGGCGTTGCGCCGATGAGCCATGCGTCCATGTCTCGGGATTGACACGACCCTGGAACTCGCTCTGGATGCGGTCGTCGCCGACCGCCGCCGCGGCATCGAGGGCATCGTTGATCTCGTCCTGGGTGAGCGGTTCGAGGAATCCTGTCGAGGCTGCGTGGTTGGCCCACACCCCGGCGTAGCAGTCGGCCTGCAGCTCCGTGCGCACCGACTGTCCACCGGCGCCCTGCTGGCCGGACCCGGACGCGAGCTGCCCGGTCAGGTCCTGGACGTGGTGGCCGTATTCGTGGGCGACGACGTAGCCCTCGGCAAGCGATCCGCCCCTGGCCCCGAACCTCGTCCGCAGCTCATCGAAGAACCCGAGGTCGAGGTAGACGCGGCCGTCCACCGGGCAGTAGAACGGACCGACCTCGGTCGACGCGACTCCGCAGCCGGTTTCGACCTGGCCTGAGAAGATGACGGTCTCCGCCGTCTCGTACGTCTGGCCGGATCTCGCAAACTCGTCGCTCCAGTACTTCTGGACACTGTTGACGTAGCCGACGATCCGGCAGTCTTCGCGGCGATTGGCATCCGCTCCTGTGCTGCATTCCTGCTGCAGGTTGCTGGTCCCAGGTTCAGTGATTCCGGGTGCGACCGAGCCCAGGTCAGACAGGTTGCCGCCCAACAGCAGGTACACGACCAGGAGCACGAGCCCGAGGCCGCCACCGCCGCCGATCGCAAGGCTGCGGCCGCTGATGCCGGTGCCGCGGACGTCCTTGACCTGGCCGGGGTCCAGTCGAGCGTTGGGGTCGAATGCCATCTCTACATGGCAACGGCTGGCAGTTGCGGATGCCCCGATCTGGTGTCAATCTCCCTCTTGCCTGATGGACGCCATCGACCAGGTCGTCATGAACTCGAGGCTGCACTACCTTGGGATGGCGGCGCGAAGGATCGAGCCGATGCTGAAGCTCGCCGTCCTCACCTGCATGGACGCCCGCATCGACGTGTCTGCCTTGCTGGGACTACGCGCCGGCGATGCGCACGTGATCCGCAACGCCGGAGGTCGGGCGACCCGCGATGCGATCAACGCGCTCGCGATCTCGCAGGCGGTCCTGGGCACCCGCGAGATCATGGTCATGCACCACACGGAGTGCGCGCTGGGACGGTTCAGCGAAGGCCAGCTGGCGGAGCGGATCGCGACGGCGACGCATCACCCCTTCACCGACGTCCTGGGTTCGTTCACGGATCCCATCGAGGCAATTCGCGAGGACGTGGAGCGCCTTCGTGAGCAGACCAGCCTGGTCCACCGCGACAAGATCCGGGGCTTCATCTACGACCTCGACGCCAGCGCGCTGGCAGAGAAGGCCTAGGTCCGAACCAGCTCCCGTACCTCGCGCAACGGCATCTGCTTCAGCGGGAGCGAGAAATGGAACTCGGTGCCGTCCGCACGGTTGCTCTCGAACCAGATCCGCCCACCGTGCATCTCCACGATCTGGCGAGCGATGGGCAGGCCAAGCCCGGTGCCTCCGTTCATGCCCACGAACATACCGCTGTCGAAGTCGGCCGGCATGCCCGGCCCCTGGTCTTTGACGGTGACCGTGACGTGGTTGGAGTCGAGGCTGCTCTTCACCATTATCTCGGTGCCGGCGGGCGAGTACTTCATCGCGTTGCCGAGCAGGATGGTGAGAAGCTGCGACAGCTTGTCGCGGTCCGCGGGTGCTGACCGCACCGAGGGGTCGAGGTCGACGGCAACAGGATGCTGCGGGTTGTCCTTGCGGACGTTTTCGACCGTGCTCTGGATGACCTCGTTCACGTCCACCTGGGCGAGCTTGAGCACCGATTTGCCCGCCTCCATGCGGTCCAGTTCCAGCATGTCGGCGAAGGCCTGGTCCAGGCGCTCTGCGTCGCTGTAGATGTCGCTCGCAAATGCCTTGACCTTGTCGATGTCGAGGTCCTCGGAATCCCGGATCAGTTCGCTGAAGCCCTCGATCCCGACCAGAGCCGTCCGGAACTGGTGGCTGATGCGGGTCAGGAACTCGCTCTTCAGCTTGTTGAGCCGCTCGAGGATGGCGAGGTTGGCGAGCGCAGTGTTCTCCGCCTCGCGGATCAGGCGCCGCCGCCAGCGGTCCGCGATCACGACGACCGGGAACATCGAGGCATAGAAGAGGGTCAGGCCGATGGCCAGCACGATGTAGAGCTGCTGCAGCTCGCCGTTGATCGCCGACTGCACCGGCGCGTAGGGAAGGTAGAGCTCGAACGCCCCGCTGGGCTCGGAATCACCCTCGAAGACAAGGGGCACGTAGACCTCGACGAGGGGCCCCTCGAGATTGTCACCCTGGTTCTCCGGCGCGTGCCCATCGCTGATGCCTGCTTCCGAGTGGCCCTCCAGGGCCTCCGCCAGGTCTTCCTCGATCTCGAACGTCCGGCCGATCAAAGCGTGGTTGTCGGAGTACAGGACGGTGCCTTGACGGCTCCAGATCTTGAGCCGGCGCACCTCCTGGCTCACGGCGGCGCCCTGCAGCCGGCGGTCGACTTCGGCGATCTCCGGTTCGCTGAGCCCGCTCTTCAGCATCTGGGCGCTGAGGAGGGGCTGGATGCCCACCTGCGCGATGAGGGTACCGCTCTGACGGGCCGAGTCGAGGTAGCGCTGCTGGACGTCCAGGTTGACCTCCCGGCCGATGACAAAGCCCAGGGCGACCACCGGCACCAGGGCCAGCAGACCGAAGCGCGCGAGGGCGCCGAGCGAGTTGGGTCCGAGCTGTTTCGTGGCCGGATTCTGCCATCCCGGAGGCCGCATTCGATCCTCGTTAAGTAAGGAATCAAGGCCGGCCATGGCCGGGAGCCGTAATCTGGATCGGTGAGCCGAGGCTTTCGAGACTCCGACACCACCCAGGCCCTGAGCGAACAGGCGATCGCGGAGGCGATCGACAAGATCGTCCATGGCGCCGAGGACTCCGAACCGGCGCCGGCTGACGGGCGGTGCGTCGACTGCGGCGGTGAGATCGGGGCCGAGCGCCTGGAAGCCCTGCCGTCGGCGGTGCGCTGCGTCAGCTGCCAGGCGGCCTGGGAGAAGGCGAAGCGGCCCTGACCCTTTTAGGCCTGGACCGGCACCTCGTACACCTCGTCGGTCGGATGCCCCGCCCGCTCGTGGATCCGTTTGACGGCCTCCGCGTTCGGCGCCTCCGAGAGACAGAACACCTTGCCTGTCTTGGGATCGGCCCAGGCGTGCTTGAAGTTGACGCCCTCGTCGCCCTGGATGTCGAGGTCGGCCTGATGCGCCGCGGCCAACTCCTCCGGCGTGATTCCCGTCATGCCTACGTGTACGTCCATGAATTCCGGCATCCCACTACCTCCCCGAACTGAGCTGTCTTTCCGGACATCGTCCCACACCCGACGAGACGTTTCACAGGGCTCCTCTCCTGACAATCTCTTGACGATTTCGGTTTCGTTACTCGGGTCGACGCCAGCGTTTTTCCATTAATGGGCGAAGTGTTGGACAGACCCACCAGCAGATTCCCGGATGGGCGAGATCGAGCGGCTTCCTAGGGGACCGTACTCGTATCCGTCGCCGGAGGCGGCGGCGGAGATCTGGAGCAGAAGGCGAGCCCGGCGACATCGAAAAATCGTCACCCGAATCGCCGTCCTGCTCGCCTTTGCCCTGCCCGCGCTGGCGATCGCGCCGTCGTACGTGGCCTACGCGGCATCGCTTCCGGATGTCGTGCAGCTGTCCAACGATGTGCCGGGAGACACCATCGTCTACGCGTCGGACAAGAAGACGGTGCTCGCCGACCTCCACCCGGCCGGCTACCAGCACTACTACGAGCCCCGGGACTCCATGGGCAAATTGCTGCCGGCCGCGATCATCGCCATCGAGGACCGCAACTTCTACTCCGAGCCAGGCGTCGACCCGGGCGGCATCGCCCGGGCCGCCATCGTCGACATCAAGGCGCGGGACACCGTGGAGGGTGCGTCCACGATCACGCAGCAGCTGGTCAAGGTACGGCTGCTGGACAACGCGCCGACCCTCCAGCGCAAGATGACCGAGGCTCTGCTTGCGTTCACGGTCGAGCACCGCTACTCGAAGGCCGAGATCCTGGAGATGTACCTGAACAGCGTGTCCTTCGGGAACAGCGCCGTGGGCACTGCGGCCGCGTCGCAGATCTACTTCCACAAGAAGACGCGCGACCTCGACCTCGCCCAGGCGTCCATGCTCGCGGGCCTGGTCAAAGGTCCCACCCTGTACAGCCCGTTTCGGAGCTGGGACACGGCCAAGGCGCGCCAGCAAAACGTGCTGGCCGCGATGGTCGAGGCGGGCAAGATCTCGCAGGCGCAGGCCGACGCGGCGTTCAAAGAGGACATCAGCCCGCCCAACCACATGTTCAGGGCGGCCAACAACATCATCGCGCCAGGGTTCGTGAACTACGTGACGCAGCAGCTCCTCAACAGGTTCGGGGCCTCCACCACGTACGGTGGGGCGCTCAGCGTCTACACGACGCTGAACGTCCAGCTCCAGAACATCGCCCAGTCTGCGATCTCCGGCACCCAGGCACGCCTCGCGTGGCGCAACGTCCAGCAGGGTGCGCTGGTGGCGATCGACCCGAGCACGGGCGCGATCATCGCCATGGTCTCGTCGGCTAACCCCAAGGCAAACGGCGGCCAGTACAACCTGGCGGTGTGGCCGCCGCGCAACCCCGGTTCCTCGATGAAGATCTTCACGTACACGGCCGCGATCAACAGCGGCCGCTACACGATGACGACGCCCATCGAGGACGCGCCGTTCCGCTACCAGGACCCCGGCTCGCTGAAGGTCTACGCGCCGCAGAACTACGACGGCCAGTACCACGGCACCTGCCAGCTCCAGGAGTGCGTCGGCAACTCGTTCAACATCCCGGCGGTCAAGGTCGAGCTTGGCGTGGGCGTTCCCAACGTCGTCGAGATGGCGCGCGTCATGGGCGCCGGGCCGTGGCAGCAGCACTCCGACGGATCGTTCACGAACAACGACGGCACCAACGACTTCGGTCCCTCGCTGACGCTGGGTGGTTATGGCGAGACGCCGCTGCAGATGGCGACCGGCGCCTCCGTGCTCGCCGCGAAGGGCGTCCTGCACCAGCCGTTCGCGGTGGCGCGCGTCGACCAGGGCGGCCGCACGATCTACGAGCACCAGGACAGCTCCAAGCAGGTCCTCGACCCGAAGGTCGCCTACATCATGAGCACGATCCTGTCGAAGGACTCCAACCGGACCGAGATTTTCGGCGCGAACTCGCTGCTGACCATCCCCGGTTGGCCCGTCGCGGTCAAGACCGGGACGTCGGACAGCTTCGCCGACGCATGGACGGTGGGCTTCACCCCGAAGATCGCGGTCGCGGTCTGGATGGGCAACCCCGACTGGCGGATCAAGATGACCGAGGGCTCGGACAGCTACTACGTGGCCGTGCCCGCGTGGCACACCTTCCTCGAGCAGGCGCTGCCCGTGCTGGGTGCGGTCGACTGGTACACGCCGCCGCAAGGCCTCGTCTACGCGTGGGGCAACTACTACCTGCCGGGGACCGCCCCGGATTCGCCGCCCGTGAACGAGCCGGCGCCGGCACCGACCGGCGGCGGCCACCGCAAGAAGAAGCGCTAGCGGACCGAGCGGATTCGGGACACGAAGATCGTGCCCAGCGTGAAGAACAGGATCACGCTGCCGAACGCGACCCGGTAGCCGGAGTTGGGCGCGACGTGCTTGTTGAAGTGGTCGATGAGCCCACCCTCGATCGCTGGGATGAGGCTGTTCGGGAGCGTCTGGGCGACGTGGAACAGGCCCATGTCCTTGGCCGCCTTGGCGCGGTCGGGGATGGTGTCGCAAGCCAGCGCCCAGTCGACCGCCAGGTAGAGCCCGTAGCCGATCCCGTAAAGCGCGCCCAGCGCCAGCACGATCTCCTGCTGCGTGGGATAGAAGGCGATGAAGTAGAGGGCGACTACGATCTGCATGGCGCCGGCCGCGTAGACGAAGCGCTTCCGGCCGTGACGGTCGGACGCCGACCCGCCCCAGATCCCCGGGATGATCATCGCCGCGAAGGAGACGGCGAGCCAGATCGACGTGAACTCGTCGGTGTTGGCGACGTGGACGACGTCCCGGAAGAACGACGACAGGAAGAACACGACCGCGGCCACGCCGGCGGTGACCATCGTCCGGGTGAAGATGACCCATCCGAAGTCGCCCGTCCACAGCGGGCGTAAGAACTCATAGGCGGTGGCGAGCAGCGGCCGGCTCGGGCGCTGCTCGATGGGTCGCCTGCCTTCGGTCTGCGCGGCCCACAGCACCGGCAGCAGGGACAGCGTGAGCACGACGCCCATCACCAGCAGGCTCAGGCGCACCTGGTGCATGCCCGCCAGCACCGCAGTTGTTGCAAATCCGAGGAGCGCGCCGCCCTGCTGCATGCCGGCCAGAAATCCGCTGGCCTTCCCGAACTCGTCGTCCGGGACGATGTCGGGGATGATCGCGTAGTAGGCCGCCGCCGCCCCGTTCAAGAAGATCTGGGCGACCACGTGGCCGATGACGAACTGCGTGTAGGTGTGCGCAGTGCCCATGACGAGCAGGCCGACGATGCCGAGCAGCACGCCCGCGACCATGAACGGCCGGCGGCGTCCGAATGGTGTCGTGAGTCGGTCCGACCAGGTGCCGACGAGGGGTGGCACGGTGATCGCGAAGAAGGCGCCGATCCCGGTCGCGTACCCGATGTAGGTGTTGAAGTCGGTGGGATAGAACTCGCGGACCTCGCTCGGCAGGACAACCAGCGGGTAAGGGAGCCAGGTGAAGGACAGGCCGAGGTAGAGGCTCGCCAGGGCGGCGTGGCGCAGGTTGTTGAACCGGATCACCGGGAGGATTTCGGCCCCGGTCGCTTCGGCCACGGCGCGGCCAGAGTAACTGATAAGGTGTTCCGCTATGCGGCAGCCTCAGCGGATCCTGACCTGGCGACGCGCGGTCGATTTCGCGGGCTGCAACAGCTGCCTCTGTAGTTAGACCGACCCACGCGGTTTCGGACTAACCCATCAGGAGGCAAACATGAGCGCTACCGACGAACTCGTCCGCAACAACGAGTCCTACGCGGGCACCTTCAAGAAGGGCGACCTGCCGCTGCCACCCGCCAGGCACGTCGCGGTGGTGGCCTGCATGGACGCACGCCTCGACGTGCACAAGATCCTTGGCCTGCAGGAGGGTGACGCCCACGTGATCCGCAACGCCGGCGGAGCGGTGACTGACGACGCGATCCGTTCGCTCGCGATCTCGCAGCGCCTGCTCGGCACCAGGGAGATCATCCTCATCCACCACACCGATTGCGGCATGCTGACCTTCAAGGACGACGACCTGAAGAAGAAGATCGAGTCCGAGACCGGAATCCGACCAGCATTCGCGCTCGAGGCGTTCAGCGACCTCGAGGACGACGTCCGGCAGTCGATCGCTCGCATCAAGGCGAGCCCGTTCGTCCCGAACAAGTCGAACCTCCGCGGCTTCGTGTACGACGTGCGGACCGGCAAGCTCAACGAGGTGGGCGCGGCCGTAGCCGTCTGAGAACTTCGCGCGCCTCGGGCCATCGAGGTCCGGGGCGCCACTCCGCCCTTAGCCGCCGGGCAATGCCTGCAGCCTCACCACCGCCTCGTCGAGCCGCGCCCGCGGCAGCCGTCGTGACAGCACAGCCTGCTTGATCGCGACGTAGGTCGCGTCGGCGACGGAGATGTGGTGGGCGACCATGACCATATCGCCACCCGCGATCAGGAACTCGACCGCGGCCTCGGGCGTCGGTGTGCTGGCGGTGATCGCCCCCATCTCCATATCGTCGGAGAGGATCGCGCCCTGGAAGCCGAGATCCGACCGAAGAAGCATCACCGTCGCGGGCGAGAGGTCCGACGATCGGTGGGCGTCGATCGCGGGGTAGTAAAGATGGCCGAGGAGCACGAAGTCGGTGGCGTGCACGATCGCAGCCTGGAATGGAGGAAAGTCGCGGGTGCGCAGCGTGGCCAGGCTCTCGTCGATGCGCGGCAGCCGCGTCTCCGAGCTGATCGAGGTGTCACCGTGGCCGGGAAAGTGCTTGGCCGCGGAGAGCATATCGGCGTCGTGGATTCCATCGACGACCGCGCCGACCGAGCTCGCCACCGGGCCCGGCGCGGTGCCGTAGCACCGACCCCACATGATCGACGCCGGCCCCGAGCACACGTCCGACACCGGGCCGAGGTCGAGGTCGAACCCGACCGCTCGGAGCGCATTTGCCATCGCTGTCGTCTGCGAGCGGCCGACCGGCATCGCCGCGCACGGCACCGAGGAGAGCGCGATGCACACCTGCCCGCCTTCCTGGTCGGTCGCCGCGATCAAGCGATGCCGTGACACATCGCGAATTTGCTGGATGACCGCGCTCATGCCGGCCGCGGTCGTGGCGTTGTGGTTCAGGTTCACGATCAGCAGCCCGCCGAACTGACGCCGCTTCCAGTCGGCAAGGATCGCCGCCGTCGGCGGCCCCTGGAAGCCGACCATCATCACCGCACCGACCTCTTCGTCCAGCGTCATCCCGCCCGGACCGACCTCGTCGGTGGGGGAGACGGTTGGCGCGGGGGATGGCGAGCCCGGTGCGGTCGGTGATTCCCCGCAGGCGCCGAGAACTGCGATGAACAGCAAGGTCGCAAGGCGCCCATTCACGTCCTGACCTAAGGGATAACGACAGCCCTTGGCGAAGGTTCCTACCCCGCCTCCCAGCGTCTCTTCTGCTCGGCGACGACGGCATCGACCGCGTCGATGAACTCCTGGATGTCGTCCTCGCGCATCGGCGTGGAGAGGGCGCCCATCGCCCTTGGCGCCATCAGCACGCCGTGGTTGACGAGGCCCAGGAAGAGGTCGCGCGCCTTCTTCTTGTCGGCGGCGGCCATCGTCCGGTAGTCGACGACGGGCCGGTCCGTGAAATGGAGCGCGAACATCGATCCGGCGCCGTTGACCTGCACCTTCACACCGTGCGACGCGAATACCTCCGAGAGCTGTTCGCACACGCGCGCTCCCCTGCGGTTGAGGTCCTCGTACACGTCAGGCGTGAGCTCCGTCATCGCCGCCAGGCCGGCCGCCATTCCCAGCGGGTGCCCGTTGTAAGTCCCGCCCTGGGCGATGGTGGGGTTGCTCCGGGGGTCGAGCAGCTGCATGACGTCCGCGCGGCCGCCGAATGCGGCCACCGGCAGCCCGCCGCCGATGATCTTGCCCAGCGTGGTCAGGTCGGGTGTGATCCCGTACATCTGCTGCGCGCCGCCCGGAGCAACTCGCAGCGAGATCACCTCGTCGAAGATCAAGAGAATGCCCAGCTCGTTGGTGACTCCGCGCAGGCGCTGCAGGAAATCGGGCATGGCTGGGATCACGCCGCCGGCGCCGATGATCGGCTCCAGGATCACCGCGGCCAGCGATCCCGCTTCCTTGCGGATGATCGCCTCGCACGCGTCGTGGTTGTTGAAGGGCAGGACGACCGTTTCCTCGAGCGCCCATCGAGGTGTGCCGATCGAGTCGGGCCGCGCCACCGGCGCGTCGGCCGGTCCTGCTTCGTCGACCAGGGGATGTGTGCTGACCTCCGCGAAGTCGTGGGTGCCGTGGTAGCCGCCCTCCATGCGTGCGATCTTCGGCCGGCCGGTGAAGGCTCGGGCCAGCCGCATCGCGAACATCGTGGCCTCGGTGCCCGAGTTGCAGAACCGCACGGCGTCGAGGCTCGGCACGCGCTCGCACAGCAAGGTCGCGAGCTTGACCTCGATGGGGTTGGCGGCGGCGAACCCTGTGCCTCTCGCCGCCTGGGCACGGATCGCCTCGACGATCTTCGGATGCGAGTGGCCGAGGATCATCGCCGTGTAGTTGCCGAGCATGTCGATCCGCTCGGTGCCGTCGACGTCCCAGACGCGGCAGCCTTCGCCGCGCTCGATGTAGATGGGATACGGGTCAAAGTAGGTGGTGGTGCGGGTGGTCCCTCCGGGCATGACCTCGACCGCGCGCTCATGCAGGGCGCGTGATCCCGGGGTGGTCTGCCGGTAGACGACCTCCGGGTCGACGGCGGTGGCCTGGGCCGCGTCCGTCATCCCGCCAACATACGAGAACGGCGCTACGCGGTTCGGCGCAGCGCGGCGACGGTCCAGAACGCGCCGCGGCGGTCGAGGATGGGCGCCAGGCCGTGCGCCCCGGCCGTTGCCGTGATGTCCTGCGGCTTATGGACGAAGACGTGGAACTCACGCCGGAGCAGGGCGAGAAACCAGTTGAAAACCGCGAACGACGCTCGGGTCCACCACGTGCGTCGTGGGTAGCTGAGGATGAGGAGCCGCTGTGCGTGGTCGGCGGCCGCACCCGCTAGGCCGGGCATATCGTGGTAGCAGCACAGCACCCGGTTCATGACCACGATGTCTGCGCCGTCCACCTCTGCGGCTGAGGCGGCGAAGTCCTTGACCTGGCGGTCGGCGCGGTCGGTGAATCCGGCCTCCTCGAGGAGATTTTTCGCGACCTCTTCGTAGGAAGGCGTCAGCTCGACACTCGTGGCGTGCGCCGCGCCGGCCTTGAGGAGCTCGATCTGGATGGCGCCAATCCCGCCGCCGACCTCGAGCACGGTCCTGCCCTCCACGCCCTGCGATTTCAAGAAATCGACGATCTGGCGCGACGTCGCGTCCAGGCCCTTGCGCCGGTAGCGCCTGGCCTCGGAGCGTGCGCTGCGCTCGCTGAAGACCCAGCGGTAGCCCTTGGGCGAGCAGCAGGCGGGCAAGTCGCTCACGCCTCAGATCCAGCCGCGGCGCCGGAAGAAGTAGAGCTGGATCAACGTCGCGATGATCATCGTCACCGCGCCAACTGCAAACGCGATATAGGGCGACTCGAGCACGTTGACCAGGTAGGCGAAGTTCATTCCATAGAAACCGGTGAGGAAGGTCAGGGGCAGGAACAGGCAGGCGATCACGGTCAGAGCTTTGGTCGTCTCGTTCAGGCGGTTGGAGACCGTCGAGAGATAGACGTCCATGGCGCCGGTGAGCAGGTCGCGCAGGGCGTCGGCAGATAGACGTCCATGGCGCCGGTGAGCAGGTCGCGCAGGGCGTCGGCGGTCTCGTACTGGCGGACCATGTGGTCGTAGACGTCGCGGTAGTAGAGAGTCATGTCGTCCTGCTGCAGGTGAATTCCGTGCGTGATCAGCTTCTGGAAGACATCTCGCTGGGCGCCAAGGAAGCGGCGGAGCTCGCTGACCGTGTGCTTGAGGTTGTAGATGCGGGCCAGCGACTCCCTGCTCGCCTTGTCGGTGATGTCGTCCTCCAACGCGTCCACGACATCGTCGAGCTGGTCGAGAACCGGGAAGGTTGCGTCGACCAGTGTGTCGATGGCCAGGTAGGTCAGGAACGACGGCTTGCCGTGGGAGAGCTCAGGGCTCTTGTGGACCCGGTCCTGCAGCTCCTTGAGCTCGGTCGAGGGCTCCTGGTGCACGGTGATCAGGTAGTGGG
>WNFV01021540.1_pt2 | contig 12121 bp, 14 predicted proteins | sample 5400101 | NCBI WGS metagenome assembly WNFV01 (sample SAMN13153361, study PRJNA577476) | soil metagenome | isolation source: 115 cm soil or saprolite under grassland replicate 1 | place: USA:California | collected 2016-06-15
GGGGGGGGGGGGGGGACGCGCTATTCTTCCCGAGGATCGATGCGTCGACCCCGATCCGTCGATCCGGCGGGTCGCGCGGACGTTGTACGAGGAGACGCGGGGTCTTCCCATCGTATCGCCGCACGGCCACGTGGACCCGCGCATCCTGGCCGAGAACACTCCCTTCCCCGAGCCGGTGACCCTCATCGTCCAACCCGATCACTACGTGCTCCGCATGCTGTACGCGCACGGCGTGCCGCTCGAGGCGCTGGGCGTGCCGCGCCGCGACGGAGCGCCGGTCGAGACCGATCCCTGCGAGGTGTGGCAGCGCTTCGCGGACCACTACTACCTGTTTCACGGCACGCCGACCGGCGCCTGGCTCGACTACGAGCTGCACGAGGTGTTCGGCGTGCGCGACCGGCTGTCGGGCGAAACGGCGCGGCGGATCTACGACGAGGTCCGCGAGAGGCTGGGCTCGCCGGAATTCCGGCCGCGCGCGCTGTTCGAACGGTTCAGGATCGAGGTGCTCGCCACCACCGACGCGGCGACCGACATGCTCGACCACCACCGCGCGATCCGGGCATCGGGCTGGCCAGGCGGGGGAGCACGGGTGGTCCCGACCTTCCGGCCGGATGCCCTGTTCCGAATCGCTGCACCTGGCTGGCCGGCTGCGCTGGACGCGCTGGGTCGTGTCGACGGCGAGCCGGTGCGCGACTACCTCGGGTTGGTGCGCGCGCTAGCGGACCGGCGGACCTATTTCAAGAGCCTAGGCGCCACGGCGACGGACCACGCCGTGCTCGAGCCGTATACGGCCGCCCTGCAGGGAGAAGAGGCCGAACGTCTCTTTCATCTGGCGTGTCAGGGCGACGTGACCGCCGCCGACGAGCGGCGCTTCACAGCCCACCTCCTGATGGAAATGGCGCGGCTGTCGCTCGAGGACGGCCTGGTCATGCAGATCCACCCGGGGGCACTGCGGGACCACAATCGGTTGGTATTCGAACGGTTCGGTGCGGACCGGGGGGGCGACATGCCGGTGGCCACGGAATTCACGCGGAATCTGCGCCCGCTCCTGAATGCGTACGGGAACGACGCCCGATTTACGGTGGTGCTGTTCACGCTGGACGAATCGACCTACAGCCGGGAGCTCGCGCCGCTCGCCGGGCACTATCCGGCGGTGCGGCTCGGGCCCCCCTGGTGGTTCCACGATTCGGTGGAAGGGATGCGGCGGTTCCGCGAGCGGACCACCGAGACGGCGGGCATCTACAAGACGGCGGGGTTCACCGACGACACGCGCGCGTTCTGTTCGATCCCGGCGCGGCACGACTTGGCGCGACGCGTGGACGCCAACTATCTCGCGGGGCTCGTGGCGCGCCACGTGATCGACGAGAGCGACGCGCGCCGTATGGCGCGCGCGCTCGCGTACGATCTCGCGAAGCAGACTTACCGGCTCTGAGCGCCGCCGTTGTTGAGGAGCGTCCCGACGCCGAGCTGGAGAGACCAGTTGCCGGTGTAGAACTCGAACGGGCTGGTGCTCGACGTGTGGAACATGAGGTCCATATCGAGTCCGAGGCGCACCCACACGCTGTTGCTCGTGTGGTGGCGCAGCCCCAGGAGCAGGGACACGCCGCCGTCGCCCGCATCAACCGAGCCGCCGTACGAGTTGTGCACGTACCCGCCACCCAGCAGGACGTCCACGTGCGAGCCCGACGGCAGGGCCCCGACGAAGCGGAAGCGCACCGGAGTGTGGGACACGGAACTCCCCCCCCCTGCCGGGTCAGCCGAGGAGCGTGAGACGTCGAGCTCCAACGCGATCCCGGGTGGCACGAACACGGCCGCCCGCCCACCGAAGCCGATCGCGTTGTCCAACGCAAGGCTGTTGTCGAAATCGGTGTACCGCCCGAACACGCCGACGTCCACGGCACCGATGCGCTGCGCCGCCGCGGGCACCGCCAGGACCAACGCCGCGACTGCGAGCAACCGCATCTCTCGACTCGACATGGCAATCCCTCCGTTAGGGTCCTCTAGTCTAACGCGCTCCTTGCGCGTCAGCTACTCGTCCGCGGGGATGAAACTGGGGCGGGAGGACTCGAACCTCCAACTTCCCGGTTAACAGCCGGGCGGTCTGCCAGTTGACCTACACCCCACCGATGCTCCGCCCTTAACTTACGTCCCATGAAGTATTTCGTAACCGGCGCCCCTCCCCTCGTCCGTCCGGCGCGTCAGGGCGACCTGCCAGACGTTCTCGACCTGCTCAAGACGAGCAAGCTCCCCACGGACGGGCTCGCCGACCACCTGGCGTCCACACTCGTCGCGGAGGCCGAGGGCAGACTCGTCGGGTGCGCCGCGGTCGAGATCCATGGAACGACGGGTTTGCTCCGTTCGGTGGCGGTGGATCCGGCGCGACGCGGCCAGGGACTCGGCCACCAGCTGACCCAAGCGGCCCTCGATCTGGCGAGCCTGCGCGGCGTGACGAGTGTGTATCTGCTGACGACCGCGGCCGGGGACTTCTTCCCACGCTTCGGGTTCAAGAAGATCGACCGCAAGGAGATGGACCCGGCCCTGGAGCCCTCGGCGGAGCTGCGCGGCGCTTGCCCGGCAAGCGCGCTGGCGATGCGGGCCGAGCTGCGTCGGTGAAGCAGCTCGTCATCCCACGCTTCGGGCCCCCCGAGGTCCTGGAGGTACGGGAGGCGCCCGACCCGCCGGTGGAGCCCGGTACGGTGCGGATCCGCGTACACGCCGCGGGCATCAACTTCTCCGATCTGCTTGCGCGCCAAGGACTCTACCCCGACGCGCCGAAGCCCCCCTGCACCGTCGGCTACGAGGTGGCGGGCGTCGTGGATGCCGTGGGCGACGGCGTCGGCGCGCCCCGCCGCGGCGACGCGGTCGTCGCGACGACGCGGTTCGGCGGCCAGAGCGAGCTCGTGGTCGTCCCCGCGTCCTCCGTATTCCCCCTGCCGGCCGGGTGGAGCGCCGAGCAGGGAGCCGCGTTTCCGGTCGTGTACCTGACCGCACATCACCTGTTGGTTCGGGTCGCGGCAGCGCAGCGGGGTGAAACCGTGCTCGTGCACTCCGCGGCCGGTGGCGTGGGGCTTGCGGTCGCGGAGCTGGGTCGCTTGTTGGGGCTCCGCGTGCTGGGGCTCGCGTCCGCCAGCAAGCACGACGTCCTCCGACAGTACGGGGTCGAACCCTTCGACGCACGCAACCCTCAGTGGTTCGACGCGGTCCGTGGCGCCGCGCCTCGTGGTGTGAGCGTCGTGCTCGACGCCGTGGGCGGCGACTCCTGGCGCCGCGGCTACGCGCTGCTGGCGCCCGCCGGCCGGTTGGTCTGCTACGGGGCATCAGTGCTCTCCGACGGATCGGGGCGGAACCTGCTGAAGACGCTGTGGCGGGTGCTGCGCTTTCCACGGTTCGGCCCGCTCGCCCTGATGAACGACAACCGGAGCGTGGCCGGCGTCAACCTGGGACACGTGTGGACGGAACAAGCGCTGCTCGGGCCGCAGATCGCTGCGCTCCTGGGCTACGCGCGAGAGGGGAAACTCACGCCGCGCGTGGACCGCGCCTTCCCGCTCGCGGAGGCCGCGGTTGCCCATCATTACATCCACGAGCGGCGCAACGTGGGAAAGGTCGTGCTGGTGATGTAGCCTAGTACTTCAGTCCTGTCCTCTCCGCAAACGCCCGGATCGCTTCCTGCTGCTCCGCCGACAGGTGCTCGGGAATCTCGACGTGCACCTCGACGTACTGGTCCCCCCGCCGTCCGTTCTTCTCGATTCCCTGCCCCGGAATCCTGAACTTCTGGCCGTGCTGAGTGCCCGCCGGCACCTTGAGCACAACCCGCTTGCCGTCGAGCGTCTTCACCTTGATGCGCGAGCCGAGCATAGCCTGCGCGAGGTTGATCGGGACGACGCAGATGACGTCCAGCCCGTCGCGCCGGAAAAAGCGGTCGGGCTCGATCCGGATCTCCACCACCACGTCGCCCCTCCCCTTCGGACCCTGCCCCTTGAGGCGTACTTTGGTTCCCTCCTCGGTGCCGGCCGCGATCGTGACGTTGATCCGCTTCTCCACCCGCACCTCCCCACTCCCCCGGCACGTGCCGCAGCGCTGCGACGGCACCGTGCCCTTTCCGCGGCACACGGGACAAGGACGGTTGACCGCGAAGCCTCCCTGCCCGAACGAGATAGTGCCGCGCCCCTTGCACTCGGGGCAGGTCGAGATCGTCGCCCCCGGCGCCGCGCCCTTGCCCCCGCAGGTGGGGCAGACCTCCGACATCGTCAGTGTGATTGGGACTTTCCCGCCCAGCGCGGCCGTGCGGAACGGGATCGAGACGGTCGTCTCGATCTCCTCGACGTCCGGCTCGCGCGCCGTACTCCCACCGCGCCGCCCGAAGATCGAGGAGAAGAGGTCGCCGAGCCCACCAAACGAGCCCAGATCGGAGAGGTCGAATTCCACCCCGCTGTCGGCCTCGCCCGGCGTGGTACCGCGCCAGCCCCCCCCCCCCCCTGATGCTGCTTCGCCAGCCGGCGGAACGCCTTCTTGATCTCGTCGGTCGTGGCGGTCTCGGCGACTCCGAGCACCTGGTAGTAATCGCGCTGTGGAGCCATCAGCCGTCAGCCATCGGCGCGTCGACTCCCGGCCACTGCAGGACGACGACGCGTGCCGGGCGCAGGAGGGTATCGCCCAAACGGTACCCGGCCTGGAGCACCTGCCCCACCCTGTGGTCTTGCTCCGCGCTTGCCGCCGGCTGCGTCGTCACCGCCTCGTGGAGATTCGGATCGAAGGGCACGCCGACTTGATCCACCCGCGTCACGCCGAGGGCTTCCAGCTCCTTCCACAGCTTGCGCTCCACCAGCTCCACGCCGTCGTGGATCGTCTTGGCGTCGGTCTGTGCGGGGTCTACGTGCGCGAACCGCGCCAGATCGTCGAGCCCGTCCACCAGGCGCTGCACGAACTCCGCCTGCGCCCTGACCCACGCCTCGGCACGCTCCTTGGCCGTGCGCTTGCGGAAATTGTCGTACTCGGCGGCGAGCCGAAGGTACTTGTCCTGGAGAACCGCCAGCTCGCCCTCGAGGCGCGCGATCGCCTGATCGGGCGGCTCGACCGGCAGCGGGGGAGCTTCGGCGTCCGGGGCCGGCGTCTCCCCCACGGGATCGATCGGACGGGGCTTCTTGGTGGTCATGGTCTCCACGTCGCTAAGCAACCGGCGTGCCGCATGCAGCCCGCCGTTTTGGCGGAGTCAGCTCACCGGTACAGTATCGGAACTTTCGGTCTGGCAACAAGATAGACGGATCACCGAGGCATGTCGAGACACAACGAACGACGGCACCAGCTGGTTCCAACCCAGTCTTAGAGGCCCACGTTCCCCAGGAACTCCACGACATCCCCCACCACCCGATCCCGTTGGGGATCATTCAGCACCTCGTGATGCATCTCCGCGTACCAACGCACTTCGACGGCGTCCCCACCCTTGAGCCCGTCGGCGAAGGCGCGGGCCAGGTGCGCGTCGACCACGCGGTCCTCGCCCGCGAGGAGAAAAAGCAGCGGGCAGTCGACGCGGCGGCTGTCGGCCACGACGGCGCGCTGCGCCCACTGAATCTCGGCCCATGCACCGGGGGTCAGCATGGGCACCGGCGTTGGGAGACCCAGCCACGGGCTCGACACCACGGCCGCCGCTGGCGGGTCGCCGGGCTGCGTCTCGAGGTAGCGCAGCACCACGAGCGCGCCAAACGCGTGACCGAGCAGCACCTGCGGCGCCGCGGTCCGGGGGCGCACGGCGCGCCGGAACGCCTGCAAGTCGCCCAGCAGCTGGCTGAAACGCGACAGATGGCCCCGCCGCCCGCCCGAGCGACCATGGCCGCGCTGGTCGAGCAGGTAGGCCGCGAACCCCGCCGCGCGCAGCCGCTCCGCCGTGGGAATCCATCGTCCGGCGTGGTCCGACCACCCGTGCAGGAAGAGCACCGCCGCTCTCGGGCCCGGCGGGGTGCCGGGCTCGTACGCGTCGAAGACGAGGGGGGTGCCGTCGGGGGCGTTGAAGCGGATCACGCGTGCTCGGGGAGCAGGCGGCGCAGCAAGTATCGGCTTGTCCGGGGTCCCGCCCGTCGGCCCCGCGACGCCGGTGATCGCCAACGCCGCCCAGGCCTCGAAGCGGCGCTGGACGCCTTCGGCCATCGCGCGGACGGTCTCCTCGGAGACCGCTCCGTGCGCCTCGATCGTTGCGGGAGGTACGTCGAGGAGCTCGGTCTTCACGTCGTCATCGTAGGCCACGACGCCGCCGATGAACACATCCGACGCCCCGGGGACGGCGGTCAGGCGCGCCGCCAGCAGCCCGCCGGTGCACGACTCCCCCACAGCGAGCCGGCCGTTCCGCGCGCGCAGCGTCTCCAGCACAACCGCGGCGAGGTCGGCGCCATCCTCCCCGTAGCAGTGGTCGCCGAGGCGCCCGCGCAGACCTTGTGCCGCCGCGGCGAGCCGCTCTTCGGCTTCCGGTCGCGGCAGCGACCACGCGGTGAGCCGCAGGTCCACGCCATCCAGGGACGGCAGGTAAGCCAGCGTGAGCGGGGCGAGGTCCTCCTCGATCGGCCCGATCCGCTCCGCCAGCGCCGATTCGGGGACGCCGGTGGTGCGGAGCATGCGCGAGAGGACGACGCGCGTGGGGTCGCCGGCGCGCCGCGCCACGCGCGGCAGTACTTCATCGACCAGGAGCCCTCGCATTTCGGCCGGCACGCCCGGCAGCAGCACGGCGACGCGGCCCTGCGCGTCTTCCAGCCACAGCCCCGGAGCCGTACCCCGCGGGTTCGGCAGGACAGTGGCGCCTTGGGGCACTTCCGCCTGGCCGCGGTTCACGGCGGGCATCGGCCGGCCGAGGCGTCGGAACCGCTCCTCGAGGGCGCGGAGCACCCCCTCGTCCAGCCTGAGCGGCATTTCAAAGAGGGCCGCGACCTCGCGCTTCGTCATGTCGTCGCGCGTCGGCCCCAGGCCACCCGTCGCCACCACGAAGCCGGTGCGGTGCAACGCCTCGGCCACGGCGGCGCGGATCGCGTCGGGGCGGTCGGGGACGGCGGCGTGGCGGACGACTTCGGCGCCGGCGGCGGCGAGGGCCCGGCCGAGCTCGGCGGCGTTCGTATCGGGCGTCAGGCCCAGCACCAGCTCGGTGCCGATGGTGACGACCTCGACCTTCACTGGCCGACTTTGAAGAGGGCCCGGTAGCGGTACAGGTAGACGCCGAGGGAGTAGACGGTGAGGACGATCGCGCCGGCCAGCGTCACCGCCACGAAGATGCCGTGGAACTGATCCCAGAAGTTGCGGAACTCGCCGGCGAACTTATGGGCGGCGATGGCGTCCTTCCAGGCGAACCAGGCGATCGTGGCGCCGATGAAGATGTTCTGCACCAGCGCCTTGGCCTTCCCCGCGCCCACCGCCGGGATGACGACGCCGCGCCGTCGCGCAAAAAAGCGGAACGCGGTGATCAGCACCTCGCGCCCCACGAGCAGCAGCGCGACCCAGACCGGGAAGCTTCCCCACCAGGGGATGCGGTAGTCCACCAGGATGGTGGGATGCCGGGTGATCCAGAAGATCGGGATCAGGGTCGCGAACAGCAGCAGCTTGTCGGCTATCGGGTCGAGCAGCTGGCCCAGCTCGCTGACCGTGTTGTAGCGGCGTGCCAGCCAGCCGTCCACGGCGTCCGACAACGCCGCCGCGAGGAAGATCACGAACGCGATCAGCTTGGGCCAGAAGCCTTGGATGAACGGCAGGAGCGCGATGACCGGCGTGAGGCAGATGCGGGCCAGCGTGATGATGTTCGGCAGGGTCCAGCGCATCGGACCGGCGCCTCTCAGCTGAGGGTCTTCAGGACCGACTTGCTGACCGCCTTCAGCGTGTCGAACACGCCGTCCCCGCGGACCGCCACGGCCTCGTGGTAGGCCGCGTGGCCGACCCACTCGCCGCCGGCCTTCTCGACCAGGTTCTCCCCGGGGTGCGCCGGGTCGGGGGTCACCTTCTGCTGCGCCGCGTCCTCGACCGGCCACCCAGGATTGAGCGCGGCCTGGAGGTCCTTGATCGGGGCGGCGTTGGGCAGGTCGCGCTTGTTGTACTGGATCACGAAGGGAATCTTGGTCAGATCGTAGCCGTACTCGGACATGTTGTCATACAGGTTCTGCATCGATTCGACGTTGGCTTCCATCCGTTCGATCTGGCTGTCGGCCACGAACACGATGCCGTCCACGCCTTTCAAGATGAGCTTCCGGCTCGCGTTGTAATACACCTGGCCCGGCACGGTGTAGAGATGGAACCGCGTCTTGAAGCCGCGGATCGTGCCCAGGTCCACCGGGAGGAAGTCGAAGAAGAGCGTGCGCTCGGTCTCCGTCGCGAGCGAGATCATCTTGCCGCGGGTGTTGGGCGAGACCTTCCCGTAGATGTGCTCCAGGTTGGTGGTCTTGCCGCCGAGGCCCGGCCCGTAGTAGACCAGCTTACAGTTGATCTCGCGGGACGCGTAGTTGATCATCGACATGGGCGCGTCCCCTTAACCGAAGAGTTTGTCAATTTCGTCTTCCGCCCCTTCGAGCAGACCCTTCTTCTGGGTCGGCCCGGCACCCACCCGATTGAACATCTCCTCGAACACCTTGTTGAGATTCTCCACCACGCCCCGCGCCTTGATCTTCACGAGACCGAGCGTCGCGCGCTGATCGAACAGCACCACCAGAATGATGCGCTTGGCGACGTCGGCGAGGTACATGGATTCCCGCTCGCCCTGGTGGACGAGCGAGGCGAACTCCGGCTCGCCGATCATCTTGGCGAGCTGGTCGTTGGCGCTGAAGTCGGCGGCGGTGAGGGAGGCGAAGGCCGCGGGGTCGAACTGCGGCGGTTCCCCCACAGTGGCGACGAGCTGGCCGTTCCGGTCCACGAGCAGCGCGCAGCGGGCGTTGCAGTCCCGGAGGTACGCCTGGAGGTGGGTCTGGATCTGCTTGAAGTCGTTCTCGTTAAACGACCAGCTTGCCGCCCCCGCCATGCGCCTCCTCGGTCACTCGGTCTCGGACATGTCGCGCCGCGCCGCCAGCGCCTGGGCGATGGTCACCGCGTCGGCGTACTCGAGATCGCCCCCCACCGGCAGGCCGCGCGCAATCCGCGTGACGCGCACGCCGGTCGGCTTCAGCACCTGCTGCAGATACGTCGCGGTGGCCTCCCCCTCCATCGAGGGATTGGTCGCCACGATCACCTCCCGCACGTCCGAGCCGTTCGCCAAGCGCCCGAGCAGCCGGTCCACATGCAGGTCGTCCGGACCGACGCCATCCAGCGGTGAGATCCGGCCGCCCAAGACATGGTACCGGCCCCGATAGCGGCCGGCCCGCTCGATCGCGCCCACGTCGGCCGACTCTTCAACGACGCACAGCAGCGCGGCGTCCCGGCGCGGGTCACGGCAGATGGGGCACGGGTCCTCGTCCGAGAGATTCCCGCACACGGCGCACGCCATGACCTGCCCGCGGACGCGCCGGAGCGCCTCCGCCAACCGCTCCGCCGCCTCGGCGGGCTGCTTCAGCAGGTAAAACGTGAGCCGCTGCGCCGTTTTCCGCCCGATGCCGGGGAGCTTGGCGAGCTCCGCCACGAGCTCCTCGATGGCCGACACGGCGTGTCCTACAGCGGCGGCAACTGAAACGGGAGCGGCAGGCCCGACGCCAACTTGCGCACCTCTGCCTGGTACAGCTCGGCCGCGCGCTTCTGCGCTTCCGCCACGGCGGCGAGCACGAGATCCTCCAGCATCTCGACGTCGCCCTGACTGAGCGCCTGGGGGTCGATCTTGATCGCGCGGATCTGCCCGCGCCCGTCGGCCGTGGCCTGGACCATCCCCGCCCCGGCCGACACCGTCACCGTCTGCTGTGCCAGCTGCGACTGAATCTCGGACAGCCGCCCCTGCATCTGCTGGCTCAGCTGGAGCAGGCTGGATAAATCCGCCATACGTCGAAAGTTACCCCTCGCAAGAATGGGTGGCAAGCTACTCGAGCAGCTCCAAATCTAATGCGTCGACGGCGGCGTTCAGGCCCGCGTCCTTGGCGCGCAGCGCGTTCAAGCGCTCGGCGTTGGCGCGCTCTTCGGTGAGGCGCACCGGCCGAGCCGCGGCGGCGCCGCCCGCCGCCGCGCCCGCGAGCCGCACGCGCGGCGCCTCGGTGACGTAGCGGCCGATCAGCTGCCCGATCACCTCACGCTGGCGCTCCAGTCCTTCGGCGTGTCCGGCGTTCCCCGGCTGCACCGTCACAGTGGTCCCCTCGACCACCGTCACCTGCGCCTCGGCAAGGAGACTCCCGAGCAGCGGCGTCTTGGCGCGGGCGTCGGAGACGATGCTAGGCCAGACCGAGCGCACGTGGTCGAGGGACAGCGCCGCCTTGGTCGGAGGGTCGGACGGTCGGAGGGTCGGACGGTCAGGCGTGGACGGCTTCCCGGACGTCACGTCCCGGAGCACCGGGGGGTTGGGGGGGGGGGGAGTCAGTCCGACCGTCCGACGGTCCGACGGTCCAACACCCTTCAGCGCGTCGAGCACCTGCCCAATCTCGACCGTCCGGTCCGCCATCGCCCATCGCAACAAGAGAACTTCGACGGCGAGCCGGGTGTTGCCGCCGCGACGGATCCGCTCTTCAGACTCGCCCAGAATAGTGAGCAAGCGCACGACATCGGGAGGCGCGAGCTGAGCGCCGTACCGGCGGACCAGCTGCTGCATCCCGTCGGTGACGCCCTCCGCCGGCCCCCCCACGGCGACGAGGAGGAGCGCCCGCAGAGTCTCCCCCGCGCCGCTCACGAACTCACCCAGGTCGGCGCCGGCCTCGACCAGGCGATCGACGAGGGGGAACACCGCGGCGGCGTCGCGTTCGGCGACTAGACGCAACATCTCGCCGTACAGGTCGTCCGGGATGAGGCCGAGCACCTCACGAACCCGCGCGGCGGTGACGGGCCCCTCGCCGAACGAGAGCACCTGATCGAGCAGGGACAGCCCATCGCGCATCCCGCCGTCGGCGCTGCGGGCGATGAGATGGAGCGCGTCGTCGTCCGCGGCCAGGCCCTCCGCCTTCAACACCTGCTGGAGTCGCGCCACGATGGCGTGCGGGCCGATGCGCCGGAAGTCGAAGCGCTGGAGACGAGAGAGAATCGGCGCGGCGGTCTGGGCGATCTTCTGGGGCTCCGTCGTGGCGAACACGAACACCACGCGTGGGGGCGGCTCTTCGAGGATCTTGAGGAGCGCGTTCCACGCCTCCCGCGTCAGCATGTGCGCTTCGTCCACGATGTAGACCTTGGAGCGCGCGTCGCCGCTCGCCGCGTACATCGCGCGCTCGCGCAGGTCGCGTGCGTCGTCCACGCCGCGGTTCGAGGCGGCGTCGAGCTCGACGACGTCCAGGTTCGCGAGGCCGTTCCAGATCCGCGTGCACGAGTCGCACGCGCCGCAGGGCTCGCCGGCGGGCGTGCGCCGCTCGCAGTTCAACGCCATCGCGAGAATGCGCGCGGCCGTGGTCTTCCCCACCCCGCGCGGGCCGGCGAAGAGGTAGCCGTGGGCAACGCGCCCCTGCGCCACGGCGCCCCGCAACGCCGCGGCGACGTGGTCCTGGACGATGAGGTCGGCGAACTGCTTGGGACGGTATGTGCGGGCGAGGGCGATCATGCGAGGGAATCTAATCAGGGATCAGGGAGCGTCACGGCCGGCTGCAGCCCGACCGCTCGAACCGGCTCTCGACCGAGTCCACGGCGGCGTACATGGTCTGGTCGCGCGCGGTGCGGCGCGCGTCGAACAATGCCATCTTGCGCCTCCGCTCGGCATTATACGTGATCCACAGATCCTCGATGACGGCGAGCCCGCGCGCCAGCCCCGCGCAGTCGACTCGCCGGTTCGCGAACTGCACGGCGCGATCGTTGAAGGTGCGAACCCCGCGGGTCAGCGAGTCGCTCAGCCGGTCGAAGCGCGTAAACGTCGTGTCGCGCCGGACGACGGGGGCGGCGGGTGACGGCGCGGAGGGCCCACCGCGCTGCAACAGCCGTTGCACCACAGCCGGGACCTCAAACCCCCGGCCCCCCGCGCGCAGGACGAAGTACCAGTACGCCCCCGCCGCCCCACCTCCCACGATCAGGAGCAGCGCGAGCCACCTGAGCCAGCGTCCGCCCCCCCCCCCCCCCC
>WNFV01009669.1_pt1 | contig 12119 bp, 11 predicted proteins | sample 5400101 | NCBI WGS metagenome assembly WNFV01 (sample SAMN13153361, study PRJNA577476) | soil metagenome | isolation source: 115 cm soil or saprolite under grassland replicate 1 | place: USA:California | collected 2016-06-15
CTGCGCGCGCTGGGGCGCGATATGCTGCTGCGTCCGCTGCTGCTGAACCGCTTCGACGACGGCGAAGTAACCCAGTTCCTGGCCGAGCTTGCCCAGTCGCCGCCGGATCGCGTCGCGCGATTAGCGCCGCGCCTGGCGGCCGGCAGTGGCGGCAACCCGTTGTTTCTCAGCGTCGCCATCCAATCGCTCCTGGAGTGGCATGGCGCGCCCTCGCTCGCCGCACTGTTGCCCAATCTGCCCGACGACGCGCCACTGCCGGATCTGGCCGGCACCCCGCGCATCCGCGATCTTGTCCTGGTGCGTCTGGAACGTCTATCGGCGCCGGCGCGCGCGCTGCTTGAGCAGATCGCCGTGATCGGTCGGCCGGTCTCGCTCGATCTGATCGAACAGATCGCCGGAACACCGTCGCTGGAGGCGGCGCAGGCCTTGCTGGAGCGCCATTTCCTGATCGAAGGTGCCGATGGGCGGTTGCTCTTCAGCCACGATCTGGTGCGCTCGATCATCGCGGCGAGCATCTCGTCGCCACGGCGGCGCCTGCTTCACCGGCAGGCTGCCGACGCGATCGCCACGCTGCACGGCGAGCGACCCGAGCGCGCCGCCGAGCTGGTCTTTCACTTCGGTCAGGCCGGCCACGGCGCCGACAGTGCGCTGCTGCGCTACGCGACGATCGCCGGCGAACAGGCACGCCACTCGTTCGGCTACCATGCGGCGCTGGGTGCATTATGGAAACCGCCGCACGCTACGAGCGCTGGTCGATCGGGCGCACCGACGCGCCGCCGCTGATCGCGCCGCGGCGGCTGGTGCTACTCCGTGCGCTCATGGGCGATCTGGCCGGCGCGGCAGCGATCAGTGCCGAGCAGGTGCGGCGCACGCCCGAAACGGCCCCGGCGATACACGATATGCTGTGGCGCACGGCGATCATCCTTCAGCCAGTCGCGGAGCCGACGGCTGACGACCGACGTGGGGGCACGATATATCGTGCCCCCACATCTCGTGCCCCCACATCTCGTGCCCCGACGACCGACGGTTTACACAACACCCAGTACGTCTCACCCCCTCGCCCTTTCACCGCCGCGCATCCGCTGCCTGGCGCTCCGGCCGAAGAGCTGCCCGCGCTGATCGGTCCCGACGACGCCGCTCTAGCGCTGTTCCAGGTCGGATGGGCCGCGCTGATGCAGGGGCTACTGCGCGACGCCGAGCCATGCCTGCTGCGCGCCTACCGCCTGGCCGATGAGACCGGACAAGCGGCGGTCGCGGTCGTGAGCGCACTGCAACTCGCCCATCTCCAGGCGCTGCGCGGCGATCGTGACGCGAGCGCGCGCTGGCTGGAGACCAGCCTCGGCCTGACGAGCCGCGCGCCGGAGGCGGCCTGGGCCTCGATCTGGCCGCGTATCCACCAGGGGTTCCTCATGCTGCTCGGCGATGAGCAGGCTGCCGCGCAGGAGCGCTTCGAGGAGATGGCCGTGCGGCTTCAGGAGCTGCCGGCCTTCCAGTCGCATCGCGCCAGTGTCGAGGCCGGGCTGGGGCTGCTGGCGCTCGCACGCGGCGACGCCGACCAGGCCGAGGCGCGGCTCACCAATGCACTACGCTCGCCGCAGCTGCTCTATGGCTTCGTATATGTCGCGGCGCGGCACGGCCTGGCGCGGATCGCGGCCCTACGCGGCGATCTGCCCGCCGCCCGCGCGACCCTCGATCACGCACTCGACTACAGCGCCCGCCGGAGCCTGAACACGAAGGTGCGGAGACCTGATCGTATAGCCCTTCAGGTAAAGATTAAGACTTCGGAAGTCTTGCTCGCGGCGTCCTAAAAGCTTCCGGCGAGACTTCCGAAGTCTCAAAGTCCAGATCATTTTCTGAAAGACCATAGCATCCCGATCCACCTTTGCTGATCCCCGTTCGTACTCCACGCCCCTCGCCGTGTGGTACAATAGTGCTGATAGCGGCGATGTCGTTCAGGAGCGCTACGTCCATGTCCGCGCTGTCGCGTTTCGAGTCCTTCATGGAGAATATGGTCGAGGGGTCAGTCGCGCGGCTGTTCCGCAGCGCAGTGCAGCCGGCCGAGATCGCCAAGCGCCTGGAGCGCGCGATGGAGGCGCAGCAGACGATCAGCGTGCGCCGCGTTATCGTGCCGAACGTCTACCGCGCCTTCCTCAACCCACAAGACCTGGCGGCGTTCGGGCCGATCCGTGCCGAGATGGAGCGCGAGATGGCGACATACCTGGCCGAGCTGGCCCAGGAGCGCGGCTTCACGATGCTCGAACACCCGCGCGTCGAGCTGGCCGACGACTCGGACGTGCCGCGCCGGGGTATCCAGGTCGTCGCCGAGACGACCAGCACCGCCCCGCCCGCCAATGCCGGCGGCCATACTCAGATTTTTCAACCACCCACCGGCGCGGCCGCACCGGCCCAGCCGCGCGCCCGGCTGCTGCTGGCGACGCCGAGCGGCACCCACGTCATCCCACTCGAAAGCACGCCGCTCACGATCGGCCGCGGCCTCAACAACGACATCATCCTGGAAGACACGCGCGTCTCGCGGCACCACGCGCAACTGCGCTACCGTGCGCGGCGCTTCTGGATCGCCGACCTTGGTTCGACCAACGGCACCTACGTCAACGACGATCAGGTCGCCGAGCGCTCGCTGCGCGACGGTGATACCATCTCGCTCGGCGGGCTTGAGCTGACATTTAAGGAGAGCTAGATTAAAACGTAAAGCGTAAAACGTAAAAAATGCCACGGGGACGTTACGTTTTACGCTTTACGCTTTACACATATGCCCGATATCCTCAACCCCTCGCTCAATATCATCATCCTGCTGCTGCGCGTCGCGGTCGTGCTGCTGCTGTACTTCTTCCTCTGGCAGGTGCTGCGCTTTCTCATGCGTGACCTGCGGGTGAGCGGCGTGCCCAGCGGCGCGGCGAGCAGCCCCTACGGCCAGCTTGTCGTCGTGCGTGCCGGCCATAGCGGCGTCACCGTCGGCAAGAGCTTTCCGCTCGCCCCAACAAACATCATCGGGCGCAGCCTGGAGAGCTGTGAGATCGCGCTCAACGACTCCTTCCTCTCTTCGCAGCACGCGCGGCTTGATCTCCAAGGCGATACCTGGGTGCTGGAGGATCTGCGCAGCACCAACGGCACATTCCTGAACGACATGGAAGTTCGTGACTCGACTATCGTCGAGGAAGGTGATGTCATCCGCGTCGGGCGTGTCGAGATGCGTCTGACCCGCTAGCGCCTCTTGACGAACGACGAACGACGAAAGCAGCCCTTCGTCCTTAGTCTTCCGTCCTTCGTCTCGGTACCGTAAATCGCCCCTATCTCTGCTCATTACAATGCGCTTCGCAACGCGGCGCGCGTTTGCACGCCCCGCCCATTTGTGATATACTTCGCAGGATCATGGGGCCTACTTCGACATAATATACGCTATCTATGGCGAACGCCAATAGGGGCCGCCGCGTTGTGCTACATCGCTTAAACGAAGGAGTTTAGCCGTGCTCGCGAACTATGCGTTCATCGGTCTCTTCTTTATCGCCGCCGCGACGTTCCCGATCCTCCCACTGGTGGCCGCCTATTTCTTCCGCCCCGTACGCCCGACCGAAATCAAGCTCGATACCTACGAATGCGGTCTGGAGGCGATCGGAGACATCTGGGTGCAGTTCAAGGTTCAGTATTACCTGTACGCGCTGGCCTTCGTTGTCTTCGATATCGAGGTTGTGTTCCTCTACCCCTGGGCGGTGGCCTATAACCAGCTGAGCCTGTTCGCGCTGATCGAGATGGGCATCTTCCTGCTCATCCTGGTCGGCGGCTTGGTGTATGCCTGGAAAAAAGGCGCGCTGGAGTGGGTCTGATCACAAACGTAAAACATACAGGTCGAGTTCACGCTTCACGTTAAGATTAAGGTGCAAAAATGGCGGATGATAAAGATATTCAGCTCGAACTTGAGAAACAGGGCGTCTTCGTCTCGACGATCAACCGCTTCTACAACTGGGGGCGGCGCTCGTCGGTCTGGCCGATGGCGTTCGGCCTGGCCTGCTGCGCGATCGAGATGATGGCGACCGGACTCTCGCGCTACGATCTGGCCCGCTTCGGCGCCGAGATGTTCCGCGCCTCGCCGCGCCAGGCCGACCTGATGATCGTCGCCGGGACGGTCACGAAGAAGATGGCGCCGCAGGTCGTGCGGCTCTACAACCAGATGCCCGAGCCGCGCTATGTGATCTCGATGGGTGCCTGCGCGACCTCCGGCGGCCCGTTCCGCGACGGCTACAACGTGCTCCGTGGCATCGACCTGTTCCTACCGGTCGATGTCTACATCCCCGGCTGCCCGCCGCGCCCCGAGGCGCTGCTGCACGCGATCATGACTCTGCAGGCCCAGATCGACGATCAGAAGCTCAACCGGGTGCGCTGGTATGGCAAGCACGAAGCTAAAGAATTCCCGGTGCCGACGTTCGGCAAGCAGGGCCTGGAGCTCGAGGGCAAGCTGGTCGACCCGGTCGGCGGCCTGCCGCTGGTCAGTGCGTTCAGCTCGCCCCTTGAGGGCGAGCGCCGCACCGGCCAGATCGAGCATCCCCAGGAGACACGCCAGTTCCCGATCATGGACGATGCGGTTGAGCTAGAGACGCCCTACAAAGCCGTCGGCGTGGCTCCGGAGATCGCCGCGGATGATCTCAGACGCAAGCCGGAGGTGAGTCGTGCCTAGCATGAGCCCGACCGAACTAAAGGAGCGGCTGATGCGCGACCTGCCAGGCGCGCTCGCGCCCGAGCGGCCTAGGGCGCACCAAGTCACCAACGGCCATCCCCCGGCAGAGGCTGAAGCCAGCCCAAAGAGCAGGAAGGCCGAAGAGGGGCCAGTCGATCTGCTCGCGACCGCCGACGCCATAGTGTTGGCCGAGCGGCTCCCCGATGTGGTAATGTATGTGCGCGATACACTGGGCTACCCGTTGCTCTCGAACCTCACCGCCGTCGATTATCTGTCTGATGGAGTGATCGAGATTGTCTACCATTTTCTGCATCTCGACGGCGGGCCGCCACTGGTGATCAAGGTGCGGGTGCCGCGCGAACATGCGGTTGTGCCGTCGCTTACGCCGTTCTGGCCCGGCGCTAACCTCCAGGAGCGTGAGGCGTACGATCTCTACGGCGTGCAGTTCCCGGGTCACCCGAACCTCACACGCATCTATATGTGGGAGGAGTTCGAGGGCTACCCGATGCGCAAGGATTTTCCCAAGCAGGGAGATAAATATCTCACCGACGAAGATGAAGTCTAACGTGCGACCGACGACAACCAACCACCGACCACACAGTTCATCAATTCGTCGATCGTCGGAGGCATAGAAATGCTCAAGACCGAAGAACTCCAGATCAACATCGGCCCGCAGCACCCCTCGACCCATGGGGTGTTCCGGCTGATCGTGACGGTCGACGGCGAAACGATCGTCGACCTGAAGCCAGTGTTCGGCTACCTGCACCGCAACCACGAGCAGCTCGCGGAGGTTTCGACCTACATCCAGTCGATGCCTTACACCGATCGGCTCGACTACTTCAACTCGATGGCGAATAACTTCGGCCTGGCGCTGGCGGTCGAGAAGCTGGCCGGGATCGAGGTGCCGCAGCGCGCGAACTACATCCGCATCCTGATGGCCGAGCTGACGCGCATCCTGAACCATGCCACAGCTGTCGGCTTCATGATCAACGATATGGGCGCGTGGCAGACACCGCTGGCCTTTGGGATGCGCGAGCGCGAGAAGATCCTCGACCTGTTCGAGATGGCGAGCGGCGCGCGTATGATGTGCAACTACTTCCGCTTCGGCGGCGTGGTGCGCGACCTGCCGCCCGAGTTCATGCCGCTGCTCAAGGATCTGATGATTGGGCTGCCGACCTTCTTCGACGAGTTCGAGCGGCTGTTGCGCGAGAACGAGATCCTGCTGCTGCGCGCGATGGGTGTCGGCATCCTGCCCAAGGAGCTGGCCGCGTCCTACAGCGTCACCGGGCCGGTGCTGCGCGCGTCGGGTATCGCCTACGATGTGCGGCGGGCCGAACCCTACAGCCTGTACGACGAGCTTGACTTCGATATCCCGATCGGCTCAGTTGGCGATGTGTACGATCGATTCCTGATACGGATCGAGGAGATGCGCCAGAGCTACCGGATCGTCCAGCAGGTGATCGAGCGGCTGCCCGACACGACCGGCGGCCACATCCACCCGTCGATGGCGAACATCGGCAAGCAGAAGGCGCTGAAACCGCCGGCTGGCGATGCCTACGGGCGCGTCGAAACCCCCAAAGGCGAGCTGGGGTTCTACCTCGTCAGCGATGGAACGGCGCGACCATACCGCTACAAAGTGCGCGCGCCTTCGTTCATTAACCTTACGCCGCTCGGCGATATGTGCCGCGGCCATAAGGTCGCCGACGTGGTGGTCATCCTGGGCAGCATTGATATTGTGATGGGCGAGGTGGATCGATGACGGTTGAGTTCGCGCGCGGCAAAGCGTATGTCGTAGACCGCGGCCGCCCGAAGATGCGCGGCGGCCAGGGGATGTTGGCCGGGCTTGACGTGGTGATCAAGCATTTCACCCAAGCCTTCACCAGGAAGATCGAAAACCCGAGCCAGATCACTGGCGTCTTCACAGTTCAGTACCCCGAAGAGCGGCTGGCAATGCCAGAGGCCTTCCGCAACTTCCCAATTTTGCTGTACGACGACAAGACCGGCCAGGAGTTATGTACATCCTGCTTCCAGTGCGAGCGCATCTGCCCGCCACAGGTGATCCACATGACCCAGGCCACCGATCCGACGACCGGCAAGCCGATACCGGCGGTCACCGAGTTCCTGCTCGAATATGACGCCTGTATGAGCTGCGGTCTGTGCGCCGAGGTCTGCCCGTTCGACGCGATCAAGATGGATCACGAGTTCGAGCTATCGAACGCCGACCATCCGAGCATGACGGTCGACAAAGCCGGGCTGGATCGGCCGGTTTCGTACTACGAGGCGCTCGCGCCGACGATGTGGGCCGAGGTCAAGGACAGCGCCTACAAGAAGCTCCAGGGCAACATGAAGCGGCGCTCCGGCACGATCGGCATCGCGCCGCAGATGATCGGCAAGCTGAAGCCGGCCGCCGCGCCCGCCGCCGCCGCGAAGCCAGCAGCTGGCGCCGCGCCGGCCGTGAGGCCGGCCGCACCGGTGGCAGCGGTCGGCAAGGATATGTCCGAGGAGAAGCTGGCGCGCCTGCAAGCGATTCGCGCGGCCAACGCCGCGAAATCCGGCGGCGCCGCGCCAGCGACCGCAGCCGCGCCGGTCGTCGAGGCCGCGCCGGTGGACGGCGAGGAAGCGGTCGAGGCCGCGCCGGTCGCAGTGGCGGCCCCGGCGGCCGGAGCACCTTCTGGCAGCGTCCCGTTCAGCGCCGATAATCTGCTCGGCGGCGTGCCCGAGAACACCGCCATGGCCGAAGATAAACTCGAGCGATTGAAATCGATCCGTTCAGGGAATCTGGCGAAGCGGGGATAAAACGAAAAACGTAATACGGATTACGTTTTACGCAGATTGGGGTTGCGACAATGGTTGGGTTGATGCAATCGTTGTTCCAGGCGCTTGGCATCCAGGGGCTGGATTGGCTGGCGACCTTGATCGCCTACATCATCGTCACGACGATCGTCCTGATCGTCACGCCGGTGACGTTCATGATGCAGACCTGGTTCGAGCGTCGGATGGTCGCCCGAATGCAGGATCGCCTGGGGCCGAACCGCGTCGGCCCGGCCGGACTGTTGCAGGCGGTCGCCGACGGCGTCAAGATGTTCACGAAAGAGGACATCGTCCCGCGTGCCGCCGATAAATGGGTCCACCTGGTCGCACCGGTGATCTCCGTCGCGCCGGTGATGTTCATCTTCGCGGTTCTGCCGTGGGGGCGCGGGTTGAATCCATCAGATACCGGTGTCTCGATCCTGTTCGTCATCGCGGTCTCCTCGGTCGCGGCGGTCGGCCTGATGATGGCCGGGTGGGGATCGAACAACAAGTTCGCGCTGCTCGGCGCGATGCGCGCCGTGGCGCAGATGGTCTCCTACGAGATCCCGGCGGTGCTGGGGCTGCTCGGCGTCGTGCTGCTGACCGGCACGATGTCGCTCGCGAAGTACTCGGATCTCCAGGCCGGTATCCCGATCATGGGTGAGACGCTGAAACCAGCCCTGGAGAGCATCATTCCCGGCTTTTCGGATTTTGGCCTGGGCTGGTTCGTCTTCACGCCGATCGGGCTGGTGGGCTTCGTGATCTTCTTCATTAGCGTGCTCTCCGAGGGCGAGCGGACGCCGTTCGACATCCCCGAGGCCGACTCGGAGATCGTCGCCGGCTACATGACCGAGTACAGCGGCATGAAGTTCGCGATCTTCTATATGGGCCAGTTCCTGCTGAACTACGCGCTCTCGACGGTCGCCGCGATCGCCTTCCTGGGCGGCTGGCAGGGGCCGGGCGTGGCCTGGCTGGTAAACGCGGGCGGCGTGGGTGTCTTCCTCGGCGGTGCGCTCTCGGTATTCTACCTGGTGTTCAAGGCCTGGGCTTTGTTCTTCGTGATGATCTGGCTGCGCGGCGCGTTCCCGCGGCTGCGCGTCGATCAGCTCATGGGCTTCGCCTGGAAGTTCCTGCTGCCGTTCGCGCTGATCAACATCCTCAGCGTCGCCCTGTGGGTCTCGATTACGCAGTGGGGTGCGGCGCAAGGGCTGCCGTTCCTGGAAGGTATGGCCCCGTGGCTGCGCCAGCTGATCGCCTTCGGCGTGACGGCAGTGATCAATGGCGCGACCTTCTACTGGCTGCTGCTGCTCAACCGCCAGCCACGCGGCGAGACGCCGGCTGAACTGGCGCAGGATCAGGTCTTTGGCACCGCCGGCCTGCCATGACGAGGCTAGAGGACTGAGAAATCGCGATTCAAGCCTCAGTCCTCGGTCCTCAATCCTCAGCGCTCGGTTCGTGTTAAGGAAAATCGTATGAATATTCTCATCATGGTCATCTTCATCCTGCTCTCGGCGCTCATCCTGGGGGGCGCGCTCGCGGTGGTGACCGTCAAGAATCTTATTCACGCGGCGCTATGGCTGATCGCTACGTTCTTCGGCGTCGGCGCGCTATACCTGCTGATGGAGGCCGAGTTCATCGCCGTTGTACAGGTGCTGGTCTATGTCGGAGCGATCTCGATCCTGATCCTGTTCGCGATCATGCTCACGCGCCACGTCACCGGCGAGGGTGTCCGCCAGCTCTACAAGCGTTGGTGGGTTGCACTGCTCGTCGCGGCAGGGCTGTTCGGACTGCTGATCTTGCCGACAGTCTACAACTACAACTGGGAGGGGACGGCGCCGCCCGCCCAGCCGCAGGCGATCGCGGCGTCGCTGCAACTGGGCACGGCGTTCATGCGCGAGTACCTGCTGCCGTTCGAACTGGCCTCGGTGCTGCTGCTAGTCGCACTGATCGGCGCGATCGTGATCGCGTTCGAGGAGCGTAGCCGCCGCCGTAGGGTGCTGACGCTGGCCGAGGAGTTCGCGCTGCGTCAGCAGCAGGGGCCGCCCGCACCGACCACACCCGCCACTCCCGAGTCTCATAGTAGTAGTACCGCAGGCTGAATTGCAGGTTGCAGATTTCCGGCTCCCTATCTGCAATCTAAAATCTAAAACCTAAAATTCAGGGGATTTGTATGCCAAATATCGTCGAATCCGTGCCGCTCTCCTGGGTGCTGATCGTCGCGGGGGCGCTGTTCTGCATCGGGCTGTTCGGCGCGCTCTCGCGTCGCAATACCGTCGGCATCCTGCTGGGAGTCGAATTGATGCTCAACGCGGTCAATATCAATCTGGTCGCGTTCTGGCGCTACCTGGAGCCAAATCTGATCGCGGGCCAGTTGTTCGCGCTGTTTGTCGTCACTGTGGCCGCAGCCGAGGCCGCCGTGGGCCTGGCGATGATCATCGCGATCTACCGAACGCGCCTGACGGTGAACGTGGATGAGGTTGATACGTTGAAGGGATAAAACGTAAAACGTAATATCTGATTTCAGCGTTGGTATGCGTGTTTTTACGTTTTACGTTTTTACTCGCTTTTCTAGTTGGGGCAGGACATATGGGCTTCTTTCTTCAATACGCCTGGCTGATCCCGCTCTTCCCGCTGCTGGGCTTCGCGATCATCACGCTCACACCGATCCGGGCGAGCAAAGCCGCGAGCGGCTGGCTGGCGATCGCGCTGATGGTCGCGGCAACGGTCGTCGCGCTGGGCGTCGGCGCGGATGTGCTGCAGGGCGTCCACGTCGCACCAGATGGCACGGCGACGGTGATGGCGGCCGGCGAAGCGCCGGCGGGTGAGGGCTTCAAATTCCCCGAGGCGAACATCGTCCAGACCTTCCGCTGGGCGCCCGCTGGCGGCGATATGGTCTTCGAGATGGGCTATTATATCGACGCGGCGGCGGCGGCGATGCTGATCATGGTGACGATCACCGCATTCTGCATCCACCTGTTCTCGCTCGGCTACATGGCCCACGACGAGCGCCAGTCGCGCTTCTTCTCGTTTATCTCATTGTTCACCGCCTCGATGCTCCTGATGGTCATGGCGAGCAACCTGCTGCTGTTCTTCATAGCCTGGGAGCTGATGGGGTTATGTTCCTATCTGCTGATCGGCTTCTGGTACGACAAGGTCTACGCCGATCCGAGCCAGATCACTCCGCGCCAGGCGGCGATCAAGGCCTTCATCACCACCCGCGTCGGCGACGTGCTGTTTATGGTCGGCCTGGCATATCTGTGGACAGAGGCCGGCACACTCGATCTCGGCGCCGGGCCTGGGCAGATTTTCAACCCCGAGTTCTTGCAGCACATCGCGACGACCCCAACTGCGATCGGCATCAGCACGGCCACGGCGATCGCGCTGCTGCTGTTCGCCGGCACGGTCGGCAAGTCGGCGCAGTTCCCGCTGCATGTCTGGCTGCCCGACGCGATGGAAGGCCCCACGCCCGTCTCGGCGCTGATTCATGCGGCGACGATGGTCGCGGCGGGCGTATTCCTGATCGGGCGCACCTACCCGATTTTCAAGGCCGACGACGGCACCGCGCTGCTGGTTGTGACGATCATCGGCAGCTTTACCGCGCTGTTCGCGGCATTGATCGCCGTCGGCCAGTTCGACATTAAGCGCATCCTGGCCTACTCGACCGTCTCGCAGCTCGGCTTCATGGTCGCGGCGCTTGGCATCGGCGGCTGGGTCGCCGGCCTCTTCCACCTGCTAATGCACGGCTTCTTCAAGGCGCTGCTGTTCCTCGGCTCCGGATCGGTCATCCACGGCCTGGAGGCGACCGTCGGCCACGACTCGAACGTCTCGCAGGACATCCGCAACATGGGCAACATGCGGAAGTTTATGCCGACGACATGGCTGACCTACATGGCCGGCTACCTGGCGCTGGCTGGGCTCGTGCCGTTCGCCGGGTTCTGGAGCAAGGATGAGATTCTGGCCAACGCCTTCAAAAGCAATTTGATCGTCTGGATCGTGCTCTCGCTGGCCTCGTTCCTGACAGCCTTCTACATGACCCGCCAGGTTTGGGTGGTGTTCTTCGGCAACTTCCGCGGCCATAACCCACGTATCGCGACCCATCCGAGCGAGCCGACAGCAGTCGAGCACGCGCACGAGCAAGGGCACGACGAGCACGCGGGCGAGCACGAGCACGGCACCCACGACCCGCACGAAAGCCCCTGGACGATGACACTGCCGCTGATTATTCTGGCGATCTTCGCCACGCTGGCTGGTTTTGTGAGCCTGGGCGGCGCCTTGAGCCAGTTCTTTTTCCCCGGTCAGGAGGCAGAATCTTTCAATTACACGACCGCCGTCATCGCGACAGTTGTGGCCCTCGTTGGCGTCGGCCTCGGCTGGATGCTCTACCGCAACGCCTTCGCGACGGCCGCCGACGCCGACCCGCTGGAGCGCATGATGCCGGGCGTGTTCCGCGCGCTTAACCGCAGGCTGTATTTCGACGAGCTGTATGCCAACACCTTCGGCAAGCTGTCCTACGCCCTGGCACTAGCCTGGAACTGGCTCGACCGGCGCGTGCTGGATAGGGTAATCAACGGCGCCGGGCTGCTCACGATGTTCTTCGGGCGGGTCAATTTCATCCTCGACGATACATTGCTGAACGACG
>WNFV01014304.1_pt1 | contig 12116 bp, 12 predicted proteins | sample 5400101 | NCBI WGS metagenome assembly WNFV01 (sample SAMN13153361, study PRJNA577476) | soil metagenome | isolation source: 115 cm soil or saprolite under grassland replicate 1 | place: USA:California | collected 2016-06-15
TCGGCGCGTTCCTGCGTGGCTCCGAGGAGCGCCGCGGCGCCCCGCTGCGGTTGGTGCCGACACGCGCGAACACACAGCCGGCGTTCGGCTGCTACCTCCCGGTGCCCGAGACCGACGTCGCGCGTGCGTTCGCGCTCTTCGTGCTGACGCTCGAGGGCGACCAGATCTCTGCCATCACGTGGTTCGCCGACAGCAGTCTCTTTCCACAGTTCGGCCTGCCGCGGATGCTGCGATAGGAACGGCTGGGCCGCCCGGCTCGCTGCTTTCGAGCGATCGGGCACTACCGGCCCCCGGCACGGCGCCGGATGACTCCTCTTTACAGAGAGGTCGGTCAACGCTCGATGACGGCCGTACAGGTCGTTCGAATCCCTCTACCCATCGGTGACCTCGTGAGCATCGGAGAAGAGGCGAAAATCCTCGTCGACGGCAACTTCGTCACCTCGCGCACGGTGATGGCCGGTCGCTTCGACAAGGAGTTCGCGTACACGCCCATCGGCACCGCGACGAAGGCCGCCTCGTCGAGGAGTGGGTCCAGACGGGGGGACAGTTGCGGCTCTCCGCGTCGCCTCGCGCCAACACCGCCGGACCGACGCGTCGCCCTAGCGGAGGCTCACCGCGGTGCCTCCGGGACGCAGGAGCGGCACGGAGGCCCAGCAGGAGCGGGCGACGATCGAGCGGTACGGACGGAAGCGATCGCCGAGCGGCTCGAGATGCTTCGGGGTCGGCGGCGGGTCGATGTTCCAGGCGAGGGCATAGCCTTGCCGGACGCCGAGGTCGTCGACCGGCCAGACGTCGAGGCGCCGCAGCTGGAACATCAGGTACATCTCGGCCGTCCAGCGGCCGATCCCGCGCACGGTGGTCAGCCGCTCGATCAATTCCTCGTCGCTTCGTCGCGACGTGCGGCTGAGAACGACGGTGCCGTCGAGCACTTTTGCGGAGAGGTCGCGGAGCGAGGCGAGCTTGTTCGCGGACAAGCCCGCAGCCCGGAGGGCGGCGTCGGAGGCCGCGTTCAGCGTCTCCGGCGTCAGCGTGTCGCCGACCGTTGCGCGCACCCGTCCGTAGATCGCCTGGGCCGCGTTGCCGGCGAGTTGCTGGAAGACGATCGCGCGCAGGAGGGCGGCGAACGGCCCGTCCGGGTCGTGCGGGCGGTGGCGGATCGGGCCGACGCGGGCGACGAGGTCGGCGAGCACGGGGTCGCGCGAAGCGACCTCGTCGATCGCCGCCCGGAGCGAGCTCTGTGCCGTTAGTTTCGCCACCATTTGCGTTCGAGAGCGCGGTCGGTGCCGCCGGTGCGGTCGAGCGCGTCGAGCTCGGCGATGTCTTGGTCCGAGAGCCGGAAGTCGAAGAGCTGGGCGTTCTCGGCGATGCGCTCGCGATGGGTCGACTTCGGGATGATCGGGATGCCCCGCTCGATGCCCCAGCGCAGCAGCACCTGGGCGGGAGTGCGCTCCTGGCGCCGCGCGATCCGCGCGACCGTGTCGCTGGTGAGGTGGCGGCCGGTTCCAAGGGGGCTGTAGGCCTCCAGCGCGATCCCGTTCTGGCGGCACGAGCCGAGTAGGGCTTTGCGGTACTCGTAAGGACTGAACTGCACCTGATCCACGACCGGCGGGACGGTCGCGGTTGCGAGCACCTGCCGCACGTCGTCGACGCCGAAGTTGGAGACCCCGATCGACCGCGCATATCCGGCTTCACGCGCTCGCTCCATCCCTGGCCACGCCCAGGTCGGGCCGCCGGCCGGCCAATGGATGAGGTAGAGGTCAACGTACTCCAGGCCGAGCCGGCGCAGGCTCGCCTCAAGCGCGGCGACCGGGTCTTCGTCCTGCGGGAAGAACTTCGTCGTGACAAAGATCTCCTTGCGTGGCACTCCGCTCTGACGGAGACCGAGACCGACACTCTCCTCGTTGCCGTAGGCCTGGGCGGTGTCGATGTGCCGGTACCCCTCCTCGAGCGCCCACCGAACGGCATCAACACACTCCGGCGCGTTCTCGACCTGCCAGACGCCAAGCCCGAGCATCGGAATCGCATACCCATCGGCAAGCTCATGCGTTCTTTCGTCATTGGTGGAGCGTTGTGCCACTCTGGAGCTCCTCCTCTACAGCAGTGCGAGCTAGGCGGGGGAAACGGCGAAGGTTCCCGCCGCGACGTCGACGATTGATATCAGCCGGCCTCCGCGAGGAACGCGTTCACGTCGGCTGCGAACTCGCTGTGGTACTGGAAGAGAAAGCCGTGGGCCGAGTCCGGGTAGATCTTGACGCGCGCGTCCGGGAGGAGCCCGGCCAAGAGGTACGAGTAACGGGGCAGGATCATCGGGTCGCTGTCGCCGTTGGCAACGAAGACCGGGAGGTCGATCGCGGCGACTCGCTGGAGCAGCGAGTGGTTGGGAATGCCCCACGCGCAGACGGCGTCGTACTGCGCCTGGCGGGTATGCCACGTCGTCGGTTCGTCTCGGTCGGTTGTCCTTGCGCCGAAGATGCGTCCGGCGGCTTGCTGGCCCGCTTCGCGACTCGTGTCTGTGGGGGCGAAGAAGACGGAGATGTATCCCTGCGGAGTCGTCTCCGGCGCACCGACCGCGCCGATGACCTTCGGTGCCCAGCCGTGCATCCCCGCTGCGCCCTGTGGTGCCGAAGAGGCGAGCACGACGCGCCGGAGCAGGTCCGGACGGACGAGCGCGATCTCCTGTGCGACGAAGCTGCCAACCGAGAAGCCGAGCAGATCGACTGCCTGAAGATCCATCGCCTCGAGAAAAGCGATGGCTCCGCGGGCCATCGCCTCGACGGTGTTCGGCGTCCTGCCGGTTGTGGCGCCAACGCCGACGTTGTCGAACGTGATCACGCGTCGCTCGGCGGCGAGCGCGTCGATGAGGGCGGGGTCCCAGTTGTCGAGGTTGCCGCGGAAATGCTGCAGCAGGACGAGCGGTACCCCGCTGTCACCGGTGTCGCGGTAGGCGTACTCGATTGCGTTGTCGGCTGCGACTCGTCGGGTCGAAGCGCCGCCGTACCCGAGGGGCGTGTCGGTCGCCCCCTGTGCGTCTGTAGTTGTCATTTCGACGTTCCCTGTGCCCGCGTTAGCGGGTAGCTGTCGCGCCGACTCTTTCGGCGGCTTTCTCGATCAGGTCGGCGACCTCGGCGGGATGGGAGACCATCGCGACGTGACTCGATGGGATCTGGACGGTGGTCGCCCCCATCCGCGCTGCGAACTGCCGCTCGGCGTCGGGCGGGATCGCCTCGTCGTTCTGGGCAACGAGATACCAGGACGGCAGCGACTTCCACGCAGGCACGCCCATCACGTCGGTGAACGCAGAGGACGCGAGCGCCTGCTGCACCGCGTATAGGACTCGTGCCCGCGTCGGCTCAACGTCTCCCGCGAAGTGGTTGACGAAGTCGTCCTCGGAGAGCCAGCCGAAGCCGCGCGCGTCGGTGAACAGATGCGCGAGCGCCGGGGTGACAGGTCCCTGCGAGAGCAGCGCTCCGAGCGACTCGCCCTCGTCGAGACCCCGACGACGATCGTGGGGCCGTCTTGGAACTCGAGCACCTGGCGCAGCCGTGCGACGTCGTCTACGAGTGAAGTCAGCGGGAACTGCGGCGCCCGCACCTGGAAGCCCTCTGCCTGGAGGCGTTCGATGACGCCGCTCCAGCAGGACCCATCGGCCCAGGCGCCATGGACGAGAACGATGTTGGGCCGGCCGTTCACTTCGACCACTCCCTTCGTAGAGTTGTGGGACGCCAGTGTGCGCAGGCGCGGTGTCGCTGCGCATCGCACGATCCTGCGATTTGAAAGCTGCTCGAGAGGTCTGGGGTATGCTCGCCGGGAGGGGCGATGCCGACAGTTCCAGCGCGGGAGTTCCATGGACGCGACGCGGAACTCGCGCTGGTTCGGGGCGAGCTCGAGCGCCTTTCCGACGGGGCCGAAGCAGTGGTCGTCGTCGAGGGCGCCGCAGGCATGGGCAAGAGCCGCCTGCTCGCCGAGGCCGCGGCGATGGCTCGCAGCCTCGGCGTCAGAGTCGGCTGCAGCGCAGCCGATCCAAGCGAGACCATGGTCGAGCTCGCAGTACTGCTCGCAGCGCTCTTCGACGGAGCCGAGCCACTGCTCGATCCCGGCACTCTTTCGACGCTTCACGCGCAGCCCGAGCAACGCTTCTGGCTGCTGCGCGACCTGCAGCAACTGCTCGAGCGAGCGGCGCTCGAGTCACCGCTCCTGATCTCCGTCGACGATGCTCACTGGGCAGACGCCGGAACGGTCGCGGCGATCCGCACGCTGCCGATGCGACTAATGGGATTGCCGATCGCCTGGGTGATCGCGCTTCGCCCGCCACGCGAAGCGACCCCGCTCGTGCACGAGCTCGAACACCTGAAGCAAGAGGGGGCGCGCTCGATCGTACTCGGCCCGCTCGATGACGATGCAGTCGTGCAGTTGGCCGCGGAGATACTCGCCGCGCAACCCGATCAGTCGATCCTGAAGCAGCTTGCGGAAGCCGACGGTAGTCCGTTCCTTGTCGTCGAAACGCTCCTCGGACTCCAAGAAGAGGAGCGGATCCGCGTCGTCGACGGCCGCGCCCAGCTGATCGACAGCCGGCTGCCCCGGCGTGTCCACGAGAAGATGCGCGAGCGCCTTGGTCGGCTCTCCGACGAGGCAAGCGACGCTGTTACCGTCGCCGCCTCGCTCGGGCGCACATTCACCTTCGATGAGCTCGCGCGCACGCTCGGGCGGTCGGCCTCGGACCTGCTCGGGCCGGTCGGGGAGCTGCTCGAGGCGAACCTGGTCGTCGAGCGCGACGAGAAGCTGGCGTTCTGGCACGACCTCACCCGCGAAGCCGTCCGCGCAAGCGTCCCGGTCACCGCACGCCGCGCCCTCGACCGCCAGGCCGCCGTTGTCCTGCTCGAAGCCGGCGCCCTGCCAGTCGAAGTCGCCGTGCAACTAGCCGCCAGCGCCGAGGTCGGTGACGAAGTGGCGATTACGACGCTGCTCGAGGCAGCGGAGGCGTTGGTCACTACCGATTCCGGTACCGCCGCGCAGTTCGGAAGGCGCGCGCTCGCGATCGCACCGGCCCACCATCCGCAGCGCGGTGAGATCGTCGCCACGACGGCGATCGCGCTGCATATTGCCGGCGACAGCGAGCAGGCAATCGCGTTCGCGGACCGCGCGCTCCGGGAGACGCTTCCCGCCCTGCAGGAGGCGGAAGTCCGCCTCAGCATTGCCGGTATGTTCGCGATCTCGCCAGAGATCAGAATCGGGGCCGGACGCCTCGCCCTGAACCTGCCCGACCTCCCCGAGGCCCTACGCGCTCGCCACCTCGCCTGCCTCTTCCACAATCTCGTCACCGCCGGTCGCCTTGACGAGTCGCGCGCACTGCTCGAGGAGACGCGTACAGCCGTGGAGTCCGCCGACGATGCACGAGCGACGTTCACGCTCCGCGTCGCCGAGAGCGCGCTCGAGTACACCGACGACAGATTCGGACCGTCACACGCGCTGATCACCGAGGCCTATCGCGACGGGATCTTCGCCGGCGACGATCAGCGCCTACGGCTGGCGCACATGTGGCACGGCGAGCTACTGAGTGTCGCCGACCGCTACGAAGAGGCGCTCGCGATCGCAGCCGACGGCCTCGCCGCCGCCCAGCGCGACCGGCAGGGCTGGGCCTACGACATGTTCGAGACCTGGCACGGCCGCATGCTCCTCCGAACCGGACGGCTCTCCGAGGCGCTCGCGGTGCTCGAAGGCCGCTTCGCGCTCGAGGACGGAACCCGCGCGGCTTCAGTGCTTGACGCAGCCGGCATTGTCGCGCTCGGGCGACTGGCGATCCATACAGGCGACACGCGTCAGGCTCGCCGGGTCGGCGACATCGCGCAGGTCATGCTCGAGCAGGGCACGCCCGCGGTGCGGCGCCACGCAGGCTGGCTGCTCGCGATCTTCGCGATGGCCAAAGGCAACGCCGAAGCAGCACGAAGATGGCTACGTGCAACGGCCGACCCGGACGGCCGAGCGATCCTACCGCGGTTCCCAATCGACATCGCCGACGACGTGCTGCTTGCGCGCATCGCGCTTGCCACACAGGACGACGAGCTCGCAGAGCTCGCGCTCTCCAACAGCCAGCGGCGAGCGGAGCTGAACGCCGGCATCCACTCGATCGCCGCAACGGCGGCTCACGTCCGCGGTCTGCTCGACCAGAGCCACGCCGATCTCCAGGAGGCGGTCGACCTTCTCGAGCGCACACCGCGCCGGCTCGAACTGGCGGCCGCACTCGAGGACCTCGGCGTGGAGCTCACGGCGACCGACCGCGACGCGGCCATCAACGTGCTCGGCCGGACCCTCGCTCTCTACACGGAGCTGGGAGCAACCTGGGACGGCCGCCGCGTCCGCAGCCGGCTCCGCGAACTCGGCGTCCGACGCCGCCTCGTCACCGCCGAACCCGAGACGAGCGGTTGGGTGGCGCTGACGATGTCGGAACTCACCGTCGCGCGGCTCGTCGCCGAAGGGCTGACCAACCGGGAGGTCGCCGAGCGCCTCTTCGTCTCGCCGCACACCGTGAACAGCCATCTCCGCCACGTCTTCTCGAAGCTCGGCATCAACTCGCGCGTGGAGCTGGCCCGCCTCGCGCGCGACTACGAAATGGCGTGATCGTGTGATGCCGCGGACCGCGGCGGCGTGACAGTCTCGACCGGTCATGCCGATGATCGACGTGTACGCCGCTGAAGGCACCTTCGCCGACAAGCACACGCTCGCTCAGAACCTCGCGCAAGCCGTGATGCGCTGGGAGCAGGTGCCGGAGATCCCGCTTTTCTCCGACAACACGGCCGCCTTCATCCACGATCTCCCGGCCGAAGCAATCGCGAACGCAGCCGGCGCGTCCAACTACGTTCGTGTCCAGGTCCTGACGCCGGTCGGCGTTCTCGACCGCGACAAGCAGCTCGGAGTCGTCAAGGAGCTGACCGAGATCGTCGCCGCCGCAGCCGGCGACCCGAGTTACGCGGAACGGACTTGGGTGCTGATCACCGAGTCGCCCGAGGGCGGCTGGGGCATCGACGGCCAAGCGAACACGAACGCAGACATCGCCGCCGCCGCCCGAGCCGCGCTCGCCGCCGACTGACACCGCGCGCCTACGCTTGCCCGATGGCAGCTCCCGCCCTCCCGTCGCTGTCCGCTTTGCTCTCCTCTGGGCTACTCCTCGCTCGCCTTCTTCGCCGGGCCTCCTGCGCGTACGGCGTCGCCGTGATCGTCCTAGCCGCCTTCGCGACGTTCAACCTGATCCGGGTTCGCCCGCCGGCCGGCGGCCGCGCTCTCACGCACCTCTGAACCACTGGCGTGCAGGCCGCGGCGCAGCTCTGTCATCCTTGCCGCCTTGGGCCGCCGCGGTTGCGGCTGTGTCGAGTCGGTTGCGCGCGAGACCGCGACGACGCCGCCGCCGGTGGCGACGATCGCCGCGGCAACGGGTGCGAGTAGGCGGACGGAACGAAACATTCGAGCCTCCCTCAAAGTCCTTGACCGACCCGCTCATGGTCACCGCCGCGAGCGCGTCGGCGCATCCGCGAGTTACCCAGACTCTTGCGCCGAACCACCTTCTCAGCACCCGCCGTGCCCCATCCGCCGCCGAAAGTGTGATCGTTCGTCTTGACTGCGCTAAAGGAGCCTAGGCATGAGGAATGCACTGTCGACACCGTTGGCCCCCTATGTCGATGCACTGCCGGTGCCGCGACGACTGCGCGCGGCCGACCACCACCGCCGGCTTACCGTGCACACACGCGCTGCGACGCACCGTTTCCATCGAGACCTCCCCGATTCGACGGTGTGGGGCTACGACGGGAGCGTGCCTGGTCCGACGATCGAGGCCGAACGCGGGCGGCCGGTGACCGTCGAATGGTCAAACGACCTCGACGGACAGTTCCCGGTCGTGGTGACGGTCGCTTCCGCTGCCGCCGACGACCACGGCATCCCCGTGCAGTGCGTTCCCGGCCTGAGCGGCGGCGTCCCCGACGCGCGCGCCGCGGCGCTGACCGGCCACACCGTCGTGCACCTGCACGGCGCCCTGACCCCCGCCTCATACGACGGCTGGGCCGAGAACCTTTTCGCTCCCGGACAGCAGGCCGTCTTCCACTATCCGATGGACCAACGCGCCGCGCTGCTCTGGTACCACGACCACGTCATGGGCACCACGAAGTTCGACGTCTACGCCGGGTTGGCCGGGCTGTGGATCGTCCGCGACGAGCGCGAGCGCGAGCTCGACCTGCCGGAAGGACCGCCGTTCGAGGTGCCGCTGCTGATTCAGGACCGCAACTTCGACCTCGACGAGCACGGCCGGCTGAGCGGCCGGCTTCTCCACAAGACCGACCCGACGTGCTGGAGGCCTTCGCGCCGTTCACGCTCGTGAACGGCAAGGTCTGGCCCGTCCTCGACGTGCAGCCGACCACCTACCGGTTCCGCGTCCTGAACGGCTCCAACGCCCGCACCTACCGGCTCGTCCTGCTCCGCCACGGCGAGCCCGATCTCGACCGGATCGTCCAGATCGGCACCGACCACGGACTGCTGCGAGCCCCCGTGCCCATACCTGCGAACGGCCTCGTGCTCGCCTCGGCGGAACGCGCCGATCTGCTCGTCGACTTCTCCGACCTCGAGCCCGGCACCGAACTCACGCTGCTCAACACCGCTCGCGCCCCCTTCGACGGCTCCTCGTTCCCGGCGGCAGACGCCGAGAACGCCGCCGACCTCGACGGCCTGCTCCCGTATCCGCACGTGATGCGGTTCCGCGTCGCGGCGGGCGCAGCAGCCCCGCGGCGGGTCCCGCGCGAGCTCGCGACGGACTACGAGCCGCCCACGGCGGACGAACTCGCGGGAGCGCCGCGTCGGGCGATCGCGCTCGTCGAGCGAGAGCTCGACGGCGAACCCAACATGCTCACCATGCGCGAGCTCGCGCCCGCCGACGACGATTACGCCGGCCCGGTCGTCACCATCGCCGAAGGAGACCCGATCGCCCGCTACCGGGTCGTTGCCGCCCACTTCGAGGACACGACGACATTCTTCCCGATGCTCGGCGAGTACGAGATCTGGCGGCTCATCAACCTCACGGGCGACACGCACCCGATCCACCTCCACCTCGACCCGTTCCAGATTCTCGCGCGATACCCGACCCGCTACGAGATCCCGGAAGACGGCATCGGGGACCGCGATCTCGCTGCCACTATCAGGCTCGAGCGCGACATCGATGACGAGCTCGACCACACGATCGACGACAACGAGCGCGGCCTAAAGGACACCGTGCGCGTCAACCCCGGCGAGATCGTCGAGATCGCCGTCCGCTTTACCACGTACAGCGGCCGGTACATGTACCACTGCCACATCCTCGAACACGAAGACCGCGACATGATGCGCCCCTTCGTGACAATGCCGATGGAGCTCATGCCGTTCATGGCCTGACGTTCCGCCCACGAAACGGGCCGAGCGGAAAGCTCGGATAGCCGCCGTCGATCCGCTTCGACCTCGGCTACGGCTCGTGGGTGCACCCATGATCCCGCGATCCAGTGGGCGACCATCTGCTGACGCCGCAGAGAACGGATGGAGCGTTATGGAGCCAAGCGGGCGCAACCGGTGGCAACGGCTCGCAAATGGAGCCTCGAAAACGGCTCAAGCACGCGGATCGGCAATCCTCGGCAACAGGTCGGAAGGCAACAAAAACGGCCATTTGCTGGCCTTTTGTGAAAAGCCGTCTGACGGACTCGAACCGTCGACCCCCTCCTTACCTGGAATTCCGATGCGGCGTCCTTGATCGCTGCCATTGACGCCTGCTTCCTCGACGAGGTCGCGGGGCGCGATGCGTTCGTTGCTAGGTGGTTGAGAGCCATGGTGTCTCCTTTGGCAATGTGCGGCTTAAGTCTGTTGGCTGGCGTGCCACGCGGCGCGAGCGTCGAGGCGAGAGCCTGTGTGGAGCAGGCCGTGGGAAGGTCGATCGAAGTGGAGGCATCGCCGACCGCTGCGACGAAGGCGCAGTTACTAACCTGCGCGCATCGGCTCATTCCGAGTCCTTGAGGACGAACGTCGCGCGGGGCGCGATGCGGAGGGTCGCGTCAGCTCCGGCGGCCCTGACGAGTCGAGTTGCTGCGAGCTGCGACGCCTGCGGTAGCGGTATCCGGCGGCTGCGCCAGGCGGCGAAGGAAGCTCAGGGCTTCGGTTTGCGGGAGGTTGGCGAAGAAGCGGAAGTCGACCTGCTCGACGACCGCGATCGCCCGCGGCGCGAGCCGCGCCCCGCGCCTGGTCACGCGCAGCCGGCGTGCGCGGCTGTCGGCGCTGTCGATCTCCCGTTCGATCAGGCCCTTGCGCTCGAGGCTGCGTAGCACCTGCGAGGTCATCTTGATGTCGGTGCCTGCCTGGGCGGCGAGCGCGACCTGGCTTGGACGCTCGCCCTGCTCGTTCAGCCACCAAGTGCAAGCGAGCAACACGAACTGGACGTGGGTGAGGTCGAGCGGCGCCAGGGCCTGGGCGACGCCACGCTGCCAGCGCAGCGTGGCGTGCCAGAGCAGGAATCCAGGGCTGTCGTTCGGGTGCAGCGCCATCAAGCCTCGGCACGCGCGACCAGCGCGGCGAGCGTTTGCGGGAAGTCGCCGCTGATCTCCGGGCCAACCTGCGGCCCAAGGGTGTCTGCGGCCGGGCCGGTGATCTCCATCCGGTAGGTGACCCGCCCGCCTCCGTGCTCGAGACGCTCAACGCGATGGAGCGTTCGCACCACGATCTCGCCCAACTCGGCCTCGTCCACGAATCGCTCGGGCCCGACCGCCTCCGCGACGCGAAGTTCGATCGGCTCCTCTCCGATTGGGGTCATCACGATCCTGCTGCCGGCCGCGAACGGCCCGATCAGCTCGATCCGCTCGATGTCGCCGTTCCAATCCGGCCAGCCCGCAACATCAGCCCACAGCCGCCAGATCTCCTCCGGCGCCGCGCTCGTCTCGACGCTTTGCTCTGTCGCCCACATCGCTTGACCTCTTTAGTCTGCGCGAAGATGATCTATGCGCAGACTATAGCCGGCCGCGGCACAGGCTGTCAAATAGGCATTTCTAGTCGCCTGTCCATGCAACATACGGGTACGCCGCGGGTACGTATCTCTGGTAAGCGCGACGCATCGCGACGTCCGGCGTCGCCTTCCGACACGGGTCACCGGAGCGGCATCGATGCATGCGTAGGCGAATGCCCTGCAAGTGGCGCTACCTCGGTTCGGGAGGCCAGCTTCGCCAGAATGAAAGCTTCGCCTCATACTCGGTGAACAAGCGCGCGATCGCTCGCGCCCGCGAGCTGATCGAGAGTCGTCAGTACGTCGTCCGCAGCGAGTGGGGTCAGGTGCAACCGCGCGCGGCGGACGAGGACGCATTCCTCGCCTCCCACTCATTAGAGCAGTGCGCGGAGTGGCATCTCGGACTGACTACCGTGCGCGCGACGAAACGAAGGCCCGATACGCGTTCGTATACGGGGACTTCCGCCGACTCCACCGCTCGGGAATCATCGCCTGCCACTACCGCGCAGCGGAGATAGGACCCGCGCACGAAGGTCGAGCTAGAGGGTCGCGACGACGTCTTCAGCAGTTTCGCTGACCCCGAGTTGCCTCGCGGATCGTAGTTCGAGGCGTTCGCGCGGACTCTCCGCATGCTCGAGGTGCGGGAGCCATTCAAGCCGGCGAGGGAGGTACCAGTTCCATTCCCCGAGCAGCGTCATCGTCGCCGGGAGGAGGACGCCTCGGATTACGGTCGCGTCGATCAGGACGGCCGCGGCGAGGCCGACCCCCGCCTGCTTGAGCTCGAGGGACGAGAGCGTTCCAAAGAGGGCGAAGACACAGACCATGACGACGGCCGCGGCGGTGACGACGCCGGCCGTCACCGCGATCGAGCGTCGCACGGTCGCCTCGGTGCGCTCGCCGCCGTCGACGGCTTCGCGCACCCGACTGAGGATGAAGACGTGGTAGTCCATCGAGAGTCCGAACAGGACGACGAACAGGAAGAGCGGTAGCCAGGAGACGATCGTGCCGTTGGACTTGAAGCCGAGGATCGGCTCGGCCCAGTGATGCTGGAAGACGAGCGCGAGCACGCCGTAGGAGGCCGCGACCGAGAGCAGATTGAGCGCGATCGCCTTGAGCGGGACGACGA
>WNFV01007932.1_pt1 | contig 12115 bp, 11 predicted proteins | sample 5400101 | NCBI WGS metagenome assembly WNFV01 (sample SAMN13153361, study PRJNA577476) | soil metagenome | isolation source: 115 cm soil or saprolite under grassland replicate 1 | place: USA:California | collected 2016-06-15
ACTCGGCAGCGGCGCGGAATCTGAGCCGCAAGGGCAAGCCCTGGGACAGCGCGGGCGACGCGCCCGGCGCGATGCAGAAGGCGGCGAAGGTCTACGAGGGCGAGTTCGTCTGCGACTACACCTACCACGCGCAGATGGAGCCGCTCAATTCGGTCGCCTCGGTCTCGCCCTCGGGCGACTCCTGCGAGATCTGGTGCGGCACGCAGTCGCAGACCATGGCGGTCGCGGCGGCCGCCAAGGCGCTCGGCATTCCGGTCGGGAAGGTGAAATTGAACCTCATGCTGCTCGGCGGCGGGTTCGGCCGGCGCGGCCACCGCGACGAGGAGTTCGTGGTCGATTCGGTGCTGCTCTCGAAGGAAGCGAAGCGCCCGGTGAAAGTGCTGTGGACGCGCGAGGACGACGTCCGCAACGGCCGCTTCCGTCCGCTGTCCGTTCACTACCTGCGTGCGGGCTTGGACAGCTCGGCCGGTATCGTCGCCTGGCAGCACCGCGTCGCCTGCGACGAGATCACCGCGTTCCAGGACCCGGTGCGCTACAAGGGCGGCGGTGAGAAGGATTTCCTCGCGATGGCGGGGTCGGAATTGCGCACCTACGACATCCCGAACCGGCTCTCCGAGCAGTTGCCGCAAGAGACCGGCATCCGCACGTCGTCCTTGCGCGGCATCGGCTTCGGGCCGAACAAGTTCGCGACCGAAGCGTTCCTGGACGAGATCGCGGCGCAGCACCGCCTCGATCCGGTCGAGCTGCGGCTGCAGCTCTTGAAGAATACGCCGCGCGGGCAGGCGGTGATCCGGGAAGTGGTCCGGATGTCCGACTACCGCCGCGCGCGGCCCGGCCGCGGCCTCGGTTTCTCCTTCATCGACTACTCGGGGACGATGGTGGCGGCGGTGGCCGAAGTGTCGATCGACAAGTCGCGCGGCAAGGTCAGCGTGCACGACTTCTGGCTCGCGCTCGATCCCGGGATCGCGGTGCAGCCGGACAACGTCATCGCGCAGACCGAGAGCTCGATCGTCTACGGCCTGGGGCTCGCGCTCACCGAGCGCATCAGCTTCAAGGACGGCGTGGTGCAGCAGTCGAACCTCCTCGACTACGGCGTGCCGCGCATCCACGACATCCCCGAGCTGCACATCAAGCTCATGTCCACCCCCAACCGTCCGACCGGCGCCGGGCAGATGGCGACGCCGGTGGTGGCGCCGGCGATCTCGAGCGCGGTGTTCGCGGCGAGCGGCGCGCGCGTGCGCCACACGCCGTTCCTGCCCGAGCGCGTGCTGAAGGCGATGGCCTGAAGGGAAACGCATGAGCAAGCCACAACCGAAAAACCAGGGTGCGACCAAGGCGGGCGACGGCCGCTTTCTTTTCGATATCGCGAAGCTCGCGCGCATGCCGGTCGGCGGCGCCTATTCCACCGCCGAAGGCCCGGTGGTCGAAGGCGAGCGCATGCAGGTCGGCCTCATCACCATCAGGCGCGGCACCGTCTCGCTCCCGCATTCGCATCCGAACGAGCAATGGACCTACGTGCTGAAGGGCAAGGCGCGCGTCTCGGTGGGCGGTGAGCCCGCGGCGCTCGCCTCGGCAGGCATGCTGATCTACGCGCCCGCCGACGTCGTGCACTCGGTCGAGGCGCTGCCCGACGAGGACCTGGTGTTCTTCACCGTGAAGGACCTCTCGCACGGCATCGTCGGCACGCCCGCCGGTGACCGCGCGCCGAAATAACGCGCGCCGGGGGGCGGCTCGTTTCCCCGACGGATCCGGTAGACCACCCCCTGCCGTATCTCGATATCACCCGCATCAGTCCGCGGGCGAACGCCCCCGGCACGGCACGATCGTCCGCGAACTCTCTTACATTTCGATACCAAATGTTGCAGTCAACTCGCAGCTTCGGCCGCACAATAGCGGCCTCCCCTAACACATGAAGGAGCCATCATGAAGAAAGCGCTTTATCTCGCACTCGCCCTCATGGGCGCCACCACCGCCGCAATCGCGCAGCAAGGCACTCCGCCCGCCGGCGGGGACAAGGGCGGCCAGAGCTTCGAGCAAAGGAAGGCGCAGATGCTCAAGCGCATGGAAGAGCGCATGCAGACGATGCAGAAGTCCCACGACTGCCTGGCGCAGGCGCAGGACGAGAAGGCCGCGCGCGCATGCCGTCCGATGGGCAGAACCGGCGGGCACATGGAAGGCGGCGGCCGCATGGAGCACGGCGCGCACTGAGCCGCTGCCGTTCGCGCCACCACGCCCGCCTTTCCCCCTCGTTGACCGGGCTCGGCCTCAGACCGCGGAACGATCCGGGTCCGGCTTGCGGCCCGGTTCGACCCGGCGCCTGAGCACGCCGAACGCGAGCCGGAGCAGCGCCGCAAGAATCAATATCAGCATCAGCCAGCGCGCGGCGCTCGCGAGCTGCGCGGCGCCGAGCTCAGGCCACGGGAAGCGGCCGAGGCGCTCGCCGCGCTCCATCATCCAGTGCCAGGCGGTGTGGCCGACCAGCACCGAGAGAACGATGGTGCCGATGCGCTCGGCGAGCACAAACCGGAAGAGGAGGTCGAGCAGCGGCACGAGCAGCAGGAGAACGAGCACCTGCCCCAGCTCGACGCCGATATTGAACGACAAGAGCGACGTCAGCAGGTGAGCGCCGGCGAACTGGAGCTGCTGCCTGAGCGCGAACGAGAACCCGAAGCCGTGCACCAGGCCGAACGCGAAAGTGATCATCCACCGGCGCCGCACGCTGCTGCCGAGGACGTTCTCGATCGCCATGTACAGGATCGATACCGCGATCAGCGTTTCGATCAGCGGCGGAAACCACAACGCGTCCGGCCCGAGATCGTAGGCGGATGCGATCAGCGTGACCGAGTGCGCGACCGTGAACGAGGTGACCACCATGATGAGCGGCACGAGGCGCCGGAACGGGACCACGAGACACAGCAGAAAGAGCAGATGGTCGGTCCCCTCGAGGATGTGGAAAAACCCCGACTCGACGAAGCGCAGCGCCGCCTGGTACCAGCGCGGATCGAGCCTGACGAGGCCCGGGTCGCCTGAGAATTCGAACGCGCGCGCTTCGCCTCCGGGCGGCAGGAAGCGCAGCGCGAACCGCACCTTCGATCCCAGGCGATCGAGCTTCGGGCGGATCGAGAATTCCGCGCGCTCCGAGCCGATCGGATACTCGAACAGCACGTCGAGCAGCCCCTGCTCCCAGAAAAGCTGCATGCCGTTCGGCAGCCGCGGGCCGGTGAGGTGCGCAAGCGCCTCGTCGTAGGAGCGGAACGACAGGTCGGACTCGAGCGACACGCGGGTTTCGACCGCTCGCGGGGATGCGAGCCGCATGTCGCCTTCGTACAGCTCGATGTTGTCCGAAAGCCATAGCGTCGCCGCGTTGTGCAGCGCGGCGTCGACGCGCGCGAGATCGAGATAGCCGCCCGAGCGCCGCGGAACATCCACGTCGCGCATCGCCTTGAGCGGCACGCGCGCGAGCAGCCGCAGCCGCCCGCCCTCGGGCTTGACGAAAGCGTTGACCGTGACGTCGTTCGGAATGTCGTGCGCAACCGCCGGCAAGGCGAGCACCAGAACTACGGCCGCTCCCAGCGCGACGATCACGCGCCGCATAAGGGTGTTGACAAGGATTTTCCCAGCGTCGAGCATAGCGGCAGCGCAGCTTACAACGGAAAGGGAAGCCAATGAAAAACAAAGGGGGGAAGCGCAATTTTCACATCGGTGCGGTTTTCGTTTCAATCCTCGTCGCGCTCGGGGCCTGCCAGGCCTTGCTCGAAAACAGAGCAGGCGCCCCGGGACCGACCGTCCAGGCGCCGATGTTCGAGGTGGATCCGCTGTGGCCGAAGCCCTTGCCGAACCATTGGCTGCTCGGCTGGACCATCGGAGTGTGGGTCGATGAGCAGGACCACGTCTGGGTCATTCATCGCGGTGCGGGGGGGCTGCATGCCAACGAAAAGGGGCTCGAGCTGAATCCTCCCATCTCCGAGTGCTGCCGTACGGCCCCGCCCATCCTCGAGTTCGATCAGGCGGGCAACCTGCTCAGGCACTGGGGCGGCCCGGGACCGGGCTACGAATGGCCGGAAGGGGCTCACGGCATCCACATCGACTACAAGGGCAACGTGTGGCTCGGCGGCAACGGCAAGGGAGACGCCCACGTCCTGAAGTTCACCAAGGACGGGAAATTCCTGATGCAACTGGGCCGCTATGGCAAGAATGCCGGCAGCAACAACCTCGAGAACTTCGGGCGAGTGGCCAAGATCTGGGTCGATCCCAAGACCAACGAAGCTTACATCGCCGACGGCTACACCAACAAACGCGTCGCCGTGGTGGACGCCGATACCGGGAAAATGAAACGCTACTGGGGCGCGTACGGCAACAAGCCCGACGATGCCGATCTCGGCAACTACGACCCGAAAGCGCCGCCGGCCCGGCAGTTCCGCAACCCTGTGCATTGCGTCGAGCGCTCGAACGACGGTCTCGTCTACGTGTGCGACCGCCAGGGCGACCGGGTGCAGGTGTTCCAGCCGGACGGCAAGTTCGTGAAGGAAGCGTTCTATGCCAAAGAGACGCTCGCCTCGGGCTCGGCCTGGGATATCACGTTCTCAAAGGATCGCGAGCAGCGGTTCATGTTCCTCGCCGACGGCCAGAACGAGAAGGTGCGCGTCATACTGCGCGAGACGCTGGAGGAACTGACGAACTTCGGCGACGGCGGGCGCCAGCCGGGCCAGTTCTACGGCGTGCACAGCATCGCGACCGACTCCAGGGGCAACCTCTACACCACCGAGACTTACGAAGGCAAGCGCGTGCAGAAGTTCGTCTACAAAGGCATCGGCACGGTCCCGAGAGGGAGCCAGGGCGTGCCGTGGCCGCGTTAGGGATGGTGAACGCATCCGGCAGCGTCGTCGGCAAGCTGCTCAAGGAACGCAAGCAAACGCTCGCGATCGCCGAATCGTCCGCCGGCGGCCTGATCAGCGCCGCGCTCGTGGCGGTGCCGGGAGCCTCCGCCTGGTATCTCGGAGGCTGCATCGTCTATACGGGCGCGAGCCGCTCTGCGCTCGTCGGCATCACGCCGCAGGACATGGCGGGCCTTCGCCCGTCGACCGAGCCATTCGCCAAGCTGCTCGCGCGGCGCGTGCGCGACAGCCTCGGCGCAACCTGGGGCTTGAGCGAAACCGGGGCGAGCGGCCCGGGCGGCAACCGCTACGGCGATCAGCCCGGCCATGCCTGCATCGCCGTCAGCGGCCCGATCGAAGCGGTGATCACCGTCGAGACGGGCGGCGCCGACCGGGAGGCCAATATGTGGACGTTCGCGCGCCGGGCGATCGAATTATTCGAATCCTGTCTGCGCAAAGCCATATGACCGAACGCAAGAACGCCCGCACCAAGGCCTACCAGAGCCCGGGCTTCCTCAACAGCAAGGACGCGCGCGCCCTGCGCATCCTGTCGGAGTACCTCGAGCCCAAGAGCCGCTTCGACCAGCACCGCGTCGACGACACCATCGTGTTCATGGGCTCGGCGCGCATCAAGTCGCGCGAAGCCGCCGAAGAAATGCTCCGCAAGGCGAAAAGCGCCGAGGACCGGGAGCGCGCGCAGATGGCGCTCAAGATGTCCGCCTATTACGAAGCGGCGCGCGAGCTCGCCTCGCGCCTCACCCGATGGTCGAAGGAGCTCGACCAGGAGGAGCGCCGCTTCGTCGTGTGCACCGGCGGCGGCCCGGGGATCATGGAGGCGGCGAACCGCGGCGCGGCCGAGGCGAAGGGCCTCAACGTCGGCCTCACCATCTCCATCCCGGCGGACGAATTCGACAACCCCTACGTCACGCGCGAGCTCGCTTTCCACTTCCACTACTTCTTCATGCGCAAGTTCTGGTTCGCCTACCTCGCCAAGGCGGTGATCGTGTTTCCGGGCGGCTACGGCACGCTCGACGAGCTGTTCGAGCTGCTGACGCTGGTGCAGACGCGCAAGATGAGGAAACCCATGCCGATGGTGCTCTTCGGCACCGAGTACTGGAGGCAAATCGTCGATTTCGATGCACTGGCGCGCCACGGCGTGATCAATCCCGAGGACATCGAGCTCGTGCACCGCACCGACTCGGTGGAGGACGCCTACGACTGGATCGTGCGCCAGCTCACCGAGAAGGCGCTCGGGCAGCCGGGGGCGACGTTGTAGCGAAGCCGGAGGGCGGCGCGCCGTCAGGACATCGGATTCGCGGGGGCCGCCGGATCGCCGGGCAAAGGAACGAACTCGTCGTGATCGCGATCGGGCAGCTTGATGCGCCCGGCGCGCCAATCGGCCTTCGCCTGCTCGATCCGCTCCCTCGAGGACGAGACGAAATTCCACTCGATGAAGCGCTCGCCCACGGGCGCTCCGCCCAAAAGCATGACGACGGCCGCGGTCGCCGCGCGAAAGAGCACCGGCCGGCCCGGCTTGAACACCAGCATCTGGCCGCCGTGGAAGGCTTGTCCCCCCACTTCGATCTCGCCTTCGACGATATACGCCGCGCGCTCGGGATACTCGGCCGGAAGCTGCGCTCTTGCGCCCGCATCGAGCGCCCAATGGACGTAGAACATGGGCGAATGGGTCTTCACCTTGGCCTTGGCTCCGAACGCCTCGCCCGCGAGGAGCCGCGCGCGCAGGCCGCCGCCTTCATGGAGCGGCAGATCGTCCGCGCCGTGATGCGCGAAGCGCGGCTCGGTCTCCTCGTCCTCCTTCGGCAGCGCGACCCAGGCCTGGATGCCGTGCATGCGGCCGCCCTCGGCCCGCGCTTTCTCGAAGCGCTCCGAGTGCGTGATGCCGCGCCCGGCGGTCATCCAGTTCACTTCTCCGGGCCGGATCGGCTGCTCGGAGCCGACGCTGTCGCGGTGCATGATCTCGCCCTCGAAGAGGTAAGTGACCGTCGACAGGCCGATGTGAGGGTGCGGGCGCACGTCGGCGCTGCGCGCGAGCCCCGGCGCGAATTCGACCGGCCCCATGTGATCGAGGAAGATGAACGGCCCGACCATGCGGCGCTTGGCGAACGGCAGCACCCGCCCGACCTCGAAGCCGCCGAGGTCCCGCTGCCGCTTGTCGATGACGAGGTCGAGCACTTCGGCGTTCCCGGATATATTCACTCCCCGAGCGCGGCTTCGACCGCCGCGTACAGGCGTTCGAATCCGAAGGACACGTCCTGCACGGCGCCGTTGACGAAAAACCCGGGCGTGGACCGCACGCCGCTCTTCGCGCCGCCGTCGATGTGCTCGTGCACCCGCTGCAGGTAAACGTGCTCGTTCATCTCGTAGTCGTACCGGTCCAGGTCCAGCTCCGCCTGCAAGGCGTACTGCCTCAGGCTGATGGCCTTCAGATGCTGCTGGTGCTCGAAGAGCAGGTCGTGCATCGGCCAGAACCTGTGCTGCGCGCCCGCCGCCTCGGCGGCCTCGGCCGCGAGCTCGGCGTGAGGATGCACTTCCACGAGCGGGAAATGCCGGAACACGAAACGCACCCGGTCCCCGAAGTGCCTGAGCAGCATCTTCACGGCGGGATAAGCCTGGCCGCACGACGGGCACTCGAAATCCCCGTATTCGACGACGGTCACCTTCGCCCACGCCGGCCCCAGGGCGTGATCGGAGTGATTGAACGGAACGGCGAGCGTAAACGGCTGGGATCGTTGCATCGAGGTCTTCCTTCGGGTTGTTCTCGGGATGATATTGCATTCACAGGATAACCGCCGGCGCGAAAGCCTGCGCGGCGCCGGTGAAGCCCGCTTTGCCTCCCGTCCGTCGCCGGGGTTCGAGTAAAGCCTGCTTTACTCGACAGGCTCCCGGCGTACACTGACTTCCGACGATCCGTTCCGCAAGGAGAGGACCCATGCCTCGCATCGCACACGCCGTGCTCGACAGCGCCGCCGGGTACGCCACCGCCGTCCGGGTCGGGCGCCACCCGCTGAACGCGGACGAGCCGGCATCGCGAGGCGGAACGGACACGGGACCGTCCCCGTACGAGCTGCTGCTTGCCGGCCTCGGCGCGCCGTCATCGACACGACGTTTCGCTGACTGGTCTCCGGAAACCGGCCGTCGCATAATTCGTCGTTCAAATTTCCGGAGAGCATCACTCCTTTGCTGCTCGTCACTCTGAGAAAATCCTTGCGCCATCTGTTTCTCGCAGGTATCTTCCTCGTAGTCACCACCCCGCTGGCAATCTAGAGCCCCGCCCGCAACGCCGCGAGATCCACGAAATAAACTCTTGAGCCTCTTCCCATCCTCCATCCGCGGCACGGCCACTCCCGGCCCCGGCGCGCCGCCACAGGGGCTGCTCGCTTTTTACTGGCACTTCGTCAGCCAAACTAAAGGCTGGTACGCGGCGATGTTCGCGGCGAGCCTCGCGGTGGCGCTGCTCGACACGGTGATTCCGCTCTTCATCGGCAAGCTGGTGTCGCTGATGGAAGCGACCGACCGGCAGGCGGCGCTCGCGCGCGAATGGCCGATGCTCGCCGGGATGGTCGGGCTCGTGCTGATCATAAGACCCCTCGCGATCCTCGCCGACATGGCGATCCGCCAGAACGCGCTGATCCCCGGCGTGACCTCCATGATCCGCTGGCAGAGCCACTGGCACGTGATCCGCCAGAGCTGGCCGTTCTTCCAGAACGATTTCGCCGGCCGCATCGCCAACCGCGTGATGCAGACCGCCAACGCGCTGCGCGAGAGCACGATGGCCTCGATCCGCGCGGTCTGGTACATCACGGTCTACGGCGCGAGCGCGTACGCGCTGATGGCCGCCGCAGACTGGCGCCTGGGCCTCCCGACGCTCCTCTGGTTCGCCGGCTACGTCGTGTTCCTGCGCCACTTCGTGCCGAAGCTGCGCGAGCTCGCAAAGACGAGCTCGGAGCTGCGCTCGCTCGTCATGGCGCGCGTGGTGGACAGCTACACCAACATCCTCACGGTGAAGCTGTTCGCGCGGCTCGCCGACGAGGACGCCTACGTGCGCGAGGCGATCGGCCAGCACCAGGGCGCGATGAGCGCGCACATGGGGCTCATCACGCGCTTCATGATCTCGCTCACCGCGATGAACGCGCTGCTCCTTGTCGGCACGGCGGCGATCGGCATCGCGCTCTGGGCGCAGGGCGCGGTGAGCGCGGGCGTGGTCGCCACAGCGCTGCCGCTCGCCTGGCAGACCGCCAACGCCGCGGGCTGGGTGAGCTGGGAAGTCACCGGCATCTTCGAGAACGTCGGCACGGTGCAGGAAGGCATGCTGTCGATCGCCGTGCCGCACAGCGGATCGGACCGGGCCGGCGCCCGGCCCCTCGAAGTGTCGCGCGGCGAGATCCGCTTCGAAAACCTGAGCTTCGGCTACGGGAGGAAGGACGCCCCTCCCGTGCTCGAGCGCCTGGACCTCGCGATCCGTCCCGGCGAGCGCCTCGGCGTCGTCGGCCGCTCGGGCGCGGGCAAGTCGACGCTCGTGAACCTCTTGCTGCGCTTCTACGATCCGGAGCAGGGCAGGATCCTCATCGACGGGCAGGACATCGCGCACGCGACGCAGGAGTCGCTCCGCGCGGCAATCGGCATGGTGACGCAGGACACCTCGCTCCTGCACCGCTCGATCGCGGCGAACATCCGCTACGGGAGGCCCGGCGCGAGCGACGCGCAGGTCGAAGCGGCGGCGAAGAAGACGCAGGCGCACGGCTTCATCGCCGGATTGCGCGACTGGAACGGCCGCACCGGCTACGAGGCCCACGTCGGCGAGCGCGGCGTGAAACTCTCCGGCGGGCAGCGCCAGCGCGTCGCGCTCGCGCGCGTGATCCTCAAGGACTCGCCGATCCTCGTCCTCGACGAGGCGACTTCATCCCTCGACAGCGAAGTCGAGGCCGCCATTCAGGAGCAGCTGCTCGGCCTCATGGAAGGCAAGACCGTGATCGCGATCGCGCACCGCCTCTCGACCATCGCGCGCATGGACCGCCTCATCGTGCTCGAGGCGGGGAGGATCGTCGAGGAGGGGACGCACGCCGAGCTGCTCGCGCTCGCCGGCCACTACGAGAAGCTGTGGCGGCACCAGTCGGGCGGGTTCCTCGCGGAGGAAGTGTCGCCCGCGGCGACCGAGCTCGAGCCGGCGGAGGAGCCGCCGGAAGACGTGCGCGCCGACGAGAAGTCCGGTCCCTCGACCGACGACGCGCCGGTGACGACGCGGACTTGAAGCGCGACGCCCATGACCCCCGGGATCGAATACGCGCTCGGCGCGATGCTCCTCTTCGGGCTCGGCGACCTGGTCTACAAGCGCGGCGCCGCCGCCGGCGCGCAGCCGCATCACTTCCTGATGGTGCAGTCCTGGGTGTTCACGCCGACGGTCGCCTTGTACGGCCTCGCCACCGGTTCGCTCGAATTTTCAGCCGCCTCGGTGCTGTGGGGCGCGCTCGCCGGGGTGTTCGCCCTGGTCGGCTTCTACAATTTCGCGCACAGCCTGAGAACCGGCTCGATCAGCATCAACGCGCCGGTTTTCCGCCTGAGCTTCGTCCTCACCGCGGCGCTCGCGGTCCTGCTGCTCGGCGAGCCGCTCACGCGGTACAAGGTCGCGGGCATCGCGCTCGCGCTCGCCGCGGTCTGGCTGCTGCTCGGCGCGCCGGCTCCCGGGGACGCGGCCGGGCGGCGCGAGACCCGGTCGTCGCTCGCGCGCGTGCTGATCGCCACCGCGACCGTCGGAGTCGGCAACTTCATCTACAAGCTCGGACTGCAGGCGGGCGCGGACCCCGCGTCGATGATCACCGCGCAAGGCGTCGTGGTGATCACGCTCGCCACCGCGTTCGTCGGCGCGGTTGATCGCCGCATCGGGCCTTCTCGCGCCGCGCTGCGCTATGCGCCGAGGGCCGCAGTCGTTCTCGCCTTTGCCTTCGCCTTCATGGTCGAGGGCATGAAGCGCGCGGAGGCGAGCGTGGTGGTCCCGATCGCGCAGATGGGTTTCGTCGTGACGGCCGTGCTCGGTTTTCTTTTCCTGCGCGAATCGTTCACGGCGCGCAAGGGGGTGGGCCTCGCCGCCGCGCTCGCCGCGCTGGCAAGTCTCGCGTACGCGTAGCGGGCCGCTGCCGGGTGAAGATCTTCTTGGGTATCGCGCCGCACGCCATCTAACTGAACACCGCGCCTCGCGCCGCCGCCAGCGCCGGCGAGCCGTGCTTCGGAATCGCTTCGATGCTACGATCGGCGCAACGGCGCCCAAGCCATGCAACCCGATTCAAGCACCCGCATGAACGCCTCTAGTGTGCTGCGGGGCGCGGCGGCCGCGACCCTCCTCGCCTGCTCGGCGCTCGCCGCCGCGAGCGCGCTCGCGCAGGCGAAGATAGTGCTGCGCATCTCGACCCCCGCGGTGCCCGACGACTGGCACGTGAAGATGCTCTACGTTTTCCGGGACGAGCTCGCAAAAGCCGCGCCCGGCCGCTTCGACGTGCAAGTCCATCACTCCGGCACGCTCTTCAGGCAGGGCGCCGAGGTCGTAGCGATGCAGCGCGGCAACCTCGAGATGGCGCTCGTTTCGATGCAGGACATCGCGAGGCAGATGCCCGAGTACTCGATCTTCACCGCCGGCTACCTGATCCGCGACCCCGATCATCTCGCCAAAGTCTACGGCGGGGCGATCGGCGGGGAAGTGAGCCGCCGGATCGCCGAGGCGATGGGAATCCAGCTGCTGCAGGCGGTCTATCTCGGCACCCGCCAAGTGAGCCTCGCGCAGCCGAGGCCGGTCAGGGCTCCGGCCGATCTCGCCGGAGTGAAGCTGCGCATGCCCGGCTCCAAGGAGTGGCTGTTCCTCGGGCAGGCGCTCGGCGCGAGCCCCACGCCCCTGGCCTTCACCGAGGTCTACCTCGGCCTGAAGACCGGCACCATCGACGGCCAGGACAATCCGCTGCCGACGCTGAAGTCGGCGAAGTTCTACGAAGTGACGCGCCAGATCGTGCTCACGGGACATCTCGTGGACGTGCTGCAGCTCGCGATGTCCGCGAAGACCTGGAACGCGCTTTCGGCGGCGCACCGGGCCCAGGTGAAGAGAGCGGCGGCGAAGGCGGCGAAGTTCAACGACGAGAACCGCGCGCGCGAGGAAAGAGAGCTCGTCGAATTCTTCCGCTCGCAGGGCATCGAGATCACGACGCCCGACGTGGAAGCGTTCAGGAAGACCGTGCAGG
>WNFV01010197.1_pt1 | contig 12115 bp, 9 predicted proteins | sample 5400101 | NCBI WGS metagenome assembly WNFV01 (sample SAMN13153361, study PRJNA577476) | soil metagenome | isolation source: 115 cm soil or saprolite under grassland replicate 1 | place: USA:California | collected 2016-06-15
CTTGCCGCCGGCCAATACGCAGCGTTACGCGCAGGCTGGAGGAATCTCTAATTGTTGGATTTCGCTTTCCAGTTACAATCGGCCACATGAAGAAGCCCATTTTCACCAGCGAAGCGCCGGCGGCAATTGGCCCTTATTCGCAAGGGATACGCAGCGGACGCTTCCTGTTTTGTAGCGGCCAAATTCCGCTCGACCCGAAGTCTGGCGAAATCGTTTCCGGCGACATTGCCGTGCAGACTCGGCGCGTGCTGGACAACATCGCAGCCCTTTTACGAGCCGAAGGCCTAACCTTCAACCATATCGTGAAGACAACGATTTTCCTCACAAACCTGGGCGACTTCCAGACGGTAAACGAGATATACGGCTCGTTTTTCAAACAAGATCCCCCGGCCCGCTCCACCGTCCAGGTTTCCGCGTTGCCGAGGGGAGCCAATATAGAAATCGAGGTAATTGCGGCCGCAGCGGAGACCGACCAAACTGCGTATGATACATCTGGGTAGAGTAACAAAAGGGCGGATTTGTAGGGCGTCTGTGTCAGACGCCAATCTGAGTGGCGTTTCACAGAAACGCCCTACAAGAAAATGAGCGAAGATCTGCTGGCACTTTTCCGCAAAACCGGCGCGCTGCTGGACGGCCATTTCGTCTTGCGCTCGGGTCTGCACAGCCGCGAATATTTCCAATGCGCGCTGCTTCTTCAGCACACCGAGATCGCCGCAAAGGTCCCCCGCCCTCGGCGGCATCATTGTCGGCCAGGAAGTCGGAAGATCGTTAGGCAAACGCCATATTTTTGTGGAGAAAGACGAAGGTAAACTCGTTTTGCGTCGCGGTTTTCAAATTTCGCCCAACGAGAAATTCGTTGTTGTCGAAGACGTCGTCACTCGCGGAGGACGCGTGCAGGAGACAATCGATATCGTGCACGCGCATGGCGGCGTCGTCTCGGCAGTCGGCGTAATTGTGGATCGAAGTGGTGCAGCTAAACCGAATTTTCGCTGTCCGTTTGTGAGCTTAATCGAAATGAATGTCGAGACGTTCCCCGCAGACAATCTCCCGCCCGATCTCGCTAAAATCCCCGCCTTTAAGCCTGGCAGTAAATGAGAGAAACGCGTTAGAACTCAGGACGCCGGCAAAATACTCCCCGTTACTTCGCCGAAACCAATACGGTAACCATCGCCCTGGCACCAGCCGATGATCGTTAGGCGATCGCCGTCTTCAAGCCATTTGCGTGTTTCGCCGTTCGGCAGTTTCAAGGGATTCGCGCCGCGCCAGGTCAACTCCAACATGCAGCCGCGCGATTCTTCAGTTGCTCCGCTGATGGTGCCGCTTGCGAGTAAATCGGCTGGTTCAAGATTGCAGCCGTTGACCGTATGATGGGCAAGCTGCTGCGAAATGCTCCAGTAAAGATTTTGGAAATTCGTGCGCGTGATCACATGCGGCGTGTGCAGCGATGACGTTTGAAGCTGCGCTTCGAGCTGGATGTCGAATGTGAAATCATTTTTTCCGCGCAAATACGGGAGCGGGTCGGGATCCTGCGGCGGAAGCGGTTTCCTGAACGGTTCAAGCGCTTCGAGCGTCACCACCCATGGCGAAATGCTCGTCGCGAAATTCTTCGCCAGGAACGGGCCCAGCGGCTGATATTCCCACGCCTGAATGTCGCGCGCGCTCCAGTCGTTCATCAGAACCAGTCCGAAAATGTGATCTGCGGCGCAATCGATCGGCACCGGTTCGCCTAACGAGTTTCCTGGCCCGATGAGAAACGCCATTTCCAACTCGTAATCGAAGCTTTTGCTCGGGCCGAATGTCGGCGCGGTTGCGTCTGGTGCTTTCGTCTGTCCACTCGGCCGGCGCACATCCATCCCGCTGACGACCACCGAACTCGCACGTCCGTGGTATGCGACTGGCAACCATTTCCAGTTCGGCATCAGCGCGTTCTCAGGACCACGCAACATCGTGCCGACGTTATGCGCATGGTGATACGACGAATAGAAATCAGTGTAATTGCCGATGCGCGCCGGCAGTTTCATCGCCACATCCTTTTGCGCATGAAAAATTTTTCGCAGTCGAGCGTCATCCCGCAGTATTGGAGTATCCGCCGAGAGCAGGTGCTGAAGAATCTCACGCGTCTTCCGCCACGCGCGTCGCCCGAGCCTGAGAAATGAATTCAGCGAATCGTCAGAGAATACCTTTTGGTTCTGAAATTCCGACGACCGGAAATGACCGAGTTCTTCCAACGCGGAGAGATCAACAATCAAATCTCCAATCGCAACGCCCACACGCGGTTTGCCTTGTCGTGGTTGGAAAACACCGAATGGAAGATTCTCCAACGGAAAATGCGAATCCGGTGAAACCTCAATGAACGATTTGAGCGCCATAAATGGTAGGGGCGATTGACCTCAATAGCCCGAAATGTGTTTGTTTAGGCTGGCTGGGCGGTTCAGGTGAACCGCCCCTACCTTACAGGAAACCGAGCGTGCGCAAATCGTCGCGCGGCTCATCAAAGCTGCAACTGCCGAAAGACTTCACGAATTTGCGCCGGTATTGCAGGCGTCCCGTATCGATTTTCCAGTCGCGCCACGCGAAGAAATCGTCGGTCAACGTAAACGAGCGCGGATCTTCGTCCTCGAGCATCGTCACGGCGTGATCGGCCTCCCATTGATGTTCCGCCGCAAGGACTGCGGCTCCCAAAACATTGAGAAATCCGTGCATCTTCGTTTTCACTTCGTCTCGGAATTGCCGGATTGGATGGTGCAGCCCGGCCGTAAACTTGATCGGGAGCTGATGCGTCGCTGCCGTTACCAGCGCGCGGGCGATCTGCGCCGAAGTTGGAAACGCGTCAGCCGTCACTCCGCCGGTTCGCAATTTGTAACCGAATGTTGCCGTGTCCTTGTCGGAGTTGTGTCCGGCAATCAATGCAATAGTTGGCTCTGCTCGCTCAGGCTGCGCTTCCCAAAACACCGGCAACTCACCCACAATGGATCTCGCCTCTTTGAGAGAAGCAGAATCCACATCGTCCGGTAAAAACATTTCGAGATGACTGACCGAGACGAGATCGACATCGGATCTCGAGAATGAACGAATCGCTGTGGCTGCGTTCGCGACCGCGGCGAGAAAGGTATCCGCACTTGTGCTTTTCGGTCCGAGCGCGGCGACGTGGAGCGGATGATGAGGCTCGAATTCTGAAAGCAGTTCGCTTGCGGCATTAAACTGCTCGACCGGCAGAACGAATCCGTTGAGCATCCACGCTTCTGGCGAACGCACATAGTTTACGTGGTTCCGCAACGCGGGTTCCAGCGCCAGGCCGCAGGGCGGGAACATGCCAGCGTAATCAATTGCTTGGTCGAGCAGGGCGCGAAGTGAAGCGGAAGCGGCCATAACGCCGAAAAGCTAATCACGAATGCACACGAATGGACACGAGGAAAATCTTGTAGCCACCCCGTGTGGGGCGTCCGGGTTTGAGTTTCTGCTTAAGCGAGGACGGTGCACAGCGCCGTGGCTACAGCAGAAACCGTAAGGTGATAACGCCGCCGTCTAATCGCACGAAGCGAATTGCGGAGTCATGCTGAAGGAGGCGCGCAATTCGCCGCCTGGCGGAATGGTTTGGATACCTTGTTTCTTCTCGAATGCGCGTTGCTCGTGATGATCGGTCAACCCCCAGCACGGCTCGATGCAGAGAAATGGCCCACCGTCCGACCACAACGTCACGTACGGCACGCTGGTCAGGTCCAGAGTCACCCATCGGCCGCTTGGTGGATCGACATAGGAGAAAACTCGTCGCGGCACATCCGCTAGTTCGAGAATCACCGAACCGGGTAACTCATCTCTTGGAAACGGCATTTCGCCACCGCGAAATTCAACCTCACGCGTTTCGCCCGACAAGAAATTGCCCGGCGAAAAATATCGTCGGTACAATCCGCGCGGCATTTGTAAATGAAAGGTCTCGAATGAATCCGCACCGAATCCTGGATGCAATCCGAACGACACGTGTGCGGTCAGTTCCGCTTCATGGTTCCGAAACTCGAAGAGCACACCCACACCGTTAGCGCCAATCTGATAAATGAGATTCACACTCACCTTCAGCGGATATTCGATTAGTGAAAAATCATCCGGTGTGATTCGGTATTTCAGCGAAGCGCCGCTCTCGTTGGTAAAAGATCCGGCGAGATGCCATGTTTTCGCGCGAAGAAAACCGTGGGTGCCGCCCTTGATTTCGTGGCCGCGATAGAGACTGCTGCCATTCTTCAGTCGATGGAGATAATAACCCATGACCGTGGCGTGATTTGCCCAGCCTTCGGACGGCGTCACATCGTTGTCCCGGTAAAGAAAGCCAATCCACTCGCCGGCTTCATTGATTCGCGCCATGCTAATCAGTTCCGCACCGAGACGCGACACAATGATGCGAAGCCCGTCCTCTTCGTCAGTAACAACATCCAGATGCCGACCGTCACGGTTTTCTTCTGTGTGCGAAAACTTCATAAGGCAGTCGGGCAAACTTTTCGCCCCCCTTCCTAAGGGAGAGGGTTAGGGTGAGGGTTCGCTTGGCAGCACGAGCGACTTCGATCCCCTCACCTCAATCCTCTCCCCTTCGCCAGGGGAGAGGCGGACATTTTGGAAAACAACCGCTCATGGGAACAAGCCGCGCACTTGTTTGGCCTTGATGACGCGCTCAACACCGGTGGCCATCGCGGCTGTGCGATGCGACACCCTGTGGTCCCTCGCGCGTCTGATTACTTGCGCAAACGAATGCTCGAGAATGCGGAAAAGTTTGTCGGTCACTTCTGACTCCGACCACAGAAAGGCCTGCAAACCTTGCACCCACTCGAAGTATGAAACGATCACGCCGCCAGCGTTGCAGAGAATGTCCGGGATCACGAACACTTCGTCCCAGCGCTGGTCGAGAATCAGATCCGCATCGGGTGTGGTCGGACCGTTCGCGCCTTCGGCAAGGATGCGGCACTTGAGTTGACCGGCATTTTTTCCGGTAATCACGCGGTCGACCGCCGCCGGAATAAGAATATCGCACGGCAGCGTTAGAAACTGGTTAGGATTTACATGATCATCCTGAGCGAACGCCCGCAGGTTCCCCTTCTTGAGCATGTGTTGCTCCGCTGCTTTAACGTCGATCCCTTTCGGATTGTGAATTGCAGCGGTGTGATCGCTGATCCCGACGACTTTGACGCCGCTTTTGTAGGCCAGCGACAAAGCTGCGACGGAACCGACGTTGCCGAATCCTTGTACGATCGCGGTGCATTTTTCCGGATCCATCTTCAGCATGTTCATGGCGCGCTCAACGAGATACACGACGCCGCGACCAGTCGCTTCACGCCGGCCTTCGGTCCCGCCAATGGCGACCGGTTTACCGGTAACGATTTCGTTCACGGCGTAGCCCATGTAAACCGAGTAGGTGTCCATGAACCACGCCATGATTTGTTCATTGGTGCCCATGTCCGGGCCCATGATGTCGGTGTGCGGACCGACGAACGGAATCATTTCCTGCATGTAACGGCGCGACACGGCCTCGAGTTCCCTCCGCGATAGTTTCGAAGGATCAACGGCTACGCCGCCCTTCGCGCCACCGTACGGCAACTGAGTCAGCGCGCATTTCCAGCTCATCCACATCGCCAGCGCCGCGGTTTCGCCCATCGAAAGCGAAGGCGCGAACCGCGTGCCGCCTTTGGTCGGTCCGAGAGCGATGTGATGTTGAACACGGTAACCCTGAAAAGCTCTCGTGCTCCCGTCGTCCATGTGCACAGGCAGCGTCACGGCGACGGCGCGTTTGGGGTACGTCGCCCATTCGCGGTCGTCCTGATCGATGTTCAGGTAATCGGCGATGACGCGAAACTGCTCGCAAGCCATCTGGAAAACTTCGTCGTCGTAAATCGTGTGAACCGCTGCATCAGCGCAACTCTCGGCGTCCATGGGAAGCTGCTATTTGCGCTGGGCACGTGGCGTCGTCAACTGCGAAACTTGGAGTGCGTGCGCTGTCCTCAGCGCATCTGTAGCGTCCGCTGTTCCCAGCGGAGCTCTTCCCAAAGAATATCCGCAACCGGCAATGCAAGCTACGGCAGACAACTCCGCTGAGGACAGCGGACGCTACAACATCACGTTCGGTCGATTCAAATAATTTCACCGGCGTACGGCCAATCTTCAGCCCGAGCAACGAGCCCGCCGCGCACTGGATTCTGAAATACATATTCCCATTTCTGGGTGTAGCTTTCGTCGCTGCGCAGAAGATGGTCGTTAAATCCTGGTTGCCAGAAGGACGAGAGCTTTTGACCTGTTAGCTGCACCGGTTGATGTCCCGCGGAAAGTAGAACGCGATCGAGCTCGCGTTTCAATCCCTTAACCCACGCGCCCCAAAGTCGAGGTGCATCCGATTCCAAAGCGGACAAACAAATGAATGTGATCAGGCATAAGTACATACCGCCCGACGCCAATGCGAAAGTCGGCTGCGCGCCGACAATATTCGATGAAGGCGTCGTGCACTTCGGGCGTGGCGAGCAGGCTCGCACGCGTATGCGTGTTGAACGTTACGAAATAAATCGGCGCATTGGAGCGCTGAAAAATCAGATCCAATCGCGGCGGCTTATCCTTGAACACACGGTGCACAGCGCACCTTTGTACCCGGCAGTAAACCCAACGCTCAAGCTCGAATGCTGTAGCGTGCGCTGTCCTCAGCGCATTCGATCTTTTCACGAAGAACTCCGCTGAGGACAGCGGACGCTACAGCTAAACGACTCCGCTGGGACAGCGGACGCTACACTCGAAAGATCGACAAGAGCGCGTGAACCTGGCTAATGTCCGCAAATGAAAATCGAAACTGTAGCCGTTCACGCAGGACACGAGGTGGATCCAGCAACCGGGGCGGTGGCCGCCCCGATTTATCTGTCCACCACGTTTGAGCGCGACATCGAGGGCACGTACTCGCGCGGGTTCATGTACTCGCGTAACGACAATCCAAATCGGAAAACGCTTGAGCGCGGCGTGAGCATGCTCGAAGGCGGCGAAGCGGCCGCAGCCTTCGCCTCTGGAACCGGCGCAACCATGTCGATCTTGCAGGCATTATCACCCGGCGATCACGTCCTCGCGCATATCGACGCGTATTACGGCACGTCACGATTGATCCGCGAAATTTTTGTACGCTGGGGACTAGAGGCCGATTTCGTGGACATGAGCGACCTCGCTGCGGTTAAAAAAGCGCTGCGGCCAAATACAAAACTGGCCTGGGCCGAAACGCCGTCCAATCCGCTGCTGAAAGTTGTCGATCTCGCCGCGCTGGCTGAAATCGCGCACGACGCCGGCGCGATTTTCGTTTGCGACAACACGTGGGCGCCGGTGCTGCAAAGACCATTCGATCTCGGCACCGATCTAATCCTGCACTCCACGACGAAATATTTTGGCGGGCATTGTGATGTTCTTGGAGGAATTGTCGTTGCGAAAAGGAACGATGAATTTTTTCAGCGGATCCGCAGCATCCAATACGAGGGCGGCGCGGTCCCCTCGCCTTTCGATTGCTGGCTGATCCTGCGCGGGATGCGCACATTGCCGTGGCGCATGCGCGCGCATTCGGAGAACGCACTGAAAGTCGCAAAGTTTCTCGCGCAACATCCGAGAGTCGCGCACGTGCATTATCCCGGTCTGCAATCGCACCCGGGGCACAAGATCGCGGCCGGACAGATGTCGGAGTTTGCTGGGATGCTGTCCCTTGAAGTGAAAGACGGGTACGACGCGGCAATGTCGGTAGCGGCGAAAACGAAAATCCTTATTCGCGCGACGAGTCTGGGTGGCGTGGAAAGTTTGATCGAGCACCGCGCATCCATCGAAGGCCCGGGCACAACCTCGCCCGAAGGGTTGTTGCGCGTCTCCATTGGCCTCGAAAACGCCGATGACCTGATCGAGGATCTCGATCAAGCGCTGGGATTGTAGAGGCGCTTGTGCCAAGCGCCTATCGGGTTTGGAGAATTCAGCAGGCGTTTGACACAAACGCCTCTACACCGATCGGCCCACTTTCCGCCGGAACACGTGATGATGTCCTGCACCTCACTCACGTCGCACGGCGAAATCGTCGCCTCACCAGATCCACCAGATCGTGAACTTCGGAAACGCGCAAGAAGTATGCGGCGAAGAAGAATGCGCCCGCGCCGCAGCCGATCGTGATCAACATCACCAGCAGATTTTGCCATCCCGGCGCGTGCGGGTAGCGCATGAAGAAAAACTCCCACGTTAGCCAGCAAATGGCAGCCAGCACGATGCCGGCAATAAGCAGTTTCCCGATTGTTTTGAGCATCGCGCCGGTTTCCAAGTGTTTCGTGTAGCGACGCATCATCGAGTAAAGGAAAAAGAAATTTGTGATCGCCACCAGGCTCGTCGAAAGCGCGAGCCCGCGATGTCCCAGATGAAGGTGAAAAGTAAAGAACCAGTTCAGCGAAAAATTCACCGCGATCGAAGTGAGACTCACGAACATTGGCAGGTGCCGTTTGTCGAGCGCGTAAAATGCCGGGGCAAGCACTTTGTCCGCGGAATATCCAGCGAGGCCGATCGCATAAAACTGAAGCGCTGCGGCCGTTTGGATCGTGGCTTCGTGCGTGAACCGGCCATGCTGGTAAATCAGCTGAATGATCGGTTCCGCCAGAATGATCAGACCGATCGCTGCAGGAATCGTCAGCGTAAGCACGAGCCGAACCGAGTGCGCCAGCGCCGAGCGAAACTCATCGGCGTTGCCCACTGCTGCGCTGCGCGACACCAAAGGGAGCGTCACGGTCGCAACCGCCACTCCGAAAATTCCCAGCGGCAATTGCATCAGGCGAAACGCAATGTTGAGCCATGTAATTGGGCCGTCGCCCAACCCGGACGCGAAAATGCTGTTCACGGCCACATTCACCTGCACGGCGCTGGCGGCGATCATCGCCGGTCCCATCATTCCGAGAATGGTGCGCACGCCCGGGTCCCGCCATTTGAAGTCGGGATGAAAACGGAACCCGACGCGCCGCAGCGACGGCAGTTGTACGGCTAATTGCAACAGACCGCCGATCAACGTCGCGATCGAAAGCCCCACCAGGCCGCGCTCCCCGAAATGTGGATGTCGCCAATCAGGCTGCGGATCGAGCCAGTAGCAAAGCGTCACGCCACCCACGATCGATCCGATATTGAAGAAGGCCGATGCCATGGCTGGCGGACCGAAGACGTGTCGCGCGTTCAGCATTCCCATCACCAGCGCGGCGAGCGAGACCAGCAGAATGAACGGAAACATGATGCGTGTGAGCAACACGGTCAGGTCCGCCTTTTCCGGGGGAAAACCCGGCGCAAGGATATCGATGAGCAGGGGCGCGAATGCGACGCCGAGCAGCGAGACCGCGCTCATGAAAACGAGCGTCAGTGTCGCGACCTTGCTGGCGAGGTCCCAAGCCGACCGTTCGCCTTCGGTGGCGATGCGCCGCGAAAACGTGGTCACGAAGGCGGTAGAGAGCGCCCCCTCGGCAAACAGATCGCGCAACATGTTGGGCGCGCGAAATGCCGTCAGGAACGCGTCCATGTTCCGGCTGGCGCCGAACATGGCGGCGAAAACTACCTCGCGAATCAGCCCCAGAACGCGGCTGCAAAGGATCGCGATGCCGACCACACCGGTCGCGCGTGTGCTGATTCGCTGGGTCCCAGCCGCCAAAGCCATGTCGGCGAACAAAGAACAGTGTCCACTGATGCACGGAAAGAAAAAACTTAAGGACGCGCATGCGGCTCGGTGTAGCCGTGTTCGTCGCGGCGAGCACCGGCTCAGGCATTTGAATCAAAGCTCGCGGCGAGGACACCCGAGATTAGACGGGAAGCCTGAAAGGTGAGGCAGCGGGCGCGTTTGAATCAAACGCCTCAACGATGCGGGGTCCTGTGTCAGACGCCGATGCTGATGTTGTAGCGCTCGCGCGCTCTGCCCCCAGCGCATTCAACTCCAAAACTCCGCTGGGGACAGCGGACTCTACAGCACAGCGAATAGATGCGGATGAGACTTCCACGCGTACGAAGAAGCCGCTGAAATTTTTTTTGTTAGCCCGTTAATTTCGAATGCTCAATCACGGCGGAGAGTTGGGCGCGGCGATTTAGTGTCCGCTAAGCACAGCGTCTACGCGGGTCGGGAAGAGCAGCGGCCGCAGCCCGCTCCACCAGGCTGCGGCCTATCCACTTCATCCACTTCATTGAAGCCGCGGTGACTAACCGCGCGCCTAATCTTCCTGAAGGAATGCCCAATTATTACAAAATCGTAATGTTTGGCAAGACAAAAGTTTTTGCTGGGAATCTTACATTCGCTTCCACGCGTTTTGAGATCGTATTCAGGAGACGACTGCGATCGCTCACTGACAATAATGTAATACTAAAACTTTGGACGGTCCTTTAGTTAGGCCGTAGCCTAAAACTATGAAAACGACGAAAGCAGTCCTGGCGATAACAATCGGCGTGGGGATTAGTTTGAGCACGGCAGCTGAACCTGGAAAACATCCGGGCGAAAAGGTCGACCTAAAGTCGCTCCCCGCAGCTGTCCAACAGACAATCAAGGAAAAGGCCGCCGGCGGAAACGTCGTTAAGGTAATGAGGGAAGACGATCCCGATGGCAAGTGGAATTACGAAGTGTTGGTCAAAGCGAACGGTAAAGAGTCGAAGTTTGAGGTGGATCCGAACGGGAATTTCGTAAAGCACCACGAATAATCCGCAGCGTTGCCTGACTAGTATTCAGCCGTTCTCGCGAACGGCTGAGCAGGTGGATTAGCTTCTGCGCCGGTAAAGTTTCCTTGCATCGTGTGCGTCGGGCACGCCACGTCTTTGATACCTGCGGACGCCGATATTTCGGAATCTCTCCTTATGTAGCGGCGGTGTCCGACCGCCGGATCGTGAAAATGTGGCAGCGGCCTCAGAGCCGCGACCGTCGGGACACCAAGGTCCCTCCCACATTCACAAAAAACAAAAGCGCCGGGAGGATTTCTCCTCCCGGCGCTGGTTGCTCCTGGGGGCAGAGCTGTTTGCGGTTGTTACTTCACACCGACCGTGAACGTGATCCCAGGGCCGTATGCCAAGTTGATGCGGAACGTGTAGGTGTTACCTGCGGTCAGGTTGGTGGTCGCCATGTTAAAGTGCCATTGTCCACCAGTAAACGTGAAGGCAACGTCGGGAATAACGGTATCGCCGCTTTCGTTTACGTTATCAATCGTACCTCGAATGCTCCCCGTCATGGTCAACTGGCCGCCTTGCGGATAATTGAGAAATACCGCGTATGGATTGCTGATGGGCTGTCCATTTGCGTCGCAGACGGTGAACTTCACCGGGATGGTGCTGCCACCCTTGCGCTTGTACACGCTCGACCCGTCGCTGTTAATTGGCGGCAGGATAACGCCTCCCGGCGTCCCCCCAGTGCAGGTGCCATACCCAATTGTTAGCGTCCCATTAACGAACGGTGTGAAGTCGTAGTTGGTCGCCATGAGCGTGCCCACGGTCGGCGTGATCGTCCAAGTCCCGGGAAGAGACTGGCCGACGGCATTGCCGGTGAATCCGGCTGCGCCTGACAAGGCGCCAGTGCCACGCAGCCCACTGTCGGTTTCACCATTGACGAATCCGCTCAGAGTCGCGGTGAACGGCGAGTACGGGTTCCCATCGTAAGCCTTAGACTTATCCTCAGCCGTCACCGTCAGGTGCTTCTTGTTCACCGTCAGCCCAACCGAGGCGTTGTAATAACTGATCGTGTAATTCCCCAAGCCGGTGCCTACCGCGGCGCTCGGTGTGATGCTGTATGGTGATCCACTCACGCTCGCTGTCGCCACCGCGCCCGCGCTGGCCAACGTCACGCTTGTCACGGTATTGCCGTTAACTAACTGGCCCGCACCAGTGCTGAATTCTGTGCCCGCAAATGTAACCGTGTCACCATAGGTCTTCGTTCGGTTATTAGCCGTGATATCCAGTTGCCTCTGGCTCAGAGTGAGCGTCCCGCTGTGGTAGGTAATGTCGTAGTTGTTACCAGCGCCTGCCGGGCTGAACACTGCCGCACTGGCAGTGATGGCATAGGTGGGCCCAGGCGCCGTATATGTTGCCGCCGCCCCCGCACCAGCACTGCTCAGAGCCACACTGGTTACCATGTCCACAAACT
>WNFV01013811.1_pt1 | contig 12115 bp, 9 predicted proteins | sample 5400101 | NCBI WGS metagenome assembly WNFV01 (sample SAMN13153361, study PRJNA577476) | soil metagenome | isolation source: 115 cm soil or saprolite under grassland replicate 1 | place: USA:California | collected 2016-06-15
GTGGGAGGCGCCTCGGCGTCGTCCGCCTCACCCCGGACCTCCCCCGGCGGGACGGGGAGGGAAGACGTCGCGGCTTCCACACCGGAGGTCAACGTCATCGGGCAACGGCTCGACGAGGCCATCGAGACCGTCGAAAAGGCGCTCGACGGCGCGCTCCTCGCCGGTGCGGGCAGATTTCGCGTCGTGCACGGCCACGGCACGGGAAGGCTGCGCGCCGGATTGCGAGATCATCTCCGAAAGCATCCGGCCGTGTCGCGGCTGCGCGCGGCCGACCCGCGCGAAGGCGGCAACGGCGCGACGATCGTGGAGCTGGCGTGATTCCTCTCGCTGTACCGGGGGATCCCTCGCTTCGCTCGGGATGACAGGATAAAGAGATGTCGGATCTGGACATCAACGACAACGTGCTCGCGGAATTGCGCGCCGCTGTCGACATCGTCGAGGTCGTCAGCGAGCACACGCGCTTGAAAAAGGCGGGGCGCTCGTGGAAGGGCCTCTGCCCGTTTCACAACGAGCGCACGCCCTCCTTCACCGTCGATCGCGACAAGGGTCTCTACCACTGCTTCGGGTGCGGCGCCGGCGGCGACGTGATCCATTTCGTGCGCCAGATCGACCGGCTCGACTTTCCCGAGGCGATCGAGGCGCTCGCTTCGCGCTTCCATGTGACGATTCCGCAGCGGGTCTCGCACGGAGCGCGCGACGAGCAGCGGGAGAAGCTCCTCGGCGCGGTCGCCGCAGCGCAACGCTTCTACGCCGCCGAGCTCGCGAAGCCCGGAAACCGCGCCGCTCTGTACCTCGAGGAGCGGGGCGTTCCCGGATCCGTCGCCAAAGCCCTCGGCGTCGGCTACGCCCCCGCCGGTTGGGAGACCCTCGCGAACGGCCTCGGCGGCGCCTGGCCGGAGGCCCTGCTCGTCGATGCGGGATTGCTTCAACCGCGTTCGGAGGGACGCGGATCCTACGACCGTTTTCGAAACCGGCTCGTCTTCACGATCCGCGACGAGCGCGGCCGACCGGTCGGTTTCAGCGGCCGTGCGCTGTCGTCCGAAGATGAGCCGAAGTATCTGAACTCTCCGGAGTCGCCGATCTTCGTGAAGAAGAGGCTCCTTTACGCGCTAACCGACGCACGAGAGGCGATTCGCCGGCGCGAGAGGACGGTTCTCGCCGAGGGCTGCTTCGACCACCTTGCGCTCTATCTCTCCGGTGTCCAAGAGACCGTCGCCTCCATGGGAACCGCGCTGACCCCCGAACAGTCAGCGAAGTTGAAACGCCTCGCGTCGCGGGTCGTACTCTGCTACGACGGGGATTCCGCCGGGCGCGCAGCCGCGAGAACGGCCCTCCCGCACCTCCTCTCGCAGGGGCTGGAAGTGCGGGTCGCCCGGCTCCCGTCCGGCGAGGATCCGGACGACGTGCGGCGGCGGGAAGGAGGCGATGCTCTCGCCTCGCGGATCGAGGAGGCTCCCGGATACCTCGACTGGCTTCTCGAGGAGCTGCGACCGGGCGAGCCGCGGATCTCGCCGGAGGAAAAGAAGGATAGGATCCGCGCAATCTTAGAAGCCCTCTCCGCGATTCCCGACCGAATCCTCCGCTACGAGGAGTACCGCCGCGTCTCCCGGGACGTGGGCGTACCCGTCGAGGTCCTCTGGACGGCCGAGCCGGCAAACCGGGCGCCTGGCGGCGCAACCTCGGGTGTTCGGCCGGTTTCGGCGCCTTCCCCGCCACCGGGAACGCCGCCCCCCGGGCAGCCGGGAACGCTCGGAAATGGATCGGTGTTATCGGGAGGGGAGATTCCCGTCGCGGAACGGCGGTTGCTCCAGCTGCTCATCCGGGGCGGAGAGCATATCTCCTTGATTCAGGGGAACTTACGGACGGAACACCTTACGCATCCAGGTGTCCGTGGGTTGGTCGAGACATTCGGCCGGAGCGGGAGCGATCCGGGAACGGTTGATTTTCACAAACATCTGGCTCACCTTAGAGAATCGAGCGACATCGCCCTCGTATCTCGTCTCGCGCTCGAGGAGAGCCCTGAGCCGACGAAGGAGGAGGTTTTGCGCCTCCTGCGGCGTCTCGAGAAAAAGTACTTAGAACGGGAGCAGGCGGCGGTCCAGGAGGCGATCCGGCGGGCGGAAGCGGCCGACAAAGGAGACGAGCTCTCGCGCCTGCTTCGGCGCAAACAGGAGCTCGGGAAACGAATCGTGGAGCTTGGGCGTTAGAGCCCGGGCGAAAGGAAAGAACTTGGTGATCGAGGAAAAGTACCCGGAAGTCCAGCTCCTTTTCCGTGCGGGGAAGGACAAGGGCTACCTGCTGTACGAAGAGATCCAGACGATCCTCTCCGACGAGATCGTCGGGAGCCCGCGCGAGCTCGAGCAGGTCTACGAGCGGTTCTTCGACCTCGGGATCGAGGTCGTCACGGATCCCGACCGCGCGGCGAGGAAGCGCGCGGCGCTCGACGCCGAGACCGCCGAGGAGGCGCGCGAGGCGGTCGAGAAGACCAACGACCCCGTGCGGATGTACCTGCGCGAGATGGGGACCGTCAAGCTCCTCGACCGCGAAGGGGAGGTCCGCATCGCCAAGCGCATCGAGCAGGGCGAAGCGAAGATCTACCAGGCCCTGGCGAACAACCCCGTCGTGCTCGAAGAGCTCCTGAAGCTCCTCGAGAACGCGGGCCGCGACTCACGCATGGTCAACGAGCTCGTCAACCTCTCGGAAGACGCGGACGACCTCGACGACCGGGCCGCTCAGCGGATCGAGGCGGTGCTGGCGAGCTTCAAGAAGATCGGCGCGCTCGACAAAGACATCAAGCGGATGAAGTTCAAGGCGCGCACGATCAAGAAGGGCACGAAGGCCCTGGCGCGCATCGAGGCTTCGATCGACCGGCGCATCGCCGACATGGCGAAGTTGATCCGCGCGGCGGACTTCACGCCGGCCGTGCTCAACCGCGCGATCGGGATCCTGAAGGACATCGACCGGCAGATGTCGGTGCCGGAGTCCACGATTCGGCAGGACTCGACGACCCTCAAGAGGGAGAAGAACGCGACGCGGATCGACTTCTACAAGCGGCGCATCGCGAAGTACCGCAAGTCGCTCCGTGAGCTCGAGCAGAAGTTCGGGGTCACGCACGAGGACGTCAAGAAGACCCTGCGGATGGTCCGCGAGGGCGAGGAAGAGGCCGATCAGGCCAAGCACGAGCTCATCGTGGCGAACCTTCGGCTCGTCGTCTCGATCGCGAAGAAGTACACGAACCGGGGGCTGCAGTTCCTGGATCTGATCCAGGAGGGCAATATCGGGCTGATGAAGGCCGTCGAGAAGTTCGAGCATCGGCGCGGGTACAAGTTCTCGACTTATGCGACGTGGTGGATCCGCCAGGCGATCACGCGCGCGATCGCCGACCAGGCGCGGACGATCCGGATCCCGGTCCACATGATCGAGACGATCAACAAGCTGACGCGCACATCGCGCTCGCTCGTGCAGGAGCTCGGCCGCGAGCCGAACGCCGAAGAGATCGCCAAGCGGATGGACATGCCGGTCTCAAAGGTCCGGAAGATCATGAAGATCGCCCAGGAGCCGATCTCGCTCGAGACCCCGATCGGCGAGGAAGAGGATTCGCATCTGGGCGACTTCATCGAGGACCGCCAGGTGCTCTCACCCATCGACGCGGTTCTCGTGTCGAATCTGCAAGACCAGACGCGCCGAGTTTTGAAGACGCTCACCCCGCGCGAGGAGCAGGTCCTGAAGATGCGGTTCGGCGTCGGCGACGGATCCGAGCACACGCTCGAGGAGGTCGGTCGCTCCTTCAACGTCACCCGTGAGCGCATCCGGCAGATCGAGTCGAAGGCGTTGCGCAAGCTTCGGCATCCGTCGCGGGCCAAGAAGTTGAAGCCGTTCCTGGAAACGATCCGGTAAACGGTTCGGGTTCGAAGTCCCGGAGGCCGCGCCGCATCACGGGGCTGCTTTGCTATATATTTGACCGCGCGAAGCGCGCGCCGGGGTCCATAGCTCAGCGGTCCAGAGCCACCGGCTCATAACCGGTCAGACCCCGGTTCGAATCCGGGTGGACCCACCAAGGGTCATTGAAGAAGGCTGGAGAGATTGGAGAGAAGGACTCGAGACCGAAAAGAAACGAAAAAGGCTTCTCTCAGAGGGTGTTCCACGACCGGAACACCCTTTTTCATCTCTTCCCCCGGCCGTTCCCGGTGTTACGCATGAACACCCCGCTCGAGGAGCTCTACCGGCTCCAGGATCGGATCCGATTCGTGCAGTCGCGCCAGAAGGACCGCGACACGATTCCCTCCGAGCTCGTCGAGGTGGATCGCGAGTACCAGGAGAAGGTGGAAGCCGTCGCCCGACTGAAGAAGCGGTATGCCGAAGCGGAGATCGAGCGGCGCAGGGCCCATGCCGAGCTCTCCGAACAACGCGAGCGGCTTCGGAAGTATCAGACGCAGCTCCGCGCCGTCCAGAACAGCCGGGAGTACGGCGCGGTCCTGAACGAGATCGACGGCGTCGAGAAGCTGGTCCGCGCCGCCGAGGACAAGATCGTGCACCTCGACGACGAGATCCAGAGCGCGTCGAAGGAGCTCGCGAGCCGCGAGGAGATCTTCCCGCTCGAGACCGAGCAGCACGAAGAGCGGCTGAAAGACTGGCGCACCGCTCAGCGCGCGATCAACGAGGAGCTCGCCAGCGCGCAGGAGGAGATCGCCCGGCTCGAGACGGCGATGAATCCGCGGGACCGCGCGGAATTCCTGCGACTGCTCGAGAAAAAGGGCGGGCAGGCGATCGTGCTCGTACTGGGAGGATCGTGCTCCGCCTGTCACGTCAAGATCCGACCCGCCGCGCTTCAGGCGCTAAAAGCGGGCCGTGAAATCACCTACTGCGACAGTTGCAAGAGAATTCTTTACTGGGACATGCAGAGGTCATAGAGACCGGTCGACGTCGAACGTAAAACGTCAAAGGAACGAGAGACGACTCCGTTTGACGTTTTACCTTTTACGTTTCACGTACCATGAGATTCCGCGCCTACATCGACGGGGCCGCGCGGGGCAATCCGGGGCCCGCGGGGGCGGGAGTCTTCGTCGAGCCGGAGCGGAGTCGCCCCGCGCTCGAGTTTTACGAGCCGCTCGGAAACACGACGAACAACGTCGCGGAGTACCGGGCACTCCTTCTCGCCCTCGAGCGCGCCGAGGAAGCGGGCGCCGACGAGGTCGAAATCCGCTCCGACAGCCGGCTCCTGGTCGAACAAATGCGCGGAAACTTCCGCATTCGCGCCGAGCACCTGAAGCCCCTGCTCTCCGAGTCGGTCTTGCGCGCGAAGCGATTCCGGAGCTTTTCGATCACTCACATCCCGCGTGAGAACAACGTGCGCGCGGACCGGCTCGCCAATCTCGGCGCGGACGCGAGCGAGAAGTCCACCCGGTTTTGAAGGACCTTCCTTCCGAGGACGAGCTTTCGGCGCGGCGCGAGCGGGTCCTCGCCGGGATCGCCGCGGCGGCGGATCGCCGCGGGAGGGACGCTGCGAAAGTCGCCCTCCTCGCGGTCACCAAGGGTCATCCGGCGGAGCTCGTCTTGCGCGCCGCGCGCGCCGGATTCCGGCTCTTCGGCGAGAACCGCGTCGTCGAGGGGGCTCGAAAGATCGAGGCGGTTGCGCCGGTGTTTCCCGGGCTCACCTGGCGGCTCATCGGTCCCCTGCAGACCAACAAGGCGAAGGCGGCGCTACAATGGTTTTCAGCAATCGAAAGCCTGGATCGTGAACGACTTGCCGCGCGCCTGGAAGCTCTGCTCGCGGCGGAGGACAGGACCGTTCCCGTGCTGCTCGAGATCAACATCGGCCGCGAGGAGACGAAGTCCGGCGCCGCGCCGGAAGTTGCGGAGAGCCTCGCCCGCACCGCGCTCGCGTGCCCGCACCTCGACGTCCGCGGTTTGATGGCGGTCCCCCCTTTCGACGCCGATCCCGAGCGCTCCCGGCCGTTCTTTCGAGAGCTGCGGGAGATCCGGGACCGCCTGGCCGGCCGCGTCGGGCGCCCCCTCGCCGAGCTCTCGATCGGGATGAGCCATGACTTCGAAGTCGCGGTCGAGGAGGGCGCGACCGAAGTCCGCGTCGGGACGGCGCTCTTCGGGCCGAGGGGGGCGGAATGAACGTCGGGAGCGCCTTCGCCGCGGCGGTGCTGCAGGTCGTCTTCGCGATCCTGCAGGTAATCCAATGGCTCGTGATCATCGCGGCGGTGATCTCCTGGGTGAACCCGGACCCTCGCAACCCGATCGTGCAGTTCCTCTACCGGACGACCGAGCCGATCCTGCGGCCGTTCCGCCGGATTCTCCCGCCGCGACGGACGGGAGGGATCGATCTCTCGCCGATCCTCGTGATCCTGCTCATCCTGTTTCTCAAAGTTCTTCTCTCAAACCTCTTCCTGACGTCGACCCGCGCCTTTTAACTTGCAACCGGAGGAACGACCATGCCCTCGCGCCTGACTCCCCTCGAAATCCAGAAGCACCGTTTTTCGCGCAAATGGAAGGGTCTCGACCCGGTGGAGGTCGGCTCGTTTCTCGAGCTGGTCGCGGAGGAAATGGAAGCGTTCGCCCGGGACAACGCCAGCCATCAGGGGCGCATTCGCGCGCTGGAGGAGGAGAACGCGGACCACCGCGAGAGAGAGCGAATCCTGAAGGAGACGCTCGTCTCCGCGCAGCGAGCGTCCGAAGACATTCGCGGCGCCGCCCAGAGCAAGGCGGAGCTGATCGTGCGGGAAGCCGAAGACTCCTCGGAGCGGCTGACCCACAACGCGCTGCAGCGGGCCGCGGAGATCGAGAAGGCGATCCACGATCTGAAGATCCAGCGCGCGAACGTCCGACTCGAGATCCAGAAGATGCTGGAGCTCTACCAGCAGGTGATCGAGATGGATCGACAGCAGGACGAGCAGGACCGGCCACTTTCGTACATGCGGAGGAACAATCCGGGCGGATAGCCTGTCCTTCTGAGGCGCGAAGCGCCGAAGAATCCCATGACCTCCTTCGACATCCGCGGCGCCGCGTCGCTCGCGACGCCCCTCGGCTCGCGGGCCCGTCGCGGGCGAGCGCAGGGCGAGATCTTCCGGCTCCGGCAGCCGGCTCTCCGCGCCGAAGACGGGGTCCTCGTCTTCGTTGGGGCCGAGAGCGATTACCGGCGCGAGTACGCCCATCCCGCCGACGTCACGCTCGACGCGACCGGCCAGACTCTCCTTCCGGGGTTCGTCGATGCCCACACACATCCGGTCTGGGTCGGCGACCGCGGCCCCGAGATCGGCCGCCGGCTGGCGGGCGAGAGCTACGCGTCGATCGCCGCGGAGGGTGGCGGAATTCTCGCGACCGTGCGTGCGACGCGGGCCGCATCCCACGAGGAGCTCTCCGGGGCGTTACACCGACGCCTTCGCGCGATGCTCGAGCACGGCACGACCACCGTCGAGGCGAAGTCCGGATACGGCCTGACCGCCGGGGACGAGATCCGGGCGCTCCGACTGCTGCGCGAGCAAGACGGCCCGGAGAATCCGCGCGTCGTGCCGACGCTCCTGGCCGCGCACGAGATCCCGCCGGAGTACCGCGACCGGCGAGCGGAGTGGGTGCGCGTTGTCGCCGAAGAGATCGTGCCGCACGCCGCGCGCGAGAAACTCGCCCGCTACTGCGACGTCTTCTGCGAAGAGGGTGTATTCACGGTCGACGAATCCCGGACGATCCTCGAGGCGGCCCGTCGGGCCGGCCTCGGCCTCCGCATTCACGCCGACGAGCTGACGCGGTCGGGCGGGACGCTGCTCGCGGCAGAGCTCGAGGCGGCATCCGCCGATCACCTTCTCTTCGCGGGCGACGCGGAAATCGCCGCGCTCGCGCGATCCGGCACTGTCGCGGTCATCCTGCCCGGGACGGCGTGGTGGATGCGCTCGCGCCGCGCTCCCGCGCGCTCGATGATCGAGTCGGGCGTCCCGGTCGCGATCGCCTCCGACGCCAACCCCGGTACCTGTTATACGGAATCGCTCGCCGCCGTGGCGCCGCACGCGTGTCTCGATTCGGGGCTCACCGTCGAAGAAACGCTGACCGGAATGACGCTGAATGGCGCGGCATCGCTCGGACTGGCGGATCGGATCGGTTCGCTCGAGACGGGCAAGTCCGCGGACGTCGTCGTGATCGACGCTCCCGACGACCGTCACCTCGTCTACCATTGGGGCGTCGATCTGGTGTCGGCCGTGGTGCGGAGCGGCCATCTGGTGAATTCAAAGTTCAAAGTCCAAAGTTCAAAATAGCCGCAATGGACTTCGAGAAGCTCTCGTTCGAAGACCTGCTCGCCGCCTTCGCATCCAATGCGCCGACGCCCGGGGGCGGCACGGCCGCGGCGCTCGCGGCGGCGACGGGGGCGGCCCTGGCGGAGATGGTGGCGACCCTGACGCTCTCGACGGGCGGCGGTCCGGCTTCTCGCGACGCTGCCGGAGCTCGCCGCGAAGGGGAACCCCAACGCGGTCTCCGACGCGGGCACGGCGGCTCTCCTCCTCGACGCAGCCATCCATGCGGCCCTGCTGAACGTCGCAATCAACCTCGGTGGCGCGGACGACCGGGAGTTCGTCGCAAACATGCGGGCGGAGTCGGAGAGGACGACGCAGGAGGCGGCGCGGCTGCGCGAGAGAGTTCTGGAGACCGTCCGTAAGAGCTTCTAGCCGCGCGGTCGAATCTCCAACCTCCTCTCTGCCCGGGGCTTGCGCGCGAGCGCCAACGCGTACATTTTTCCTTGACACGCGCTTGCGGATTTGCTATCCTTTTTGTATTGAATCGCGCGGTACCGGAAACGGGTCGCGCGATTTTCTTTTTCGCACGCATTTCTCCCGCCGCAACCCGTTCTCCGTGCACCTCTTGGGCTTCGAATTTCCGGGCTCGCCGGAGCCGGTCCCGGCGGCCCAGGGTTCACGCGAGCGCGATTTCATTGCGTTTCGTCGGCTTTCCGGCGTCTCGAAGGCTCCGGGAATCGCCGACTCGATCGCGGGCGGTGGACCTCGCGGTCCACACACCCCCTAGAATCCGGCCGAATGGCCGAGGCCGCGCCGAAGCTCTACCTCGTGGACGCGATGTCCAACATCCACCGCGCGTACCACGCGATCCAGCGACTCTCGACGACCGCCGGCCGGCCGACCAACGCGATCTACGGCTTCGTGACGATGCTCCGCAAGATGCTCCGCGAGCACAGCCCCGACTACCTCGCGGTCGCCTGGGATAGACCGGAGAGAACCGTCCGCCACGAGGCCTACACCGAGTACAAGGCCAACCGGCCGGCCATGGCGGATGATCTCGCGACGCAGCTTCCGGCAATCCGCCAGATCCTCGAGGCATATCGGATCCCGGTCCTGGAGCTGCCGGGTTACGAGGCGGACGACGTCATCGGGACGCTCTCGAAGAAGGCGTCCACGATGGGGTTCGACGTCGTGATCGTCACCGCGGACAAGGACATGCTCCAGCTCGTCGGACCGCGCGTGCGCGTCTTCCACACCGGCCGCGAGAAGTTCTTGGACGAGGCGGGAGTCCGGGAGTTCTTCGGGGTAGCGCCCGGGCAGGTCGTCGACGTGCTCGCGCTCATGGGAGACAGCGTCGACAACATTCCCGGAGTCCCACGGGTCGGCGAGGTCACGGCGAAGAAGTGGATTGCCGAGTACGGCGACCTCCCGACCCTTCTCGCCCGAGCCGACGAAATCAAGGGAAAGGTGGGCGAGAGTCTTCGGGAGCACAAAGACGACGCACGGATCTCGCGCCGACTGGTCGAGATTCCAACAGACCTCGCGATCCCCTTCGAGCCGGACGCGTTCCGCCGCACGACCGCCGACGCGCCGAAGTTGAGGGCGCTTTTCGTCGAGCTCGAGTTCCACTCTCTGGCCGCGGAGATCCACGACGAATCCGCGGTCGCGCCGGAGATCTCGGCGCTGAGGCGCAAACCGGGAGAGCCCTTTGCGCTCGACGCTTCGCAGCCGCTCGGTGTCGCCCTTCTCTGGGCGAAAGAGAACGTTCTCCTCGCCGTCTCCGACGGGCAGAACGTCGAGATCGCCGAAGAATCCCGCCGGGAGATCGCCGCCCGCTGGTGCGCGCTCGATAGTCCGGGTCGCTCGGTCATGATCGCCGACGCCAAACCTCTCGACTCGCTTCTGGCGAACGAAGGAGGAGCCGTCGCCGCGGACGTCTTCGACGTCTGTCTGGCGCAGTACGTGCTCGCGCCCGGAGTCGGCAGCTCGGAGTTCGAGGTGATGGCCTTTCAGCGCCTCGGCCAGAAGGTCACTCCGAACAAGGAAGCCGGGATCGTCTCCTGCATGCTGCCGGAGGGGTACGCCGTCGAGACCGCCGATCGCTGGCTGGGCGAACGGGCGTCCGGCACCCTCGAGCTCGCCCGGCGTCTGCGCTCGGACATGGAGAAGCGGCCGGCGCTCGAGAAGATCTATCGCGAGATCGAGCGTCCGTTGACGCCGGTTCTTGCGCGGATGGAGCTCGCTGGGATCGCGGTGGACATTCCGTATCTGAAGGAGATGTCGGCGCGCATGGAACGGGACCTGCGCTCGCTCGAAGAGCGAATCTGGCAGGAGGCGGGGGAACAATTCAACGTCAACTCACCGGTGAAGCTCGGGCAGATCCTCTTCGAAAAGATGAAGTATCCGGTCGGCCGAAAGACCGCGAAGACGCGCGTGTCCTCGACGGGCGTCGAGGTCCTGAACGAGCTGGCTGATCAGGGGTTCCCGATCGCGCGCCTCGTCATCGAATACCGGGAGATCGCGAAGCTGAAAGGAACTTACGTCGACGCGCTCCCCGAGCTCGCCGACGAGAATTCGCGCGTCCATTCCTCTTTTCACCAGACCGTGGCGGCGACCGGCCGGCTCTCCTCGTCTGACCCCAACCTGCAGAACATCCCGATCCGGACAGCGGCTGGCCGCGAGATCCGGCGTGCTTTCGTCGCGCCTCCCGGCGGGAAGCTCATCGTCGCCGACTACTCGCAGATCGAGCTCCGGATCCTCGCGCACCTCTCGGGCGACCAGAACCTGATCGCCGCGTTCGAGCGCGGGGACGACATCCACCGCGCGACCGCTGCCAAAATCTTCGGCGTCCCGCCCGAACTGGTCAGCCAGGAAATGCGTTTCGCCGCGAAGCGGATCAACTTCGCGCTCCTCTACGGCATGGCGGCCTACACGCTGGGGAAGGACCTCGGCGTCCCGACCGCGGAGGCGAAGATCTACATCGAGTCGTACTTCGCGCAGTTTCCGGCGGTGCGGGGAACTCTGGACGGCGTTCTCGAAGAGGCGCGCCGAACGAAAGAGGTGACGACGCTTTTCGGCCGCGTGCGTCCGATCCCGGACATCCATGCGTCCAACGGGTTGGTCCGCGGCAACGCCGAGCGCATGGCGTTGAACGCGCCCTTCCAGGGCTCGGCGGCGGACATCATCAAGATCGCGATGGTTCGCCTCGATCGCGCGCTCGAAGAGTCGGGCTTGCGGGCGCGCATGCTCCTCCAGGTCCACGACGAGCTCGTTCTCGAAGCCCCCGCCGGCGAGGTCGAGGAGGTGTCGGACCTGGTTCGGCGCGTGATGGAGGGAGCCGCGCAGCTGAAGGTCCACCTCGCCGTCGAGCTCAAGTCGGGGGACAACTGGCTGGCGGCAAAGTGACCTGCGTCACATTTCGCTATACTTCGCGCCCATCTCGATGAGTCGGCGCATTTTCTCAACCCTTGCACTCGCCGGCGTCCTCGCGTTTGCGGCGGGGACCGGGCGTGCCCAGGAAGTCTCCCCGACGCCTGTCCCGGCTCCTTCGCCGGAGGCGCCCGCTCCCCCCGCGCCTCCTCCCGAGACGACTCCGGTCCTTTCGCCTCCACCGCATGCAACCCCGACCAGCACGGCTCCTCCGGCCACGGCGGCGATTCCTCCGCCGCCGCCGGCCGTGGCGACGCCGGCTGCCGCGCCCGTCGCGCGGGTCACGGACGCGGCTGTCGTCGCCATCCTCCAGGCGCCGGCGGAGAACCCTTTCGGCATCGCTCTCGAGGTCCCGGCGGCTGTCCCTCCGAAGTTGACCTTCAGCCAATCGGTCGTCCCAGCGACGGAGTACGTCTCGACGCGCGTGGACGCGGCGGGCAAGCCGATGGGAGTGAAGC
>WNFV01007935.1_pt1 | contig 12114 bp, 11 predicted proteins | sample 5400101 | NCBI WGS metagenome assembly WNFV01 (sample SAMN13153361, study PRJNA577476) | soil metagenome | isolation source: 115 cm soil or saprolite under grassland replicate 1 | place: USA:California | collected 2016-06-15
GTCCGGCACGCCAGCTGAGTGCCCCAGCAATTGGCGGATGGTAACGGCGTCTCCTACGTCGCGCCGATACTCCGGCAAATAGACCGACAAAGTAGCATCGAGATTGAGGCGCCCTTTCTGCGCGAGTTCTAAAACAAGCGCGGCGGTAAACTGCTTCGTCAACGAGCCAATCTGGAAGCGCGTTGCAGGAGTGTTGGCGATTTTCCATGTCTCATCGGCCAGACCAAATGCTCCTTCATAAACAACCGCGTCCCCGTATCCGACTAGCGCAGATCCCGAGAACTTACCATTCCGGTGGTACTGCTGAAGGATTTGCGCGATCTTATTCTTGGATGATGCAGCGCCGGTGCATGAGCATAGAATTGCCGTGAGCAAGCCAGCTCCGGCGGCTTTAAAAATCGTCGTCGCAGACCACCTTTGAAGCATCGAAGCGATTAATAACGCTCCACGGGCGAGAGTTTGCCTTCTTCGACACTGGGCATGGCGGCGGGTTCTTTACCCAGAACAGCAACGCGGAGGTCCCAGATTTCGCTGTCAACCTTGCGAAACGCGGCTTCGGAGAATTGGTCGGGTGGCGTAAGATTCTTCTTAAAACGTGCCACGCTCTTCAGGGCGCGATCAATCTGCCTGTGCGGCAATGTGCCCAGAATCCGGTGAACATTCTCGATCTCGGGAATGCGGTGGCAAATCATGGCGAGATCATTTCCGGCGGCAATGACGAGACGAATAGTGTCCTCGAGTTGGTATCCGGTGAGAATCGCACCCATATCGAGATCGTCGGTCATGATGAGACCATCGAAGCCAAGTTCGTTGCGCAACAAATCGGTGATGATACACCGCGACAATGTGGCCGGCGTTTTCTTCGACTCAAAACATGGATACCAGCCATGGCAAATCATCATGCTGTCCACGTCGTCAACGAATTTGCGAAAGACGGCCAGTTCGTTTTGATCAAGTTGTTCGCGGGTGCGATCGATTCGCGGCAATTGGTAGTGAGCATCGGAAGTCGCAGCCGAGTAACCAGGGAAATGTTTGCCGCAGCTCGCAATCCCCTGCCCTCTCATCGCTTCGTTAAATGCGGCAGCATTGCGCACCACTTGCTCGACCGTTTTGCCATAGCAACGGCCGCGCAATGAATTGTCGGCGTCGTCATCAAAGGAAATGTCGAGGACGGGACACAAATCCAAATTGAATCCGAAGAGGCGCAGCAAACGCCCGGTAATGTCGCCGTGGCGCCGGATCAATTCGATATCGTCTTTGTCGCGCAATTGTTGCGCGTTCGGCGGCTCGTTGCCGATCAGACGCAATCGCGAAACGCGACCGCCCTCCTGATCGATGGTGATGATGGGCTCGACTTCGCTCAAGTCGCGCAAATCGTCGATGAGCTTCCGGAGTTGCGCGGCGCTTTCGATATTTCGGCCGAAAAGAATGAACGCGCCCGGTTGCACTTTACGGAAAAGCCGGGCCGTCGCTGGCTCGAGTTCCTTTCCAGGCACACCCGTCATGATCAGTTGACCCAGCGAATCGCCTTTCATAGCTTTCAACCTAGATGTCGCGTCCGTCTGGCGCAAAAATCCACAGCAAATTGCCCGTATTCAAGGCTGTCGTTCTTAGCGAAGCGAAGAATCTCAGATCAGAGATGTTTCGTTTCGCTCAACATGACAAAAAGAAAGGTCATTGAGCATTGAAAAAGATCGGCATTTACGGCGGCTCATTCGATCCTATTCATCACGGGCATCTGATCTTGGCCCGCGAAGCGCGCGAGGCTTTGAATCTGGAGAAAGTAATTTTTGTTCCCGCCGCCGTGTCGCCGTTTAAAGGGCGGGCGGCGGCAGCGAGCGGCGATATGCGATTAAAGATGTTGCAGGCCGCGATCGAAAGTGAAGAGGGATTTGCAATTGACGATTGCGAGCTGCGGCGGCCGCCGCCATCGTGGACCATCGATACGGTGTTGGAAATTCGGAAACGCGAAACCGACTCCGAGATTTATCTCCTCATCGGCGAAGATAACGTGGCGGCGCTCGACCGTTGGCGGCGGTTCGACGAGTTAAAGAAAATGGTGCGCTTTGTGGTGCTTGATCGCACGGGCTCACAAACGCGACGCAATTACCAGGTCGTGCTCCGGAAGATCGACATCTCAGCCACGGACATCAGAAAGAGAGTTGCGCACGGACAATCGATTCGTTATCTCGTACCGCCAGCCGTGGAAGAAATTATTGAGCGCGAACAACTTTATCGGGAGCAATTGAAATAACGCCAGAAAACCTAGCAAAGACCTGCGCGGAACTCGCCTCGAACAAAAAGGCCGAGGACATCGTTGTGCTGGACTTGCGCGATATCTCGACATTTACGGATTTTTTTGTGATCTGCTCCGGTACGTCTGAGCCTCAGCTGAAAGCGATTGCAAACGAAATCGAAACGCGCTTGCGCGAAGAACATTCGCTTCGACCAGTAGCGATCGACGGATTTCCTGCCAGCCAATGGATCGTGCTCGATTACCTGCAAGTGGTTGTCCACATTTTTCACCAAGACAAGCGCGCCTTCTACAGTTTGGAAGATTTATGGGGCGACGCGCCCCGGATAGAATGGGAAGCGGCAGCGGCACGATGAGGGTCGCTCGTGGCATGCAGCCACTTCGATCAACCTCGTCGGTTGATCAACATTGAGAACTAAATGCCGATTCGCTGCGCTGGTTTGGCGGACAAGGTCGCCAAATTATTTCGGCGAGGGCCTGGGCGGCGGCGTAGTTTTCGGTGAAGCCTGCGGGGCAGCCCCTGAAGCTTGGGGAGCAGGTGTCGGAGGCGGTTTAACGTCCAGCAGTTCTACTTCAAAAATCAGAGTCGCATTCGGAGCGATGTCCGGACCGACGGACCGCTCGCCATATGCCAGGTTCGACGGGACGAACAACTGATATTTTGATCCGACCTTCATCAGTTGAACGGCTTCCGTCCATCCCTTGATCACGCCATTAAGTGGGAAGGTGGCCGGTTGGCCGCGCTTGTATGAACTGTCGAACTCCGTGCCGTCAATCAGCGTGCCGCGATAATTTACTGTCACCATGTCAGTCGCCTTGGGTTGCGGTCCTGTTCCCTCTTTAACGGCTTTATATTGCAACCCGCTGGCAGTGCTTTTAACCCCTTCTTTCTTTTTGTTCTCCTCGAGGAACTTCGCGCCGTCCGTCTTATTTTTCTCTCCGGTTGCCTTCTGTTTTTGTTCCATATCTTTCTCGAATTGCGCCATGACGTCTTTGACTTGGTCCTGTGTGAGCTGCGGCTTGCCAGCAATCGCATCTTTGATGCCCGCAGCCAGCACATCGGTATTGATGTCTACCTTCTGGCGGCTCAGGTTCAATCCGATATTCATGCCGATGCTATAGCTGACCTTGTCCTTCTGGTCTTTTAGTTGCGGTGATTTCTCTTGCCCGAACAAAGGCAATGCAAGTAAGGATGCGCTGACAATAAGAATAAAACGTTTCATAAGATGGTTTTTCCTGCGCCGCTTTAATTAAATTAATCGCCGCAGAAAGCCGCACGCTAATGGATAAATGTCGCCCGTCAAGAAAACAGCGTTGCTGGCTGCCGAGTGGCTTTTGTTTTCTAGCCGGATGGCTCGTTGCCGCCACAATTGCGCTCTGGCCGCACATATCGTGCGCCATCGCGCTCTCGCATGGCGACATTCTGAGAATCGGAAAAAGAGTTTGGCAAAATGAATGCAATGGAACTATTTCCGGACTCACTGCATGGAACCAAGGCGAAGACTTCGCATCGCTGGGCATCGGCCATTTCATTTGGTACCCGAAGGGACGGCGCGGTCCTTTCGACGAAAGTTTCCCCAAACTCGTAAGCTTCATTTCAAAGCGCGGCGCTAAATTGCCAACATTACTCTTGACGAGCGGCGAACAGCCATGTCCTTGGAATTCGCGTGCCGAGTTTCTTCAAGCGCAACACACACCGGAGATGAATCAGTTACGCCAGTTTCTTGCCGATACGATCGATCTTCAGGCTGAATTCCTTATTGCGCGGTTGGAGGGCGCGCTGCCTAAAATGCTGGCCGAAGCGGCGCCTGCCGATCGAGCAAACGTACAGCAACAGTTCGAGCGCCTGGCGAGGACATCACAGGGATGTTTCGCCCTTGTCGATTACGTAAATTTCAAAGGGGAAGGCGTCCTGCACACGGAGCGTTATCAAGGCCAGGGATGGGGTTTGCTTCAAGTCCTCGAAGCGATGCACGGCACTTCCGACGCCGGTGCGGTTGATGAATTCGTCCGCGCAGCGAAGGCGACCCTGATTCGACGCGTGCACAATGCGCCTGCCGAACGTCATGAATCACGGTGGTTATCGGGTTGGCTTCGGCGCGTGAACGGCTACAGTGGCGGCTAATCCATGCGACCAAAACTTCGCATACTGCTTTTCGGCATTTTACTGGCTGTGCTTACCAGTGCGGTCAACGGTCAGTTCCGTCTCTTTGGACCAAAGCCCACGCCAAAACCAATGCGCAAAGCGTCGGAGCTTATCAGCAGGCAAGCGCCGTTAAAGGTGAATCAGTCTCTACTCAAACAGGCGACGCCGGACAACACGCGCATCGTCGTCTCTATTCCAAAGCAGCGCGCTTACCTGATGATCGAGGACCAAGTCGTGGCCGATGGTCCAATCTCGTCCGGCAAACGCGGACACGAGTCGCCGACGGGCCACCTGCACGTGCTTGAAAAAGACCCGAATCACCATTCCAATCTGTACGGCGAGTTTGTGGACTCTTCCGGCCGGGTGGTACGCGCTGGAGTCAGCGCCCGGATCGATTCAGCTCCGAGCGGCACGCACTTCGCCGGCGCGCCGATGAGATGGTTCCTGCGTTTGACCGACGAAGGCGTGGGCATGCACGTGGGAATTTTGCCCGGCTACCCCGCTTCGCATGGCTGCATTCGCCAATCGTCCGATGGCGCAAAATTACTTTACGACTACGCAAAGGTCGGAACGCCCGTGGATGTGGGCGACTATTGACGAACCCTCCGATGGTAGGGAGGCAGTGCTGCGGCGTCCGATCGGCGCCGCGCGCCGACCCTAACCGAGTGAAAGCATCTTCCGCCGCAAAAGATCGAGTGCGGCTTGGGCAGCTAATTGTTTGAATGTCTCGCGATCAGTCGGGAAAAAGAATTTCTTCGCTACGGTTTCATCTGGCGCGGCTAGGGCTATGAAAACCGTTCCAACTGGTTTCTCCGCTGACCCACCGGTTGGCCCGGCGATTCCAGTTGTTGCGATAGCATAGTCGGATCCTGCACAGGCACGGGCACGTTCGGCCAACGCGCGCGCGACTGGCTCACTCACGGCGCCATGCGCTTCGATGAGCTTTGCATCGACATCCAACATGTCAGTCTTTGCTCGATTCGCGTAACAAACGTAGCCAGCGACAAAGACGCGCGAGGCGCCGGGTACGTTCGTGACGCGGTTCGCAATCAATCCGCCAGTGCACGATTCTGCGATTGCCAGCGTTTGATTACGTTTTGTGAGCAGTTTGACGATCACTTCCTCCAGGGTTTCATCCGCTGTCGAAAAGATCGAGAGGCCCAGAATCGATCTGATGACGGCGTCCGCCTGTCCGATCCCGTCTGCTTTTCCGATAATCCGCACTTCGACTTCACCCGGCCTCGCACAGTAACCGAGCTCAATTCCCCCAATCGCGAGAACTTTCGCGCCAATTGCTTCTTCGACCAGGGACTCGCCTACTCCGGCGATCCGGTAAAGCCGCCGCTCCACTGAGAGCGGTGCGCGGATGATCGAGTGCAGGATCGGCAGCACGAACTTCCTAAACATTGGCTGGAGCTCGCGCGGCGGGCCTGGCAGTACAAAAACGTGCGGGGACGGAATACGCGGATTGATGTTCGCCTTCAAATATAATCCGGGCGCGCTTCCGTTTTCGTTTCGAAGAACCTGCGCGCCGACTGGGACATCGGCCTGACGGGCAATGCCCGCAGCCCATTTGATTCCGCGAATTTTAAGTTTTTGCCGCAGCGAAGCCAATAATTGCGGGTCTTGATGCAGTTCTAACCCGAGCGAATCTGCAATCATCTCTCGCGTGATGTCGTCGCTGGTTGGACCCAGGCCGCCGGTCACAAAGAGAATTTCACAACGTGGAAATAATTCGGCCAGCGTATGCCGGATTGCCTCCGTGTCCGGCACCGTGCGCCGCTCCTCGATGCGCAGACCCAGCGGAAAAATCTCGCGCGCTATGAAGGTAAGATGGGCGTCTTGAACATCGCCGAGCAAAAGCTCGGTGCCGGTGTTGATGAGGGCTGCGCGCATGACAGACTGGACAATCAACGCACAACGCCCAACGCTCAACGCGCAAGACTACAACCACAACGCCTGTCATGTTGAGCGAAGCGAAACATCTCAGATCAGAGATTCTTCGCTTCGCTCAGAATGACAGCTTTGAATGATGAAAGCTGGTGTTGAGCGTTGGACGCTTGCCGAAAAATCAAGCCGCGGTCTTGTCTTGCTTTTTGCGAATCAACGGTAGCTTTTTGCCCTCTACCACCGCGCGGTTGATCGTGACTTCGGCGATATCTTCGCGGCTCGGCACGTCGTACATGATGTCGAGCATGATCCGTTCGAGCATCGAGCGCAACGCGCGCGCGCCTGTCCCCTTTGTGACCGCCTGCCCCGCCAGCGCGCGCAAGGCGTCTTTGGTCATTGATAGCCGCACGCCTTCCATTGAGAAAAGCTTGGTGTACTGCTTCACCATCGCGTTCTTTGTCTCGGTGAGAATGGCTACCATTTCTTCTTCGGTCAGCGCATCGAGCGAACTGACCACCGGCAGGCGTCCGATGAATTCGGGAATCATTCCAAAGGCAAGCAAGTCCTCTGGCTCCACGTGGCGGATGGCTTGCTTTCGTAATGCTTCCTCCACTTCGAGCGTCGGGCTACCAAAGCCCATCACTTTTTGACCGATGCGTTTTTGAATGATTTTGTCGAGTCCGACGAATGCGCCGCCGCAAATGAAAAGAATTTTCTCGGTATTGACCTGGATATATTCCTGATGCGGATGCTTGCGGCCGCCCTGCGGCGGAACATTGCACATGCTGCCTTCAAGGATTTTCAAGAGCGCCTGCTGCACTCCTTCGCCGGAAACATCGCGTGTGATGCTCACGTTGTCAGTCTTGCGGCCGATCTTGTCGATCTCGTCGATATAAACGATGCCGATCTCCGCGCGTTTCACGTCGTAATCGGCATTTTGCAAAAGCCGCAGAATGATGTTTTCGACGTCTTCGCCGACGTAGCCGGCTTCGGTCAGCGTGGTCGCGTCGGCGATGCAAAACGGAACGTCCAGGATTCTGGCCAGCGTTTTCGCCAGCAAAGTCTTCCCGGAGCCGGTCGGTCCAATGAGCAAAATGTTGCTCTTCTCAATTTCAACGTCCGCAAGTGGATCGGGCTGAAAGGCGGCGGACGCCTCGGCTGTGGCGGACGTTTGCAGCACCCGCTTATAGTGATTGTGCACCGCGACAGACAACGTCTTTTTGGCGATGTCCTGTCCGATGACATATTGATCCAGCGCCTTTCGGATTTCTGCCGGTTTGGGCACGCGGATTATGGATGACTGGCGCCTGGCATCCTCGTTGAGTTCCTTATCAAGAATGCTCTTGCAAACGTTGATGCAGCTATCGCAGATATAAACGCCGGGCCCGGCGATTAGCTTGCGCACCTCTGCGTGGCTCTTGCCGCAGAAGGAGCACATCGTGAGGTTAGAAGCGCGGGCCATATTGGTTTTGGAGTATGAGCGCTGTTATCCCGACACTTTACGCGGTAACGCCACCTCCGCGACTTCTACTGACCGATCACCGGACGGCGGCACGGCACCGTCGAGCAACTTTATTTCCTTTCGCGACTTGATCACTTCGTCCACCAGACCGTATGCCTTCGCCTCTTCGGCGGACATATAGTAATCGCGGTCTGAATCGACCCGGACTTGCTCCTCAGATTTGCCAGTGTGCTGCGCAATGATTCGGATGAGGCGTTTCTTGAGCTTGAACATGTAATCAACCTGCCGTTCCACATCGCTCGCCGCACCCTGCGCGCCGCCAGACACCTGATGGATCATGATATCGGAATTCGGCAGCGCAAAACGTTTGCCCTTGGTACCCGCACAAAGGAGGACCGCCGCCATGCTGGCCGCCATCCCGAGACAATAGGTTGTCACGTCGCAGGTGAGAAATTGCATCGTGTCGTACACCGCGAGTCCTGCCGTCACGGAACCGCCGGGCGAATTGATATAGATGTTGATGTCTTTTTTTGAATCTTCCATCTGCAGAAAGAGCAACTGTGCAATGACAAGATTGGCGATGTGATCGTCCATCGGCGTTCCGATGAAGACGATCCGGTCCTTGAGCAGCCGCGAGTAAATGTCGTAGCTGCGTTCGCCCCGGCCAGTCTGCTCCACGACCATCGGAATCAGTACCTGCGAAACATTTTCGTCCGATACGCTCATGATTTTTGTTCTTTGACAGTGGATTCTTGCGCTGGCTCGATGCTAACATTCGCCTTCAGGAAATCAAGAGTTTTGCCCAGCAGGATCTGCTCAGCGACGTCATCCAATACATCTTTTTGCTGCAACTCCTTGCGCATTTTCTCAGGCGAAATGTCATAACGTGCCGCCTCTTGCCTGATGCGAAGATCGACATCTTCCTTCGCGACTTGAATGTTCTCGCGCTCCACGATCCGATGCAGAATGAAATTTGTTTTTAACCGATGCGCCGCCACGCCTGCGGCGCCATCGATCAGTTCTCTCTCTTTTTCCTTCAGCATCTCATCAGTAACCCCATGCTCGCGGTTCCGTTGCACTAATTCGGCCAGCGCACGGCGCGTTTCATTTTGCAGAAGCGCGGGAGGCAACTCGAATTGAATCCGCTCGTGCAAATATTTCATGATCTGTGATTCCTTGGCCCGCTCGACATCATGCTCTTTCGCATGCTCGATATCGTGCTCGAGCAACTGGCGAAGATCCACAAGGGTTTTCCCCGGAGCGAGTTTGGCCGCGAGCGCATCGTCGATCGGTGGCAAGACCTTCTCCTTGACCTCGCGCACGGTAACGGCGTAATCCGCTTTTTTGCCTGCCAATTCCTTGACCGGAAAATCTGCCGGGAATTCCACGATCGCCAGGCGCGTTTCGCCCGGCTTTTGTCCGACCAATTGCTCGCAAAATTTCGGAAGAAAATTATCAGCCGCGAGGTGCAGCCAGAATTTTTTGCCTCCTTGCAAATTTTTGCTGGCTTGCGGCGCGATCTCGCTAATCGGCTTGCTATCCATCGAACCCTCGAAATCAAGCACCGCAAAATCGCCCATTTGCAGTCCACGTCCTGGCACATCGACAAAATCAGCTGACTGCTCACGCAGACGTTCCAGCGCCTCCTCGATTTCGGCATCAGAAACTTTTGTGTCCGGCAACTGCACCGGAATCTTCTTGTAATCGGGCAGCTCGAATTCCGGCGCGATAACCACGGTCGCTCGGAAGCGCATCGACTTGTCTTCGCCGAACTGGATGTCTTCGATGTTCGTTAACGAAGCCACGCGCAAGTGCTCTTGTTCGACTGCTTCGTGATAACTTTTCGAGACGAGTTTCTTGGTCAGTTCGTCCTGGATTTCCTTGCGGAATCTTTTGTCGATCACGGCACGCGGCGCTTTGCCCGGCCGGTATCCGGGGATTTTCGCAAATCGCGCGAAGCTGTTTGCGATCGCATCCCACTCCTTTTCGACTTCCTCAGGCGGCAATTCGATCTGGAGCTTCGAGACCGAACCGGGCTGCCTTTCTACTTCAACCTTCATTGTGAGAAAGCGACGATTGTAGCGGCGCTTGTGTCAAGCGCCGGCCACGCGTTTGCCTTTGACGTAAACCGAATGTGTTTGCGGCGTTCCAAACCAGTACGCCAATTCGCGATAATCTTCGCAGTCGAAGACAGAGAAGTTGGCAAGCTTGCCTCGCTCAAGCGAGCCGATCCTATCGCCGCGATTGAGGCTGTAAGCCGCGTTGATCGTCGCTGCGGTGATCGCTTCCGGGGGTGACATTTTCATCTGTGTGCAGGCAAGAGACAAAATCATCGGCATGCTTGCGGTGGGCGACGAGCCGGGATTGAAATCCGTCGCGATCACAACAGCAAGTCCGGCCTCGATCATTTCGCGCGCGCGGGGATAATCTGTCGATCCAAGCGCATACACGGAACCCGGCAACAGCACTGGTTGGACGCCAACGGATTTCATTGCCGCAATCCCCTGTTCATCTGTTTTCTCCAAATGATCCGCCGTGGTCGCCTCCAGTTCTGCGGCCAGTTTCGCGCCGCCCGAACTGGTTAGTTGGTCCGCGTGGATTCGCAGCCTTAGGCCGAGCTCCCTGGCTGCCGTCAGAATTCTTCTCGATTTTTTGACGTCGAAATAACCGCGCTCACAAAACACGTCGCAAAACTCCGCGAGCTTTTCCGTTGCGATCCGCGGCAGCATTTCATCGATCACAAGCTCAATGTATTCATCGGCATCCATCTCGCGCGGCACCGCGTGTGCCCCGAGAAATGTCGGCACAATCTCAAGAGGAGTTTCTTCATTGAGTCGCGACATTACACGCAAAATCTTCAATTCGTCTTCGACAGTCAGCCCGTACCCGGATTTTGCTTCGACAGTCGTCGTTCCGCAGCGCAGGAACCATTCTGTGTGTTTCTGCGCCTGGGCGAAAAGTTCATCGCCGCTGGCCGCGCGCGTTTTTTCTACCGTTGACCAAATCCCGCCGCCGGCCTTGGCAATTTGTTCGTAAGTTTCGCCCCGCGCGCGCCGCTCGAAATCGTCTAGGCGATTTCCGGCAAAAACCAAATGCGTGTGCGCATCGACAAATCCGGGCAACACAACACGCCCGCCAGCATCAATAATCTCCGCGCTGCTCGCGTTCTTCTCGATTCGATCGCTCAATCCGACGATGTCGATCTTCCCGTCGGTAATCAGCATTCCGCCATCGCGAATGATCGCGAGATTAGACATGTCGCTGCCTGCGCGCGGTTGCTGCGGTCCCGCCAGCGTGACCAATTGCGAAGCGTGAAGAACGGCCAGTGACTTCACGATTTGCCTAGCTTGCCTTCAACAACCTGGATGATCGTTTTGAATTGCGCCTCGGAATTCGCGCTGAGCTTTCGAACTTTGTCTTGAAGACCTGTTCTGAATTTCTCGTCCTTCAACTGGCCAAGATTGATTCGGACGTTCAGTGCCGCCCCTTCAATGCACGCGCGAGTGGCAAGCGCGCCGACACCGACATCGGAGATAGAGGCCGGATTTGCCTTCTCAGCCATCTCCGCGAGCAATGCGTACGATTTCGATGCTGTTTCCATGACTTTCAAAGGCACTTCCGCCGCATGTTTCGTCGCCTCTTCGATTGCTGCAGCACGCGCAGTTTTTTCGTCGGCGGATTCCCTGGGCAACCCGAATGCATCCATTACTTTGTTGAAGGCAGTCGTGTCGTCGTCCACTAGTGACAGCAACTCATCTTTAAGTTGCTGAGCTTTGACCGCCCAATCGCTGAAATATTCTAGCTTGTCATCCCACCCACGTTTTCCGGCAGAAAGATTGGCGACCATTCCGCCCAACGATGCGCCTAATGCGCCCATCAACGCTGCTACAGAACCGCCACCCGGCGCGGGCGAATCGCTCAATGTTTCATTGCAAAACTCGCGCACATCCATTTTCACAAGGGATTTTCTTGACTCAGCCGATTCGATCTTGAATTCAATCACCTTTTCGTCTGGATCGAAAGGCTTGAGTTCGCCCAAGCCCATGGAGCGAATCGCAATGTCGATCAGCTCCTCTTCTGAAACGCCTTCGGACCATCGCTGTTTGCGCAAAAAATAACGGCCGGCATCGACCAGACATTTCTTCGGCACCATGCCCACAATTTCTGAGCCTGTTACGCGCATGCCGCGTTTAGCTGCCGCTTCGACGCAGGCGTCGAACGCCACATGCAACGGCGTCTCCTCGATGTTCGTCAAATTCATCGACACCTGCGCGATCCCGTATTCCTTCACGAACCAGCCGATGGCTTTGACGTGCTTCAACGTCCCGGGGATGCGAACCGGTTCGCCGTTTGCATCCAGTA
>WNFV01025932.1_pt1 | contig 12113 bp, 9 predicted proteins | sample 5400101 | NCBI WGS metagenome assembly WNFV01 (sample SAMN13153361, study PRJNA577476) | soil metagenome | isolation source: 115 cm soil or saprolite under grassland replicate 1 | place: USA:California | collected 2016-06-15
CACCGCGTTGAAGTTGTTAACTTCGAGCATCATTCCCCCAGGGGTTGGTTGTTAGCTGTTAGGTGTTGGGGTCGGCTCACCAGCCCAACACCCAACACCCATGACCTGTCTAGTCGTCGCCGCGTTCGAAGCCGGAGAGATGGATGTCCATCGACGGGATGCTGTCGCTGGAGCTGAGGTCCTCGGCGAACGTGACCTCCTCTTCCTCTTCGTTCAGGACCTCGACCGCCAGGCCGAGGGCCTGCAGCTCCTTCACCAGCACCTTGAACGACTCCGGCACGCCTGGCTGAAAGATATCCTCGCCCTTGACGATCGCTTCGTAAGTCTTGACCCGGCCGACCACGTCGTCTGACTTCACGGTCAGGATCTCCTGAAGCGTGTGCGCTGCCCCGTACGCCTCCAGTGCCCAGACCTCCATCTCGCCGAAGCGCTGGCCACCAAACTGGGCCTTGCCGCCAAGCGGCTGCTGGGTGATCAGCGAGTAGGGCCCGGTCGAGCGGGCGTGGATCTTGTCCTCGACCAGGTGGACGAGCTTCAGCATGTAGATGTAGCCAACCGTCACCGGCTGGTCGAACTCTTCGCCGGTTCGGCCGTCACGCAGTTCGATCTTGCCGTCCATTGGTAGACCCGCCCGCTCGAGCTCGGCCCGGATGTCTTCCTCGCTCGCCCCGTCGAAGACCGGGCTGGCGAACTTGACCCCAAGCGCGTCGGCCGCCCAGCCCAGATGCGTCTCCAGGACCTGGCCGATGTTCATGCGAGATGGCACGCCGATCGGATTCAGGATGATCTCCACGGGGCGCCCGTCGGGCAGGAACGGCATGTCCTCAACCGGCAAGATCTTGGCGATGACGCCCTTGTTGCCGTGGCGGCCGGCCATCTTGTCGCCCTCGGAGATCTTTCGCTTCTGGGCGATCGACACACGCACCTGACGGTTGACGCCGGCCGGCAGCTCCGTGCCAGCCTCGCGCTCGAACGAGCGGACGTCCACGACCTTGCCGCGTTCGCCGTGTGGCACCCGGAGGGACGTGTCCTTGACCTCGCGCGCCTTCTCGCCGAAGATCGCCCGCAGCAGGCGCTCCTCGGCTGTCAGCTCGGTCTCACCCTTCGGCGTGATCTTGCCGACCAGGATGTCGCCAGCCTTGACCTCGGCCCCGACTCGGATGATGCCGTTCTCGTCCAGGTCGCGCAGGCTGTCCTCGCCAACGTTGGGGATGTCGCGCGTGATCTCCTCCGGACCCAGCTTGGTGTCACGGGCCTCGACTTCGTGTTTTTCGATGTGGATGGAGGTGAACTTGTCTTCTCGGACGATCGACTCGCTGATCAGAATGGCGTCCTCGAAGTTGCCCCCTTCCCAGCACATGAACGCCACCAGCACGTTCTGACCGAGGGCAAGCTCACCCTGCTCAGTCGATGAGCTGTCGGCCAACGGCTGCCCGCGCACCACGCGTTGGCCCTTGAGCACCACCGGCCGCTGGTTCATGCAGGTGCCCTGGTTGGAACGCACGAACTTGCGCAGGCGGTAGGCGTCGCGCTCGCCCTCGGGTGTGCGGAGCACCACCTCATTGGCCGTTACGGACTCGACCACTCCGTCATTCTCCGCAACCACGACCTGGCCCGAGTCGCGCGCGGTGCGGACCTCCATCCCGGTCCCCACCAGCGGAGCCTCCGGCTGCAGCAGTGGGACCGCCTGGCGCTGCATGTTGCAGCCCATCAAGGCGCGGTTGGCGTCGTCGTGCTCCAGGAAGGGAATGAGCGCCCCCGAGACGCTAACGGTCTGCTTCGGCGAGACGTCCACAAAGTCGACCCGCTCCGGCGGCTCCTCGAGAAACAGCGAGCCGTGTCTGACCGAGATGCGGGTATCCGCGAACGTGCCGTCTGGATTGAGCCGTACGTTGGCCTGCGCAATCGAGAAGCGTTCCTCCTCGTCGGCCGAGAGGAACGTGATCTCGTCCGTCACGAACGGCGCGACGTTGACGGCCTTGAGGTCTGGCACCGCGGCCAGCTTCTTACCGACGGCCTGATTGACGAGCGTCCCGTCGGGGGCCACAACTCGGCCTGTCTTTGGATGCCTTACGTCCTCGCGTACGATGTGACCGATGAGGCGGTCTGGCTCGTTGGGCAGTACCCTGAGCACTCGCCGATACGGCGTCTCGATGAAGCCAAACTCATTCATCTGTCCGTAGGTGGCGAGGGTGCCGATCAGACCGATATTCGGCCCCTCTGGGGTCTCGATAGGGCAGATGCGCCCGTAGTGGCTGTGATGGACGTCGCGCACCTCGAAGCCGGCCCGGTCGCGGCTAAGGCCACCGGGTCCCAGCGCCGACAGGCGCCGCTTGTGGGTTAGCTCGGCCAGCGGATTCACCTGGTCCATGAACTGGGAGAGTTGGCTGCCACCGAAGAACTCGCGCATGGCGGCCACAACTGGGCGGATGTTCACTAGGCTGGACGGCGTGGCAGTGGTCGGATCGGTGATGCTCATCCGCTCCTTTACGACCCGCTCCATGCGCAGCAGCCCGACCCTGAACTGGTTCTGGATCAACTCGCCGACCGCGCGCACGCGCCGGTTGCCGAGGTGGTCGATGTCGTCCGGCTGGCTGCGACCGTTGTTGATCCGAATCATCTCCCGCACGATCTCGATCAGGTCCGTCGGCGTGAGGATGCGCTCCGTTTGGGGAGCCTCGACACGGAGGCGCTTGCTGAGCTTGTAGCGACCGACTCGCCCGAGGTCATAGCGCCGAAAGCTGAAAAACAGTGAGTTCAGTAACTGCCGCGCATTGTCAAGGTTGGGCGGATCGCCCGGACGAAGGCGCCGATAGAATTCGAGTAGCGCCTCCTGGGTGGTGGTCGCCGGGTCTTTGTCGACAGTCGCTTGGATGTAGCGGTGCTGAGGGTCGACGTCGGCATACAGCTCCAACAGCTCGTCGTTGTCACCCTTCTTGATAGGCGAGCCTTGGACCACGCCGAGCGCCCGAACCAGCGTCGTGACCGGAATCTTCCGCTTTCGATCGACCTTGACCGAGAGTACGTCGCGTGTGCTAGTCTCGAACTCCAGCCAGGCGCCCCGGCTAGGGATCAGCTTAGCGGTCGACATTGCCCGACCGCTGGCTGCGTCTTCGACGACATCGAAGTAGACACCGGGTGAGCGCACCAGTTGGCTCACCACCACGCGCTCGGCACCGTTGATGATGAACGTGCCATTGTCAGTCATGAGCGGGAAGTCGCCCATGAAGATGTCCTGCTCTTTGAGCTCTCCTTCGGCCTCGCCTGACTTGATCCGCAGACGCATCCGCACACGGAGGGGCGCCGCGTAACTCTGGTCACGCAGACGGCACTCGTCTTCAGACAGCTTCGGCTCGCCGAACGCGTAGCCGGGCTCACCGTCCGGGCCCGGCACTGCTAGCTCCAGCTCCATGGTCCGACCGGTGAAGTCCTGGATCGGTGAGATCTCGGCGAACAGCTCCCGCAGGGCCTCTCGCTTGAACCACTCAAACGAGTCGCGCTGGATCTGGATCAAATTCGGAACGGGCGCTGCCTCGGCTATCCGAGCGAAGGACTTCCGTCCGGTCGGGACCTCGGGTAAGGCGAGCACGTTGGGGTCGGCCGCCGCAATTGCCATGCAGTCATACCTCCGGAAGGCACAGAGGCCGGGTGGGCATTACAGGGTGAGCGTGGCGCGTTGGGCAAGTGCACACACAGTGGCGGCTTGCTGGGCGCCAGGCGTGGACGCTGGGCGCACTAAGGGCGAGGATCGAGAATCAAAGTATACCGAACAACCGTCCGGGGCGTCGAGAGCCCAAAAACCCCATTAGCGCGCCGCCCGCCCTCGATGCGGGCCACGCGCCCTGGGCACTGAAACCAGTCTCTTCAGCTGTTCACTCACGTAGACTACGTTGGAAGTGTAGCACGCGAGCCTTGCTTCAACCAAAATCCATGCCCCACCGGCCCAGCGGACCGGCTTACTCCTCGGTGGGCGCCACGTTTTCGCGCAGATCGATGAGCGCCGACTCGGTTGCGCCTGCGGCGGCCATCAAACCGCCAGGCGGCGGCACCGGTTCCTCGTGGGGCCCGTCATCGCCGCCGGAGCTCCCGTCGTCCGGCGAGTCCCGACCTCCGCCGAGGCCCGCGTCTGTGCCCGGCCAGTCCGCGGGTTCGAACAGGAGCGTCAGTATGAACGAAGTCACGAGCGATACTAGGAGCGAAAGTCCGCTAAACAACGCGATCAGTGGCACGCTGTTGATAGGCCTCGGCCAATCGGCGCTGCCCACTATGGTCCATTCCATGATCGGTCCCTTCATCCCAAGCCCCAGCTCAGAGAGCCTGGTAGACGACGTCGAACCTGGTCGGCGCTGGGTCGCGCAGCGTGGCGGCTAGTCGACCAAACCGCGCATCCGTGATCATCCAGCCACACTCGCACTGGGCACCGTCGACGAGCGGGCATTACCGCGCAGACGAGCAAACACTCGACGACGCCCGCGTCTGGATCGTCCGGCGATGAAGGTGGGTCGGATTGGTCCGGTCCCGAAGACGATGTCGCGCATATTCGTCCCTCCAGTTGGTTGCCACCCTGCCTGAGCTCATCCTAGCGAGGCGTTGTGGCAGCGCCGTGGCCGGTCCGTTGCAAATTGCCGTTCAACGGCGTTGCAAATTCGCTCCCAAACGGCCTCAAGACCCATTCGCCGTCGATTCGGGTATTTCGATGCGACCGCTGGGCTTGAGCGCTTGGCTGCCGGTTCTGCTATAAAGGGCACCCTTTGATGAACACCGCCATCCGTCTGATCGACCATTCGGCCGTCCGGCTGGCCGGCCCCCTGGCCGGGCTATGCTGCGCCGCGATCTTCCTGGCCACCCTGGACGCACCGGCCGTCGGCGCGGCCTTCAGCCGGGTGGCCTGGTGGTGGCTGGCGCCGATGCTGGTATTGGGCTGCGTTAATCTCTGGCTGCGCGCCATTCGCTGGGGAGTGCTGCTCGCGCCGGCAGCGCCGCTACCAACCGCGCAGCTTCTGCGAGTCGGTCTCGCGGCCGCACTGGCGGGGCTCGGGCTGCCGGCGCGTGGCGGCGACCTCGTCAAGATGCTGCTCGCCGCTCGGCTGCCCGGCGTCAAGCTGGCCGACGTGGCGGCCGCCGAGCTCCTCGAACGGCTGGTGGACGGCGCGATCTTCGGCGCCTTCATCGCGGGCGCCGCCGTCCTGGGCGGCGTGGCCGGCTGGCCCCTGTTCCTGGGCCTGGGGACTCTGGGGATCTACTTACCGATCCTGGCGGCCGTGCCCATCGCGGGCTGGTACCTCGGCGCTCCTTTCGAACGCGCGTGCGAGCAGCGCGCACGTGGTTGGCATCCCAGGCGACTGATCGGCTGGGCCGCCGACGCGGCCTATCGGCGTGGCCCGTCCTTGCTCGCGCACGCCGCGCGGCTGTCGCTGCTGGCCTGGGCGGCCGAAGCCGCCGTTGGGACCTTCCATCTGCCGATTAGCTCGCTGCTCGTCGACAGCTTCGGCGCGGAGCCCAGCCTGGCGTCGGCCTTCGCCGTTGCGCTCCACGTCGGGGTGCTCGCGCCAGTACCGCTGCTCTGGGCTCTGCTCACGGCGCGGTCCCGGCTCCAGGCAGCGCCCATCCGCGCGCGTTGAGCGATCTCGGCCCCGCGGCTCAGCCGCCGGCCCTCCGCTTCCCGAACGGTTTCCTCTGGGGCTCTGCGACTGCCGCCCATCAGGTAGAAGGAAACAACTGCAACAACGACTGGTGGGCTGCCGAGCGGGCTGGCCAGCTCCCCTACGCATCCGGTCTCGCCTGCGACCACTACCGTCGCTACGCGGCCGATTTGGCTCTGTTCGCCGACCTGGGCCACAATGCCCATCGCTTCTCCCTCGAGTGGAGCCGCATCGAGCCCAGGCCAGGCGAGTTTGACGCCGCGGCGATCGCCCACTATCGCCACGTCATCGAGACTACGCGAGCCAATGGCCTCGAGCCGCTGGTGACGCTGCACCACTTCACCAACCCGCGCTGGCTGTCCGAGGCGGGCGGCTGGACTCGACCCGAGGTGGTCCCCGCATTCGAGCGCTTCGCGCGCCGCGCGGCGCGGGAGTACCGCGACCTGGTGCGCTACTGGATCACCGTCAACGAGCCAGGCGTGTACGCTACCCAGGCCTGGGCGTTGGGCATCTGGCCGCCCCGGCAGCGCAGCATCACCCTGGCCCTGCGAGTGCTGCGCTACATGGCGCTGGCTCATGGCAGGGCGTATCACGCGATCCACGAGGAGCAGCCGGACGCGCGGGTCGGTGTCGCCCACCACTGGCGGATCTTCGATCCAGCCAACCCGGCCCGAAGGGGGGACCGGCTCGTGGCGGGCGTTCGAAGCCACTTGGTGAACCAGGCCTTCCCGATCGCCATCCGTCGGGGTCGGCTGCTTCCCCCGATCGGCAACGGACGCACGATCGGCTGGCTAGTGGGGACCGAGGATTGGGTCGGGCTGAACTACTACACGCGCGAACGCGACCGATTCGATTCACGGCTGCCCCACTTGCTGTTCGCTCGGGAGACGTTCGCCAAGGTGGAGCGCAACCAGTTGAAGTGGGAGATCTATCCGGATGGGCTCTTCCGCGCTCTCCTGGCGGTCGCCAGGCCGGGCTCTGGAGTTGAGGTGATCGTCACCGAGAATGGCATTCCGGAGCCAGACAACCAGGACAACCTGCGTCCCGCGTTTCTGGTCCAACACCTGGCCGCCTGCCATCGGGCGATCGTGGCCGGCGTGCCGCTACGGGGCTACTTGTACTGGTCGAGTCTGGACAACTTCGAGTGGGCCGACGGATTCGAGCCTCGCTTCGGGCTGGTGCACGTCGACTACGCCATCCAGGCCCGCACGCCGAAGCCGAGCGCCTACCTGTACCGCGACATCATCCGCCGCAACGGCCTGAGCGCGGAGGAGCTGGAACGCTACCCAACGGCGAACTGCTGATCCGCTGAGGTGCGCATCATTCCCAGACCTCGTTGGCGTTGCGCAGCGGCGTGAAGGCCGAGACCTGCCCGGCCGCGCCTCGCATGATCTCCTCGATCCGAGCGATTTCAGTCCCAGTCAGCCTCAACTCCGCTCCGGCCACGTTCTCATCGACCTCGGCTGGCGCGCGGGCTCCCACCAGGGCGGTGCTGACGACAGGGTTCCGAAGCACCCAGGCCAGCGCCACCTGGCTGACGGGAACGCCGCGCGGCCCGGCTACGCCTTTTTTGAGCTGCTGGACAAGCTCGACGTTCCGACGAAAGTTCTCGCCTTGGAGGATCGGCTGGCCGAACGCGACCCCGCCGGCCCGCCAGTCCCAGTCCACGAACGTCGTGTCCGGCGTGAACGCGCCGGTTAGCAGGCCGTGCGCGAGCGAGCCGTAGCCCATCACACCAATGCCTTCCTCCGCGCAGAACGGGAAGATCTCGCGCTCCATTCGCCGATCGAACAGGTGGTAGCCGACCTGGATGACGTCCACGCGGCGAACGTTCATGCACGCCCGCATCTGGTCGACGGTGAAGTTGGAGACGCCGACGAAGCGAGCCTTGCCGGCTTTGACAACCTCGTCCATCGCCGAGAACGTCTCCTCGAACGACACCTTCGGGTCCGGCCAATGGACCAGATAGACGTCGACGACATCCGTCCCGAGCCGCCTCAAGCTGTCGTCGATCTCGCGCAGAATGTTGGCCCGGCTTGCGTCGCGACCGATCGTCTTGGTGCTCGGATCGGGACGGATCGCGCACTTAGTGACCAGAACGACATCGTTGCGGCGTCTGCCGAGCGCCCGGCCTAGGACTTCTTCAGAGTGGCCAGAGCCATACCCCGGCGCCGTATCGAAACAGGTGACGCCCACTTCCAACGCGCGGTGGACGGCCCGAACGGCCTCTTCGTCCTCAATTGGTCCATAGCGGTCGCCGCTCATCGGCCAGCTACCGAAGCCCATTGCCGACACTTGTAGCCCGGTCCGCCCAAAAGCCCGGTACTCCATGCTTGCTCCCTCCGGCCAGCCAACTACAGCTTGGACACCAGCTTGCCGTTGAAGTTGCCACCCGCGTCTCGTCCCCATGTGTACAGCAGCAGGACCGTGTTCCCCGACCGAATCACCAGCCGATAGTGGCGAAGCGGATTATCGTCGTCGCACTTGAAGCACGCGCCAAGCGCGTGGGATTCGTCCCCCAGGCCGGGCATCGGCTGGTCGCCGAGGTGCTCGAAGGGCCGAACCCCCGGGTCGGCCTCCGGCAGATCGAAGACGCTCAAGTCGGCAAAGATCGAGCGCGCCACCTCGGCGCTGTCAGCCACGAAGACCCGGCTGATGATGTACTGGGGGCCGAGCTTCCTGACCGCCTGCACGTTTTCACGCTCGTAGATCGCCTGATACCAGCGCCCGCGCTCTCCGGCCATCAGGCGGCCCTCGGTTTGAAAGGCCTTCTCGCCGGCCTCCGCCGGCGTCATGGCCAAGTCACGAAGCAGCCGATCGGCGGCCCGCACGGGCACAGGTGGGCCGGACGGCGAGCTGCGCGCCAGAACGTAGGGCCGTCCGCCGGGCACGTCCGCATCCTCGGCCGCTACGTACACGTAGTACATTCCACTGGGCAGCCGCTCGGCCAGGACCTGGCGCGGGCTGGGACCCAATCCGACCTCTGCCACCGAGCTCCGGTCATCCATCTCCAGCCTGAGCTTGAAGTTGCCTGCTCTGGCGGTCAGCTTGACCGCCACGCTCTGGCCGTTGTCGACCTGGATGCGATAGCGGTCGGCATCTTCGTTCGAGTCGATGACGCCTTCCACTTGCCCATCGGGTAGCTCGCAGGCGCTTTCCGGGCTGTCATTCGGCTCGGGGCAGACGTCCGCGGCCGATGCCGATGGCAGGCCGCACAGCCACGCCCAGCCCACGCTCACCACGAACCCCGCCGCCAACGCCGCTGCTGGCCGGCGCCCAGGAAACGTGCTGGCCAAGCCTGACTCGGACCGGCTGTCAAGTTGCAACACGCGACTATCTCCGCGCTTGGCCGAGTCCAGTGCGCCTAGTATAGCCACGGGCTAACCTGGCCCAGCCGGCTGGTTGGGCCGGCGCGTGAGCTGTTGCAGTTCAGCTAGTATCGACCAGCGAATCGAACGCGAGGGAACATGGCACGCCTATCCTACGTGCGTACAGACGCGCTGCAAGACCAGTCGTTAGCTGATCTGGTGGAGCGAATCCGCCAGCAGCGTTCGGGGAGCGTGAACGAGCTGTACCGAATGTTGTTGAACAGCCCATCGATCGCCGACGGCTGGCTTCGCCTCGGGACGGCCGTCCGCTTCGAGGCTCAGCTCGACGGGCGGAGCCGCGAGCTTGCGATCTGCCGAGTCGGCCAGTTGAACGGCGCCCAGTACGAATGGGACCATCACGTCCCGCTCGCCAGGCGAGAGGGGATCACCGATGGCCAAGTCGCTGCGTTGGGGGGTTGGCGATCGTCCGACCAGTTCGACGCTCGCGAGCGAGCCGTGCTCGACTACGCCGACGCGATGGATCTTTGGAGGAGGGCGAAGATGCTCACCATTAGCGCGCGGCGCCTGACAGATGTCGCGACCTCGATCTTCACGGCGGCTGGAGCGACTCCTGAGAACGCCCAGGGCGTCGTCTCATCACTTGTGGATGCGAACCTGGCTGGACACGATTCGCACGGCGTCATCCGCATTTCAGCCTACGTCAAAGACATCCGCGAGGGGAGACTCGACCCGAAGGCGACTCCCGTCGTCGTTCGTGAGACGGCCTCCACCGCTGTCATCGACGGCGGGACAACTTTCGGCCAGGTCAGCTCGCGCATGGCCGCCGACCTCGCCATCCGCAAAGCGCGCGCGGCCAGCCTCGCCGCAGTAGCGGCGAACCACTGCCACCACACGGGCCGCATCGGCGAATGGACCGAGCGTGTCGCAGCGGCCGGGTTGGTCGGCATGGCGACGACGGCTGGGCCACGCGGCCCCCAGAGCGTGGCGCCGTTCGGCGGGGCCAAGGGGGCGCTCGGCACGAATCCGATGTCGTGGGCCATCCCCCGGGCGGCCGGCCATCCGCCCGTGCTGATGGACTACGCGACGAGCGCGGTCGCGCAGGGAAAGCTCCAGGTCGCCCGGGCAAAGCAGGAGCCGGTCCCCGACGGGTGCATCATCGACGCGGCCGGCAAGCCAACCAACAACGTCGAGGACTTCTTCGCCGGCGGGCTGCTGCTCCCATTTGCAGGCCACAAGGGCTATGCGCTATCGGTCGTGGTGGAGCTGTTGTCGGTCGGTCTGAGCGCTGGCGACAAGGTGCCGGCGGGCGAGCGGGCGGGCACTGTGCTCATGGTGGCGATCGATCCCGGCGCATTCCGTCCGGCGGAGGAGTTCACCAAATACGTCGAGAGCGTCGTGGCTCGGCTAAAGGCGATACCGCCCGCGCCAGGTTTCAGCGAGGTGCTCGTGCCGGGCGAGCCGGAGGCTCGCACGCGGGCGACTCGGCAACGCGAGGGCATCCCCGTGCCCGAGCGCACCTGGGAGGGGATCGAAGCGACGGCTCGCGAGCTCGGCCTCTCCGTCGCGGCGTAGCCGGCCCTCATCCCACTGGCGTCCACGCGGAACTTGGAACTCCGAACTCGCACTTCGTATACTTCGCGTGGGCGGCCGCGGTGAGGGCCGCCCTTCGTGCTCTTGAAAATAGAGAGGTGGCTCATGATCGCGGTGAACGTCGCGCAGCTGCTCAAGGCGCCCGTCGGGACGCCCCGCTCGTTCAACTTCCGCGAGATCGAGCCCGAGCTCTCGACCGAGTTGGGCATCCAGGGACCGCTCGGGGGATGTGTGAAGCTCGTTCGGACGTCGCACGGGATTCTCGTCGACTGCCAATACCACGTCCAGATCGGGCAGGAATGCGGGCGCTGCCTTGGGCCCACTCGATGCACCCTCGACGCCCGCTTCAGCCAGGAGTTTCTGCCCACCACGAACGTCTTCTCAGGCCTCCCGGAACAGATCGTCGCAGATCCAGACGAGCCCCGGATCGACGCCAACCACGTGCTTGACCTGACCGACGTGATCCGGCAGGATATCGTGGTTCAGCAGCCGCTCCAGCCGCTGTGCAGGCCGGATTGCGCCGGGCTGTGCGCAATCTGCGGACAGGACCTGAACGAAACCCGCTGCGCTTGCGAGCCAGCGGAGGCAAGCGGCGGCCTGAGCCGGCTGGGCGAGCTGCTGAAACGGGAGCTAGGCTAACGCTAATACGTTTCGGGTTCAACGTTCACCGAGGCCGTACGTTGAACGTTGAACCCGGCACGAAGGAGTAGACATGGGCGCGCTGAGCTCAGCCGCTGCAACGCCGCGGGCGGTTGACAGACTTGCGCGGCAAGGTGGCGCTAGTCACAGGCGGCTCGCGCGGGATTGGCCGCGCGGTTGCTATTCGGCTCGCGCAAGGCGGGGCCCGGATCGCCTTCAACTATCGGGCCAACCATGAGGCCGCCCAGGCGGTGCTCGGCGAGCTGAAGGGCGGGGGAGCGCACGCTATGGCCGTGGCCGGCGATGTCTCTCAGGCTGCCGAGGTGGAGCAGGTCGTCAGCGCCGTTCTCCAGGCGTTCGAACGGATCGACATCCTGGTCAACAACGCGGGGATCACCCGCGACAACCTGCTGTTGCGGATGAGCGAGGAGGACTGGGAGGCGGTCCTGGCCACCAACCTCAAGAGTGCGTTCTTGATGACCAAGGCCGTCTTGCGAGGTATGGTCCGTCAGCGGGCCGGGCGGATCGTGAACATAACCTCCGTTGCCGGCATTATGGGGAACCCGGGCCAGGCCAACTACTCGGCTTCCAAGGCCGGCCTGATCGGCTTCACTCGCTCGGTCGCGCGTGAGGTTGCCTCTCGTGGCATCACCGTCAACGCCGTCGCGCCCGGTTTCATTGAGACCGACATCTGGGCGGAGACACGCGAGCAGGTCCAGAAGGCGATTATCGGCATGATCCCGCTCGGGGCGACCGGCAAGCCGGATGACGTCGCCGAGGCGGTCGCCTTTCTGGCCTCCGACGCCGCCCGTTACGTGACCGGCCAGGTCCTCAACGTGGACGGCGGGATCGTGATGGCGTGACGAGTTTATCAGCGATCAGCAGTCGATGGCTGATGGCTGATGGCTGATAG
>WNFV01019690.1_pt1 | contig 12112 bp, 13 predicted proteins | sample 5400101 | NCBI WGS metagenome assembly WNFV01 (sample SAMN13153361, study PRJNA577476) | soil metagenome | isolation source: 115 cm soil or saprolite under grassland replicate 1 | place: USA:California | collected 2016-06-15
TTACCGATATCAATGCCGATCACGGCGATTGCGGTGTTGAGTTTCTGAGACATAGTGTGCTCCTTGTCTTTGGTGCCCCTTGCCAGCGTAACTTGCGGGCGGGGCAGGAGCACGGCCGGACCATTCCATTAGCGGAAGTGGCGCTGGTGAAAAGAGGGGCTATGGCAAGAACTCCCGAACCTTCGCTAGGAGCTGGCGCGGGCTGTATGGCTTGCTGACATAGCCGTCGCAGCCCGCCTCGCGGCATTTGTCTTCATCACCGCTCAAGGCATAAGACGTGACGGCGATGATCGGGATTGAGCTCAATGCGGGATCAGATTTGATGCGGCGCGTCGCCTCGTAACCGTCAATGCCGGGAAGCTGAATGTCCATCAGGATGAGACCAGGCCGCTGCCTCGCTACGGCCGCTATCGCCTCCTCGCCGGTCTCTGCCTCCGTCATCATGTAGTCAGCGCTCTTGAGCAGATCGCGCAGAATCTGGCGGTTATCTTCCTGATCCTCGACCACCAGAATGAGCCTGCTCATGCTGGCCTCGTCTGCTGTTCGACAGTGACGGGAAGCGAAAATGAGAACGTCGATCCCTCGCCCGGGCTCGATTCGACCCAAATCCGCCCCCCATGCAACTCGACGATGCGCTTTGAGATGGTGAGACCAAGCCCAGTCCCACCCTTCTCGCGCGTGGTTGATGACTCGGCCTGCTGAAACTCCTCGAAGATTTTTGCCTGATCGGCTTCGGTGATGCCAGGACCCGAGTCGCGCACCGAAACCGTGATTGAGCCGCTGGCGGTCGCCGCCTTGATCGCCACCTCGCCCTCGTCGGTGAACTTGATCGCATTGCCGACGAGGTTGAGCAGCACCTGCGTGAGCTTGCGCTCGTCGCCGTGAGCGGGCGGCAGGTTGGGTTGAAGCTCGACCTTGAGCGCGATGTGCTTCTCCTTAGCGAGCGATTCGACAGCGCTGTGGACACTGGAGACCACGTCCTTCATCGAATAGTCGGCGAGTGCGAGCGTAAGCTGCCCGGCCTCGATCTTGGAGAGGTCGAGCACGTCGTTGATCAGGCCGAGAAGATGCTTGCCGTTGCGCTGGATGCGATCGAGCACCCCGCGCATCTTGGCAGGTGTCTCGCCATAGACGTCGTCGAGGATCAGCTCGGTATAGCCGAGCACGGCATTGAGCGGCGTGCGCAGCTCGTGGCTCATGTTGGCGAGGAACTGCGACTTGTGCTGGCTCGCTTCGGCCAGCTGACGGCTCTTGTCCTGGATTTCATCAAACAGCCGCACGTTCTCGATGGCGATTGCCGCCTGATCCGCGAAAGTCTCGACTAGCGCGATTTGCTTATCGGTGAACGGCTCGACCTTGGTTTTGACCAGACCGATGACTCCCTGGGGGATTCCCTCGCGGAGCATCGGAACGGCCAGAACCGTTCGGAATGCAAACATCTTTTGTGCCTCGTCGAATGCATATTCTGGGTCTGATTGGACATCGACGATTTGCACTGGACGGCATTCGAGCAGCGCTCGTCCCACCGTCGTTCCCCGTCCGGCACGGACGGGGGTATGCTCCCACAGCTGCAGGAATTCCTGCGGCAAGTTATGTGCGGCCACTGCACGGCAGAATTCGCCATCGTAACTGAAAATCATCCCTCGCTGCGTATCGCAGAGGCGGATCGTCGACGTCAAGAGCGCATCGAGCACCGCTTGCAGATCGAACGTCGAGCGACTGATGACCTTAAGCACGTCGGCGGTGGCGGTCTGCTGCTGCAGCGATTCGCGCAGCTCGTTAAGTAGGCGCGCATTTTCGATGGCGATGACGGCCTGGGCGGCGAAGGTCTTGACCAGCTCGATCTGCTTGTCCGCAAATGGGCGGACCTCCTGGCGGTAGACCGCAATGGCACCGATCAGTTCGCTGCCCTTGAGCATCGGGACGACGAGAAGCGTCCGAATGCCCCCAAGTTCGACGGCGGCGATCGCCGCCGGATTGCGCTCGACGTATGCACGTTCCGTTGCGAAATCGACGACATGTACGGGCTGCTTCGTCCTGGCGACCCGCATGATCGGGGCATCCTCATGTGGCCGATGCGGACCGTGCTGAAAGAACTCTGCGAGCTGCTTCGGTTGACCGAGCGCGGCGACGGGTCGCATGGCGCCATCCTCGAGCGTGAAAATATTTCCGAATTTTACTTCACACACGCGCGCCGCGTTCTCCAGCATGGCCTGGAACACGGGCACGAGTTCCCCGGGCGAACTCGAGATCACGCGCAGCACGTCGGCGGTGGCGGTCTGCTGCTGCAGCGATTCGCGCAGCTCCTTGAGCAGCCGGGCGTTCTCGATCGCGATGACGGCCTGGTTGGCGAAGCCCGCGAGCAGTTCGATCTGCTTGTCGCTGAAGGGCCGTACCTCCTGGCGGTAAATCGTGAGCGCCCCGATCAGGTCCTGTTCCTTGAGCATCGGCACAATGAGAAGCGTCCGAATGCCACCAAGCTCGACGCCCGTGACGACCTCAAGTTCGCGTTCGGTGTATGCATGGTCTGCCAAGAGGTCGGCGACATGGACCACCTGCTTGGTCCTGACCATGCGGCCAAAGGCGGATGTCGGACGCTGCAGGGGGACGCGCCTGCGATGCTCGAGGAGCGCGGGCGGCGTGTTGTGGGCCGCGGCGATTCGAAAGACCTCTCGATCGCGGAGATACATATTTCCGAACGTAGCCTCGCAGATGCGCGTTGCGTTCGCCAGGATGGTCTCGAACACGGGTTCCAATTCGCCGGGCGAGCTCGAGATGACCTGGAGAACCTCCGACGTTGCGGTCTGCTGCTCCAGCGCCTCAGCAAGGTGCTCCCGCGCGTCGGCGAGCTCGCGCCTGCTTGATTCGAGCTGCCGTTCCAGATCGGCGCGGGACTGGCCCGTCCGACCAACGCGCGTTCTCGCCTTCGTTCCAGTCGAACGAAGCTTGCGACCGCGCGTTTGGCTTTTCGGCCCTTTGCGGGACAACGTCACCTCGTCGGCATGTCGATCGACCAGGCTCTCAGGCTCCTGTGCCTAAACCATAGCACGGCAGTTAGCGGCCTGTGAGGCCTCGGTGCCACAAACGGAAACAGGGAGCAGTGGCACCGACGAACATGCCGGTCGGCGGGAAGTGCCCTTCGGGTCAGCTCCGGCTTCGAATTCCTGCTCCGGCCCGGCGGGACCGCTTCGGGTCATGAACAGACCAAGAGCGACCGTCGCATCGAGTCCGCTCCACCTCGATAAGCAGACATCGGTCGCGGCGGCCGGCAGGTCCGGTTCGTGCCACATCCCGACATTCAAGCACGTCTATTTGGACCGCTCGAATGTGACGACGCTGCGCTGCATCCCCTTTTCGGGCCAGTTAGGCATGACGCGCCACGGCGTCAGCACCTGCAGCCGCTCGCCTTCGATCTTGAAGTTGCGGGCCTGTTCGGTGCCGACCCATTCCGGATTCCAGGCAACGTCGACCTTGGTGATCCATCTGTCGCCTTCGATCCGGTAGGTGCCGGTGTAAGCGACCAGGGTGCTGAGCAGATCGGCGCGCTCCTCGGCGGTCTTCGCCGGCTTGCGCCCTTCCCCCGTCAGGATGAACATCACGCGCCCCTCAGCGCTGAAGTTGACGTAACCGGTCGGGTGCTGGCCCATGACCGGCTCGATCTGGCCGGTTGCCTGGACCTCGACCACGTAGGAAACCAGCTTCCAGAAGCCGATCACCTTTTCGCGATCGTCGGCTGTGCCCAGCTGCGCCGAGGCGAGCACCCCGCCTGCAACGATCAGAATTGGCCACCGAGTGGAAATTTTCGATGTCGTACCCATATCAGCCTCCTCCCGGAAAACTGCCGGCATTGCAACCACTTCCCAGATCTCAGTTAGCGCATTGATACAGATCAAAATGGTTATACTTATTATCGGCGTGTTCGCTTGCTGGCCGGTCGCAGAAATGCTGATCGCGTCACTCGGTCATCTAGCCGTTATGTCCTCTGTCGGCTGCGCACGCCTTATGTCTCCGTTGGGTCAAAACCGGTAAGTCTCGAAGTGAGCAAATGCTTTCCGGTTTGCCCCCGAAAGCGGACCTTCGATCTGCGCGTTACTGAGTACACGCGCTAGCGTAGGGAGGGTTAGCCGAGGGCGTAACCCACCGGGTCACGCTCGCGCGGCGGATTACGCGACGCCAGTCCGCCCTACGCGCTGTCACGATGCGCCGGGATCGAAGGTGCAGTCGGCGCCGCCGCCGGCCTTCTGCGCGATCACCTGCGGGTCGATGGTGCACACGAGGTGGGACAGGCTCTCGAACGTCGAGCCCGCCGCGCCGTCCGGCGGCACGCCCACTTCCGCAATCGTCGCGTAGAGCTCATGCGCCCTGCGCCCGGTCAGCTCGGCCGACGTGGCGCCGAAGGTCAGCTTGCACGACCGCGACGTGATGTCGACGTTGCTCGCGCGGCAGACGACGGCATCAGCCTTGATGGAGATCTTGCTGCCGGCGGGAAAGGCGACATTGGAATCGCCGCCGAACAGACGCGCCATCACGCGCCTTTCGTGCTGGCTCAGGAGCGGCGAATGCGCAGCGACGAGAGACGCGAGCGCCAAAGCTCCGGAACCCGCCGCGGTCGCGGCCGACGCGCTCTGGCTCGCCAGCAGCAGCGGAACGAGAAGAATGGCAGCTCGCCTCGGGTCTGGCGCCTTCATGTTCAATTCCTCCCTCGAAAGGCCGATCGATCGTCACCCCGAGGCCACGGCAAAGCAAGGCCGACGGGTTCATGAATCCCGCCCCGGATCAAAATATTTCCGCGCCCGCATGGCGGCGGCGGTATCGCGACACTGCCGATGGTGTTTCGGTGTTCGCTTTGTCCGAATTCGAGACAACAGCCCGTAGGGCGGGTCAGGCACAGCCGTAACCCGCCGCTCGGGCAAACGGCGGATGACGCCATAGCGCGTCGGAAGACGCGCGTGAACGCGCTTAAGGCCAATCCGCCCTCCGCGCTCCGCGCGATCAGTACCTGGCGACGACCGGCGTGTAGCCGAACCTGTAGTTGAGGCCGATGCGGGCGACATCCGGTAACGACGAGCTCGAACAGATCGGGGGGCCTACCCTTGATCGTCTCCGGGTATGAGGTTTTGGCCCGCTCAGCCTTGAATCCAGTGACATGATATTTTTCGAAAAGATCCAATACTCTCTGCGAGACCAATATGCCGCCCCCCCAAACGAAAGTGAAGTCGCCGACGCGCAATGGATGAACGATGACCGATAGAGCGCCGATCCGCTTTCCACCGCGCGTATGACCGTCGTGCGCCGGACAGATGATTCGTTCGTAATCCGTGTCGAGCGCCACTTCGGCCAAGCCCTGCCGGCGCGGTGGATCCAGATACCAAAATCTTGAGCTCATGGCGTCGTCACCGGGGTAGTTGTTTCAGCATATTGTACAGTTGCTGCTATGCGCTCAGCTAAATGACCACACCGTCGGCTCGGCGGAAATCCAATATCTCGGTCGCAGGCGAAACACCCGGCTCCGCCTCTCGGCAGCGAAACTCGCCGATCGCACAGAGCCCTACGTCGCTTTGGAGCGCCGCGGGCACGAACACGTCGTGCAGCCGGCGGACGTGTCCGGCTCCCTGCGCAATTTCCAAATAGTCGTAATGCGTTCCGTCACGGTGTAACGTAGCGATTCCCGTTTCAGTTACTATCCCCTTCAAGACGAATTCCGTCATAAACCTCTCCGAATTCTACGGTATACTGTATTATTCAATAAATACTTATACTCTACAACGCATAGATAAATTACCCGCTCGATGATCCATCCTTTTCGATGGCAAGCGGCACAACGGGGCGACCGGATCGGGCGGCGCTGGCATACAACGTGCGCAGGCTCCGCGAACTTCGCAGGTGGTCGCAGGAACGGCTCGCAGCCGAGGCCGGAGACCTCCGGCAAGGTCTGATCTCCGACATCGAGCGCGCGAAAGCGAACCCCACGTTGACCACCCTCGAATTCGTCGCCCGGGCGCTTAGCGTGACAGTGCGCGATCTCTTCAAGCCTCCTCGGTCTCCGCGACGGCCGCGCTGATGACATCGACGATCGCGCGCTTGATCCGTTGCGGCAGCCGCACGAATCCCCGGACAATATCCGGCGCATACTTGTCCGCCATGAACGCCGCGAGATCGGCATCGACGCGCTGCGCTAGGGCACCGGATTTCCCGTCCGAGCCAGGCCCGCCCTCGAAAAACCAGGCAGGCTGACAGCCCAGCGCGTCGGCGATCTGCTGCAACCGGCTGGCACCAACGCGGTTCATCCCCTTCTCGTATTTCTGGATTTGCTGGAAAGTAAGCCCGATTGCGTCTCCGAGGGATTCCTGGCTCATTCCGAGCATCTTGCGACGCATCCGGATGCGCCCCCCTATGTGCCTGTCGGTCGGCCGCGGCTCTTTCTTGGTCACCGTCGCTGTCGGCATTCGATCGCTCGCGTTATACGTTAGAACGTATACGCGCATGCGAACGGATTCGCAACCTCGGGCTTGACCGGCCGACCGCACGGTCACGTTGGGTCGCCACAATGGCCTTTCGCGAGCTCGTAGGATGGGGTTGATCCCCTTTCAATTCTTGGAGGCGTACCTCGCATTGCCCAATCTTCAGGTGCCCGACGCGGCAGCGCAGGATGGTGAAAAAATTGACGACACCGATGCCGCATGACTGTTCGAGGTACACCGTGGCTGCCCGCGTGCGGATCGGATCGTCGTTGTAATGTCCGAGCCCGCGATTACATTTGGGACAGAGTAGGCCGCGCACCTTGTTTGTCGGATGACAATGATCGACGCACAGCGCGTCGAATTTCTCTTTGCAGATCGGACAGATGCCATGCTGCTGCACGAACATTGCGTCGTAAGCGTTGTCGGAGAGCCCGTACTTACGAAGGCGTCGTTGTTCACGATCTCGGGGATATCTGCGTCGCCGGAGCTCGGCCATTTCGCTCTTGTGCGCCGCGCGGTATTGGCGGGAGTATTCAACTCTCTTCCTGCGAAATTCTGGATCCGTTGCATATCGCTGCCTGTCGCGTTTGCGGCGTGATGAATTTGGGATCATTGCTAAAATCCGTGAGCCAAACAAAAAACTCGCGCGACGGGTGCCGGCGAGTCCAGTAAGCTTGTTTGCGTTTCGCCAAGCTGCGCGTCATCGCAACGAAAGAGAGGTGATCGTCGTTGCTACTCAGGAATCCTGCTTCAGCTTACAGCGTCGAAAACGCCAGCCCTCGATGCCGGCGCCCTTGATCTGTTCTGCCAGCTCGTCAGAACAGAAGAGATAGCTAAAAAATGGAATGGATTGGCCTAAGCGTGCTCGCGCACCGCGCCACAGGTGCCGTCCCGCGATCAATGCACCATCGAGCACTGTATTTCCGAAAGGAGAAAGCGTGTACGATGGCACAGGCGCGGTCGAACCTATCAACTTACCAAAGCCGGCCCGGCCCTTCCCTTCAGCAAAATCTGTTTCATCGATCACAATCGCATCGATCGCCTGCCCGGGGTAAAGGAGGTAGTACTGACCCCAGTCTTGCTCCGACCCCCTCACGCGAAGATTGACCGGGATGAATGTGTGAACGTCCGGTTCCAGCTCTTCGATGATCTGTTTGACATTCTCTTTGACTGTCCAAACGCCAAGGTGCTCGCCGAAGATTTCCGGCATGCTGCCCTTGTCAGGGCCTTTCACAAAATAAGGATCAGGCTTAAGGGCTAGCAATTCTGGCGTCAGCTCTTCACCTCGCGCGAGCGGATGGTAAAATGCCTTAGAAAATTCGAGGGTACGCTCGGGATTGACTATCCGGTTGGAGTCGACATTTCCCGATATGACATATGGCACGGCTTTGCCTCCTGACACCCGTGTCGTCGAGCATCACCTGGAAATCCGGCGACATTGCCCGCCTGCTCCGCACGCGCTGCGGGCGGCCAAAGAAGCGGCGACCCGGCCGCCGCGCCGCCGAGAAACGTGATGAATTCGCGCCGCGTCATTCGATCACCTCGTTGGCGCGTGCGAGCAACATCGGCGAGATGGCGAGGCCGAGCGCCTGTGCGGTGATCAGATTGATGACGAAATCAAACTTGGTCGGCTGCTCGACCGGCAGGTCGCTAGGCTTCGCCCCGCGCAGAATCTTGTCGATAAAGTCGGCGGCGCGGCTCCACATATGGGGCCAGTTCGGCCCATAGGACACCAGACCTCCCGCTTCGACGTACTCCCGCACACCGTGCATCGTCGGTAGGCGTGCGGCGAGCGCGAAGGCATTGATGCGAACCCGGTTCGCGAACATGATCGGGGTGGGTATGACGTACAGCGCCTCTGCCCGGCCCTGCAGCGCCGCAAAAGCGGGAGCGATATCTTCGGCTCGCCGGATTTCAAACGTGGCGACTTCGAGAGCGAGGGTGCGTGCCGCTCCCTGAACCTCGCCTATGTCCAGAGCGGTGAAGGGGTTGCCGACATCGGCCAAGATCGCCAACCGGCGCAGACCGGGGATGAGCTCGCGCAAGAGTTCGAGTCGCTTCCCGGCAGTATCGGGTTGCTGGCTCGACAGGCCGGTGATGTTGCCGCCCGGTCGCGCCAGACTCGCTACGATACCCGTGCCAACCGGATCGCCCGCCGTCGCGAACACGATCGGGATCACCGACGTCGCCTGCTTTGCTGCGAGGGACGGTGGAGTGTTATGCGTGAGAATCACATCGACCTTGAGCCGCACGAACTCGGCTGCGATCTCGGCAAAGCGTTCGCTGCGCCCCTCCGCCCAGCGATACTCGATCGCGACATTGCGGCCCTCGCTCCAGCCCAACTCACGCAGCCGCTGCACAAAGGCGGCTGTCCATGGGCTCTGTGCCGCAGCTGTACCAGAGCCCAGTAATCCGATGGTCGGCAGCTTCGCCGGCTGCTGCGCGCGCGCCGCGAGCGGCCATGTCGCCAGCCCGCCAAAAAACGCGATGAATTCCCGTCGCCGCATGAGACCGATCCGGGCGAGCCCACAAGGAATCCCAAACACTACCATTCCCCGCCGCAAAAGTATGTGACCAAAGTCACCTATACGATCCGATCAATCCAAAGAGCTGGCCGAGCACACGCGGATACAGCCGGATGCGTTCACGCACGAGCACAATTGTCCGACTCCTTACTGCGCCCTATGGATCAGTGGCGAGGGCCCGTGTCGTCGAGCATCGCCTTGAATGCCGGCGGCAGGTGCGGCGAGTCACCCTTGTTGCAGACCTGGCATGGCACCCCTGCTCCGCAACACTCGCAGGCGTCAGCCCGTTTGCTGAACATCTTGAACGGCCGGTCGGCGTGGGTCTCGCACACCCAGCCGGTGCCGTCGCAATTTGAGCATTCATCCAAATCCCTCAAGGCGCGCTGCTGCACAAGTGCGGCGGTCCATGCAATCAGCAGGCAGATGCCATTGTTCTCCACGCCCCACTTTCGGCGCTCGTCGCCGGCGTATCCGTCCAGCAGCTCCTGCAGGCCTCTGGTGATTTCATCGTGCACGGCGCGATCGTGCGTGTAGGGGCTTACATCGACGGAGCCCTTGAACCATTGTCCGAGCCAGTCCAGCACATCCCCTCTCCTGATGTGCTGCTTGACCTCGTCGAGCGAGACGCCCGCGTGGAGTCCGTGGTCGACGAGGTAGTTCAAGTTCAGGATGAGGAACGTCAAGTTGATGAGCGTCATGTCCAACTCCTTGCAATAAGGGGCGGCCGAAAGCGGGCCGGAATGGCCGCGATGCCATACCCCGGGTTTCATGCTTGTCGTGCGCCAGCCGCAAGCGCCGCGCCCCGGTTGCGAAGCAAACCGTAGCGGCTTCCAGCCAGAAAACTATTTCTGAAGGAACCGGGGCAAGCTATTCCTACGCTCGTCTCTTTGCCGGGGAAGAACGCTTCGCCCCCGCTGTTGGCTTCTTCTCGGCCTTGATGCTTGCGCGCAACGCATCCATCAGGTTGATGACGTTGCGCGGCGCGGCCAGGGCCTCCTTGCCCTTGGGCGGCTTGAACCCGGCCTGCTTCTTCTTCTTCAAGAGCTCGACCAGCGCCGTTTCGTAGTGATCCTCGAATTTCAAACGATCGAAATCGGCCGCCTTGGTTTCGAGGATGTGCTGCGCCGATGGCCGGTGTCGAAGCGGGTGAACAGCTCGCGCGCGCCCGCCGACGATCCAATCATTGATGGAAGCGATCGAGTTGCGGGAGGTTGCCACATGAGCGGGCGGCATCGTTCTCAGCGCGATGGCGCGAGTTGCTTGAGTGCGCGAATCTCGCTCCAGGGTATGAACTCGACGATCTTCTCTCCGGGCCGCCTCACCAGGAGGCCTCTTTGGTAATTCCGTAGCAGCCGCACGTCGTGCGGTGACGAGTCGGACGAGCCTGTACCAAGCAAGACCTGGTAATTTGGTTTCGACGAGACTTCGAATTCAGCGATATTCAGACCAGTGACAAACAAGACGAGGAGCAGCAAAGGCCCGAGCGCGAGAAGAGCAAATGTACGCGAGTTTTCAGTAACGATCGCGGCGAGGGAAAGCGTGGTCACGCAGAGTACGATAGTAAGGAAAAACCAGCCAATAAAAAGCACGCCTCGTTCAAGATTGCCGAAAAACAGCGTGTAGATCAAAAGGCCCGGGATAATGGAATAGACAATGACAGCGATTACGATTTCCTCGGTCGATGTCGGTCGTCGGAAACGAGCCGTACCGATATAGACAAGGAACATCATAGCAGGCATCACGGCAAGGATTGGGAACAGTTCCAACGCCCGAGCGAAAAAATCCGTAATGGAAGCGGCACCCATGAAATGCACACCGATCAGGAAGAGGTATCCAAGTTCATAGGCGCCCGCACAGATGATCGCCGCCGTCGATGCCACGGCAGCGATCCTCGACGCCAATTCGATATATTCCTTCATCGACTTGGAATCCTGCGGGACCTGAACGAACAATAAAGCCGCAGCGCCGCTTCGGCGTGTGAACATGGGTATCGCCGCCCCTGACCCTAACAGCAGTGTGCGGCAGAGCATAGAGCGTGGCTGGAACGAACTCGCTCGCCCCATTCATTCTCAGTGGCGAGGGCCCATGTCGTCGAGCATCACCTTGAAATCCGGCGGCAGGTTCGGCGGGTCACCGCTGTTGCAGACCGGGCACGGCACCCCTGCTCCACACTCGCAGGCGTCCGCCCTTTCGCTGAACATTTTGAACGGCCGGTTGGCGTGGGTCTCGCAGACCCAGCCGGTGTCGTCGCAATTTGAGCAGCTTTTTTTTTGCGACGCGTCCTGAATCCGCAGGATCGCCGGGCTCGTCGGATTGACTCTTTTCCGCCTGCCTTCTTTTCGCGTCCTGTTGTTTCACTATTTGATCAGTCCTGCGCCGGACTTCTTTGAGCTTATCGGATCTCGAAACCTTCGATTTCTTCCCCATCGCATCCACCTGGACTTTCACGCCTGTTTTCGTCTTATACCGACGGCAACCAAGAATGGCTCACTCTCCCCGTCACCCTTGTATGGGGAGCGAGCGAAGCGAGCCGTCGCAAGTCGGCCGCAGCAAACTTGCGCACTTAAGAAATGCCCGATCTCGGGTAAACCCGAGATCGGGTACTCGGCCACCTCAGGATGACGGTCATAGATTGGCGCCGCTGGTATTAACCGGCTCTGTTCTACGCCCGTTTCTTTGCCTGGGCAGAACGCTTGGCCCCGGCTTTTGGTTTCTTCTCCGCGCTGATGCTTGCCCACAGCGCATCCATCAGGTTGATGACGTTGCGCGGCGCGGCGACGGCTTCCTTGCCCTTGGGCGGCTTGAACCCGGCCTGCTTCTTCTTCAACAGCTCGATCAGCGCCGTTTCGTAGCGATCCTCGAACGTCGAGGGATCGAAATCGGCCGCCTTGGTTTCGAGGATGTGCTCGGCGAGCTTGAGCATCTCGCCGGGGATCTTCACGTCGGGAATGTCCTCGAAATGCTCGTCGGCCTTGCGGACCTCGTAGGGATAGCGCAGCGTGGTCGCCAAAATCCCCTTGCCGTGCGGCTCCAGCGCGATCACCCGCTCGCGCTTGTTGAGCACGATGCGGCCGAGCGCCACCATGCCCTTGCCCTTCATGGCGTCGCGGATGACGGCGAAGGCCT
>WNFV01025777.1_pt1 | contig 12111 bp, 7 predicted proteins | sample 5400101 | NCBI WGS metagenome assembly WNFV01 (sample SAMN13153361, study PRJNA577476) | soil metagenome | isolation source: 115 cm soil or saprolite under grassland replicate 1 | place: USA:California | collected 2016-06-15
TCTTCATTCATCATGCCTTCGGTGAAAAACCGGCGCAACTCGATAACGCCTTGCGGGGTATGCGCATACTTGCGGTTGACCACTCGCGACACGGTCGAAAGATGCATGCCAATATCTTCCGCTATATCTTTCAACATCATCGGCTTGATGTACTGAACACCTTTGTCCAGAAACTCCTGTTGCCGGTGCACGATCGACTCGACCACTTTGTAAATCGTCTGGCGACGATGCTCGATGTTGCGCAACAGGTCAACTGCCGAGCGCATCTTCTCCCGAATAAAACTCTTGGTTTCATTGCTGACGTCCGACTTGCTGAGCATCTGCTGGTATTGTTGACTAACACGAAGGCGCGGGCTGCCGTCATCTGCGAAGTAAATCACATACTCTTCGTCGTCTTCATCAAGTTTCTCGATGTATATTTCAGGAGAAATCAGAATTGGCTCTTCGGCGGAGTAGCGCCGGCCAGGGTAAGGATCAAGTGTCCGAATGAACTGCAATTCATTCAGTAGCGTATCAACGTCGCTGCCAATCTGTTTGGCAAGATGTGGCAACTTGTGCTGCTGCAAATCCGAAAGATGTTCGCTGATTAGCGCGGCTGCGAGACGATTACTTTCGCCTTTAACTTCGAGTTGCACCAACAGGCACTCCCTGACATTCCGCGCGCCGCAACCTACTGGATCCAGACCCATGACGGCCTGTCTCGCTTGTTCGACTATTTCCTCCGACCAACCCCCCATCGCGGCAATCTCTTCATTAGTGGCGTTGAGTCTGCCGTCGGCGTCGAGGTTGCCAATAACGCTAATTGCGGCATCGCAAATTTCCCCTTCGATGGGGCTCATGTGAAGTTGCCACTCGAGGTGATCGGCCAGGGACGGAGGTCTTGTCAGAAACTGCTCAAAAGTGGGTGCGTCTTCCTTGTACTCGATTTCCTGAGTCTTGTATCCGGGGTCGAGGTAATCCTGGAACTCGCGGCCAAAATCAATTTCTTCAAATGCGTCCCGCGTTGCTTCGTCACCTACGACCTCATCGCCAATCGAGTCTTCACTCAAATCAGCGGCAGCCATTTCAGGTCCATCGCTATCGACACCCTCGCCTTCGCCTTCATAGGCAGACGACGATGTCAGTTCGCCTGATCCATTAGAAGAGGGGCTGCCGAGTTCCGGCTCCGTCGTTTCCACCTGTCGGCTATCGGGCGCAGCACCGGGATCAGCGCTGGCCAGATGGTCGAGAATCTTTTCCGCGAGCTCACCGACCTCTTCCTGGGTAGCCACCTCTTCAAGAACCGGATTCTCGAGAATTTGCTGCTGAATGAGGTCGGTCAGCTCGAGGGTCGTCATCTGCAACATCTCGATACGCTGACGCAACTGTGGCGTTAGCACGAGTCGTTGAGAGAGGCTGGTAGTTAGTTTAAGAGACATTTCCCAAGTCAAAAGAGCGCTTGTATTTTTTAATTTTGCGACTGAGCGCGCAGGGAGATTATACTCGATTCCAGCGCATTTGCGCGCGCCAGTTTCGCTTTCGCTTTTAACACGTAATTACATGCGGAATTTTTCGCCAAGATAAAGGCGTCGCACTTCGGTATCTTCTGTCAAGGCCCGTGGAACACCTGAGCGGAAAATACGGCCGTCAGCCATGATATAAGCCCGGTCTGTGACTCCCAACGTTTCGCGAACATTGTGGTCTGTAACCAAAATTCCGATGCTACGATTGCGTAAATAAAGTATGACATTTTGAATGTCATCGACCGCCTTAGGATCAATTCCGGCAAAGGGCTCATCAAGGAGGATGTATTGTGGTTCAGTGGCAAGCGCACGCGCGATCTCTGTCCTTCTTCTCTCGCCGCCGGAAAGCGCGTCGCCGCGTGTGTTGCGCACGTGGGCGATTCCAAACTCTTCCAATAGCTCTTCAAGCCTGGTCAGGCGCTCGCGCCGGCGCAGCCCCATCGTTTCAAGTACAGCCAAAATATTTTGCGCCGCCGTCATCTTGCGAAAGATGGATGGCTCCTGCGGCAGATAACCGACACCCAAACGCGCTCTGAGGTACATCGGCAGCTTGGTTACATCGCGATCTCCGAGGCTTACAATTCCTGCGTCGGGCCGCTCAAGGCCCACGATCATATAGAACGTAGTAGTCTTACCCGCTCCGTTTGCGCCGAGCAGCCCAACGACCTCGCCTTTTTCGACGTGCAGGCTGACATTATCCACCACACGACGCTTACCGTAGTTTTTTTCCAGGTGAAACGCGGCGAGCGCTGAGGCTGACGGGATCTTAGGCTCCTGGCGTGTAGCACGAGGCCTATCGCCCACCAACCTTTCGTTGGAGTGCTCCACGATCTCGACACCTTCAGCTTGAATGCTCATATTAGCCAGACTCATTTAGCCGCGGATTAACGCAGATTCATGCTGATCAGAAATAGTAAGAATAGACTTTTGAACCTATTCGCAAACGGTCGTGTTTCACTAATTCAATGCTTATTCGCGTGAATCCGGGGCGACAATTACTGCTTCTTTACTTTATGGACCGACCTCACGCGTCCGGGCGATTGCGGACCTCTAACATCATCGGCGATCACCCTACCGTCTCGCATATAGACGGTCAAACGACCACCTTCGGTGCTTCCCTTCTCTACATCCTCAACTCTGGCCGGATTGCCCTTGAGCACGGCAACTTCGTCAACGGTCGTATATTGAATCCAATCGCCAGTGCCTTTTCTATTTGGCTGCGTCAGAATTACGTTGCGTTGCGCGATTGTTTTTTCAACCTCGCTCGACTCTTTAAGCAGGTAGACATCGGCGACGCCGCTGGTTAACCGATCCGTTCCCTGGCGAATGTCGACACTGCCTTCATAGTGCAGGGTGCGATTTTTATCCGAGTAAGACATCGAATCCGCGGTAGCAAATACCGGTATCGTGCTGCTGGTCCCTTCAAGTCGGCGCCGCGCGTTGTAGATTTCACTTTGCACGTGCCCGTTGCCGTCCATTTTCTTCTCGCTCAAATAGAGTGTCAGCCGGTCGGCACGGACAAAATTGTCGTCTTGCCAGGCCCGCGTATTTCCGCTATAGATTGCCACGCCACTGTCGCTGTGAAACTCGCCTCTATCGCTGACGACGTAAACCGGACTCTTCACTTTGGAAAAGGGCGTAGCTCCGTTGGTCTGCTCCTGACTGTAGTAGGTGGTCGCTGTCTTGCCGCGGCTGTACGAGACCTTGTTAGTCAAATCCGAATCAAGCTCAACCCCCTTCGTCCGGGCGCGCGAATCCCAGACCGTGGGGTCACCGCCACGCAAACGAACTGTGTTATCCCCCGCGGTATAGGAAATGTTTGCGGCAACACCGTTGCGATCATTCTCATTAAACTTGGCTTCGCCCTGCGCATCCAGCCGATCAATATCCTGCGTGTCCTTAACAAAGACTGCAGTCATCTTCTGTGAAGTCAGCGTGCGAGTGCCGCGATCCTCCACCTTCTGCACCGGTTGAATCACCGCTTTGGCGCCACCCGTTGCCATAAAGGTGCTGGCCAGGTTATGACTCTCGAAAAAATCGCAATCGATCCGCGGGGCCGTAAGCGTTTTCTGGTCGGCCCGGGCATCCTTAATCACCGGATCGACGAATAATTCAGCGTTGCCCACGGCTTCTGCTTTGTCCAGGTCGCGGCCAGTAACGCGCCAAATAAGTTTCACTGCATCGGCCGTGAGCCGCTTATTCGCCGCACGTGGGTCGTTTGCTTTTGACTTAGGTGCGGAAAGGTTGATTACCGAGCGGCCTTCGGTACGCATCTGTTTTAGGAGGCTGCGATCACCCTGCGCCTGAAACAGGACCTCTATCGAGTTTGCGCCGGCGATTTGCAGCTCCGCGTCAGCATCCAGGGTTTTGCCACCCGCATTCTGCATTGCTATCGCGCGCTCGAGCCGCTGATCATTATCCAAAAAGAAATCCATATCGGCCGAGTGGACCTCCGCCGATCTCCCTTCCTGCATGGAACGTAGGTAAGAGTTGCCCCTAACCTCGAGCTTCTGCAGGTGCTTTTGCTCGTTCAGCGTGGCATAAAGGTTTTCGCCGCTCATCAAGTCGCTGCCCTGCTCAGCGGTCACGCCACCCACAAAATTGAGTTTCATCGTCGCCTGTTCAAACGATGCCTGTGCCGAACGAATCGTAACCGGCCGCGAGCGAGTTGATGAGGGTTTAGCTTTGGCGTCTTTCATCGCTTCGGGCAAAACGGTAATTTCAACGTCCTTCTTCAAATCGAGTTTCTTACTTTTAGCGAACACGATTGCGCCGGTAGAGTGACCGGAAACATTTTCACGATCGAAAGAAATCGGCGCTTCCGTTTGCGCTATTTCATTGTTCTGATCGTAAGTAATCGACTCGGTGTTAACTTTCAAAGCGTCCTTTGTCTCGACCTTTACATTGCCGAGGAAGGTAATGACAGATTGTTTCGGATCATAGATGGCTTTGTTCGCGACAATCTGATCCGGCTTATCACCGTCCGGAGGATAAACGGCCAGATTAACCTGCTCGAGTTCATGATGATCGTCTGTGAAAGTAATATCGCGCGCCGCACGCAGCCATAGATACAAGCGGTCGCCCTTCATTAATCGTTGATAATACGAAATGGCTACGAAAACAATCGCAGCGACGAGAACCAATAAAGCGCCTGCCCGAGCAACCAGCGGCGCGCGCGCCCGCCACCCGATAGCGATTGCTCTCTTTTTGGTAATTTCCTGCATGGCTAAGAAGAAGCAAACAGCAAACAGTCAACAGTCAACAGTCAACAGTCAACAGTCGACAGTCGACGGCCAACAGCAAACGGTCCGAAAGAAATGATTCCATGTTGTTTGATTCCGTCCGTCGTTATTTAGCCTACTATTCCCCATCTGCTGTCGACTGTTCACTGTTGACTGTTGACTATTTGCTGTTGACTGTCGACTGTTTTTGTCCTTACGTCCTGCACCGACAGCTGCAAAAACGTCTCGCCCGTCCAATTGCTCGTTTCAATCGTATAAGCCATCTCAAGGCCGCTTTTAACGGCCGCCATTCGTTCAGCGCCCTGCCACCAGATCGTCTCAAGTGGGCGGCCTTTCGGTCCAGCGACGAACATCTTGAGATGCTTTTGTCCAATTAAACGTGGTTCAGAGAGGATGCACAAGTTGCGAGCCCAAAAAACTGGTCGAGAATTGCCGGCGCCGTAGGGCTCCAACATTTGTAATTCCTTGACCAACTCAAAGGTGATTTCCTCCGTCGGCAATTCAGCATCGATATAAACACACGGCTGCAAATCCTCCGGGGTCAAACATGACGCCGCGTGTTCGTTCAGCCGGCGGCGAAGTTCGACAATACGCTCAGGCCTCAGAGTGATTCCTGCCGCATGGGAGTGGCCGCCGAATTTTTCGAAAAGATCAGCGCAGGCCGTTAAACCGTTCAAGAGATGGTATGGCTCAATACTACGCGCAGAACCGTGGGCCAGGTCGCCATCAATCGACAATACAACGCAAGGCCGGTTGATCCGTTCAGCAATCTTGGATGCGGCAATGCCGATCACGCCCCGGTGCCATCCATCGCCGGCGATGACAGCAACGTAAGAGTTGGCCGACTCGGTTTCAGCACCTTCCAATTCTGCAATTGCAAGCTCCACTATCTCCTGCTGAACCTGCTTTCGTTCCTGGTTGCGCGTGTCGAGATGCAAAGCCAGGCGCCGCGCTTCGTCGTGGTCCGTGGTGCTGAAAAGTTCCACAACGGCGCGCGCGGCATCCATTCGGCCCGCGGCGTTGATTCTGGGGCCAAGACGGAATCCGATGTCATAGGCAGTCAGACCGGCGCCATCACCGCAACCCGCTACTTCCATCAACGCGCGCAATCCTGGATTGGTCGCCTTCGACAGGTCCTTCAAGCCGAGCGCGACAATTGTGCGGTTTTCGCCGGTCAATTTCGCGACGTCCGCAACAGTGCCGATCGCGACTATTTTGAGAAACGCGCTGACTTGCGATTCCCGTCCGCGGTTTCGAAACAAGGCATCTACGAGCTTGAATGCAACCCCCACACCGGCAAGGTTCTTATCGGGATAATTACAGTCTCTCTGGTTAGGATTCAGGACGGCGTAAGCAGGGGGAACGCCTTCACCGGTCGCCGAATCATCGGGCAGGTGGTGATCTGTGATGATTACATCGAGTCCATTATCGCGAGCCCAATAGAGTGGCGCGTGTGCCCGTATGCCACAGTCGACACTGATAGCCAGTTTATAACCCTCGCTGACGGCCTTTTGCAGTGCAGCCTGCTGTATGCCGTAGCCTTCCGTAAAACGATGCGGGACGTGAAAGCCGGTGCGCGCACCTAACAGATTCAACGCCCGAAGTAACAAAGCCGTGCCTGTCGTACCGTCCACATCATAGTCGCCATAGACGAGTATCGGTTCGCCGGAACTGATCGCCCGCAGCAAACGCGGCACAGTTTCGCTCATGCCAAGCATGAGATATGGATCATGCAGTTGATCGTAGGAAGGTTTAAGGAAACTTCTGGCAGATCGCTCATCGCCGCATCCGCGCGACATAAGCAGCGCTGCCAACGTCGGGGAGGCAGCCAAAACGCCAGCGAGTGAGGCGACACTCTGCGTGTTGTGCTCCCGCACTATCCAACGTTTGGCCTTCATGTGAGGTTCATCAATCGCTCAATTTTTCAGCAAGACTTATTCAGCAAACCAGCCGTCTTCATCAAGTAGTTTAACACCAATTCGCGGTCGGCCATCAATCTGGTCAGTCCACACTCCATTGACTTCAGCATTGAGCTCCCGCCCAAATGGAGGTGTTAGTTTAACGATAGATCCGGGCGCCACGTCGGCGTCTAACAAAATTGTCGCCCCGCCTCGACTTAGAACGCGGGGGCTGCGTGGGCGTTGGGAGGGCACAGGCGCGCTTCGGGATTCTTTTTCAGTCATATAAAGCTCACCGCCTTTTTGCAATTGATGAGTTGACCCTGAACTTCGGGGGCCGGCGAGGAAGAAGGGCAGAAGTAGTTTACCTGAATCCGGAAGGTTTTGTTAGCGATTTGATTCTGGAAGGCGCGGTTCCCGCTTCCAGCGAATGACGTTAAATTCTTTGCGGTCTTCTTTGTGTTCTTTTCAATTAAGTATTTTCTGCTCTTGGAAAAGGCACAGCGCAGGACGCGAAAAGAAAGATGCATGGACCGCCAGGATTCAGGCCGCATGAGCTGAGATATACCCACCAACCAGTGCGAATATGATCGCCGCGCCGACTATCAAGCGATAAACAATGAAGAGTGTGGTGGAATGGGTTCGGAGAAATCGCAATAAGAACCAAATCGAGGCATAGCCAATCACACCAGATACGACAGTCGCCACAATCAAAGGCAGATAACTTCCGTCCGGAAGCTTGTGGATCGCTTCCTTGAGCTCCAGAATTCCGCTGGCGGCGATCGCAGGTATTGAAAGCAGAAAAGAGAACCTCGCGGCGGTTTCCCGAGTTTGATCTGTGAAAAGCCCTGCCATAATGGTGGAACCAGAACGGCTTGAGCCTGGAATCAAAGCCAACACCTGCGCAAAACCGACTGCCAATGCGTCGCCTACCTTCAAGTCCGCAATAGATCGGTTTCGCTTGCCAACCAATTCTGCCAGCACCAATAGAACCGCTACCACGATCATCATGGTCGCGATTGTCCAAAGGTTCTTCGTAAACGTTCCTTCAATCTGATGCTTGAAAAGCAATCCAATAACCGCAACCGGAATAGAACCGATAATAACCAACCAACCAAGCCAGGCCTCCTGCGAAAGTCCGGGCCCCGCTTTTCCGGGCAGCCCGGCTGGAGTGGGAGCATCAGGAATGACTCGCTTACCAGTCAGCAACGCTATGTGGTCGCGCACGAAGGCACGCGTGATATTGATGATGTCGCGAGCAAAATAGATCAGGACCGCCAGTAGCGTGCCTAGTTGAACGACAGCGATGGTGGCCGTCGTCTGTTCAGCCTTAAGGATCTGATCCATCCCGTTGTAAAGACCAATCAGTCGGGATGCGAAAATCAAATGGGCAGTGGAGCTGATGGGAATGAATTCGGTTAACCCCTGGACAATACCCAGGATGATGGCTTGGAGAAGGGTCATTAAGGTTTTGAACGCGTCCCGCCGGGTTCTTCGGTCTTAGGTCTTTGTTCTTAGGTCTTGGCTCTTGCTCCCTAGCTTTTCAATGTCGCAGAATTTTCTCCAAAGGCCAAAGACCCAAGTCCAAAGTTCGTCTTATTCCCGAAATGAATTCGCCCGTGAAATCTTGTCGTACATCCAAATCGGCATTAGCATGCCTGCGCGAACAATCGTCGCAAGCTGCCAGGGAAACGAATAGCGCTTCCGACGCTTTTCGATTGCCCGAACCATCTTTCGTACCGCGTCGTCCAATTCCATCAAAAAGGGCATCTGCGCATCTCGGCCCTCGGTTAGCGGCGTTTTGATAAAACCAGGATGAATGATCGTGACATCAATTCCTCGCGGCTCCAGGTCTAATCGCAGACTCTCGAAAAATGCCGAAACCGCGGCTTTGCTGGCACAGTAAGCAGCCGACCGCGGCAGACCGCGATAAGCAGCCAAACTCGATATCGCCACCAGTTGGCCGCTCCCGCGCTCGACCATTTCGGGAATGACAGCCGCAACGCTATTCGATGCTCCGATAACGTTCACATTGATAACGTGAGAAACTTCTGCAGCACTAAAGTTCGCAGCATCCCTGGTCGGGCCTATTCCCGCATTCGCAATTAATACATCGATTGGGCCAATGCTGGAGCGCAGTCTAACCGCCGCGGCCGAGATTGAGTCTGCATCCTGTACATCAGCCGGCAAAGCCATGGCCCTGCCACCGGCCGCTTCCACTTCGCGAACCACTTCATCAATGACCTCGGCTCGCCTTGCAATCAAGCCCAACTTTGCGCCGTGCCGTCCAATCTCAATGGCGAGTGCACGTCCGATGCCCGACGATGCGCCCGTGATTATTACTACTTTGTTAGTCCAGTAATTCATCGGGGGTTCCCAGTTTCGGGTTTCGAGTTTCGAGTTTCGACTTTCGGCTTGGTTCATAACCGAGATGCGTTCTTGAACTCGGAACTTGAAACCCGAAACTCGAAACTCACACTTGAACAACCACCGGCATGATCACCGGCCTTGCCCCGGTAAGTTTCTGGATAAATCGCTTCAGTTCTACGCGCACGTGCTCTTTCAGGAGACTCTCGTCCTCGAGTGTTTGGCGTGAAGCGCCGGCGATGGCGGCAGCAAGAATACGTCTCGCATCATTCAACGCTCCGTTGGCTGAATCAAACCCCCGCACGCCCCGCGCTACGATCTCCGGCTCGCCCTGAACTTCTCCGGTTTCTGCATCAACCGTGACTATCAGCGTTACCATACCTTCGTAGGCCATCTGCCGACGCTGGCGTACCGTTTCACTGGTTATCTCTTCAAACCCGCTGTCGTCAATGAAGGTTCGTGGTACTTCTCGCTTCTCAATCACTGACGCACGTTCGCCGTCAAGCTCGAGCACGTCACCATTTTCGATCAGGATGATGTTTTCTTCCGAAAAGCCAAGGTGGTTTTTAACAAACTCCTTATGACGAAACAGCATGCGATACTCGCCATGTATCGGCACAACAAACTTCGGCCGTACCGCTTCCGTCATGATGCGAATGTCTTCCTGCGAGGCGTGTCCGCTTACGTGTACCAACCGCCGCTTTTCCTCGATGATGTTTGCGCCACGCTTGTATATCATCCCGATCATTCGAGAAATCAAACGTTCGTTACCAGGAATGATGCGCGCCGAGAGTACCACTGTATCGCCCTCATCGATCATCAGTCCCTTGTAGCTTTGTGTTGCCATCTGCGAAAGCGCCGCGCGCGCTTCGCCCTGTGATCCAGTCACAAGGAAGACAATTTCATGATTGCGCCTCTGCTTTGCTTCGTTTAGTGGGATTAGCAAGCCATCGGGAATATCCAGGTATCCGAGGCGATCGGCAATCTCCACATTCTTTTGCATCGAGCGGCCCAGCACACATACTTTACGGTTGAATTGCTGTGCTATGTCGAGCACGATCTGCAGGCGATGAATAGATGACGCGAAGGCCGCGACTATGATCCGTCCGGGGGCTTCGCTGAAAATTTCTTCAAAGGCTGGGATCACCGCGCGTTCGGACGGGGTTCGACCCGGGACGGTCGCATTCGTGGAATCCGAAAGCAGGGCCAGCACGCCTTCCTGGCCATAACGTCGAAACGAGCGCAAATCAATTGGCTCGCCAATCACTGGCGTTTCATCAACCTTATAATCACCCGTGTGAATTATTGTGCCCACCGGCGTTTTGATGGCCAGGGAGAAACAATCTACCAGGGAATGCGAAACGCGAATGAACTCCACACTAAAGATTCCAATTTCCACGACCTCGCGTGGCTCAACGCGATGCAACAGAGTGTCGCCGAGCAAGTCGTGTTCTTCCAGCTTGCTCTCAGCCAATCCGGCGGTGAAGTGGGAACAGTAAACGGGGACATTGAATTTCTTCAGAATGTATGGCAGTGCCCCAAGATGGTCTTCATGGCCATGAGTGAGGACTATGGCTGTGATGCTGTTACGATACTCTTCGAGGAAATCGAAGTTGGGAATACAAACATCAACGCCGTAGGCGGTCTCTTCGGGAAACCCCATACCTGCGTCGAGGATGAGCATCTCGTCCTCGTAACGCACAGCCATGCAATTCATTCCAAACTCGCCGATGCCGCCGAGCGGAATGATCTCTAAGACATTACTCACCTTCGGTTATTACTCAACTCTCCGGACGTTGGTTTTACTGCGCTTTCATGCAGCAATCGCGGGACTAAAACAAGCGGCCCAGTATAGCATGCCCGCAAGGCGGCATTAAGAAGAAGGCGGATGTGACAGCCGTCGCGCGCGCCACGAATGGGGCGCGATGCGGCGTAAGCACCGGCCCGGACAAGACCGTGGACGATCTCGCCATCCGTTTGCACGGAGACAACGCGTTGGTCGTTGGACGGACTACCATTCGCTACCAGTTTATGGAATATTAAACGTCGTCACCGCAGACCCGGCCTCAGAACCCGGTCGCCGTGGATCAAGAGCGTTTCATTAGAGCGTATTCAAAGGCGGGCGAGCGTTGGCACCTTATCGCCTGGCAAACGACCTCGATAGCAAAGCGCTAGAGCGACGCCTGTTTGCTACAATCGCGCCATGACCAAATACATCTTGTTATTCCTCTGCCTGCTCATTCCGGCTTACTCAGTCTTTGCAGTGCCAGAAACGATGCGGCTGGATTACTACCACACCGGCAACTCGAAACAGGAGGTGTTTAGTATCGATCATGTTGTCATCGAGCCTCTGCCCTGGCCCGGCGATATGAGTAAGACAATTGACGAGACGAATCTTGGTAAATACTTCTTCGAAGTTCGTGATCAAAAGAGCAAGCGCGTTCTTTATTCGCGGGGTTTCGCTTCCGTCTTCGGCGAGTGGGAAACGACGGACGAAGCCACGGCCCTGATGCGCACGTTCAGCGAATCACTGCGCTTCCCGGAGCCCGAGGCGCCGGTGGAAATCGTACTGAAGAAGCGTGACGCAAAGAATGCCTGGCGAGACATGTGGTCTACCGTCATCGATCCGAAAAATATTTTTATCGATCGATCGAGACCGCAGGCACCCTCGTCTTTGATTGCGATTCAGAAAATGGGTGATCCGACGACTAAGGTCGATCTTGTGATTCTCGGCGACGGCTACACCGCGAAAGAGCTGAAGAAGTTTCAAGGCGACGCACGCCGGTTAACGGAAGTATTGTTCGCGACCTTCCCATTCAAAGAGCACAGAAGCGACTTTAACGTTTGGGCGTTATGTCCTCCCGCAGCCGAGAGCGGAATCTCACGCCCGTCGACCGGCATCTACCGCGACTCTCCGTTGGGCGCAACTTACGACGCCTTTGGCTCCGAGCGTTACGTACTCTCTTTTGATAACCACGCGCTTCGTAGAGTCGCGCAGTTTGCTCCCTATGAGTTCATCGAGATACTTGCCAACAATCGCACGTATGGCGGCGGGGGAATTTTTAATCTTTACAGCACCGTGGCCGCGGACAACGCCTTCGC
>WNFV01017193.1_pt1 | contig 12109 bp, 8 predicted proteins | sample 5400101 | NCBI WGS metagenome assembly WNFV01 (sample SAMN13153361, study PRJNA577476) | soil metagenome | isolation source: 115 cm soil or saprolite under grassland replicate 1 | place: USA:California | collected 2016-06-15
GCGTCAGCGACCTGAGCATCGATCAATAGGCCTATTGATCGATGCTCAGGTCGCTGACGCTCCCCGTACCGTACCGCCGCGTGTCCCAATGTTGCCTGGTTCGATTTAGATGGATATTTGAATCGCGACGCGTTCCGAAGCTCCGGCGCCGCGTTCGGCGCGCTGGGACGCAACACCGTGATCGGGCCTGATCAGAGGCGAGTCGACATCAGCGTCTCGAAAATGACCCGGCTGAAGGAAGGCGTCTCGCTCGAATTCCGCGCCGAGGCTTACAACATCTCCAACACGCCGACTTTCCGAAATCCGGCCAGAGACCTGAGCGGCGGTAATTTCGGCGAGATCACTAGGACCAGGGGCGGGCCTCGCGTCATCCAACTCGGCCTCAAGTTGAGGTTCTGATTCCCCGGCTTTAATACACCGTAAACAAAGTTCTCTCCTATTCTTCTGTCCTACATTTTTCTGTTAAAGATGTGTCCAACAGAAAAATGTAGGACAGAAAAATGTCAAAACCAACATTGTTAAATCAGAACACATGACGCCGGTACAGTACCGCGCGCGTAAGCAAGCGGCCGATCGATGAGTCGGCCGCTTGCTTACGCGCGCGGTACTGTACCGGCATCCCAATGTTTCATGTATCGATTTAAGTTCGATCTGTCTTTTGGCGTGGCGGCCACAAGAAACGCAACGCCGGAAAAGGCCAGGGCCTCGAACACGGCGGTCGTCTCGTTAGAATTCCTCATGGTCACGGCCCTGGGGATATGCACGATCAGAACCCACACAAAGATCATCAGGCCGGAAAGGCCCCCCGCCAGTCGTGACGTCAGAGGAACGATGATACCCAGGCCGCCTGCGATCAACGCCACGCCGCTAAAATAGGTCCAGAAGACGCCGCCAGGAATCCACGACGGTACCAGACTCGTCACAAATTCGACGAACATGAAATGTTCGATCCCGCAGAGGATCAGGAAAGCCGCAAGAAAAAAACGTCCCAGAGGAATGAATCCCTCCAGCGCCCGCGCGGCCGCGGCTAGAGCGTTCGCGTGGCCGTCCAATTTTACGTGGAGCGAGCCGGCCACGAGAAAACTCCCGCCGGAGAGGGCCAGCGCCTTGCCGGCGCTGGTCCATAAACCGCCGTTAAAGGGGGTCAGGGGGGTTGTGATCAGCAGTGGCAGGTACAGCAATGCAAACGAGCTGAGGATGATTGCGCCCAACAGCAAGGCCACAGATCGCGCCGCTTTCTCAAACATGATCGCGGCGCCGGACGCAAGCAGGATCGAGCCGAAGACGCATGACAGGAAGACGTGCGCGGGAATCCACGCCGGTAACCTCGGAAAGACCCGCGTTACAAACTCCAGATGAACGAAATGTTGTATGCCGAAGGCCACCATCGCGATGGCGAAGAAGAAACGTCCGAGCGTAGACAGTTTGTACATGACCTTCCCATTACCATTCGCCGGCAAACAGGTTTTCGTAGCGCCTGTGTCGTTCGACGAATTGCCTGCATTTCTGTGCGGCGTCGCCGCCGCGGTAGTAAAATCTGAGGCACACCCGACTGTCTTGATTGATCAGCTCCACGCACGGCTCCTCCCCGCAGCCTATGTCGCGGTAGCCGAATTTGAACGCCGCGATTTGGTCGGGGCGACAATGAATATGGTCGTCGCAACCCGTCCTTTGGATTACGCTTTCGGCGCCGTCGTAAGCAACTTGAAACCTGCCGACGATGTTCGCCGATACCCCGCCCGTCCCCGTCGACACGATAAATTCCCCGAGTTTGCAGATGTCTGCGATTAACCGCCAGAACAAGCCCGCATCCATGCCTCTCTCCAAATCCAACTTCACTTGCGGAACGAGCCGAACACGAAATCCCTGTCTTTCTGGCTGGCGTGACAATCGAAGCACTTTGTCTTCGCGTTCGGCCAGACGGTCCGATCCGTGTGGCTATCTTTCAAGAAGACCTCGAAGCCCCAGCCGCCCGTGTCGGCAAACCGCTTGCTGTCCTTGTGCATGACGGTGAGATAGCGGCGCTCGCCTTCCAGCGTGACGCCGTCTTTCGTTTGAACCTTCAGCAGGTCGTATACGATGACGGAGCCATCCGGGAAACGCCCGCCCTCGTACCCTTCCATAGCCTTGTCGTTGGCGTAAATGTGGTGCAGCCCGCCGGTGAGCTGGTAATCGGGACTTTCTGGGCCGGTCAGCCCGCTCCTGACGTGCGTCCAGCGACGGTAGCCTTCGGGATAAGGGACTTTTTCCGGCGATTCGGTTTTAACCAAAGCTCCCCAGCTAAGAGGAGCGATGGCCACGAGTAACGACAATTTGAGTATAGACATCTTTTTACCTCCCTCCTTCGTACATCGGACATCCAATACCGCCTAACTGCAGTTGGGGCGTGGCTCTTTTGGCGCGACTAGGGGCGCCGGTACAGTACCGCGCGCGTAAGCAAGCGGCTGGTCGATTGGATTACCGCTTGCTTACGCGCGCGGTACTGTACCAACCTTGTGGGCGCCGTTTTCCCTGTCGGTCCAAAATCGCCACGCCCCGACGGTAGAATTTCATCGGTCTTCGCCGTAAGTCTTGAAGAAACCCTCAAAATTTGCCGAACGGGCTCCGAATGGCTTGCAAGTGAATTCCGAAGACCGCCGATGCGCTTGTCATTGGTCATCGCCGTGAGCGTTCCCAACGTTTATTGGGAGTTGACTGACCCGATCTCCTGCAATGACCAATGACAAACCTCGAACGCGGCGTCTTCAAACCTGGGCTGACGAAGTACCGAGAGCGATAGCCCAATTGCATTAAGTTAAGACCTTAGGAACACAAAAAGCGCAAAGGAAGAGACGCAAAAAGCACAAATCTATCTGCATTTTTCTTTGCGCCTTTTGTGTTGGTCTTGCGCTTTTTGTGTTCCCTGTCCTCGTCATTCTCTCAACTTAATGCCATTAAGCGGTTGCGACCGGCTCCACAATAAACGGGCGCCTACCGCCCCCGATATTGCTCCCGCCGTGTTTAGAAGAAAATCTTCACCGCAAGCTGAATGATGCGATTGGGAGAAACGGCGTTATGAAGAGCGTTGACCTCGCTGACACCGTCGCCGATGCGAGAGGTCGCCCCCTGCGAACCGTTGCGGACATTCAAGATGCTCGCCGAACCGGCTTGCCGTTCCGCCAGATACGCGTTGAAGCTACTCCACGTCACGTTGCGGTTCATATCGCTGAATTCCGCATGGTTGAAGGCGTTGAACATCTCAAGCCGCAGTTGCAATTTGCGGGCGTTGTCGCCGCCTAGCGGGAAGTTCTTGAACAGCGACAGGTCGGTCACGTTGATGCCGGGCCTGCTCAGGAAGTTACGCGGATACGCTCCCTTGGCTGCTAAGGCCTCCGACACGCTGGGCAATCGGATGGCCTCCAAATTGAAGTATTTATCGCGCTCCCTGCTCTGATTCGGATCGCCATTGAAGAATCCGCGCGTAAATTCAGTCCAACTCCCGCCAAGTCGCTGGTTGATATCGATGTTGTCAATGCCGGCGTTGACGTCATCCGGTTGGCCTGAAATGAACTGCGTGATGCCGGTGACCTGCCAGCCATTGACCACGCCCTTAATCAACCTGTTGGCGTCTTTCAGCCCCGGCAGCCGCCAGTCGTAGTTGATGACCATAATGTGCGTGCGATCAATACCCAGACGGCGGTAATCCGCGCAGCGCGAGCAGACGGGGTTGATGAAGTCATTGAAGGCGCCTGAGGTCCCCATCGCCTTCGACCAGGTGTAGGCCAGACCGAAGTCGATCGAGGCGCCAAACCGTTTGCTCAGCGTCGCCTGCATCGAATGATAGTTCGACGAGCCGCCGAAAGTGCGCAGTCCGATCTGGTCATATCCCGGGTATCTCTTAAGGAAGGCCGACGTCAGAGCGTTCGCGCCTGAGAACTTCACGTTGGCGTCCTTGTATATCTGCGCCAGCCCGGGCTCTTCGGCAGGCACATCGCCTATACCATCCCCAGTTCTATCCGCGAACCTGGAAGGGTCTTGAGCGGCCGCATTAAAGAGTTCGCCATAAGGACTGTAGTTGAGGTTGAGCAACTCCTGTTGGTGGCGCGAGAGCGTGCCGACATAACCCACGCTCAGTACGGTATTCCAGCCGACGTCGTGTTGCACCTGGAGACTGAAACTCTGAGTGCTGGGGACGTGTCCTTCCGGATCAGCGGCGATCACGCTGGTGACGCCTAGAGCGATATTATTCCCGGCGTCTTGGCCGACCGTGGAGAGGTTGCCGAAGGTGAAGGTAGGGTTGAAAAACTTCGGCGGCTGGCCGACGGCTGCGAAGGCCAGTTCGTTGCCCGCCACGCGGTCATAACCCATACGATAACCGCCACGCACGACCGTCTTCTTGTCGCCGAAAACGTCGTAGGCGAATCCGAACACGGGCCCGAACTGCACGCCGCGGCTTTTGACGCCGCCCGGGAAGTAACCGTCTTTGCTGCCGACCATGCCGTTGAACGGATCGCCCGATCCGGGCACGATGCGCCCGATCAGATAGGCCGGAAGCAACTCGTTCGGTTTGGTCGGATCATAAGCGTGCTGGTTTGAGGGAGACGCGCAGAAGTCGCCGTCTACGAATGTGCCATTATCGCAAGTGGGCCTGTATAGCCGCACGGCCTTTGCCGGGTCGAACTTGCTCGGCACGAAGTAATAATCCTGATTGCGCGCGTCGTATTGCGGGTAGATCAGATTGAAGCGCATCCCGTAATCGAGCGTCAGCCGGCTGTTGACCTTCCAGTTGTCCTGCAAATACCACTCGACGTTGGTCGAGCGATACTGCCCCTGAAAGACGCCGATGTTCGGTTGTCTGAAAGTGTCGAACTCGCCGAGCAGCGCGTTGGCGTAAGGATGCCCGGTGTTTCTCGGGTTGTTAATGTTGTTGCTGAAATTGATGGCGGCGGAATCGCCGGCGGCCTGATCCTTGCGGCTGCGCTGGTAATAGAAGCCGGCTTTCATTGTATGCGTTCCGACAACCTTGCTGATGTTGTCATAGATGTCGAAGGTCGTGTTGGAGTTCTTGTAGGGGAACTGGCTGTAGCCATTCGTGCCCGCAAAGTTCTGGTCGGTGATGCCGCCGAAGGTGATGTTGAACCATTGCGCGGCCGGGTAGCCCTGGAACGGCAGCGTGAAATTTAAGCCGATGCCGGAATAGCTGGCCGCGTTCGGCGTCGTCGGATCGAGCGTCAGGTTGTTCTGGCTCGCGCCGAAAATGAATTCGTTGGTCAGCGAAGGCGAGAGCGCGGACGTGAAGTTGAGCGCGCCGTTCCAGGCCGGCGCCTGTTTGAAGACCAGGTTGTCGAACGGGATCTGGTTATTGCCGCCCGTCCAGCCCAGGCCGTAAGGCATGACCTGCTTGTCGGCGTCACGGGTGTAGCGGACGTAGGCTTTCGTGGTGTCCGACAGATTGTAGTCAACCCGGAGGCTGGTTTCTCTGCGTGGGTAGCTGACGCTCATCTGCGAGTTGTGGTTGTAGCGGAAGCCGTTTTGAGCGCCGCCGAGCGGCGTGTTATCGAATTTTTGGAAGAGTTGCAGAATCTTCTGGCCGTTCGCGCCATTCGCCTTGATGCGATCGGCCGGGATCTTATTGCCCGGGAATGGCTGCTTGGTCTCCGGATCGATGATGGTGATCAGGTTACCATTGAAATCCCTCGTATTGCTGAAGTCTCCGGCGACTTCATCCGCCGTCGGCACGCGCGACTGGCGGGCGTTCTGCGGCACGAGTTGCTCCTGCCATTCCTGCGAAAAGAAGAAGAAGAGTTTGTCTTTCAGCGCCTTTTTCGGCAGCAGCGCAGGGCCTCCGATGTTGTAGCCTTGTTGATTGTAGCGGTAAAAGTTACGCTGGTTTGGCTGGATGCCGTTCACACGCGCTACGGCGTTGTTTAAGAAAGAGTTGGAGTTGAATTGTTCGTGGCGGTGGAAATAATATCCGGCGCCGTGGAATTGGCTCGTGCCGCTCTTGCTCACAATTTGGATTGCGCCGCCGCCCGAACGCCCGTACTCAGCCTGATAGTTCGAGGTCAGCAGCTTGAACTCGGAGATGTTGTCGAGCGAGAGCGCGATGTGCTGCGTGCCGTTCGACCCGGTGTCAACGTTGGTCGTTCCGTCAATCGTCAGGTTATTCTTGCCCATGCGCATGCCCCCGATGCTGATGTTACCGAACCCGCCGGGGCCGGAAACCGCGAAACTGGCGGTGACGACCACGCCGGGCGTGAGCTTGAGCAGGTCCAGGTAATTGCGCCCGTTGACGGCGAGGTTCTGAATCTGTTGATTGTTAACGGCCGCGCCTTGTTCGCCCGACTCGGTTTTGATCTGGAGTTGGGCGGCGTCGGCCGTCACTTCAACTGAATTGGAGATGTCGCCGATTTCAAGGACCGTAACGCCTGTAGACTGTCTGTCCGACGCGTTGACCACGATGCCTGATTTAACAAACTTCTTGAAGCCGGGCGCTTCAATCGTCACTGTGTACGTGCCGGGTTGGATGATCGGGAAGGTATAAAAACCTTCGTTGCTGGCGCCGGTTTCGAGATGGGTAGCGCCGCCGGCGTCTTTCAAAATGACCTTGGCGCCGGCGACCGCGCCGCCTTGCGGGTCATGCACGGTTCCGCTCAAACTGGCGCTGGTTTGCGCAAAGGCTGAAACGGCCAGCAATAGCGCCAGCGACAAAAGTATAGGCGCCTTCTTGCAGAGCGAGTTGATACACATAATTATCTACCTCCCAGGTAAAACGCGAGCCTGCGACGGCTGCGCATCGGGTTGAGTCGCCGCGCCGCTCGGGCCGGCCGGGCTCGATCGAGCCTGGCGCGACGAAACGCGGCGCGAAATCCGGATTCGAATTTTCATCTCAGCTCGATCCTCAGGTTGACATCGCTAGCTTCATCTCTATATAAGATCAACCAAAGGCTGGAGGCGCCCCTGTTCGAGCGGCCCTTACATACCCTTCACCACACCATTGCTCGAACGCGTTCGCCGGTTTTGGCTGGGAATAGATACTCGGAATCAGAATACAAAGTCTTTGCTGCGGTCTAATAACTTCTGAAAAGTTATATGTCGTTCTGAAAACTGTTGAAAAGTTATGAACGAAACGCAACGAGAGCAAACCTCGCCATTCTATGAGTTTGGCCCATTTCGCGTGGATACGCTCAAATACGTCCTAACGCGTGACGGGGAGGTTGTGCCAAGCCTTCGAGATTCTGCTGGCGCTGATCCAACATCGCGGGCAGGTGTTGGAGAAGAATGAGTTGCTGCAGCGGGTCTGGCCCGACACTGTGGTGGAGGAGAACAACCTGGCCCGCAACATCTCCGCGCTGAGAAAGGCCCTGGACGAACAGCCCAACGAACACCAGTACATCCTGACCGTCCCCGGCCGGGGTTATCGCTTCGTGGCCAGCGTGAGAGAAGTGAGTGGCGCGAGAGAAGATTTCATCGCGCTCCCGGCTAACGGGTCAACCGCCAACGCCTCCGCTTTCCACGCGGTGAACGGCTCCGTGATCGCGGCCGAGCCTTTGCGCTTTGAGGCGCCTGGGGAGAGTGAAGCGTTAAATGGCAAGATCGTTCCTCACAATCGCTGGGTGATTATTACGCTCGCGGCGCTCGCGACGCTCGTGACAGTCGTCCTGGCCGCTCCACTGATCAGCCGGAGATCACAGGCCGATTCGCCGGCGCCACAGCAGCGCAAACTCTGGCAATTGACCTTCGATCCCGGCCTCGAAAGCGAACCGTGCTGGTCGCCCGACGGGCGAATGATCGCTTACAGTTCCGATCGGAGCGGCAATTTCGACATCTGGGTGCGGCCGGTCGGCGAGGGCGATCCGGTTCGCGTGACCACGTCCGAGGCTCACGACTGGCAGCCGGATTGGGCGCCCGAGGGGAATCGTCTGGTCTTCCGCTCCGAGCGTGACGGCGGAGGCCTGTTCGTAACGCCTGTCTTCGGCGGCAAGGAGAGTAAGGTCTCTTCCTTCGGCTATCATCCGCGCTGGTCGCCGGACGGTACGCAAATCCTCTTCTACAACTCGCCACTCCAGATGGCGATGACTCCCAAGGTCTATGTAGTTGGGCTGGACGGCCAACCGCCGCGCGAGGTGATGGCGGATTTTAGGCTGGACGGCCAACCGCCGCGCGAGGTGATGGCGGATTTTATGCGCCAGTTCGGTTATTTCCGCGTGGCCTGGCGACCTGACGGTAAACATCTCTCGCTGTGGGGCTAAAAGCAGCTAAAGTTTGCGCTGACAAACGTGTTTATCTGTGATTAAATACGCATGCGAAAAATCGCCGGTGGTAAGTTACCATCGAAAGCAGATCAATCCGGCGTCAGACTTGGCAAATAGATCAAAACTGCGGGCGATAGGCAAATCAACAAAATCTATCGCGATAAGATGGTGGCGTATTTGTCATCATTTTATGGAACGGATGGAGTCGCCAGGATAAATGGCGATTCTTGACCATTCCATTGGATGGCGGCGCGCCGGTCAAATCGGAAATCGATCCGAAGATAGAGGAGCAGATCAGAGAAGAAGCGTCTCTGGTTCTCGGCAATTTTTTGTGGGCGCCTTCCGGCCGGGCGCTCTATTTTGAAGGGCTTTCCCAGGGCGTGAAAAATTTGTGGAAAGTGGAAGTCGATCCGCAAAGCCTGCGCTGGATCGCCGGCCCGGAACGTCTGACCACTGGCGCGGGGCCGGATTTGGACGTGGCGATCTCGCCCGACGGCAGAAAACTGGCCTTCACCACGCGCTCCGAGCAAACCAGAGTGTGGTCGCTCCCATTTGACACTTCCTCAGGCCGGATCAAGGGGGAGGGACGCCCCCTCACCGCGGCCGGGGTGAAGGCCGTTTATCCTGACCTGTCGCCCGACGGCCAGAGGCTGGTGTTTGTTACGCGACGCCCCGGGAAAGCGGAACTTTGGGAGAAGTCGCTCAAGGATGGGCGCGAGACGCTCTTCGGAGCCGATGAATTATCTCGCGGGTTGCCGCATTGGTCACACGACGGCTCGCGGCTGGTTTATAGTCGAAGCCGCCAACTCAATCTTGAGGGCTCCAGGTTTGAGACCAGCCTGGTCCTGGCGCCTGCCGGCGGCGGCGCCGAACAGACGCTCACTACTCTGCGCCAGGAAGCCATCGCCGCCTGGGATTGGTCCCGTGATGGGAAATGGATACTCGTAGGATCAAATCACCAGCCGGAACGATTTGCCATCTACCTGCTCCCGATTGCGGCCGCCCCTCAGGCCGAGAAACAAATGCGAATGATCACATCCCATCCGGAAATGAATCTCTATCAAGCCCGCTTCTCCCCCGATCAGAAGTGGATCTGCTTCAACGCCAAAAAAGAGACGGAGGACGGAATCTCGACCATCTACGTCGTTCCGGCTTCGGGCGGCGAATTGAGGCGCATCACCGAAGCCAAATATAACGATGACAAAGCGCGATGGTCGCCCGATGGCCGGCGGATCTACTTCGTCTCCAGCCGGACCGGATTCTTCAACGTCTGGGGCATTGACTTCGATCCGGCGACAGGGGAGCCCAGAGGAGAACCTTTCCGTGTGACCAACTTTGAAAGCCCCTCCCGGATGATCCTGCCCGAAGTCAGCGTTATGGAAATGGCGCTCGCCGCCGACCGCATCGTCCTGCCGATCATGGAAGTTTCCGGGGGGATTTGGATATTGGAGAATGTTGGGCGCTGAGTGATCTGACATATGCCATATGTCAGATCACTACGCTCGTTTAGCAAACTAAAGAAGTAGCCTATATGCCTATGTCTACCAAAAAACTATTACACATCCTGCCGCTCATTCTGGCTTCGGCGGCCGTCCTGATGGCGCAGCCCGCGCGTCGCCCACTGAAGCTCGACGACGTCGCCCGCTTGCGCGAAGTTCGTGACCCGCAAATCTCGCCGGACGGCCAATGGGTGGCTTACGTCGTCTCGACCATCGATGTCAAAGAGGACAAGGCCGACTCGCGCGTCTGGGTGGTCGGCTTCGACGGCAAGAGCGAACGCCAGATGACGCGAGGCCCCGAGAGCGAATCGTCGCCGCGCTGGAGTCCGGACGGAAAATGTCTCTCGTTCACTTCATCCCGGCCCGGCCCGGCCAAGGGCAATCAGGTGTGGCTGCTCGACCGTGACGGCGGCGAGGCGTATCAATTGACCGACGTGAAAGGGCGCTTGCAGGCCTACGAATGGTCGCCGGATTCGAAGCGATTGGCGTTGGTCGTCGGCGATCCAGACCCTGAAGCCGAGGCCGCCGAAGCTGCGAAAGAAAGCGGGGGGAAGCCGAAAGCGCCGAAGCCGATCCTGATTGACCGCTACAAATTCAAACAGGACGGGCAAGGCTATCTGCTCTCGGGCCGCCGCAGTTATATCTATCTTTTTGACATCGGGACGAAGAAGCTGGAGCGGCTGACGACCGGCAAATGGGATGAGGCCGCGCCCTCGTGGTCGCCCGACGGGACGCGCGTCGCATTCATGAGCAATCACGGCGCAGATCCTGACCGCGATCCGACGGCTCAGGTCTTTGTGGCCGAGGCGAAGCCCGGCGCGACCGAAAAGGCGTTGACGCAGGCGGACAGCCGAGGCGGGCGTTCACGTCCCGAATGGAGCCCAGACGGAAAATGGATCGCGCTCCTCGAAGGCGACGAGAAGAAATACGGCGCCTACAGCATGAACCATCTGGTGATTGTGGCCTCTGACGGGAGTGGCGCGCCGAGACGAATGGAATCCGTCGAATCTCTCGACCGCAGCGTCTCCTCGCCCGGCTTCAGCGCCGACGGTAAATTCATTCGCTTCCTGGTCACTGACAACCGGTCGGTCTATCCGGCGCAGGCGTCACTGGCGGGCGGCAAGGTGGAGAGGTTGATGTCGCCGCCGGTCGTGGTCTCGAGTTGGGACTCGGCGAAAAACCGCTCCGTAGTCATTTCGGGCGGCGACGCGAAATACAATGAAGTATACGCCTTTGAAAACGGGGCGCTGCGTCAACTCACGCGCCAGAACGACGCGCTCTTCGCCGAGTTGGAAATCGCGCCTACCGAAGATGTCGGCTTCAAGAGTAAGGACGGTACGGAAGTCCACGGCTTGTTGACATACCCGGTCGGTTACGTGAAGGGAACGAAGGTCCCGTTGCTGCTGCGCATTCACGGGGGGCCGAACGGGCAGGACCAGCATTCGTTCAGTCTGGAGCGGCAACTCTTCGCTGCGAACGGGTACGCGGTACTGGCCGTGAATTATCGCGGCAGCGCGGGCCGAGGCCAAAAATTTTCGCGCGCGATCTTCGCCGACTGGGGCCATTACGAAGTCGAAGACCTGCAAGCCGGCGTCGATCACGTCATCAAGATGGGCGTGGCCGATCCCGACCGTTTGGGCGTCGGCGGTTGGAGCTACGGCGGCATCCTGACCGATTACATGATCGCCAGCGACAATCGATTCAAGGCGGCGACCAGCGGCGCAGGAACAGCCTTCACCGTCTCGTTTTACGGAACAGATCAATACATCATTCAATACGACAGCGAGATCGGCCCGCCGTGGGACCCGAAGGCCTGGGACACCTACCAGAAGATTTCATACCCATTCCTCCACGCCGACCGAATCAAAACTCCGACGCTCTTTCTGTGCGGCGAGCGCGATTTCAACGTGCCGCTGGCCGGAAGCGAGCAGATGTACCAGGCGCTCCGCAGTCTCGGCGTCGAGACGCAACTCATGATTTATCCCAACCAAAATCACGGCATCAGCCGCCCCAGTTACGTCCGCGACCGGTTCGAGCGATATCTGGCATGGTACGACAAGTATCTGAAGAAGGCGCCGGCGCCGATGGCCACTTCTACGAGCGATAAGAGGTAGCTTCGTAGCGAGCGCCATAACTCCTCTGATGGCATTTTGAAGGGCGGCAGACGGTACAGTACGGGGAGCGTGAGCGACCCGGGGCTCGATCAATAGGCCTATTGATCGAGCCCCGGGTCGCTCACGCCATTAGTTATCCCACAAGTCTTTGCGCCGGAGGCGCAGCGGACATTAGCCGGTGGTGGAGCGCGAGCGTAACCACCGGAAACGCCGCAACAGGAGCCCGCGCCCTGGAAGGGCGCCGGACCAGGATTGGCTCTTG
>WNFV01011142.1_pt1 | contig 12108 bp, 10 predicted proteins | sample 5400101 | NCBI WGS metagenome assembly WNFV01 (sample SAMN13153361, study PRJNA577476) | soil metagenome | isolation source: 115 cm soil or saprolite under grassland replicate 1 | place: USA:California | collected 2016-06-15
CGGATTTAACGGATCAAAAACGGATTTTCACGGATTGATCCGTCCTGATCTGTCTTAATCCGTTAAATCCGTGGTTTCTTCTTCTTTTTCTAAACCGCAAGATGTTGGGGTGTCTCACGGCAATTCCCAAAGACCCGAAGTTCCACAACAGCGTTGAAGCCAACAATAGGACAACGATGGACGCAAAGATCCATACGGGGTTTCTCTTCATAACTGGGTGTCTCCTTCTTTCTTTTGTTGAGGATGGAAGCGACCTGTTCAACGGGGACAGCTATGCCGGAAGCTGCGCTCGCGCGAAACTCCTGTTACCTCGCCAAAACAGCGAGCAAGAACCGGAGGACTCCCGGCGAACAGAATTGCAATACGGGTTGTCTGGAAAAGATCTCGCCTTAAGCTCAGGCGGTGATGACCACTACTGAAGGTGTGTTGTAGTGGAATACTGAATTACTTTCGAACACAGATTTGAGGTTTGCCGATAATAATTACGGGTGATATTTACACGAGTTATCAAGACATTAACGTGATCGCAATCTAAGGTAGCGCTTTGGACTTGTCAATGGCTCACATCGAAAGGATTTGATTTTTTTCCAAGCAGACTCAGCAGCATTCCCACGGCCACCACGACCACACATCCGATGACGTTGTACCAGAGAAAGCTGATCTTCATGAGATTGCTAACCACCGCGACCGAGGCCAGCCCGCACAGCATTCCCCAGAACGCCCCGCGCCCCGTGGCGCGTTTCGTCCCAATGGCCAGCACAAATACGCCGAGCATGGAGCCATAGAAGAATGAGCCGAATTTGTTGACGACCTCGATGAGCGAGCCCTGCCGAGCGGCGAAGAGCGCCACGACACAAGCGAACACACCCCAGAAGCCGGTCGCCAGCTTCGCCACCTTTAGATAGTGCGCGTCGGAAGCTCCTTGGCGAATATGGCGGCGATAAACGTCCATCACCGTCGTCGTCGCCAGCGCGTTCAACTCACCCGAACTGGCAGTCATCGCCGCCGCAAAGATCGCGGCGATGAGCAATCCCACCACGCCGATTGGCGCGTAAGTCGTGAGGAAGGTCGGGAAGACGTAGTTCGTGTCGTTGAAAGCCTTGCCTGTCGCGCTCTGGATCAGATCGCCGGCGCGTTGGCGGACGGCGCCTATTTCCTTATTCGCCTCTACGAAGCTCTTTTTTGCGGCCTCGGAAATATCGCCTTGCCCCCCTGCGCCGGCGAAAGTAATGGCGGCTTGCTGTTTCGAGGCGAACGCCCGCTGGAACTCGGCGTTCAACCGCTGATACTCGGCGCTCTGCTCAACCCTGGCCCTGTCATCCGCCTTAAAGATCATCGGCGGCTGCACAAATTGATAAAAGACAAAGACCATCACGCCGATGAAGAGAATCAGGAACTGCATCGGGATTTTGATGAAGGCGCTCATCAGCAATGACGTGCGCCCTTCAGACACCGACTTCGCTGTCAGGAAGCGCTGCACCTGGCTCTGGTCGCAGCCGAAATACGAGAGCATCAGAAACAGCCCGCCGATCAGTCCCGACCAGAGTGTGTAGTTCTGGTTAGGATCGAAGCTCGTATCAACCGTCTTCACGCGCCCCACGGCCCCGGCCAGGTTGAGCGCTTCGCCGACCGACACGCCCGCCGGGAATTTGCTGATGATGACGATAAGTACAATAAACAGCCCCGTGAAGACGACTATCATTTGCTTCACGTCGGTCCATGTCACCGCCTGCACGCCGCCGAACATCGTGTAAAAAGTCATGATCAGCCCGATCGCCAGCACCGTCTGCCAATCACTCCAACCCAACGCAATGGACAGGACGACCGCCGGCGCCGCGATGATCACGCCGCACGAAAGGCCGCGCTGCAACAGAAAGCAGGCGCTGGCCAGCGCCCGCGTCTTCGCGTCAAAGCGCCTTTCGAGATATTCGTAAGCCGTGTAAACCTTCGCGCGGTAAAAGAACGGCACTACCGTTACGCAAAGAATGACCATCGCGATCGGCAATCCGAAATAGAATTGAATGAACCGCATCCCGTCGGCGTAAGCCTGCCCCGTCGTGCCCACGAGCGTGATCGCGCTCATTTGCGTCGCCATCACCGACAACCCGACGGCCCACCACGGCAAACTGCGGTTGGCCAGAAAATAGCCCTCGACCTCGTTGCTTTTTTTCGTCAGCCGCAGACCGTCGTAAACGATGTAGATCAGATAAGCCGCGACAATCGCCCAATCGAGCCAATGCATAAGGTTAAGAAATGGGTGGAATCGATCTTGACCGTGGCGCGGACTTTAGTCCGCGCATGCGTCATATTCTCAGGCCGCGCGGACTAAAGTCCGCGCCACTATTACTGAAACACTTTCGAGAAGAGCCAAAGCCCGACGATCAGGCAAATGGTATAAATAATGACTGTGATGTAGACGCGGTTCCAGTGCGGATACTCGCGCTCTTCGTCGCGCTGCTTTATTTCATTCATCGGCCGTCTCTCTTTCGCAAATTTCGCCCGAAACTCCAATACCTCTCCTTGTTTCAAGCGCGGGAAAGCGCAGTCAGCACTCTTTCGTGCAACACCGGCGCGTACTCCAACTGCTCCGGCCTCATCAAGACGCTGCGAAACACAGTCATTATCGGCGCGTCCCAGATCAGGTCGGAATGCTTCGCCAACAGATCCGGCTTCGCGTTGAACTTGGCCAGATAGACCGGCTGAGCCGCGTCGTTCATCAAGGCCTCGAAGACACGCTGCGTCAGCGCGCTGATCTCCGACGCCTTCAACCCTTTCGTTATCGCGTAAAAATTGATGATGTCGAGCGAGGGTTGAAGAATCAGTCGCAACTCGTCGCTGGCTTCGATCAATTTGGCCCATTCGAGCGCGGCCTTGCGAGTTTTCCGCAGGACCGCGCCCAGCCCGGCTTCCGATTCGAGCGGGAAACATTTCAACGTCGCCCACAAGGCCGCCGCCGCCGCGCCCGCGCGCGAGCATTCCAGGCTGATCTCGCCCAGGTGCAAATCGCCCGAGGTGAAGTAGGTGAACGGCGAATCGTGTTTGTAAAAGCGCCCCACGCCCGGGTCGCGGAAGATCACCGAGCCGCACCCGTAAGGCTGCAAGCCATGTTTGTGAGGGTCGACGACCACGCTGTCGGTATGCGCGATGGCGCGAAACGCCGAGGCCGCGCCTTCGCCTAGCGTTTCATCTTCATCGGCGAGCAGCTTAAAAAAGCCGCCGTAGGCCGCGTCGACGTGAATGCGGAAGTCGAATTCGCTCCGCAGCGCGAGCGCCTCGTCGATCGGATCGACCGCGCCCAGCCCCGTAGTGCCCGAAGTCATAACCACCGTGCCAATCCCGCCCGACCTCAACTTCGCGCGCAGGTCGTCCAGGGCCATTCGCCCGCGCTCATCGACAGCGATCTCGACTCCGCGCGCGCCGATCACTTCGCACATTCGCGGGTGTGTGTAATGCGACTCGGCTGAAAACGCTATCGCCTTGTCGGGATGCAATGAACGCGCGATCCAGAGCGCTTCCAGATTGGCTATCGTGCCGCTTGAAGTCAGGTGGCCAAGATGGGTTTCGTAGCCGAACATCCGCGCCAGCTCGGCCACGACCTCCGTCTCCATTTTGGCCGTGGCCGGGCCGCCGTCCAGCGCGTGGTTGTTGGGGTTGATCTGCATTGCCAGAAAATAGGCGAGCGCGGCTATCGGGTGCGGCGGCTTCAACATCTGCCCGGCGTAACTCGGATGGAAGAACGGATAATTGTCGCGCAGCCGCTCGATCAATTCGCCCAGCGTCTCGCGAGCCTTGTCTTGCGGCAACCGCAGGGTCTCGTCGAGGTCGTAGGCGTGCCAGCGCGAGAGCATCTCCGTGAGTTTGCCTAGCGATTCGGGCAGCAGTTCGAGTATGGCCGACGCCGACGGCGCAAGATGAAATGGTTGATCGTTATCTTTCATAGCGTTTCAAGCAGGCCCGATTGTAGCGTCTTCAAGGCCCTGTAGACTTGCTCTTCGGCCACGCGCGCTTCGACCTCGAAGGGAATGCTGCGATAGGCCCTCAAGTGATTCATCCCGCGCAGGCGGTTTTTGAAATAGGCCGCGAGGTAGCGGGCGCGAAAACGCCAGGCGCCGTGCCTCTGGTATTGCAGGCAGTGCGCCACCTCGTGCGCGATGAGCGAGAGGCCCTCTATGGTGTCGACGCGGTAGGCGCCGGGCGCGAAGTAGATTCTGTAGCGGTCGGCGTACCCGACCGGGTCGCCGACGACGTAGCGCGGGATGCCCTCGCAGACGCGGATCCGGCTCAAATCAAGCCCGGGGAAGAACGGCGTGAGCAGCGCCACGACCTCTTCCGGCAAACATTCGACGTCTCGTTTCATCGTTCGGCGCCCAAGCCGATCCGCATCGTGCGCGTCAGCATCTCGGCGAAGAATTCGACCAGCGGCTGCGTCAACATTCTGAAGGCGGCTTCAAGCGCTCGCGCATATCGCGCCTGAGTCAGTTCATCGGCGAAGATTACGAGCGGGGGCAACCCCTCGCGCTCGGTGTAGAAGCCTGCGGCCAGCGTAGCCGTGGTCTCGGTGTGTGAAGGGAACGGGTGTAGATCGAGCAGCCGCAGGTAAACTACCGTCGCGCGCTCGACCGGACGCAAATCCCTGAAGCTCTCCGTGTCGAACCAGTCGAAGGCGTTGTCCAGCATTCTCGGCAACAGCAAGGCAGGCGTCGGTTCGTGCGTAGCGTTGATCGGCGTCGGCTCGGTCTTTCGCAAAACGTCCATGCCCGCCGGCGCCCCGACCACCGTCCGATGAAGATCGAGCAGCCGTTCGACGCCGAACTTCGCCTCGGGGTCGGCGGCCCACCCCGAAACCAGTTCGGTGGCTTCGAGCATACTTTGGCGGTAGCCCGACCTTGAGGGAGGGCATGGATCGATGTCAACCCCCTCCCTCAAGGTCGGGCTACCGCCAAGCCGTCGGCCGTCATTTCCCCACCCCGCTCTCCGCAGCGCCTGTTCGACCTGCTCCCGTCTGGTCCGCGCCTCGATTTGAGCGCGCGCATCGGGCGCCTGGCGCGCGCTGTCCCACGCCTCCCGCTCGCCCGCCAACAAATCGGCCCACGAAGCCGAAGATTTCAGGTTGTCATTGAAGATCGGTAGATCCATAAATGGTGAAGCTAATTTGCCTGCTTTTGATCGCCGTCGCTATAATGCCCGCTTGATTCCAGGTCGTGCAAGAGGCATTCAACAAATGATGTGAGGCGGAATTTTTTCGGCTTCGCCGGGGCCGGAATTTCTGAATCAGCGCCGCGGCGTGGCTCTCGCAAGTAGCCTATTCCAGGAGCCACGCTCGCTACCGCTCGCGGGACTGATTCGGCGTCCCAATGCTCGGTCAATCTATCAATGTCGCGAGCTATAATCTCGCCGATGGAGGAGGTAGTATGCGGAAGAAAAGACTGTTTGAGTTTTCGCTGATAATTGCGCTTTCAGCTTCGTTCATCACTGAGCCTTTCATTCGCGACCAAAAAAAGATGGTCGAACAGTTCGAACTTCCCGAACCGCTAAAAATATGGGACGACGCTCAGAAAGCGATGCTGGAGTTCGAGAAAAAGGATCAATATGACTTCTCCTTCGGAAAATGGAGTGTGGCGGCGCGCCCCATTCGCGCCAAAGAATCTTGCTTGAAGTGCCACAACGGTAATGTCACGACTGCTCCAAGCCTGACGCCGCCCAAAGCCGGTGATGCGCTCGGCGTGGCGATGTACGCCTACGCTCGCAAACAAAAAGGCGCCTCTTCTCTTATTAGATGATGCGCCAATATCAAGAAACCGTAAAATTCACTGTAAACTATGTCACTCAACCTTAACGGTATCATTGCCGCGTTGCCGACGCCGTTCGGATACGACGGCGAGGTCGATCACGATAAATTGAAAAGCAATCTCGAACATTGGAATCAGACCGACCTGAGGGGATATCTGATCCTGGGTTCGACGGGGGAGTTCCCGCACCTGACGACGGACGAGAAGCTGGCGGTGATCGAGACCGTTCGCAGCGCGATGTCGTCCGAAAAACTGCTGCTGGTGGGCACGGGCGAACTGTCGACGCGCCAGACCGTCGAAATGACGCGGCGCGCGCACGAACTGGGCGCCGACGGCGGGGTCGTCGTCACGCCGTTCTATTACAAGAAGGTTCTGGACGACGAGCATCACGAGGCGCATTACGCGCGCGTCGCCGACAATTCGCCGATGCCGATCATGATTTATCTGATCCCGCAATTCTCCGGCGTCTACCTGATGCAGGAGACTGTGGCGCGATTGGCCGAACACCCGAACATCGTCGGGCTAAAGGAAAGCTCCGGCGACCTGACGGCGTTGAAAGACCTGTTCCGCGAATTGAAAAACAGCGAATTCAGCGTGCTGGTCGGCTCGCCGGCGATCTTGACGCAAGGGTTGGACGCGGGCTGCGCCGGCGCGGCGCTGGCCGTCGGGGCGCTGGCGCCGAACACTGCTTGCGCGATCGAGCAGGCGTATAACCATAACAACTACGAGCGCGCCGAGGAGTTGCAGAAGCGGTTGGCCGCGCTGGCGCGAGTGACGGCGGCGAGCGGCGTCGGGCATCTGAAGGCCGCGATGGATGTGGTCGGACTCTACGGCTATCTGCCGCGCTCGCCGATGCCTGTCCCGACCGACGAGGAGCGCGCAGGGATAGAAAAAGCGATTGAAGAGAGCGAGTTGTTTGAAAAGACCGAAGACGGGCGATGGAGAGAGGTAGAACAGAGCGTCGCGCCTCAATTCGCCGATTGAACCGGGACAGACCCCAGGGACCGCAGAGAAGAGAGACAAGGAGACAAGGGAGCGCATCGCCCCCTGCATCCCATAAGTCCCATAAGTCCCATAAGTCCTATAGCAAGGCAGAGAGACAAAGAAGGAAAGAATGGCAGACAACACGATCAGTTTTGATCAGATTCCGCGGACGTCCAGGCTCTTTAACGATTTTCTCTACAACTTCGACCGAGTCTCGCGGTTCTATCAACCCGGCGGCCTAGACGTTTCGGCCCTGGTCGCGCGCGCGCCCAAGGTCGCTGCTCAAACCTTCTCGCGCGACGCCGTCGTCGACGCGCTCGCTGATCAGAACGCGCAGGCGGGCGCAAGCGATCTGACATTCGCCAATATCGAGCGCCTTCGTCAGAAAGATTCCGTGGTCGTCATCACGGGTCAGCAGGCCGGGCTTTTCACCGGCCCGCTTTACACGGTCTTCAAGGCTCTGACCGCGATCAAGCTGGCCGAACACCTCCGCGCTCAGGGCCTCAACGTCGTCCCAATGTTCTGGGTAGCCTCCGAAGACCATGACTTCGAGGAGGTCAATCACACACGCCTCATCAACCGCGACGGCCATCTCGTCACGATCACTTACGCCGGGTGCTCGCCCAAAGAAGGCAAGCCCGTAGGCCACGTTAAACTGAACGAAAAGATCTCCGAGAACATCGACGAGTTGATAGCCGCGCTGCCCGAATCGGAGTTCATGCCGCGTCTGGTTGAAGATTTGCGCGATTCCTACAAGGCCGGCGCGAATTTCGCCGAAGCTTTCGGCAGGATGATGATCAAGCTATTCGGCAAATTCGGCGTAGTGTTGATCGACCCGCTCGACGACCGTTTGAAAGCCGTCGCCGGAGAGATATACGCCAGCGCGATGTCGAACGCGCCGGAATTCGCGTCGAGGCTCCTCAACGCCAGCGCGCAGCTCGAGGCGTCGGGCTACCACGCGCAGGTCTACGCCAACGCCGAGGCCGCGCCGCTGTTCATGCTCGACGAGGGCCGCCGGACGGCGATGACGCGGCGTGATGACGGGCGTTTTTACTTGAAAGGGAGCGAGAAGAGTTTCGGCGCGGCTGAATTGCTCGAAACCGTCCGGCGATGTCCGTCCTGTTTCAGCCCTAACGTGACGCTGCGCCCCATCGTCCAGGACTTCCTCCTGCCGACTCTGGCCTACATCGGCGGCCCCGCCGAGATCGCGTACTTCGCCCAACTGCGCCCGAATTACGGATTGCTCAACCGCGTCGACCCCGTGGCGCTGCCGCGAGCCAGCTTCACGCTAATCGAGAAACGCCACGCCAAGACGATGAGCAAGTACGGCGTCAAATTCACCGACCTCTTCGCCGGATTCGAAGAAGTGATGAAAACGGTGGTCGAACGCAGCCTGGACCAGAACACCGCGACCGTCTTCGACGAGACCGAGAAGGTCTTCAACGACCAGTTGGATAAGCTGAACGCCTCGCTCGCGTCCGTAGACCCGACGCTGGCCGACGCGCTGAAGGGCGGGCGCGAAAAGATCCTCTACCAACTCCATAACCTGCGCACCCGCTTCGTCCACAACCGCGGCAAGCGCGACGAAGGCGCCAAACAGCAGATCGAACGGCTCTTCGCCGCGCTCTACCCGAATAAGAACCTGCAAGAGCGCGAGGTCAACGTCTTCTACTTCCTCGCCCGCTACGGCTATGAATTGATCGACCGGATTTACGACGAGGTGGAGGTCGGATTGCGCGATCACAAATTGATCAACATCTAACGGCGCCAGAGACAAAGAATATCAGCCACGAATGGACACGAATGGACACGAATCTTTTTCATGCCTTCATGACCCACTCGCTCTCCATTCGTGAATATTCGTGTTCATTCGTGGCTAAAACTCTTCTTCTTGAAATCTATGTGAGCGCCCCTCACTCAGTTGATGATCACAGCGGACGATGAATGGTTCAGCCGCTCCTTCAGCCATTCCGTAATGTCTTTCAAACTGTCGTACGAAACCTCATGCCCCATGTCGTATTCGCGGTAGGTCAGTTCGACGGGCAATTCGGACAGCCTCGCGCGGGCGTCGCGCCCTTGATTGATCGGAATGAGCATGTCGCGCGAGCCGTGCGCCACGAAGATCGGCAACCCGGCCAGAGCGTCCTTGTCAGTGATCTGATCGAGCGCCTGCGGCAACACCCTTCCGCTCATCGCCACCACGCCGGCCGCCGATCCAGGATAGGTTAGCGCCACGGCCAGGCTCATCATGGCCCCCTGGCTGAACCCCATCAGGTAGACCGCTTTCGGATCGCAGTCATAGGCTTCGATAATTTCACTGAGGAATTTGTGGATCGTCCGGCGGCTGCTCTCCACCTCTTCGGGATTGACGACGATGCCTTGCGGAGTGAAGCCGAGGTTGAACCAGGCGTAAGACATGGGCTGCAACATGATCGGCGCCCGCGCGCTGACGATCATGAAACGCCCGTCAAGGTAAGGCGCGAGCGAAAACAGGTCGTCCTCGTTGGCGCCGTAGCCGTGCAGCATCAACAGCAGCGGAGGCTTCAATTCAAGGCCGCCCTTTGGCGGCGCGGCCTGATGAAATAGAGAAAAAGTACGATCGCTCATGCAATGGTCGTCCTCCTGGTTGTTGTTCGATGGCGTAGAGTGCGGGATGCGGAGCCGAGCCGTCAAGGTTGGGGAGTGGGAGAGCGGGAGAGCGGGAGAGCGGGAGAGCGGGAGACAAAGAGATGAGGAGAGATATTTTTTCTCCCGCTCCCTCACTCCCTCGCTCCCCCGCTCTCCCGCTCCCCGTTCCCCACTCCCTACTCAAAGGCTTGCAACTTGCCGGGCTAATACCGAAACTACGCCAATCATGACCATCAACGACCCACTCATTCACCCGGCTTTGCTCGACCCGCGCCAGTGGGCGGAGGTCGATCTGTACGACGCGACGCAAAGTAGAGATCAAACATCTGAAGCTCGACCTGCGGTTCGACCATGAGCGGCGTTACGTCGAAGGCTCCGCCACGTTCACGCTCTCGCCGATCAACGACGGCCTGACGCATTTCGAGCTTGACATCGCGGAGATGGCGATCAAGAGCGCCACGTTGACTTCCGTCGAGGAGCGCGGCGCGGACGATCCGCCGAATTCATCCGATCAGGCCGCCGGCTCCATCTCCCGGCGACTCGAGTTCGTGACGCGCCCCGAAAAGCTGGAGATCGAATTAGACCGGCCCTACGCGCGCGGCGAGCGGCTGACCGTCGAGATCACGTACTCCTGTTCGCCTCGCAAGGGACTCTTCTTCGTCGAGCCTGACGAGGCCTATCCGAATAAGCCGCGCCAGATCTGGTCGCAGGGCGAGAACGAGGACGCGCACTGGTGGTTCCCCTGCCACGACGTGACCAACCAGAAGATGACCACCGAAATGATCGCCACCGTCAAGTCGCCTTTCTTCGCCCTCTCGAACGGCGAATTGATCGACGTCCGCGAAAACGACGGCGACGGCTCGCGGACCTATCGCTGGAGCCAGTCGCAACCGCACCCGGCCTATCTAGTCTCGATCGTCATCGGCGAATACGAGGCGCTCAACGACGATCACGACGGACTGCCGGTCAGCTATTACGTCTACAAAGATCACGTCCGCGAAGGCCGGCGGCTCTTCGCCGCGACGCCTCGGATTATCGAATTCTTCGAGGAGAAGTTCGGGTACGCCTACCCGTACCCGAAATACGCGCAGATCCTCGTAGACGACTTCCTGTTCGGCGCGATGGAGAACACCTCGGCCTCGACCTTCACCGACCGCTGCCTGCTCGACGACCCCGCGACGATTGATTTGAGCTACGACGACATCGTCGCGCACGAGTTGGCGCATCAATGGTGGGGCGATCTGGTGACCTGCAAAGACTGGTCGCACATCTGGCTGAACGAGAGTTTCGCGACCTACAGCGAATACCTCTGGCGAGAACACGAGCGCGGGCGCGACGAGGCGCGATTTGCGCTATTCCAGGACTTCCTGACCTACCTGCGCGAGGACCGGACGAGCCACCGCCGCCCGATAGTCTTCAACCGCTACCGCTTCTCCGAAGACCTGATGGACCGCCACGCTTATGAGAAGGGCGCGTGCGTCCTCGACATGTTGCGATGGGAATTGGGCGACGGCGCCTTCTTCCGAACGCTCGCGCATTACGTGAACAAGCACGAATTCGGGAACGCCGAGACTAACGACTTCAAAGTCGCCATCGAAGAGGCTACGGGACAGAACCTTTACTGGTTCTTCGACCAGTGGCTCTACGGGCCCGGCTACCCCGAACTGGAAGTGGCTTACGAATGGCGGCGCGAACAGAACCTGCTGAAGCTCTCGGTCAAACAGGTTCAGGGGACCGAAGACGGGACGCGCGTCTTCCGCTTCACCGCCGAGATCGAAATCATAACGGTCGAACCCGGCGAAGGCGCCGATACGGAGCGGCGCGCGAGCTACCGTGTCGTCGTCGAAAAGGCCGAACAGGATTTCTACTTCCCCTGCGAATCGAGGCCGCGAATGGTCCTCTTCGATAAAGGCCATCGCATCTTCAAAGTCATGCGCTTCGAGAAATCGGCGCAAGAGTTGATCTTCCAACTGACGCGCGCCGACGAGGCGATGGATCGCGCGCGCGCCGCAAGAGAGCTGAGCGTCTTCAAGGGCGATGAAACTGTCAATGCGCTGCGCGAGGTTCTGCTGGGCGCCGGGTTTTACGGCGTGCGAATGGCCGCCGCCGCGAGCATGGGCGAGATCGGCGGCGACGGCGCGCGGGCGGCCCTGATCGAAGCCTACCGCCTGTCGAAAGATTCGCATGTGCGCCGCGCCTGTGTCTGGGCCTTGGGCAATTTCAAAGACGAAGAGACGATCAGCATCCTCGGCGAGGCTCTGGGCATGGACGAAAGCTATTACGTCGCCGTCTCGGCGGCGCGCGCCCTGGCCCACATCGGCGGCGATAAGTCATATGACATCCTCCGCGCCTCGATCTCTCGCGCGTCCTGGCAAGAGGTCATAGCAGCCTCGATCTTCCACGGCTTCGCGCAGGCCAAAGAGAAACGCTCTGTCGAGCTGGCCATCAATCACAGCAAATACGGCAAGCGCGCGCCCATCCGAGTCGCCGCGATAGCCTGCCTGGGCGCGCTCGGCAAAGAGCTGAACAAAGAGAAAAAGGACGATCAAGTGGTCGAACATCTGATCGAGCTGCTAAAGGACAAGGCCGTCCGCGCGCGCCTGGGCGCGGTCAAGGCCCTGGGCAAGATCGGCAATAAACGCGCGCTCCCGCCTCTGCGCGAGATCCAGCGGCGCGAATGTCTCGATATGATGAAGGGCGCTTTGGA
>WNFV01019064.1_pt1 | contig 12101 bp, 14 predicted proteins | sample 5400101 | NCBI WGS metagenome assembly WNFV01 (sample SAMN13153361, study PRJNA577476) | soil metagenome | isolation source: 115 cm soil or saprolite under grassland replicate 1 | place: USA:California | collected 2016-06-15
GTTCCTGATGGTCGCGCTGCTGCAGAACAGCCAGACCCGCGCGAACGAGGCCGTGCAGGACAAGCTCAACGCGATCGCCGCCGGCCTGGCCGCACTGATGGAGACCGAGGCGCACCGGCCGGAGATCCGCGACGAGGTCCGCGAGCTGCGCGCGGCGGTCGGCCTGGAGGAGCGCGAGAGCGCCTGACCCCAAGGCTCTGTACGGCGATGACCAGGCGGCGCGAAGATTGTCTTGGCCGGTTGCGGGACCGGCGTCGTACGACCGGGGAGGAGCCTGGGTGAACGGTGAGTTCGCGGCGGACTTCGCGCGGATGGCGATGCAGCTGCACGAGGAGCCGAGTGTCGAGCAGACCGTGGAACGCGTGCTGGAGTTCGCGCGCGCTGCGGTCGGCTGCGGGCATGCGGGCGTGATGTTCGTGCACGGCGGCAAGACGATCGAGACGGCGGCGGCGACCGATCCGCTGGTGGAGAAGGCCGACCAACTGCAGGTGGAGTGCGGTGAGGGGCCGTGCCTGTCGGCGATCTTCGAGCAGGACAGCTTCTACGTGCCGGACACGGCGGTGGACTCGTTGTGGCCGGCGTGGTCGCGGCGGGTGGCCGAGCTGGGGCTGCGCAGTGTGTTGAGCATCCGGTTGTTCACGGGTGACTCGACGATCGGGGCGCTGAACCTGTTCGAGGCCGAGCCGGACCGGTTCGACGCCGATGACGAGGCGGTCGCGCACGTTCTGGCCCGGCATGCCTCGATCGCGCTGGCCAGTGCCAAGCAGGAGTCGAACCTGTGGCAGGCGATCGACGCCCGCAAGCTGATCGGGCAGGCGCAGGGGATCTTGATGGAGCGGTTCGACCTGGACGCGGACCGGGCGTTCGGGGTGTTGCGGCGCTACTCGCAGGACCACAACATCAAGCTGCGGGAGGTCGCGCAGCGACTGATCGACACCCGCAAGCTGCCCGGCGACTGATCCACGGCAACTCGACCGTGTAGCTCGTCGCCGGGTGGGCACGGGGCCCGTAGGGTCCCCGGTCGCTCGAGAGGCCCGGCGGATTCAGGCCTCGGCGTTACAAACACCAGCGCCGGGGCCGCGCAACTACCGGCCCGGCGGCGGCTCCCTCGGGTCGATGGGTGGCCGAGCGTACATCGCTGGCGATGTACTACACCGCTGGCGATGTGCGATCAGCGCACACCTTCCACAAGAGAGAGACGCTGAGGCCGGCGCACCCTCGGCCTCAGCGCACCTCGTCCGGGGCCGAGTCGTCCAGGGCAGAGTCCAGGGCAGAGAGGTCCAGGCGGGCGAGGCGGTCGGGGTCGGCGAGGATGTCGATGGCGGCGATGCGGCCGTGCGTGACGGTGAACGCCAGTACCGAGAACGGCTTGCCGTCGCGGAACGCGACCAGGCCGGCGACCCCGTTGACGAGGGCCGGGCGAATGACCGCGCCGGCCGCGCCGTACTGCCAGAAGGTCTGCGCCTGCGCGGCGACCGTCTCCCGCCCGCGGACCGCGATCGCCCCGGCGGCGCCACGGTCGGAACGCAGCACGACATCGGGGTCGAGCACCTCGAGCAGCGCGGTGAAGTCGCCGCCGCGGGCCGCGGCCAGGAACGCGTCGACGGCCTCGCGCTGCCGGGCCGGCGAGGCGTCGGGTACCACCGGCTGACCCTGTACCCGGCGGCGGGCCCGGCTGGCGAGCTGCCTGGTGGCTTCCGTCGTACGGCCGGCGATCGGCGCGATCTCGTCGTACGGCATGGCGAACAGGTCGTGCAGCACGAACGCCAGCCGCTCGGGCGGCGACATCGTCTCGAGGACGACGAGCAGCGCGAGCCCGACCGAGTCGGCCAGCTCCGCCTCCTCCTCCGGGCCGGGTGCGGTCACGACCGGATCCGGGAAGTGCAGTTCGACCGGCTCCTCGTGGCGGGCGCGGCGCGACCGCAACGTGTCCAGGCACAGCCGGGCGACGACCGTGGTCAGCCAGCCGCTCAGGTTGCCGACCTCGCTGGTGTCGGTACGGCTCAGCCGGATCCACGCCTCCTGGACCGCGTCCTCCGCCTCGGCCATCGAGCCGAGCATCCGGAAAGCCACCGCCTGCAGATGCCCTCGGTCCGCCTCGAACCGCTCCGCCAGCTCTCGCACTGTCACATCCCTTCGCCGCGTTCCGTCATAGCACTGACGACGCAGGGCCCGACGATGTGACAGAGGAGACGAACACCATGCAGTCGAGGATGACCAACCCCGCCGTGATGATCCCCGCGACGATGAAGGCGCTGCAGGACCTGCACGCGTCGATCGCTCCGATCGGGCTGCCTGCGGCGCTCGCCGAGCTGGTCCACCTGCGGGTCAGCCAGATTAACGGGTGCAGCGTGTGCGTCGACATGCACAGCCGCTCGCTGCGCCGTCAGGGCGAGTCCTACCAGCGGATCTTCACGGTCGCCGCCTGGCGGGAGGCGCCGTACTTCAGCGACGCCGAGCGCGCGGCGCTGGCACTCGCCGAGGAGCTGACCCGGATCAGCGACCGGCCGGACGCGGTGTCCGACGAGGTCTGGGACGAGGTGAACCGGCACTACGACCAGCAGGGCGTCGCCGCGCTGCTGGTCACCATCGCCGCGATCAACGTCTGGAACCGGCTCAACGTCGCGACCCGCCAGGTTGCCGGCGCGTGGACCGCCGGCACGTCCGCCTGACCGGGCGTCGTACGACGTTTGAGCGGGTGCGCCGCCGGTCACGGGCAGTCGTGGAAGCGAGGTGGACGACATGCCGCGGAACCAGTGGAGTGACAAGCGGGAGCGTCAGTACGAGCACATCAAGAGCGGTCTCGAGGCGCGCGGCCGCAGCGAGGACACCGCGGAGGAGATCGCGGCCCGCACGGTGAACAAGGAACGCGCCCGGCACGGCGAGTCCAAGGAGAAGAGCCGTACGTCGACCGACGACATCTCGTCCGGTCGCCGTGGCGGCCTGCGGTCGCACGGCGGGCCGAAGGGGCGCACCAAGGAGCAGCTGTACGCCGATGCCAAGCGCAAGGGCATCGAGGGCCGCTCCAAGATGACCAAGGCCGAGCTGGCCCGGGCCGTCGGCCGGTGATGACGCCGCACGCGCGCCGCGGCCCGGGAGCCACCTGACATCCCGGGCCGCGGCGTCGCCGGTCAGGCCGCCGTGCGCATGACCGGTTGGGCCCCGTCGAGGACGGCATCGTCGAGGGCGGCGCGGAGCTTGCCGAGGATCTCGCGGAGCAGCCGAGAGATCTGCATCTGGCTGACGCCGAGCTCGGCGCCGATGCGTTCCTGGCTCCACTCGTGCTCGAAGCGGAGCTCCAGGATGCGCCGCTCCCGGTCACGCAGGCCGGCGACCAGCGGCTGCAGCAGCAGCTTGCGGTCGACCCGGTCGTAGTCCTCCTCGGGACCGCCGAGCAGGTCGTTCACCGCGCCCGGCGAGCCCTGTGCGGCGGGCGCGTTGAGGGACAGCGGCGCGAAGCAGCCGGCGTCGGCCGCGGACAGTGCGGCGACCACCTCGTCCGGCGCGGCGCCGACCTCTGCGGCCAGCTCGGCCACCGTCGGCGGCCGGTGCAGCCGTTGCAGCAGCTGCGGCTCGGCGATCGCGATCGCGGCGTGCAGCTCCTGGGTGCGCCGTGGCGGCCGGACGGCCCAGGCAGCGTCACGGAAGTGCCGCTTCACCTCGCCGCGGATCGTCGGTACGGCGTACGCGACGAACTCGGTGCTCTTCCGGGTCGAGTAGCCGTGCACGGCCTTGACCAGGCCCAGGTACGCGACCTGGCTCAGGTCGTCGCTGTCAACGCCGCGGCCGCGGTACCGGGCGGCGACCGCCTCGGCCAGGCCGCTGTTCAGCAGGACCACGTGGTCCAGCAGCCGCTGGCGCTCGGGGTCCTCGGCGTCCTCCGCGAGGGTGAGGAGCCGATGGGTCTCCTCGGCGCGTTGCTGCCGGTCCTTCCGGTCAGCGACGGATGGGATGGGGGTGGAGGTGTTCGGGGCGTTCACGAGAAGCCACCTCATGTCAGGCACGCTGGGCGTGGCTACGTGTCTGAACCACGGTTCGAGCCCACCAGCAGGTCGTCGTACGGGCAAACGCACCGGCGTGTTCTGCCTCCCGCGTCCGGTCAGCGAAATGTCGTTCCGGATACCGGGCAGTGCTGCCGGTCCACCGTTTGACCGGTCAGTCAAAAGTGCACCGGTATCTCGAGTCGCACCACCGCGCGGGCCGCCGGCGACTCGCAGCCCGCCAGTTGAGAAGGAAGGACAGTCATGGCAACCCTGCTCTTGATCCTCGCCGTCATCCTGGTGATCTCGGGGATCGTCTCGCTGGTCCGCGGCCAGATCCTCATGGGCGCGGTGCTGATCGTGGTCGGGCTGCTGGTCGGGCCGGGCGGAGTCAGCATCTTCAACGTGTAACCAGGTCGAGCGCCCGGTCGTGCCGGCGCCCGTCGTGCCCCAGGCGTACGACGGGCGCCGGTGCTGTCTGCGGCCGTAAGGTGTTGCCGTCTCCGACTGGCGACTGGCAGGAATGCGGCGGAATGTAACGCCGGGGCGACTCAGAGCGATAGACGAGTCGAGGAGCTGACGCCGGTGCGTCTCGGGGTGGGCATGCACCGGCAACTGTCTGCTTGCGGCCGCGCCGTTGGGCTATCTTGTGAGGTCCGGGGACGTCCCGGCCGGATTTCCGTCCCGGCCGGTGCGTCGTGGGGCCGGCTCGAGTCGCGGGCGCACCGGACCGTGTGTGTCAGCTGAGCTCAGGGCAATCGGTACTGACCCTGGCGACGCGCGGTCGCCGAGGCGACCTTCGTGACCAGGCTGGTGACCACGGCGAGCGTGGGCCAGTCCCAGCGCGCGATCACACCTTTCTCGTACTCACCGAGCTCGACGCCCGCGGACGCCAGCGCCTCACGCAGGATCGCTACCTTGTCGTCCTGCGCCCGGAAGCCGTTCCGTAGGTTGTCGAAGTCCTCTGACATCACACCTCCCCGCGCCAATACTGCCTGACGCGGCACAACGTGTCGCGGTGGGCGGTGGTCTCGGACGTCACCCGGAGAGTGTGCATCCTCAACCGCCTTGCAGAGAAGGGATTCTCTGCCTGTGATGACGAGATCACACTAGGTTCGCCCCGTCGGTTCAGAGCAGCGGTCGTACGGCGGCCGCCAGTGCCGCGATACCGGACTCGAGGTCCGAGGGTGGGCTGGCGGCGTACCCGAGGACGAGGCCGGACGGGCCCGGGCGTTGCCGGTGCCAGGACAGCGGGTGTGCCTTGACGCCGTACCGCATCGCGGCGGCGGCCAGCTCCGCGTCGGGCGTCTCGGTCGGCAGCGTGATCATGAGGTGCAGGCCTGCCGCCGCGCCGTGCACGACCGCGTCCGGCAGCTGCTCGCGCAGCGTGGCGATCATCGCGTCGCGGCGCCGGACGTGGCGGCGGCGGAGTAGCCGCAGATGGCGTTCGAGCGCACCGGACTCCATCACGTCGGCCAGCACCAGCTGTGGCAGTGCCGCGTTGCCGAGGTCGGCGTTGCGCTTGGCGTCCACGAACGCGTCCCGCAGCCGGCCCGGCAGCAATACCCAGCCGATCCGCAGGGCCGGCGCGAGCAGCTTGGAGACGCTGCCGGCGTAGCAGACCTGCTCGGCGAGCATCGACCGCAGTGCGGGGACCGGCGGCCGGTCGTACCGGTGCTCGGCGTCGTAGTCGTCCTCGATCACCAGCCCGCCCGCCTCGGCCCACTCGGCCAGTCCGCGCCGCCGCTCACCGTCCAGCACCACACCGGTCGGGAAGTGGTGCGCCGGCGTCACCATCACCGCCGCGCAACCGCTGTCCCGCAGCGCGTCCACGCGCAGCCCGCCGGCGTCGACCGCGACCGGCGGGGTGTCGAGGCCCCACGCCTGCAGGACCTGCCGGGCGCCGAGCGAGCCCGGGTCCTCCACGGCGACCGCGGTCAGGCCGGTGTCGCGCAGCACCTGGGCCAGCAGCGTCAGCGCCTGCGCCACGCCGGCCACCACGATGACGTCGGCCGGGTCGGCCACGATGCCGCGGTTGCGCGCCAGCCAGCCCGCGACCGCCCGGCGCAGGGCGGGAGTGCCGCGCGGGTCGCCGTACCCGAGGTCGGACGGCTCGAGCCCGTTCAGCACGCCGCGCTCCGCACGCAGCCAGGCGGCCCGCGGGAACGCGGCCAGGTCGGGCAGCCCGGGCGACAGGTCGAACCGCGCCGGTGCCGTCCGTATCGCGTCGAAGACCTCCGGCCCCGGAGCGACGTGGAACAGGTCCGGTGGTGCGTGCCCGTCTGTCCCGTCCGCGGTACGTCCGGTGAGCCGGCCGGGTGTGGCCGCCGCGCCGGGCGGAGTGAACGGCACGCCGGCCGGAGTGGCGACGACGGCGGTTCCGTTGCGGCCGCGACCGGCGATCAGTCCTTCCTCGCCGAGCCGGAGGTAGGCCTCGGTGACGACGCCGCGCGAGACCCGCAGCTCGGCGGCCAGGACCCGCGTCGCGGGCAGGGTGCTGCCGACCGGCAGCCGGCCGTCGGCGATCGCTGTCCGCAGCCGACCGGCCAGCCAGGCAGCCCGCCCACCTCGTGGCGCCTCGCCGACGTCGAGCTGCAGGAAGTCCGAGCCGCTGGTTATGGACCTGTCGTTCGCGTCCCGATTGGACCTGGTCACGAGGCCATACTCGCAGCCACGGTGGAGGACATGAGTATCGCGTTCCTGCTGACCACGCTGGTCGTCGTCGCCACGCCCGGACACGCTGTCCGCCGGGCTGTCGCGCGGCCGCGCCGCCGCGGTCGTCGCCGCATTCGGCTGCACGCTCGGCATCGTCCCGCACATGGTCGCGACGATCACCGGACTTGCCGCCGTGATGCGCACCAGCGAAACGGCCTTCCAGGTCGTGAAGTACCTCGGCGTCGCCTACCTGCTCGTGATGGCGTGGACGACGCTGAGGGACCGCGAAGCGATCGTCGTAGAGCCGACTGCGGCGCCGAGATCCGCGCTGCGAGTGATCGTCTCCGCCGTCCTCGTGAACCTGCTCAACCCGAAGCTGACGGTCTTCTTCCTCGCGTTCCTCCCGCAGTTCGTCAGCCCGGACCGGCCCGGCGCGATGCTCGCCCTGAGCGGCGTCTTCATGCTGCTCACGTTCCTGGTCTTCGCGGTGTACGGCGTCTGCGCCGCCTCCGTGCGCGACCGCATCGTGACCCGCCCTCGCGTCATGGCCTGGATCCGCCGCACCTTCGCCGCTTCCTTCCTCGCCCTCGGCGCCAAGCTGGCCCTGACCACCCGCTAACCCGCCGGGGCGCAACAAGTTCGGCCGCGGCGGCGTCGTGATTCATATAGTGGGACGCCTGGGCCGCCACGAACCCGTTGTGAGCACGGACGGGTTTGCGACCAGCAAGGCCGGACAGAACGAGCGAAGAAGGTAGCCATGACGAAGCACCTCACGACTCTCGCCGCACTCGTCGCCGTCGCACTGCCGCTGTCGGCGTGCTCGGGCTCGGACTCGGGTTCAGCGAGCCCGTCGGCCAGTACGACGACCTCTCAAACCGCATCCGGCACGCCGTCCACGACGCCCAGCGTCGTACCGACGACGCCGGCGAAGCCGAAGGTGCGCACGGCCGCCGACCTCGCCAAGGCGCTGCTCGCCCTGAAGGACCTGCCGTCCGGCTGGTCCGTGGAGAAGCCGGGCGAGGGGGACGAGAACGCCAAGCTGACGTCGACCGACCCGAAGTGCGCGACGTTCGTGAAGGTGATGAATCTCGAGCACGCGCCGGGTTCGAAGGCGGCGGCGGAGCGCGGGTTCTCCGGGGGGCAGAATGGTCCGTTCGTCGACGAGTCCCTGGACTGGATGGGCTCGGTGAAGGCGGTCTCGGCGCTGCAGAAGTCGTTCTCCGCCGGGGCCCGGGGATGCCACAAGGTGATGGTGGACTTCGGCGCGCAGGGCGGCTCGTCGACTTTCACGGTGGCGGAGGTGTCGGCGCCGACGAGCGGCACCGCGCCGTTCGCTGTCCGGCTGACCGCCACGAGCGGCAACCTGGCCGGCCTGGAGATGGTGGTCGTCGTCACGGGCATCGACGACGTGGTGCTCGCGTTGCTGTTCGTCGGCGCCACTCCTGACGACGTCGACGCCGCGACGGACGACGCCGTCACCAAGGCGCAGCGGGTGCTCGGAGGTACGACCGGGAGCTGACCGGACGTGCCATCGTGAGTCCATGGCCGACATCGACGAGATCGCCGAGGAGCTGTACGGCGTACCGCTCGAGGACTTCACCGCGCAGCGCAACGCCACCGCGAAGCAGGCGAAGGCCGGCGGCGACGCGGAGCTGAGCGAGCAGGTCAAGGCGCTGGCCAAGCCGACCGCCGCGGCCTGGCTGGCGAACCTGCTCGCGCGGGAGCGGCCCGACGAGCTGGAGGACCTCGCGCTGCTCGGCGAGCAGATGCGCGAGGCCACCGCGGCGCTGGACGGCGCGAAGCTGCGCGAGCTGACCCCGCGCCGGCACCAGCAGGTCGACGCGCTGGTCAAGGACGCCGGCACGCTGGCCGGCCGCAAGGTCAGCACTGACGTGGCGCAGAAGCTGCGCGAGACGCTGGACGCCGCGCTGGTCGACCCGGCCGCCGCGCAGGCGGTCCGCTCGGGCCGGCTGACCAGCGCGCTGCGGCATGTCGGGTTCGGCGTGGTGGACGAGTCGGGCGAGCCGACCAACGTGGTCGCGCTGGCGCCGAGACGTTCGGTACGACGAGGCGCCGCGGCCGCGAAGACCCGGGACGAGGCCGCGGAGCGGGAGGCGGCGAAGCGTGTCGAGGAGGCACGGCAGGCGGCCGCGGAGGCGGAGGCGGCGCTGGACGCAGCCGAGGCACGGGTCGACGACCTGCGTACCGCGCTCGACGGCCTGGCCGAGCGGATCACGTCCGGCGAGGCCGGGGTGGAGCGGCTCACGGCCGAGCTGGAGCGTGCGCGGGACGAGCTCGAGGGGGCGAAGAAGGACCGGCACCGGGTCGAGGGCGACCTCAAGGACGCCGAACGGGAGGCCCGGATGGCTGACCGGCGCAGCCAGGCCGCCGCGGACAAGGTGGCCAAGCTCGACGAGAGCTGACAATGGATGTCAGTGTTCGCCCGTAGCGTCGCGCGTATGATTGCGATGACCGTCACCGACCTGCGGCAGTACACCCTCCACCCCGGCCGGCGTGACGACCTGCTGCGCGTCTTCGAGGACCACTTCGTCGAGGGACAGGAGGCGACCGGTATGCACATCGCCGGCCACTTCCGCGACCTCGACGACCCGGACCGGTTCGTCTGGCTGCGCGGGTTCGCCGACCTGGACGCGCGCAGGAAGGCGCTGGAGGACTTCTACTACGGCCCGGTCTGGCGGGCGCAAAGCGCCGAGGCCAACGCCACCATGGTCGACTCCGACAACGCCCTGCTGCTCAGCCCGCTCACCGTGCGCCCGGGCTACCCCGAACCGTCCGCGCCCCGGCCGCCGGTCGGCGCGACCGAGATCCCGCCGTCGGTCGTGATCGCCTCGGTCTACCACCGCCGCACGATGGACGACGGCCTGCCCGAGCTGTTCGCCGGCGAGATCGAACCGGTGCTGCGCGACACCGGCGCCGAGCCGGTCGTCGTGTTCGAGTCACTCGTTGCCGAGAACAACTTCCCGCCACTCCCGCTGCGCGACGAGCTCGTCCTCGCCTGGTTCGCAGTGCTCCCCGACGACACGTCGTACGACGCACACCGCTGCGCCCTCGCCCGTTCCGAGGCGTGGCACGACAAGCTCCTCCCCGAGCTCGCCCGCCGCTCCCTCACCCCACCCCAACACCTCCACCTCCGCCCCGCCCCCCGCTCCCACCTCCGCTAACCCCCTTCGCCGCGCGCCTTGGCACGCGTGTCGACCACTTGGCAACGTTGTCAAGGGTCGATGGCCGTGCCAAGCCGCCTCGGATGTGGCCGAGGGGGCGTGCCACGTGACGCGCGGGGTCGGGGTCGGCGTCGCGCGTTAGTGTGGCGGCGGAGGTGGCGATGCGGTACATGCTGATGCTCTGCGGGGACGAGACGGCCGGTGCGAAGGCCGAGCTGATGACCGGGTGCGCCGAGTGGACGGCCGAGATGGCCGCGCGCGGCGTGCTGCTCGGCGCCGAGGGGCTGCACCCGCCGCGGCGCGCGACCGCGATCCGGGTGCGTGACGGCGAGGTCCTGCGCACCGACGGTCCGTTCGCGGAGTCCAAGGAGCAGATCGGCGGCTACGTCCTGATCCAGTGCCGCGGTGCGGACGAGGCGCTCGAGGTGGCCGCCAGCCACCCGTGGGCCACCGAAGGCACGATCGAGGTTCGGCAGCTCCTGGATGTCACACCCAGCTGACGCCGCCGTGGTGGCGGCGTTCCGGACCGAGTGGGGCCAGGTCGTCGCGACATTGATCCGGGTGACCGGCGACTGGGACCTCGCCGAGGAGGCCGCGCAGGAAGCGTTCGCCGCGGCCCTGCACAGCTGGCGCACCGACGGTGTGCCGCGCAACCCCGGCGCCTGGCTCACCACCACCGCACGCAACCGGGCCACCGACAGGATCCGCCGCGCCGCGGTCGGGGCCGCCAAGCTCCGCGAGGTCGTAACCGCCGAGGCGTACGAGGCCCCGGACGAGGACGTGCTGACCAGCGGCGTGTACGACGACCGGCTGCGGCTGATCTTCACCTGCTGCCACCCTGGTCTGCCGCTGGAGGCCCGGGTCGCGCTCACCCTGCGCACGCTGGCGGGCCTGAGCACGGCCGAGATCGCCCGGGCGTTCCTGGTCAGCGAGCAGACGATGTCGCAACGCCTGGTCCGCGCGAAGCGCAGGATCCAGACGGCCGGCATCCCGTACCGGGTCCCGCCCCGCGACGTGCTGCCCGAGCGGCTGGCCGGCGTGCTCGCCGTGGTCTACCTGCTGTTCAACGAGGGGTACGCCGCGACGCACGGCGAGGACCTGGTCCGGGAGAGCCTGTGCGACGAGGCGATCCGGCTGGCCCGGCTGCTGGCCGAGCTGATGCCGGACGAGCCCGAGGTGCTCGGCCTGCTCGCCTTGATGCTGCTACACCACGCGCGCCGCACGACCCGCGTCGATGCCGGCGGCGTGCTGGTCACCCTGGACGAGCAGGACCGCACCCGGTGGGACCGCGCGGCGATCGCCGAAGGCGAGGCGGCCCTGGAACGCGCACTGCTGATGCGCCGGCCCGGGCCCTACCAGGTGCAGGCGGCGATCGCAGCCTGCCACTCCACCGCGGCCACCGCGTCCGAGACCGACTGGCGCCAGATCGCGGCGCTGTACGGGCAGCTGGCCCGGCTGGCCGGCACGCCGGTGGTCGAGCTCAACCGCGCCGTCGCGGTGGGGATGGCCGAGGGCCCGCGGGCGGGTCTGGGCCTGGTCGACGCGCTGGTCGAGGCGGGCGAGCTGCGCGACTACCACCTGCTGTACGCCGTACGGGCCGATCTGATGCGCAGGCTCGGCCGGGCGGGCGAGGCGGCCGCGTCGTACCGGCGGGCGATCGAGCTCGCGCCCACCGCCGGCGAGCGCGCCCACCTCGAGCGGCGACTGGCTGAGCTCAGCTCATAGAAAAGGTCCGCCGTTGGTGTCTGTCTGCGGCCCGGGCGTTCGTCGGTGGGTCAGAAGGCAGTTCCGTCACCGACCTGGAGGAGACACCATGTACACCACGACGTCCGCCGACGGCACCCGGATCGCGTACGAGCAGGCCGGCAGCGGCGCGCCGGTCGTCTTCGTGACCGGTGCGTTCAACGACCGTACGACGTGCGCCCCGCTGGCGAAGCTGCTGGAGGACCGGTTCACGGTGGTCACGTACGACCGGCGGGGCAAGGGCGACAGCGGTGACACCGCGCCGTACGCCGTCGAGCGCGAGATCGAGGACCTGGCCGCGGTGATCGCGGCCGTGGACGGCGGCCCGGCGAACGTGTTCGGGTTCTCGTCCGGGGCCGTGCTCGCGCTGAAGGCAGCCGTGGCACGGGCGGCGATCCGCCGCCTGGCGCTTTACGAGGCGCCGTACCGGGTCGGTGCCGATGTGGCGACGGCGGACATGCCGGATCGGCTCGCGGGGCTGGTCGCCGCCGGGCGGCGGGGCGACGCCGTCGAGCTGTTCCAGACCGAGGTCGTCGGCCTG
>WNFV01008864.1_pt1 | contig 12100 bp, 12 predicted proteins | sample 5400101 | NCBI WGS metagenome assembly WNFV01 (sample SAMN13153361, study PRJNA577476) | soil metagenome | isolation source: 115 cm soil or saprolite under grassland replicate 1 | place: USA:California | collected 2016-06-15
CCGGACCTGGCCACCACCGCCCGGCGGGCCACCGTCTTCCCTGGCGGCCACACCCTGGTGGCGCGGCCCGGCCCGCCGGTGCCGTGCGCCGCGCCCGGCGCGTTCCTGCTCGATCCCAACCCGGCCGTTACCCGGGCCGGCCTGGTCGAGGAGCTGGCCCGCCGGCTCGGCGCCTGGAAGCTCGACCCGCGGATCGCGTTCCTGGCCGCCGACGCCCCCTTGCACACCCCGTTCGGCCGGTCGCTGCGGGTCGACGCCTCGCTGCCCTGGAACCTGAAGCGGCTTCGCGCGCTGCTGCGCGAGCGCCGCGTGGGGACCGTCGAGGTCCGCAAGCGGGGCTCGGCGGTCGACGCCGCCGAGCTGACCGCGCGGCTTCGGCTGCGCGGCGACGAGCGCGCCACCGTGGTCCTCACCCGCGCCGCCGGCCGCCCCTGGGCGCTGGTCTGCACCGACGCCCCGACCGCCTCTTCCTGAGGCGCCGCCGACGACGGTCCTCCGCAGCCGGCGGCGCGGCAGGTGCGGCCCAACGGCCAGCGGACCGTGCTGGGTCAGGGGTCGCTGTTCTTCCCCGGCGGCGTCGCCGTCAGCAGGCGGCCCGGGTCTTCGTCTCGAACTGGAGCGTGCTCCCCGCGGGTGGCGGCCTCGAGCCGCACACCTGGGTCAGCCGATGGCGGGCACGACAGCGCCGAGATGGTCGAAGCCTTGGAGAATACCTCGTCGGGATCGGTCCGACGCCGGACCCGACCGCTCGGCGGTCACCCGAGCTGGTCGCCGAGGCGGAGCGCAACGCCGAGACCACCCGGGCCGTCCTCGACGCTCACTACCGGTCCCAGGTCGCTGGCGCCGATGCGGCGGCGTCGAGCAGGGCCGAGGCGGTGACCAGCCGGAGATTTCTGGCCTGCATCCCCTCGATCGCGGCCGGGAGGGCGGCCACCTCCACCCGGCGCCGTGCCCGCAGGAAGTAGGCGTGGACCCCGCCGCGGTCGAAGGTCGCCCTGCCGATGCCGTCGTGGAGCCCGACGACGTCCCCGGGGCCCACCGCCGCGGCGAGATGGTCCGCGACCGCCTGCGGCGTGCCCACCCCTGCCGGCCCGCGCGTCACCGACCACAGCAGGATGTCGTGGCCGAGCCGGGCGGCGGCCTGCAGGGCCGCTCCGGTCAGCTCCCCCCGCGGGGGGCGGAAGAAGCGCGGCCGCACGCCGGCCGTCCGCTCGATCGCCGCCAGCCCGCGGTCCAGCTGCCGATAGGTGGCGGCGGGCGACTGGAAGGCCAGGTCCTCGTGCGTCCAGGTGTGGTTGCCGAGCTCGTGGCCGCCGTCCACCAGCGCCTGGATCAGGTCGCGGTGCCTGACGGCGTTGTAGCCCATCACGTTGAAGGTCGCCCGCACGCCGTAACGGGCCAGGACCGCCAGGATCGAGGGAGTGAGCTCGGGGTCGGGCCCGTCGTCGAACGTCAGCGCGGCCAAGGGCTGCGCGGTCGGTACCGACCAGATGAGCTGTCGGCGCCCGAGGTCGCTGCTCGGGCCATCGGGAAGCGCCGAGCCGTTCCGTTCCTGCGCGGCCCGTCCCAGCTGGCCGCCCCTCAGCGCGGTCCCGCCGGCGGCCAGCCAGGCGACGCTGGCCATCGTCCGGCCCAGGAACCGGCGGCGGTCCACGGCGCCCTCCCGCACGCTCGCGCTCAGTGGCAGATTCCGCTGCCGTGGTCGCTGAAGGGGGCCCCGGCGGCGTGCACGAAGCGCCACCGGTAGCCGCCCGGCCGGAGGGTGAGCCGCAGGACCCCGAACGTACCGGTCGTGCGGACCCGGCCGTTGGCCGCCACCGTGCGGAACGGCAGCCATGGGGCGCCGCCGGTGCCGACCACGAACTCGCGGATGCCGTTGACGGGATCAAGGTGGCCGAGTGGGTCCTGCAGGGCGAAGCGCTCGTAGTCGTGATCGTGGCCGTTGAGCACCAGGTCGGCACCGGCGGCGTAGAGCGCGTCCCAGAACGGACCGACGGCCCGGGTCTCGCCTTCGTGGCCGGAGGAGAACCGCGGGTGGTGCCAGTAGGCAAGGGTGCAGCGGGCCAGGTGGTGAGCCAGGTCGGCCCGGAGCCAGGCCGCCTCGGCTGCACAGTCGACCGATCGGCAGTTGCTGTTCAGGGCGACCAGGTGCCAGGAGCCGAGCCGGAAGGAGTACCAGGGCCTGACCGGCGCTGCGGCCCGGGAGCCGAAGTACCGGTAGTACCCGATCGCCCCGCGCGTCATGTACTCGTGGTTGCCCGGGGTCGGGTAGGTGCGCTGGACGAACCGGCCCCAGGTCGGGCCGTAGGCGCTGCCCAGGAGGGGGAGCAGTGGGCCGCGAGGCAGGTCGGTGGCCTGCCAGGTACAGCAGGCGGCCACCACCCGGTGACCGTCTGCCGGGTCGTGCCACAGGGCGCTCACGACCAGGCTCGCGAGCAGGAACGAGACCGACGCGGGTGCGGTGGCGAGCAGCCCGACGCCGGCGATCGCCTCCAGGAACGGGCGCTGGTAGGCCATCACCCGGCCGAGGATGGTCATCCGCGCGGGCCGGGCAGGTCGGCGACGGGTTCCGCCGCCAGGGCGGCGGCCAGATAGTCGTGGAAGATGAGGGCCGGGAAGGTGCCACCGTAGACCGGCCCGCCGTTGAACCGGTCGCGCATCGGGGTCTGCCGTACCGGGTCGCCGACCCAGACAGAGGTGGCCAGCTGGGGGGTGAAGCCGGTGAACCAGGCGTCGGTGAAGCCCGTGGTGGTGCCGGTCTTGCCGGCCAGGGGCCTGCCGATCGCGGCCCGGAAGCCGGTCCCGCCCGGTTGCACCACCCCGCGCAGGATGGCGACGGCGGCGGCGGCCACCTGCGGGTCGAGGACGCGGCGGCACGACGGCCGGCCGTCGAACAGGACCCGGCCGGTCGGGTCGGTGACCCGGGCCAGCACCGAGGGCTGGCAGTGCACGCCGCCGGCGGCCAGCGTGGCGTACGCGCTGGCAAGCTCCAGTGGGGTGACGTTCTCGCTGCCGAGCACCAGCGAGCAGTAGTCGTGCAGCGGCGAGGTGATCCCCATGCGCCTGGCGACCTGGATCGCGTTGGGAGTCCCGACCCGCACCATGAGCTGGGCGTAGTAGACGTTGACGGATTCGGCGGTGGCCTGGGCGAGGGCCATGCGGCCGGCCAGCGCCGGCTCGGCGTTGTGGACGGTGTAGCCGGTCGGGCAGGCGGGCGCCGACACCGTCGTCGGCGAGGCGGTGTCGAAGGTGATGCCCGCCGGGATGCCCTGCTCCAGGGCGGCGACCAGGTAGAAGACCTTGAACGAGGAGCCGGGCGGGAAGCCGCCGCCGCCCTGGCCGGTGGCCAGGTTGACCCTGGAGCTGGCGAAGTCGCGCCCGCCGACCATGGCCACCACCGCCCCGCTGGCCGGGTCGATGCTGACCAGCGCCCCGGCCAGGCCGACACCGGTCAGCCGCTCGCCGACCGCCCGCTCGGCCAGCCGCTGGTCGCCGGGCCGCAGGCTGGTGGTGACCGACAGGCCGCCCTCGAAGACGGCTCGCCGCCTGGCCGCCGAGCCGACCGGGCCGAGGGCCCCGTCCAGCGCGTGGCCGCCGAGCAGGACGCGGGTGACGTCGTCGACGAAGTACGGGTAGCGGACCGTCTCGGGACGCAGCCTTGGCCGCAGCGGCTGGCGCTTGGCCGCCGCGACCCGCGCCGGGCTGGCGAAGCCGAGCGCCGCCATCCGGTCGAGGACCAGGTCGCGGCGGGCCAGGGCGACCCTCCCGGCCGTCGGCTTGAACCGCTCCGGGCTGGCGATGGTGCCGGCCAGCGCGGCCGCCTCTGCCAGCGTCAGCCGCCCGACCGGCCTGGAGAAGTAGTGCTCGGCCGCGGTGGCGATCCCGTAGACCCCGTCGCCGAAGTAGACCCGGTTCAGGTAGGCGGCCAGGATCTGGTCCTTGCTCAGCCGTCGCGCCAACTGGACCGCGTCAAGGGCCTCGACCAGCTTGCGATGCAGGCTGACCCTGTCGCCGGTGATCACGTTCTTGACGTACTGCTGGGTGAGGTCGCTGCCGCCCTGGCTGATGTGGCCGGTGAGCAGGTCGGTGACCGCCGCCCGGAGGATCCCGCGCAGGTCGAGGGCGCCGTGGGCGTAGAAGCGGGCGTCCTCGATGGCCAGGACGGCGTCGCGGACGGTGACCGGCACCGCCGACAGCGGCACCACGGTGCGGTCCTGGTCGGCGTGGAGCACAGCCAGGACCGAGCCGTCGGCGGCGTGCACCACCGAGCTGGCCGGCGGCCGGGCGAGCAGGCGACCGAGCGGATGGGCGCTGCCGCCCAGGTCCCGAGCGGCCGCCGTCGCCACCAGCGCGGTGGGCACCACCGCGGCCAGGACGACACCGCTCAGGACCAGGCCGGTCACCAACACCGCCGAAAGCAGGCGGCGCCAAGGTCGGCGGCCATTCATGCCGGGCCTGGAGCGGCGTTCGCCGGCGGCTGGGCCGGCAGGGTGAATGCAAAGGTGCTGCCGGTGCCGGGGACGCTCTCGGCCCAGATGCGTCCGCCATGCGCCTCGACCAGTTCCTTGCAGATGGCGAGGCCGAGCCCGCTGCCGCCGCGGGCCCTGGTCCTGGCCGCGTCCAGCCGGAAGAAGCGGTCGAAGACCTTGGGGAGGTCCTCTGGGCCGATCCCTGGGCCGGTGTCGGTCACCGCCAGTCCGCTCCCACCGGCCTCGTCCCAGACCCGGACCCGGACCGAGCCGCTGGCGCCGGTGTACTTGACCGCGTTGTCGACCAGGTTGGTGACGACCTGAGTGAGGCGGGCCTGGTCGGCCACGACCGGCACCGACGGGGCCTCCACGACGAGCTGGAGGCCCCCCTCCTCGGCGAGTGGGCGGAGCTTGCCGGCGACGTCGGTGGCGATCTCGCCGAGGTCGACGGGCGTCAAGAGCAGCTCGAGGCTGTTCTCGTCGCGGTGGGCAAGGGTGAGCAGGTCGTCGACGATCTTGCTCATCCTTGCCACCTCCTCGGCCGCGCTGCCGAGCACCTCGGAGGCGTCGGCGGCCGGGTCGTCGGCGCGGAGCGCGACCTCCAGCTCGGCCCGCATCACGGCCAGCGGCGTGCGCAGCTCATGGGAGGCGTCGGCGACGAACCGGCGCTGCTCGACCACGCCGCGCTCGATCCGGTCGAGCATGCCGTTGAGGGTGCGGGCAAGGCGGGTCAGCTCGTCGGTGGCGTCCGGGACCGACACCCGGTCGTGCAGCCGGTCGGCGCCGATCGCCTCGGCCTGCTCGGTCATCCGGCCCACCGGTCGCAGCGCCACCCTGGCGAGCAGCCAACCGCCCCCGCCGGCGAGGACCAGCGCGATCGGGCCAGCGACCAGCAGCAGCAGGCGCAGCCGCTCCACCGACCTGTCGACATCGGCAAGCGGGGCGGCGACCACCAGGACGGTCGGTGCCCCACGCCCCGCCTGGCGCAGGCCGAGCACCCGGTAGCGCGCCTCGTTCGGCCCGGACCGCACCTCTGCCCGCACCTGCTGGCCGGCCAGCACCTGCCGCAGCATCACCGGGGTGAGCAGCGACCGGGGCGGCGCCGCGGCACCGGCCCGGTCGCGGACCTCGCCGCTGGGGGATAGCAGCTGGGCGGCGGTCTCGCCGCGTGGCAGGCCGGCCACGCTGGCCCCTGGCATCGCATCTAGGCCGCCCTCGGAGTCGGTCAGGATCCCGGCAGCCTGGGCGTCGAGCGCCTTGTCGACCTCGGCGACCAGATCGGCGCGCAGGCGCAGCAGCAGGAAGGAGCCGAGGGCGGCCAGGATCACCGCGAGCAGGACGACGTACCAGGCAGTGAGGCGGGCCCGAACGGGGAGGCGGGCGAGCCAGCCGGCCACGTCGCTACGCCGGCTCGAGCCCGTAGCCGATGCCCCGGACGGTCCGGATTCGGACCTGGCCGAGCGGCTGCTCGAGCTTACGACGCAGGTAGCCCACGTAGACGTCGACGACGTTGGACATGCCGTCATAGTTGTAGTCCCACACGTGCTCGAGGATCGCGGAGCGGCTCACCACTTGGCCAGCGTTGCGCATCAGAAACTCGAGCAGGGCGAACTCCCGGGTCGAGAGCGGCACCGACCGGCCCGACAGCGTCACGACGTGGGCCGCCGGGTCCAGCACCAGGTCGCCGACCTCCAGGACGGCGGGGCGTTCACGGGCGCCCCGGCGGACCAGGGCACGCAGGCGCGCCAGCAACTCCCCGAAAGCGAACGGTTTGACCAGGTAGTCGTCGGCGCCGACGTCCAGCCCGTTGATCCGGTCGGCCACCCCGTCGCGGGCGGTGAGCATGAGCACGGGTGCCCAGCGCCCCGCCAGGCGGAGGCGCCGGCAGACCTCGATGCCGTCGAGGCGGGGAAGCATGACGTCGAGCACGATCGCGTCGTAGTCCCACTCGGTGGCGCGGTGCAGGCCGTCCTTGCCGTCGAGGGCGGCGTCGACCGCATAGCCCTCCCGCTCGAGCCCACGCCGGATGGCCCTGGACATCTTGATCTCGTCCTCGACCAGCAGGACGCGCATGCCCACCTCCTCTCGATCATGGTTCACCAGCAACGGTCATCTGGCATGAGAGGACGGTGAGAATGTCGGCCGCCCAGCGATATCTCACGCGGCTCTCACCGAGCTCGCCGTACACATGACACGTCCTCGACGAGGGTGGGACGCCATGGAAGCGCGCGGCTCGACCCTGGAGCGGGCCTTCGCTCGGCCGCCGACCGCCACCGGGCGGCGCCGGGAGCTGGGTCCTCGGGTGGCGGCCGCCTTGGCCGCCCTGGCCGGCGTGCTCAACCTGGTGTCGGCGCTGCTGCCTGCCGAGGCGGACCGGCTGCGGGTCCTCCACGAGCTGGTCCCAGGTGCGGTGTCGGAGGGCGCCACGGCGGCCACTGCCGCGGCCGGTATCGGCCTGCTGCTGCTGGCCGGCGGGCTCCGGCGCCGGCAGCGACTGGCCTGGCTGGCCACGGTGGGGCTGCTGGTCGGCAGCGCCGTCCTCCACGTGGCCAAGGGCCTCGACGTGGAAGAGGCGCTGATCGAAGCGTTCCTGGCCGGCCTGCTGGTCAGCCAGGCCGGCCGCTTCACCGCCTCCCAGGATCCGCTCGAGCGTCGGGCCGCCCTGCGGCCGGCGCTGATGGTGGCGGTGGCCACCACCGTCTACGCAACGCTCGGATTGCTGGCCAACGCCGACGACGTGGCCGCGCCGTTGACGTTGCCCCGGATCGTGCGGGAGACCGGCCGCATGGCGGTGGGGCTCGGCTCCGGGATCGGGCTGGAAGGACGGTTCGGCCGCTTCTTCCCGGCCTCGGTGGCGGCCGTCTTCTACTTTGGCGCGCTGCTGGCCGTCGCCCGCGTGCTCGCCCCGGCCCTGGTTCGCCCCGTCCGCGACCCCAGGCTGGTCGAGGCCGTGGCCGCCTCCGGCGACTCGCTGGCCTACTTCGCGCTGCGCGACGACCGCGCGAGCACCTGGGCGGGAGGCGCCCTGGTGTCATGGGCTCCGGTCGGGGTGGTGGCCCTGGCCGCCGGTGACCCAATCGGCCCGCCGGCCGACTGGCAGGCCGCGGCGGCCGCGTTCCTGGCCGCGACCGCCGCCCAGGGCCGGATCGCCGCCGTGCTGGGCTGCGGGGCGCTGGCCGCCCGCACCTACCGGCTGGCCGGCCTGACCCCGATCTACCTGGGAGACGAGGCCGTGCTGGACTTGGAGCGGTTCACGCTGGAGGGCCGGGCGGTTCGGATCGCCAGGCAGAGTTGGCGCCGGGCCCTGCGAGCCGGGCTCACCACCACGGTATGCCGGGTCGGCGAGCTGAGCCCCGAGGAGCTGACCGGCCTGCAGGACCTCTCGGCCCGCTGGCGCGGGGCGGCACCCGAACGCGGCTTCTCCATGACCCTCGGACGCCTGTTCGACCCCCGCGACGCGGGCGGGTTGCTGGTGATCGGCCGGGACGCCAGCGGCCGGCCCCTCGGCTTCCTGCACCTGGTCCCGTGGGACGGTGACGGGGCGAGCCTGGACGCCATGCGGCGGGAGCGGGACGCCCCCGCCATCCTCAACGACTTCCTGATCGTGGAGGCCGCCCGGCGGCTGCCGGCCCTCGGGGTCCGCCGCCTGTCCCTCAACTTCTCCTTCCTGCGGGCGATCCTTGCGGCCGGCGCCGGCGCAGACGTCCCGTTGCGGCTGCGGGCCGCCCGCTGGGTGCTGCACAGGCTCTCTCGCCCGTTCCAGATCGAGACCCTGTACCGCTTCAACAAGAAGTTCGCCCCGGCCTGGCAGCCCCGCTACCTGGCCGTGCGAGCGGCCGAGGAGCTCCCGACGGTGGCCCTGGCCTGCCTGAAGGCCGAAGGGCTGCTGGCACCCGGGTCCTGGCGTGTGGGCCGGCGCTCCCGGCGGCCATGAGATGAAGGTCGGCCCCGGCCGCCGCCAGGCCGCGGCGCTGGTCGTGCCGCCGGTGCTGGCCTGGCTCGCCGGGCATGCCCTGTACTGGGCCGCCGCCGCCCACAACGGCTTCGACCACTTCCTGGTCAGAACCCATGCCAGGTGGGACTCCGGCAACTACCTGAACATCGCCAGGCACGGCTACACGCTGCTCCGCTGCGTCCCCAAACCGACCAGCCCGTTCACGGCGGCCGACTGGTGCGGCACGGCGGGCTGGTTCCCCCTCTACCCGCTCGGCATGCGGCTGCTGGGCCCCCTTGGCCTTCCCTACCCCCGTGCCGGGCTGCTCATCACCGAGCTGTTCGCCCTCGGGTCGCTGGTGCTCGTGTGGTGGCTGCTGGAGGCGCGGGCGACGCTCGCCAACCTCGCCTGCCTGGCCCTGGCCGCGCTCTTCCCTGGCAGCATCTACGAGCACGCGCTGTTCCCGGTCTCGCTGGCCGTCGCCGGCAGCCTGCTGTTCCTGGCCCTGCTGGCCCGGGGACGCTGGACCGCCGCCGGGATCGCCGGGGCCGTGCCGGCCGCCGCCTACCAGACCGGCGTCCTGCTCGCCGCGGTGGTCCCGGTCTGGCTGCTGGTCGGCCGTCGCCGGCTCGGCATGGACCCGCTGGCCGCACTCGGCCGAGCAATCCGGACCAGCGGCCTGGTCGCAGTCGGCCTGCTCGCCGTCATGGCCCTCCAGCAGGCCGAGGTCGGCCGCTGGGACGGCCTCCTGTTGGTCGAGGCCCACTACGGGACGGGGTTGCACAACCCTGCCGCCACCTTCGTGAAGAATGCCGTGCCCCGCCCCCGCCCCCTGGCGCGGCCAGCAGGTCGCTGACCGGTCAGCCGGCCCCCCGATACCAGTTCCTCCTGGCCACCGGCATCGTGCTCGTGGCCGTCGGCGCCACCCTGGCCGCCAGGCAGCGCAACACGCTCGACCTGGTCGTCCTGGTCTACACGGTCATGTTCTGGGTGGCACCGCTGGTCGCCGGCGGGCACCTGGCTCAGTACCGGACCCACCTCCTGCTGCTGCCGTCGGTGGTCCTGCTCCGCCGGCTCCCGGCGGTCGTCCCGGCCGTCCTGGCCGTGATGGCGGCCGCGGTCGCCTGGCAGATGGCCGGCCTGTTTACCACTACATCCTGATCTGATCGCGCGGCTCTGGGTGGCGGCTCAGGCGGAGCCGCCAGGAAACCGACGAGGCAGCTCCAGGGCTATGAGCCAGGCGTTTCGGCCGGGCCGGACGCCTGGGTCGGAGAGTCATCCGGGCTGGCGGGGTGCGCGGCCGCCCGCGCCGAGCTCATCGCATGGATGGCCCTGGTGAGTTCCAGGATCTGGTTGGAGAGGCGCAGCAGATCCTCGTTCTGTTGCTCTTCCTGCTGGACCGTCGCCCACTGATGGTCGGCCAGGATCTGACGTCTTTCGTCGGCACGGTTCTGGCTGATCATCACGAAGGTCGATAGGAAGATGGCCTCCAGCGACACGATCATGGTGAGCAGCCCGAACGGGTACTGCCTTCGATCCTGAAGGCGATCCAGGCGGCGAACCACAAGACATGGATGTACACAAAGGGCATCGACCCGGCGAACCGCGTGATCGCATCAGCAATGCGGTTCTCGACATTCTGCGCTCGCTGCTGGGCGTGCTGAAGCAACACCGGGTTGCTCGGCACTGCATCCGTCCGGACGCTCACGCCGTCCTCCCTCCGATCCCGGTCCGCGGGAGGTGGACCCACCGTTCAGGGTAGGCTCGCGGACACGCAAGCGAGCGACGTGCAGGCAAGGGATCCTCGGCCGCGTGAACCGCCCGTCGATGGGAGGGAGAGACTATGGCGCAGCAGCCACCTGGTCCGTCGGGCATGCCGTCCGATCAGGAACGCACCTGGGCGCTGGCCGCACACGTCGGGAGCTTCCTGGCGGCCTACGTCGCGTTGGGCTTTCTCTGTCCACTCATCGTGCTTCTCGTCAAGGGCAACGAGTCGTCCTATGTCCGATACCACGCCGTCGAGTCGCTGAACTTCCAGATCACGGCGGCCATCTTGACGGTCATATTCGCCATCTTGATCTTCGTCGTGATCGGGATCTTCCTGTTGATCGCGCTCGGCATCGTCTACGTGGTCTTCGTGATCATGGCGACCGTGGCGGCGAGCCGAGGGCAGCTGTACCGCTACCCGGTCAGCTTGCGGCTCGTGAAGTAGCTGCTCGAGCGGCGCGACAATGACCTCGGGGCATCAGGCCGCCCCGGCAAGCCAGCGGCCGTAGAGGTCTGCTGCGCGAGCGCCGCGTGGGGACCGTCGAGGTCCGCAAGCGGGGCTCGGCGGTCGACGCCGCCGAGCTGACCGCGATGGAGACGCCGGCGGCGAGGGCGTCGAAGGCGACCCCGGCGGCGGCGGCGACGCCCAGCTTGGCGGTGATCACTCGCCACCGGCGGGGGGTGGTGAGGAACGTGTCGGTCGCCGTGCCTTGGCGGTATTCGCCGGCGGCGATGATGATGCCGAGCGCGAGCACGAAGATGGCGCCGTTGGCCGAGACGTTGAGGATGGCGCGCACGCCGCGTCGGACTCGAGGTCCAGGGTCGCGGTGTCGGCCCCGACGATGACCGCGCTGGCGACGGCGAGGCCGCTGACCGCCACGGTGTCGGCCAGGATGACTCCATCGTCGCGTGCTCGGTTCCCCTACATCCGGCTCTGGCGAGTCTTCGCGAGCAAGGTCCCCGCACCCAGGCCGAGTAGCGCGAGGCCGGCCAGCAGCAGCGAGACGGTGTTCGCGCCGGTGAACGGCAGGCCTGGGCCCGCGGAGCCGCTGGGAGCCGACGAGGATGCACCGCCGACCGCCGAGGTGCTGCTGGCCTGGATGCAGCCGGTGACCCAGAACACCTTGTGCTTGGTGTCGGCGCCGTGCGAGCCGTCGGCGTGGATCGTCAGCTTGACGTGGAAGCCCTGGTTGGGATGCGGCTGGATGCCGGTGAAGTCCAGGGTGTAGGTCGCCGCGGCGTCCAGCCCGGCCTGGCTGCCGCCGCCGGCGTTGTCGTCCTCGCCGATGAACACGCTGTCGGTCAACAGCACCTGGACCGGGCCGGTGGGCGGGTGGGACTCGAAGGTGACGTCGGCGAACAGGTCGCCCTCGTCGAAGCCGTAGAAGTCGACCTGGAACACGCAGCCGACGTGCGGCTCGTTGTTGGGCGCGTCGTCGAAGGGGACGTCGTCGATTTTGACGGTGCCGTTGTTGCCCGGCGGGTTGGGAGCCGCCGTGGCGAGTCCGGCCAGCGCCACACACGCAATCAGCGCCACGCAGATGGCGACCGCGAACGTCGTTCCCCGTCGAACCGCAATCACTGTTGAGCCTCCCGAGAACCGCCGGATTTGGGAAGTTAGGGCGCGCCGGATTGCGATGCGCCCTTGCCCCTTCTAGCGAGAAAACCGGCAGACCGCCGAAAAGCGTTACACCCTGCGGTATATAGGTCATGCTCTACCGAAAAGGTTCAATATGCGCCATGCCCGGCGACCTCTCAGCCCCGCCGGATAGCAGATTCCACAGGACGGCGGGCCGGGGTATGCTGCCCGCCGACCAGGTCAAGGGGCCGCCTGTGGAAAGGAAGGTCGTCATGACGCAGCACGAGCATCCCAACGTCACGCTTGTCCGGGAGGGCTTCGAGGCGTTCCAGAAGGGCGACATGGGGTGGA
>WNFV01008525.1_pt1 | contig 12099 bp, 11 predicted proteins | sample 5400101 | NCBI WGS metagenome assembly WNFV01 (sample SAMN13153361, study PRJNA577476) | soil metagenome | isolation source: 115 cm soil or saprolite under grassland replicate 1 | place: USA:California | collected 2016-06-15
TCGGGGGCGCCGTGGAACGTGCTGACCCCCTCCTCGAACCAGCACAACGATCCCGCCGACAGCCCGCACATGACGATCCCGCGCTCCCACGCCTTGCGCAGGATGCGATCGATCCCGTGTGCCCGCCAGACGCCGATCAGGCTCGTGATGCTGCCGCCGCCGACGTAGATCACGTCCTGATCGAGCAGGTGGCTACGGGGATCTCGCGGCGCCCGCAGGCGGCGAAAGAGCGATACGTGCGAGGGAATGCAGCGCTCCGCGTCGAAGGCGCGATAGAAGCGCACGAGGTAGTGGTCGGCGTCCCCGCTCGCCTGGGGAAGGAAGCAGATCCGGGGGCGCTCCTTGCCGGTGAGGTCGAGGACGAACTCGTCGAGCAGGGGGTTTCCAGCCTCCATCGAGAACCCTCCGCCTCCGAAGCTCACGATCTGTCGCATCGCGCCCACCACGCTCGCCTCCGACTAGCCGACTGGAGTGGGAAGAGTGTGGCGCCGGCTGGTGGCGCTGTCCCTGTCCCGAGGGCCAAACTTGACCTGCCGCGATTCGACCGGCGGTCGAACTCAGGCGCGGGAACGGCGCCGGGGCGACCCGCTCAGGCGGCCTCGGCGCGCACCGCGCGCACCGGCGCCGGGGTGAGCGCCGCGGCGCTGACGACGAGCGCGAAGGCGAGCACGCGCACCGCAACGCCGAGCGAGTCGTCGGGCATCGGATCGCCGAAGACGATCGGCCCGGCCGCGATCGTCAACGCGTTCGCGGTCGCGCTCGTCACGGCGATCACCGGCACGGCCTTGCCGATCTGAAGGCTGCGCGCCGAGACCAGCAGGCCGACCAGCGAGAGCAGGGCGATCAGCACCGCCAGCGGGTGCAGCAGGATCGCGGCGGCGCCGTCGTCGAGCCGCCCGCTGAGCGCCTTGATCGAGACGTCCGAGGCAGCCCATAGCAACCCCGCCGAGGCGCCGAACAGCACGCCGCCCTGGTGCACTGCGCGGTTCGCCGTCACCGCGACCGCGATGCCCAGTGCGGCGCAGGCCGCGAGATAGGCGAGCAGGGTCGCCGGCTCGTAGCCGGAGTGGGCGTCGCGCCCGGCGCCGTCGAGCGTCGCGGCCAGGAAGGCCAGACCCGCCGCCGCCAGCGCGACGCCGAGCCACTCCCGGCGCGTGACCGAGTGGGCGAAGAGGCGGTCGGCGACCACGGTCAGCATGACGAGCCCGCCGGCGATGACCGACTGCACGAGCGAGATCGGCGCCAGGGCCAGCGCCCCGACGTGCAGCCCCCAGGAGCCCATCGCGATGGCGATTCCCAGCGCGTACCAGCGCGACCGAAAGAGGACGAGCGAGCTCCACACCGGCCGGCGCCAGTTCACCGCCGGCGACTCCACCGCCCCGCGGTGCTTGTAGAGGAAGCCGACGACCGAAGCGAACGAGGTCCCGAGGGCCAGCAGCAGCCCGATCTGGACCGAGATGCTCATGTGTGCCTAGGCGGCGTGCGGTGAGCTGTCGTCGGGCGGAGGAGGCGAATCGGATCCCGGCCGGCCCTCCAGCTCGCGTGCCATCTCGCGGTCGAGCTGGATGGAGCGGATCGCATGCTCGTCGGGGAGCTTCGCGAGCACCTCGCGGATCGCCCGGATCACGTCCGACTGGTCGTGCCCGAAGTCGTCGAGCAGTGAGTGGAGCGCGGTGTAGGTGATCTTGAGCTGCGCCGGGGTCAGCTCGAGGTGGTAGTGAAACGGGGTGGGAGGGGGCGCGTCGGCGCCGCTGTCGTTCATCCGACAATGGTACGCACGCGGCGGGACCCGAGCGCATCTCACGCCTCGTGCGGTTGTTGAATGGGCGGGATGTCGCGGCGAAACGGGTCGAATGCATGGGGCGCCTCCCTCGCCTTCGCGGCGGCTGTCCTGCTCGCGGCCTCGCCCGCCCCGGCCTCGCCTAGTGCTCCAGCGCCGCCCCCGGAGAAGCCCCGGCTCACCGGCCGGGCCGTCGTGCAGGTCGAGCCCGCGCGGCGTCCGCAGCGCGTCCGCGAGCGGCTGTCGGCCACGCTCGGCGCGGCCGGCCTGCGCTCCGAGGCCGTCATCCCCGAGCTCGGCGCCGCCGCGGTCGACATCCCCCGCGGTTGGAGCGTCGCGGCCCTGCGTCGCGAGCTTGCCGGCGAGCCCGGCGTGGTCCGGGTAACGCCGGAATACCGACGCAGTCCGCGGCTTGCCCCGCTGATCCCCAACGACCCCGCCTGGGTGACCCTCGACCCGGCGGCGCCGGCCGGCGACTTCTTTCAATGGAACCTCGCGCGGGAGAGCTTCCCGGGCGCCTGGGCGCGCTCCCAGGGGACCGGCGTCGAGATCGCCATGATCGACACCGGGATCGACGCCACCCACCCCGAGCTCGCGTCGAAGGTCGTCGCGGCGATCGATGCCGACGAGAGCGCGGGCTCGGGCCCCGCGACCGTCGACGAGAACGGGCACGGCACCCACGTGGCGGGGCTGGCGTGCGCCGAGTCCAATAATGGCTACGCAGGTGCCTCGGCTGGATTCGGCTGCGGCCTGATCGTGGAGAAGACCGATTTCAGCGACGTCTCGATCGCCAACTCGATCGTCGACGCGACCGAGCGCGGCGCCGAGGTGATCAGCATGAGCTTCGGCGGGCCGACCAGCTCTCCCGTGATCCGCGACGCGATCGACTACGCCTGGGCGCGCGACGTCGTCATGGTGGCCGCGGCGAGCAACCAGCCGGTGACCAACCAGGGCATCCCGGCCGAGTACCTGCAGCCGACCGGGAGCGCGCCCAACATCCACGCCGGAAAGGGGCTCGTCGTGACCGCGGCGGAGTACGACGACACGCCGGCCTCGTTCAATCCCGGCTTCGGCCCCGGGGTCTCGATCGCGGCCTACGGAGCGGCGAGCGCCTCGAACCCCGGCATCTTCTCGACGTTTCCGCCCGGCCCGACGAAGCTCGAGCAGGGAGTTCCGGGCCAGTTCGGGCCCTGCTCGTGCCGCGCCTGGTTCTGGGACGACGACCGCTTCGCCTACCTGCGCGGCACAAGCATGGCGACACCCCAGGTGGCCGGCGCGGCCGCGCTGATCCGCAGCGCCAAGCCCGCGATGAGCGCCGCGAAGGTGATCGAGATCCTCAAGCGCAGCGCGCGGCCCGGTGTGTTCACCGATCCGTTCGGCTGGGGGATCCTCGACGCGAAGGCCGCTCTCAAAGCGGCGCTGGGGCAGAAGAAGAAGAAGAAGGGGAAGGGGAAGGGGAAGGGGAAGGGGCGCTAGCCCGCCGCCGTGGGCTCGGCCTCGGCCTCCGCCTGGGCCTCAACGCGCTCGGCCGCCTCGCTGAGCTCGGCGATCGATGCCTTTATCCCGTTGACGATCAGCTCGACGTCGTCCATCGCGTCGTAGTCGGCGAGCAGCCCGAAGTCGATGCCGCCGTTGTAGCTCATGATCGCGATCGCGAGGGCGTGGTTCTCGGGCAGGAACGCGACCGGGAAGACGTCCTCGAGCTCGCGGCCGAGCACGTAGAGCGGCATCTGCGGCCCGGGGACGTTGGTGACGATGAGGTTGAAGAGCCGGGTCGAGAAGTTCAGCCGCGAGGCCTGGGCCAGCAGGGTGGGAGGGGCGAAGTCGTTGAAGCGCGAGATCACCTCGGCGCCGAGCGCCTGGTTGGACGACTTGACCCCCCGCATCGACTCGCTCACGATCTCGAGCCGGCGGACGGGGTCTGAGATGTAGACCGGCAGCGGGCCGCGAACGGCGGCGATCCGGTTGCCGAGCTGGCCGTGCTCGTCCTCGGCGCGGATCGAGACGGGCACCAGGGCGCGCAGCTCGAGGCCCTCGGTCTTGATTCCGCGGGCGCGCAGCCAGCGCCGCAGCGCCCCGCTCACCACGGCGAGCACGACGTCGTTGACCGTCCCGCCGAGCGCGTTCTTGATCCGCTTGAACTCGCGCAGCTCCGTCCGCACCCAGTCGAAGCGTCGGTGCGAGCCGATCTCGACGTTGACCGGAACCTGGGGAGCGGGGTTGGCGAGGTTCCATGCCACCTCGCCGAGCGCCTCCGCCGCCTCGGTCGCCTGCTGGACGGCGGGCCGCGGGTGCTCGACGGCGGTCACCACCCGGCGTGCGAGCCGCAGCGGGGCCGTCGCGATGCCCTCGACACCGCGGGCCGCGAGGTCGGCGGCCGACGGCTCGGGCTGGGGGATCCACTCGTGATCGGGCTCGGCGGGCTCCGGGACCGGCGTGACGTCGAACAGCACCGTCGCGATGTCGACGCCCGCGACGCCGTCGACGACGGCGTGATGGGTCTTCGACAGCAGCGCGAAGCGCTTCTTCTTGAGCCCCTGGACGAGCCACAGCTCCCACAGCGGCTTGGTGCGATCGAGCTGCTGCGAGAAGACGCGCGCCGCCATCTTGCGAAGCTGCTCCTCGGTGCCCGGGGCCGGCAGCGCCGAGTGGCGAACGTGGTATTCGAGGTTGAAGCTCGGGTCGTCGATCCAGAACGGCCTGCCCAGTTCCATGGGCGGGAACGCCAGCTTCTGGCGAAAGCGCGGCACGAGGTGCAGGCGCGAGCGCACGTGCTCGAGCACGTCGTCGTAGCTCGGGGGCGGGCCCTCGCAGACGACGATCGCGCCCACGTGCATGTGGCTGTGCGACGTCTCCTGGGTCAGAAACGAGGCGTCGACCGAGCTCAGGCGGTCCATGTGCTGCTGAGCCACGCCCTAAGCCTATCCCGGGCGCGATACGACCGGGGGCGGGCGCGTGGCGAAAGGCAACCGGCTCCGGGATAATGTCATTGCCTTCACGGCGTCAGGGGGGGCCGCGGGACGCGGCCGGCTAGGAGGCGTCATGGCCCGGGCGAAGAGGATCACGGTCCTACTTGCAGACGACCACCCGATCTACCGGGAGGGCCTGGCGCGGGCGATCAGGGAGCGGCCCGAGCTCAAGCTCGTCGGCGAGGCCGCCGATGGACGTGAGGCACTGGCGCGAATCAAGGAGGACTCGCCCGATGTCGCGGTCTTGGACGTCCGCATGCCCCAACTCGACGGTCCGAAGGTGATGCACGCCCTGAAGCGTGATGGGATCGAGACGGCCGTGATGTTCCTGTCGGCCGAAGCCGAGGGCTCGACCGCCTACGACGTCGTCGCCGACGGGGCCCGTGCCTACCTCTCCAAGGATTCCGATCGCCAGGAGATCTGCGAGGCGATCAGCCGGATCGCGCGCGGTGAGACGGTGCTTGCCCCGGAGGTGCAGGGCGGACTCGCCGCGGAGATCGCCCAGCGTGAGGCCGCCACCGGCGGAACTCGCCTCACGGCACGCGAGCAGGAGATCCTCGAGCTGATCGCCGAAGGCCACTCCACCCCCGAGATCGGGCGACTGATCCATCTAAGCCCGACGACGGTCAAGGGCCACCTCCAGACGCTCTACGAGAAGCTCGGCGTCTCCGACCGGGCCACCGCGGTCGCCGAGGCGATGCGGCGCGGGCTGCTGGAGTAACGCCATGGGGATCGCGGCCAAGCAGGGTGGCAGCGGCGGCGAGCGCCGGACCCACGTCGGTCGCAGGCGCGAGGACCTCGACCGTGAGATGCTGCGGCTGCTCGTCGAGTCGGCCCAGGATTACGCGATCTTCGTCATCGACCTCGAGGGGCGGGTCTTGACCTGGAACGAGGGCGCCGAGCGCATCTTCGGCTATCGCGCCGACGAGATCATGGGCCGCAGGATCGACCTGTTCTTCATCGAGGCGGACCGGGTCGCAGGGAGGCGGCGACGGCTGCTCGACCTCGCCCTCCAGCAGGGCAGGGTGGACGTCGAGGGCGTCCGCGTCCGCAGGGACGGCACCGCGTTCCAGGCCAGCGTCGTGACCACTGCGCTCCGCGACGAGTCGGGCAGCCCGCGGGGGTTCTCGAAGGTCATCCGAGACGTGACCGAGCGCCGTCAGGCCGAAGAGGCGCTCGAGCGCAGGGCGAGAGAGATCCAGGAGCTCGCCGATCAGCGCGCGCGCCTGGTCCTCGAGCTGATGAGCGCGGAGGAGCGCGAGCGGCGACGGATCTCCCAGGCGCTTCACGACGATGCCCTGCAGAACCTGCTCGCCGCGAAGCAGGACCTGATCGACGCAAGACGTAACGGCGAGCGTGATGTCGAAGCGATCGGACGGGCGGAGGAATCGATCGGGCGCACGATCGAGCAGCTCCGCGACACCGCGCTCGAGCTGCACCCGTTGCTGCTCGAGAACGAGGGGCTCGCGGTCGCGCTCGACGCGGTTGCCAAGGGAGCGGCCGCCCTGGGGGGGTTCCGCTGCAGCGTCAGGGTCGAGACCGACGCGTCGGGGGTCAACGATCAGGTCGTGCTCGCGATCGTTCGCGAGCTGCTCGTCAACGCGGCCAAGCACTCCGACGCCGACCGCGTCTCGGTCGTCGTGGAGCGCGACGACGGTCAGCTCGTCCTCGACGTCGTCGACGACGGCAAGGGCATGCCCGCGACCCGGTACGAGGCGGCGCTGAGCGAGGGCCACCTGGGCCTCGCCTCGATCGCCCAGCGCCTCGATGCGCTGGGCGGTGCGCTCGAGGTCTCGAGCGCGCCGGGAGGGGGGACCGCGGTCAGCGCCGCCCTGCCGGTCGCCTCCGAGCACCGCACGGGCTGAGCGCCTCAACGGGCGGCCCGCCCGCTCACTCCGATGGGAGGGGGTAACCCGGTCCTCTAAACCCTACGATCGGAGGTGGCGCGCGGCGCCGGCATGGGTGATCCTCGGGGCGTGGTGCCGGACGGCGTGATCAGCAAGGCCGGAGGCGGTCCATCCCGCGTGCGGGCCTCGATCGAGCCCGGCCGCATCGCGTCCAAGCAGGTGCTCGCGGCGCTCGACCGCCTCGAGGCCGAGCTCGATCCGGTGGTTCGCGAGCACGCGGTCGCGATCATCAGCGCGTTGCTGAGAGGCCGTCCCCTCGCCGCCACGGATTGCGTCGCGGTGGAGACCTGGGTCGACGAAGGCGCGCTGCACGTCGAGGTCGGCGACGGCTGTCTCGACCTTCGCCCCGAGACGCTGGCGCGTGGCTTTCGCGGCGTCCCGCTGCCGGCCTTCGAGCTGATCGAGCGGTTGACCGATCGCTGGGGCATCGCCTACGACGGCGAGCTTCGACTCTGGTTCGAGATCGCGCCCTGACGATCGGGTCACCCGCGACCCTCCGATCGGACCGGTCAAGACAGTCCTCCCAACCGTCCGATCGGCGGGGTGACAGCGGGCTCGCGATAGCGGACCATTCTCGTTCGATCTTCGATCAGGTCGATCTGGCCCAAGACTCGCGTGGGGTGCGCTCTGGGGCCGCGGCCGCCACGGCCCCGCTGCTTGGCCGTGGCGGCCGCCCCCCATTTCGTTTGCGCTTTTGACGGCTACGCTTGAGCCGTGGAGCGCATGGCCTGGACCGACGAGCGACTCGACGACCTCGCCGAGCGTATGGACGCCGGCTTCGCGCGCTTGGATGCGGATATCCGGGACCTGCGTGTCGAGGTCCGGGGGATGGGGTCCGAGCTACGCGCTGAGGTCGGTGCGCTTCGGGTCACGATGATCCGGGTCGGCGGGGCGGTAGGCGGCGCCATCGTGGCCGGTCTCCTCGGCGTGATCGCGGCGATTCTCGCCGGCGGCTGAGAGCCGCTGGATCAGGCAGTGACGGCGGCCGGTTGGGGGCGCTCGACCCACGTGCCGCGCCGTCTGCACCACCACGCGATCAGCCGCAGGGCGCGCCGCCCTCGCTTGATCTCGCGCATCGTCTCGTTGACGCCGACCAGCATGCGCGAGCTCGGCTTGCGAACCCGCCCCAGCAGGTCGGCGAGCGGCTCGGTCATGTGGCCCTGGAGGCGGGCCATCTCGGCGAGGATCTCGGCGCCCGCCGTGATCAGCGGCCCGGCGCCGCCGCGCGGCTGGAAGACGCCGAACGCGTAGAGGTTGGCGAGCCCCGGCGGCATCATCCCGGCGACGCGGACGGGCCTGCCGTCCTCCCACGGGAACAGGCCGGGGTCGAGGAACGGGAAGCTGACGTCGAACCCCGTCGCCCATACGATCGTGTCGAACTCCTGGCTCGTCCCGTCGACGAAGTGCACGGTACGGCCGTCGAGCCGTTCGATGTCGGGCCTCGCGTCGACGATCCCGTGGCGGAGCTGGTAGAGCAGCTGCGAGTTGACGATCGGGTGCTTGTCGAACAGGCGGTAGTCGGGCTTGGGCAGGCCGTAGCGGCTGTTCGGACCCATCGCGACCCACAGCAGCGCCCGCAGCACGATCCGCTGGGCCCAGACCGGAAACCCGGGGCGGTCCCACTCCGAGAGCGGAATCCCGAGCAGCGTCTTGGGCAGGAACCAGTTGCCGCGCCGCATCGAGATCGTCGCGTGGCCGAGCTCCTTGGCGGCCTCGACGGCGATGTCGCAGCCGCTGTTTCCGACCCCGACGACGAGCACGCGCTCGCCCTCGAGGTCGGCGGGGCGGCGGTAGTCCTTCGAGTGGATCGTCTTGCCGGCGAACTCGCCCGGGTAGGAGGGATGGCGCTTGTCCCAGTGGTGGCCGTTGGCGACGACCACGCCGGCGTAGTGGCGCACCTCGCCGCTCGCGAGCTCGACGCGCCAGCCGTCGAGCCCCCGCGGGTCGAGCGGGCTCACCCCGACGACCTCGGTCTCGAACTCGATCGCGTCGCGGAGCCCGAAATGGTCGACGTAGCCCTTCAGGTAGTCGAGCATCTGGGTGCGGCTCGGGAAGTCCGGATACGAGTCGGGCATCGGGAAGTCCGCGTAGCCGGTCGAGTCGCGGCTCGAGATGATGTGGGTCGAGTCGTAGACGCCGTCGAGCCAGTTGCCGCCGACCTCCGAGTTGCGCTCGACCTGGTCATAGGGGATTCCGGCGTCCTTGAACGCCTTCGCGACGCCGTTGCCGGAGTACCCGGCCCCGACTATCAGGTGGCGACGCTCAGGCTGCACCGTCGCCTCCTACCGGCAGCACCAGGCTCATGCCCGGCCTCCCGCGGGCGTCGCGATCGGGGGCCGGGGAGCGGCCGTGCGCCGGCCGCTCGGGGGCGGCGCGGCGCCCGCGAGTCGCGACAGCGACCAGCCGAGAAGGACGATCAGCACGAGAGCGACCGATCCGACGATTGAGTAGGCGATCGGGGGCAGGGTCGCGGGGACGTCGTTCTTTTGCTCGCGCTGCAGGATCTGATGCTCCGGGACGAATTGCCGCTCGAAGCGTGGCTTGGCCGGCACCTTGGGCGCCGGGATCGCCGGGTCCTCCGGCAGGTAGATCGGAACGCCGAGCACCGAGGGTCCGTCCTGGAGCCGGATGAGCGCCTTCCAGTCGCCGCTCACCGGAAGCGGCTCGGTCGTCCGCCACGTTCCCGCCCCGGTTCGCTCGAGCGGCGCCTCGACCAGGCCGCCCCCCTGCCACGCGATGCCGCGGACCCAATCCGCGTCCTCGGCGGCGCTCGCAGGGTCGATCCGCACCGTCGCGTTCGCCGTGCGCGCGGGGGCGGGGGAGGCCTCGTCCAGGTTCACCTGGGCGCGCACGCCCTCGACATGGTCTGTCCGCAGCCCGTAGCCGATGACCCCGGCGATCGCGATCACGGCGGCCGCGGCGACGGCGAGGCGCGGGATGCGCACGGCGCCGGGCTCCCGGGGCGCGGCGAGGCAGGCGCCGACGAAGCCACCGAGCATTCCGGCGGCGATGGCGGTGAGGGGCACGACCACCAGCGACTCCCCGACCAGGGCCTGGGGCCACGAGATCGGCAGGAAGAGGTGCGACCACGCGTACTCCGAGGCAAAGCCGACCGTGCCGATCAGGGCGCCGCACACGGCTCCGTACGCGATCGGGCCGCGGCGCGGAGCGAGCCCCAGCGCGACGCCCTCCACGATGAGCGCCTCGACCGCGTAGAGCGGGAAGTGCGGCGTCGGCTCGCCGAGCACCGGGCCGACGAGCAGGGCCAGCCCGCCGCGCACGACGACGAAGTAGAGCAGCGCGATCAGCGCGGCGCCGCGGCCCGCGTAGGTGCGCGCGGCGACCAGCGCGACCCCGGCCGCGAAGACGATCAGCACCGGCTCGAAGAGCAGGCGGAACTGGGGGACGCCGAAGTCGAACTCCGCCTGGAACGTGGACAGGCCGACAAGCAGGCCGCCGCACACGCCCGCGAAGCGGGTCCTGTACATGAACGCCATCACCCGGTCGCCGAGGCCGCCCTCGGTGCGATGTTCGACTGGAGGGCCGCCCTCGACCATCAGGATCGCCATCCCGAGCAGCGACAGGCCCGCGCCCCCGATCAGCATCAGGTGCGTTGGGCCCCACAGCGTCACGTCCTGTCCGAACAGGCGATGCCAGATGTCGTCGAGCGGGAAGCCGAACAGGGCGAAGGAGCCACAGGCAAGCAGCACGAGTCCGCCGATCGGCGCGTACCAGTCGCCCGCGATCCTGATCGCGGCGCGACTGGGCCGCTCGTCGGGGAGCACGACGGCCAGAAAGCCCGCCGCGAAGATCCCGAACAGGCCGGCGAGGATGAAGTAGTGCGCCGGGTTGGCGAGCGGCCCCGGGTCGCGTCCCTCGCCGATGTGCAGCGAGATGTCCCAGTACATCCCGAAGACGGCGACCAGCAGCGACAGGGTCGCGACGCTGGTCGGCAGGACCGCCCACGAGGGGCCGCCGGCGAGCTCGCCGACGCGCTCTGCGCCGCGGCGCAGGAAGCCGACGCGCCCCGTGCGATGCGCCCACCCGAGCGCGACGAGCGCGAAGGTGATCAGCATCGCCCCCGCGGTCGCGATCACGACCTCCTCGATGGCTGCGCCGCCTGCGGGGGGCGCTGTCTCGGCTACGTACATCCCGATCTCCCGTTTGGTTGCCTTGGGCCGCCTCTAGCGGCCGCGCTTGCGTCTGCAATTACCCCGTCATCAACGAATGTAACACCGTTTGATGACACATAGGCGGGCGTAAGCTGGTTGTGTGAACGATGTCACTGAGATGACCGTCGACGAGCTGGCCCGCCGCGCCGGAATGACGGTCCGCAACGTGCGCGCCCACCAGTCGCGCGGCCTGCTCCAGCCGCCCGAGGTGCGAGGGAGGACCGGCTACTACGGGCCCGACCACCTGGCGCGGCTCGAGTTCATCAAGGAGCTCCAGGCCGAGGGCTTCAACCTCGAGGCGATCAGGCGCATGATCGAGAACGCGCCCGAGGCGCTGTCGCGCGAGGCCCTGGACTTCACGCGGGCGGTGACCGGGGCCTTCAGCGAGGAGCGTCCCGAGATCATCGACGCCGACCAGCTCGCCGAGCCGTGGGGCGACCAGGTGACGCCCGAGCTGGCCCGCAAGGTGGTCAGGCTGGGGCTGCTTCGCGACCTCGGCGACGGGCGGTTCGAGGTCCGAAGCCCGCGCCTTCAGAGGGCCTCCGAGGAGCTCGCCAGGCTCGGCGTCCCGCTCGAGACCGCGATCGACGTGATGCGGACCTTGAAGCGGCACTCCGAGGCGGTTGCCAGGGCGTACACCGAGCTGTTCGTCGAGAACGTGTGGCGCCCCTTCGAGGAAAGCGGCGCCGGCGCCGGCGACTGGCAGAGCGTCCTGCTCTCGGTGTTCGGGGTGGTGATGACCGACACCGTGGAGGAGACGGTCGAGCGCGAGCTGGGGCGGCTCGCCAAGGGCGACGGCCGGCGCCGGCGAGCCTCCGGCAAGCGCTCCAGGCGCTGATCTGTGGCGTGGGGCGCCGGCTCGGCGCCGCTACCCTGTAGCGGGATGGGTGCCGTGTCCACACACGCCCCGAGCAGGGTGCTGCTCGCCGCGCCGCGCGGCTACTGCGCGGGGGTTGACCGTGCCGTGGTGACCGTCGAGCGCGCCCTGGAGCGCTACGGCCCGCCCGTCTACGTGCGCAAGGAGATCGTCCACAACAAGCACGTCGTCCAGCAGCTCACCGAACGCGGCGCGATCTTCGTCGACCAGGAGACCGAGGTCCCCGAGGGCGAGCTGGTCGTGTTCTCCGCCCACGGGGTCGCTCCGAGCGTGCACCAGAACGCGGAGCGGCGCCGGCTGCGCACCATCGACGCCACCTGCCCGCTCGTCACCAAGGTCCATGTCGAGGCGCGAAAGTTCGCGGCGCAGGGCTACACGATCGTCTTGATCGGAC
>WNFV01017016.1_pt1 | contig 12097 bp, 10 predicted proteins | sample 5400101 | NCBI WGS metagenome assembly WNFV01 (sample SAMN13153361, study PRJNA577476) | soil metagenome | isolation source: 115 cm soil or saprolite under grassland replicate 1 | place: USA:California | collected 2016-06-15
CTGGCGCGCTCTGCTGTGTTGTGCAAGCTGACGAGTCTTGGCACTGTCGATGGCGGGAGCTTCAGTGCCGAAAAGACCATCGAACTGGATCCCAGATGGAAGCGCCAGAACATGAAGGCAAGTCGCTTTTGGACGGGAGCGCAGTTCTCGCAGAGTTATTAGCGCGGCGACAATAGGGTTGCAGGACAACCAGAAAGGACTGGCGATGCAAAGCGTTAACGACTTCACCGAAAAGGAGAGACTCATGAGAAAGAACGACTTAGATTCCGGTGCCGAAACCTCCTTCGGACGCCCACGTGCTTTCGAGACGATTCTTCCCGGAGGCATAGTTGTCGGAATACTTGACCTGGTGTTCGCCTTCACTTTTTACGGACTGATACTCGGCGCTCCACCGCTACGAATCTTTCAGTCGGTTGCTGCGGGAGTGCTCGGCAGAGCAGCAGCGATTGAAGGTGGAGTCCGGACTTTTTTGCTCGGCATTCTGCTTCATTTTATTGTTGCGACATGCATTGCGACAGTCTACTACCTGGCGACTCTCATATTACCGGTGTTGATTCGTCACCCCGTTGTCAGCGGATTGATCTACGGGATGATCGCTTATTTAGGGATGCACTATGTAGTCGTCCCGCTTTCAGCCATCAGAAGAAGTCCCGGACCGTTGCAGCTACCTATCTTTCTGACAGAGATTATTGGACACGCTTTGTTGGTCGGGTTACCAATAGCGCTCCTGGCGCGGCGATCCGCCAAGGCGAATAAATATTCTCGAAGCTCTGTGACCTCGGAGAGAAGACTCAGTCCAACCGATTCATGAAAGGGTACCCGTAGACTAGTGACTTTAGCTTCCAATACCACAAGGGTCGCCTCAGAGAGGGTGTCATGCCGCTTCAGAACAAGAATGCTGTCCGCCAGAATACTCGGCGCCGGCTCTACATTCCAACGACTGTAGTGCCGCCTCTACTTATCACGCATGGCGCGATCTATGACGATACGGCGAGCATCCGATGAAAGCCTTGATAGCGGGTGGCGGTATCGCGGGCACGGTTGCCGCCATTGCCTTGGAGAAGGCGGGCATTGAGCCCATCGTTTTTGAGTCTTTTAGTCGCGGCGCCGAAGGTGTCGGCGCCTTCCTCACGCTCGCGGTTAACGGCATCGACGCCTTGGGTGCCATCAGTGTCGATATCGCGAAACTGGGCGGCTTCGCGACGTCACGCATGGCGCTACACCGTGGCAACGGCCATCAGCTCGCCGAGTTTGCACTCGGCCCAAGGCTGCCAAATGGAGTCGTGGCCAGGACGATCAAGCGCTCTGAACTGTACGGCTCCCTACGTGACGAGGCGCGCGGCCGCGGCATTCAAATTCAATACGGCAGGCGAATCGTCGATGCGCAAATCTCGCCGTCGGCCAAGGTCATCGTCCAATTCGGCGATGGGAGCCGAGACGAAGGCGATCTGCTCATCGGCGCCGATGGGCTGCGTTCGCGAGTCCGCAAGATCATCGATCCCGAAGCGCCGGCCGCGCGTTATCTCGGACTGCTCAATACGGGCGGGTACGCCCGCAACATCAAAGTGGCCGGAAGCCCCGGCACGATGCAGATGTTCTTCGGAAAACGCTGTTTCTTCTGCTATGTGCCACACCCAAATGGCGAGGTTTGGTGGTTTGCAAATCCTTCGCGGCGCAAAGAACCTACCAGGCAGGAACTAGCAGCGATCACAGCGGAGCAATGGCGTGCTGAGCTCTGCGAACTGTTTGCGAAAGACACCACGCCAGCCGTGGAAATCATACAGGCCACCAAGGAGATTCTGACCGGGTGGAACAGCTATGACTTCCCCACCGTGCCCGCATGGCACAATGAGCGGATGATCATCATCGGAGATGCGGCCCATGCCGCGTCGCCCTCATCGGGGCAAGGCGCGTCAATGGCGATCGAGGACGCAGTCGTACTCGCAAAGTGCCTGCGCGACGAGTCGACCATCGAAGATGCCTTTGCAGCATACGAACACGTCCGTCGCGATGGCGTCGAGCGCATTGTCGCGGAGGGGAAGAAGAACGGTGACGGCAAGACGCCCGGATTCTTCGGGCGAGTCGTCCGTGAGCTGATGTTGCGTTTGATGTTCAGCCGCCGGCCCGGTCGTACTGAAGAATCGATGGCGTGGATCTTCGAACATCATATTGACTGGGAAAGCAAGACCACTGCGCGGTGAATTGTGCAAGTTCGGTTCGGCTGCCCGACGGAATTACCGTTGTTCTATCCAACCAACCGCTTTGCTGAGCAGTCTGTTGGCGAGAGGTTTCTGAAAGGGATGATTGTGGGATTTGTTCTCCGCGCGTTTCTTCTTTTAGGTTTCGGGGCACTTTTAATTACGCCTGCTCGGCCGAAAGACAAAACTGGTCCTGCCACGATAGCGCGAACTCTCGTGTCACAGAATAGGGTTGAGGCTCCGATACCTCTGCCGAAGGATTTGATCGATTTCTTCGTTGGCGAGTGGAGTGGCACCGGTGCGTTCGCAAACGGCAAAAAATCGCCGCCGATGTAAGTTTTGCGCCTGACCTCGATAATCAGTGGCTCGTTTATCGTCACACCGACCGTGCTCCGGGTCGATATAAGGCCCTAAGGCATGTGGGGGTTTGAGAGGGCCTCAAAAACATTTGTGATGATCGTTGATGATAACTTCGGCGAGTTGCGATTATTCACGAGCGGAGGTTGGCTGAATGGAGTGATTGCTTTTCAAAAGGATACTGCGATCATTCCGCAAGTGTCGGCTGGCACAAAACAACAAATCCTGTGGGAGCGCTTTACATTCGAACGACAAGCTGACGATATTTTTAAGATGAGTTACGAGACCAGCAATGACGGGAAGACGTGGCGACTAGGCGATTACGTGGTTTTTAGAAAGCACAAAACGCAGAAAGGATTGCGTTATGCAAATAACGTCAACTAATAGGGAGGAGACGAAGTACAAATGCCAAAATTCTAATCGGCAATCAAACTCTACGCTACAACTCATCATCGCCTGACGGAATACGTCACGCAGAATTGCACACTCATCACATATTGATTCAAACATCTGAACCGGCTACGCAAACTGAGGGCTCGAGACGTTTTACGCTCCTGGTAAACTCGCTTGGGATGAGGGCCCAATGGGGGCAATTCATACAGGAGCCGTCTGCGGTTGGAAGAACATAAACCCCTTGCGGCGGTTCTTCGACGATGGGCCTTATCGTTATCAAAAGTGAGTCTACCCCCGACACCTTTCTTATTCATCTTATGAGACGCAGGGATTTTCTAAGAACCTCTACAGGAGTGCTGGCAATGGCGACAGTTCGTCCGCGCGGAATTTTGAAGGGGACGGAGCGAATCGACGCGGCTTGGTATCGACGAGCGCGGCGCTTCGCAGAGCTGCCGGTGAGCCGAGTGGCATATGTGGAGCGCGGTCGCGGGCCGGCGGCGCTGTTTGTGCACGGGTATCCGCTAAACGGGTTCCAGTGGCGGGGAGCGCTCGAGAGGCTACACAGGCACCGTAGGTGCATTGCCCCAGACCTGATGGGAATGGGCTATACGCAGACGCCTGAGGGACAATCGATTTCACCCGCGACCCAGGTGACAATGCTGGCGATGCTATTGGATGCGCTGCACATCAACGCGGTGGACTTGGTGGCAAATGACAGTGGAGGCGCGGTGGCGCAACTCTTTCTGGCGAAATACCCTCGGCGCGTCCGGACATTATTGCTGACCAACTGTGATGTGGATGAAAACAGCCCGCCGCCCCAGTTCCTGCCCCTGATTGAGCTTGCGAAGAAAGGCACCTTTGTGGATCAGTTCATCATCCCGCAGTTGAATGATAAACAGCTTGCGCGTTCAACAAAGGGAATCGGTGGGGTGGCGTATACATATCCGGAGCGCCTCGCTGATGAGACGATCGAAACCTACTTTCGGCCGGTCGTCGAAACTCCCCTCAAGAAGGCAAAGATGGAGCAATATGCGGTTTCGATGGAAACGAATCCGTTGGTGGCGATCCGCGAAGAGCTGCATCGATGGAGTGGGCCGGCGCGAATGGTTTGGGGGCTGAAGGATGTGCTCTTTGCGGTGAAATGGGCGAAGTGGCTGGATCGGACCCTTCCAGGCTCGCGTGGTGTGCGACCAGTGGAAGGAGCGAACCTGTTTTTTCCGGAAGAGATGCCGGAGCTAATCGCTGAAGAGGCGACGAGACTCTGGGATGTACAGCAATGACAGAAAGGAGTTCGAGGGACCGGAACTTCACCACCTGTCCTGGGATTCGACCGTACTTGTAATTTCCTGCAAACTCGGTTTCGCGGAGGCGCGAGCAACGGAAAGAGGACCATCACATGAAAAGTTTCCCCGTCATGCTCGTTGCCGGCATATTGGCCACTGCAATGGGCTCAATGGCTCCCGCACACTCTTCCCATGGCAACTCTAAGCCCACCAACCTGACTGGCTTGCACGATTTCGATTTTCTCGTGGGTGAATGGGATGTCCGTCATCGTTATCTTCGTGCCGCCACTAATGAGTGGGCGGAAACCAACGGGACCTGTAGCAATCGCGCGCTTATGGACGGTTGGGCCAACATAGAGGAGCATCTGTTGAACGCGCCAAGCGGCGCATATCACGCTATCGGGCTGCGCGCGTACGATCCGAAAACTGGTCAATGGGCAATTTGGTGGCTCGACGGGCGCCTTCCGGCCGGTGCCCTCGATCCGCCGCTTCAAGGTCGATTCGAGAACGGCGTCGGCACCTTCTATGGCGACGATACGCTCGACGGGAAGTCGATCCGCACGCGCTTCATCTGGTCCCACATCACACCCATATCCGCTCAATGGGAACAGGCTTTTTCACCCGATGCGGGCAAGACATGGGAAACGAATTGGATCATGGAATTCCGGCGGGAAGCTGCCGCCAACCTGACTGGTCTACACGATTTTGATTTTCTGGTTGGCGAATGGCGCGTCCATCATCGTCGTGTGAAAGTCGATGGTCACGAATGGGTCGAATTCGACGGGACGTGTAGCAATCGCGCGCTTATGGAAGGTTGGGCCAACATAGAGGAGCACCTATTGAACGGGCCAAGTGGCGCATATCGCGCTGCCGGGTTGCGTGCGTACGATCCGAAAACGGGACAATGGGCAATTTGGTGGCTCGACGGGCGCTATCCGGCCGGTGCCCTCGACCCGCCGGTCAAAGGCCATTTCGAGAATGGTGTTGGCACCTTCTATTCCGACTATACGCATAACGGGAGGCCGATGCGCGTGCGGTTCATTTGGTCGCACATCACGACCACATCCGCTCGCTGGGAGCAGGCTTCATCACCCGACGCTGGAAAGACGTGGGATACGAATTGGGTCATGGAATTCCGCCGGGTCTTGTAAGTTTGGATAAGTCCGCCGGGCTGGCGGATGCAGAAGCGATGCTCTGCATAGATCTGTGTTACTGGCAGAAATGGGGGAGCCGGAGTTCATATTTGCTATTGTTATGCGCGCCCATTAGAAGGATTCTGATCATTCCAACGGACCATGAGGTGACGAATGCGATCTCTAATTACAATTCTACTACTTGCAGTCACGGTCACCACCACAATTGCTCAGACTGCTCAGAATGTGGGAAACAAGGCTGTGGACAGCGTAAAGCACTTGAAAGACTTTCAGGTTATCGAGTTTCGCCGGTATACGGTCAAAGAAGGTGAAAGGGCGCACTTCGCTGAGTATTTTGAAAGCTTCTTTCCCGAAGCCTTCCAGCAGCTGGGGGCAATCGCATTCGGACAATTCTTCGAGCGCAAGAATCCGGTCGGGTTTACATGGATGAGAGGCTTTAAGAATATTGATGCGCGGGCCGTGGTCAACTCAGCATTCTATTATGGTCCACTGTGGAGAGAACATGCATTCACTATGAATAGTCTCATGGTGGACTCTGACAATGTTTTGCTACTGCGTCCGCTGAATCCTGAACGTGGCATCGTCGTTCTTCCGTCCGTCGACCCTGTCACTGAAGCCAAGGGTGCTCAAGGCATAGTCGTCGCGCAGATATTTGCCGTGAAGGCGAATAGTGTCGATGCCTTTGCGCAACAGGCAGAGGCCACCTTTGCTGGTTATAGAGCAATGGGCGTGCGTGAGGCTGGCGTTCTGGTCACGCTTGATGTGGCAAATAACTTCCCACAACTTCCGATCCGAACGGACGGTCCCTATCTGGTATGGCTTGGCATTATCAAAGACAACCAGGCACTGGACACTCGGTTTAATCCGCTTGTGGAACGTTCCTTGCAATCGCTTTCAGCCATGGGCCTGCTTAGAAGCGCACCAGAATTAGTAGTCCTGGATCCGACCCGCCGCTCACGTCTACGATGGCTAGTCGAAGAGCAGAAATAACCTCTTTGTTACAAATCTATTCTTTAAGACGTTTGACCCTGTCGAGCGCTTACGCCTTTTCATACTCACTTGGCGCGACCGCTCCGAGGGCGGGGACACACTGATTTGCTTGGCGTTTGAGATGACAATTTGGCTTCTCAAATCGCCCCTATTGATGTATTCCCAAGTGGCCAATACGTGACCAAAAATAACTGCACGCGACGTATAAAGAATGGTAAGGAATGGGAAAGAACCGGAAAACCCTTATTTTTCTTCGGTGGCTGCAACTTTCGAAAAGGCAATAACTTAGGTTTTTGCCGGTAGCCTAATTCGCAATGCGGAGGTCAGGGGTTCGAGCCCAAGTTCGAGCCCCCTCTGCTCCACCAGTGACGTCTACCTTTTTAATCACCTACAAGAACCGTAACCCGAGTCAGCTCTCCGGATCGCACACGCCGACTCAGGGCCGATCCGAAGAGTGCTTCCCGTCGGTTACTCTGAGGCGTAAAGTCTTGATCCAACGTCATGAGAACAACGACATTAGAAACAGGAATGACTCGATAACTCTTCATGTGTCCAATCGGGTTCCTGTAGCCACGGTTGAACAGTATCTTTCCTCGCCATGATGATTCTAACCACCTGTAAGCGCGGTCGACCTGCCGCCTGATGACTGTTGTACGTGCGGCAAATGTTTTCGCTGTAAGGTAATAGGTAAGGATTGGAACTGCCATAAATGTGATCCCGAACCATCGAATTAAATATCTGCGTCCACCTGGAATAATACCAACCAGCATAATAAGGCTTCGTCGGTTTCCAGCCTCCTTGTGCATATCCGGCTTCCTGTAAGTTGACGACAGAACCGTTCGTTAAATCCCCTTCGACCACCACATAACCTGCAAAATCATATGGGTGGGGCGAGAACATCTGCCAACTTTGCCTCAGTCCCACACTCTGGATGAAATGTGCTACGGCCGGCGGCAGTGGTATGGCGCGATGAATCGCTTTACTTGTGGGGTCTAAAGCAAACCACAGCGCACCGGAGAAAAGGGTTATTAATACGACACTATAAGAATACCGGATCGCTGTTCTCATGTGCGTGGGACGCGGTAGGTCCGCCCACCGTCTGCCTATTAGACGCTTGCAAAAAATTGAAAGAAAGGCATTAGCGCGGTCATCGAATTTGCTCAACTGACTGTACAGAACACCCACTGGCTTGATGAGCAACGGTTTCAGGTGCCCAACCAAACGTTCTATCCAGGCAGGCTCAAGAAAGAGGACGTAGGTGCTGATCATTATGTAGCTGAACCAACCGAGCTTTAAGGTCAGTGCGATGGTCTGCTTTCGCAGCTTGTTGTTGAAGAGGCGAGGCCGACAATCGGTGAAGTATTGCGGCAGGCCCGAAGAAAATACCGTTTTGCGGGGTCGTACGGCGTTGTCTTGGAAGACGTGGCGCAGGAGGTGGCACTACAGTTGGTTAAGCGACTACGCCTCCTCAAACAAGATTCCCGGTGTCAGCCGATCAGTAGTTACTCCAGGTACGTTGCTGGAACGACGAAGAACGTGTTCAAAAGCAAGGTCGATGAAGCTAACCCGAAATGGTTAATTCTTAAAAACAAGGTCAATTACTTCTTTGATAAAGAGTCCCTATTTGCCGCCTGGCCTGACGACCACGACAATCACATCCTTTGTGGTTACCAGTCGTGGCGCGAGCAGAAACATCCCGCGTCAGAAGTGGACTTCGGCCAACTGATGGACCAAATCCGCCGGGAGTTACTCACGACCGACGCGCCCATCAAGAGCCTTGAAGGGCTACCGCTAAGCCAGCTCATCCGTTTGATCTTCAGTCACGTACATGCCCCCTTGCGCAAGAAGCATCTACTGCAAATCGTTGCTTATATCCAGGGAGTGCGAGCCACATACTTCGAAGTGGCAGAATTTGAATCGCGGCAAACGATGGTCGACACCGGTTACGAACAACCGAACGCCACTAATCTCGAGCACCGCCAACTTCTCGAATTCGTTTGGGAGCAGCTGTGCGAGCTATCCCCGCACCAGCAGAGGGCCTTACTCCTTAACTTGCGGTTGCCTCAAGGTAAGAGCGCGCTGACGCTCTTTGTGGAGCAAGGTCTCGTTACCACGAATCAACTGGCCACCATGCTCGGGCTGTCCGACTCGGAGTTGACCAAAGTATTAGAGAGCGGGCGTCCCTTAACCGACGCTGAGATTGGAGCAAGGCTCGGAGTAACGACGCAGCAGGCCCAGAACTACCGCAAGGCAGCACGGGCCCGGCTGCTGCGCCACCTGAAGAGTTACGACAGCAGACTGACCTTTGGCCCAGACAGTGCTCATTCTGCGTCGCCACAGTCATGAGGATTAGTAGAGGTTAGTGAAACTTGATGAAGTATCCCAACGAACATCACACGCACCTGACGGTGGAGCAACTCAACACATACCGCGCAGGTTCGTACCCGACGGAGATGGTCCAGATGATTGATCGACACCTGAGGCTCTGCATTACATGTCGCGACCGCTTCGAGAGAAAAGAGTTGCTGGATGACGAAAGCCAAACATTTCTGCATCGGCTACTGGTCAAAGCGCTCGACACACCGATCCGTCACTTTAACTACAGGCGATTGGTTGCTTACGTCGACGACGAATTGACTGAAGCGGATCGCGAAATGGCCGAGGGGCACTTAGCGGATTGCGCGCTGTGCCGGTTGCAGGTTTCGGAGTTACGTGCCTTTAAAACGGAGCTACAGCAGCACAATGCGGTAGTTCCGCCCGCAGCCAGTTTACAGGCACTGCGTAAGAGAACGGGATTACTTGGTGCGAGGCTGAGCTGGCGCGTAAGGCACCCCAGAGGAGAAATGCCGGCGGCCATGTGGTCCATGCCTGCACTTGTAACGGCTCTTATCTTGGCACTCGCGGCATCGTTGCTTCTATTGGTTACTTTCACAAGACGACCTAACGCAGACGAACGGCAAACAGAAAGCCGGCACGAGCCAATCAAAGAACCCGAAATAGCAAAGCAGACACCACTGTCGCAGACTGCTGACGGCCGCGCACCACAGCTTCAAATCATCCCGAAGCATGTACCCGGACAGCCGCTGTCCGACGGTAACGACAGGAATTTAAGAGCGCAGCCGATTATGCTCAATGACGGTCCCGGTCAGCTCACGGTCGGACCTAACCGTCCTCTGACAGGGCTGGAAACGATAGACCCGACGACGAGAGGACAGGTGCTCATTGCGTTTAAGACGCAGCGGCTTAACAAGCCTGAGAATCTAATAGAACTAGAGCCAAGCACGGAATTCCGTGGTCCTGATGTCGACAGGGCTCTACCTGAAGAGAGTACTCCCTTCAAACACGTGAGTCCGGTGAACACAGTATTGCGCGAGGACCAGCCAACGTTTAGATGGATGCCGCATCCTGATGCCATGGGCTACAGGGTGCGGGTCTTCGACAATCAAGATAGGAAAATCGCCGAGAGCCCGTTACTCCCGCTGGTTGATAGTTGGCAGCCCGGTGTGAAACTGCCGCGTGGACGGCAAGGGCTGATTTATTCCTGGAAGCTGATCGCGGTACTAAAGGATGGTCAAGAACTAGTGGCCCGGAGGAGAACTGGACCGCCGAAGTTTTTCATCGTAGGTAAAGACAATCTAGAACGCCTGCAGAAGCTCGAACGATCTCATCCGGTATACCATCTGTTCCTAGGGATCGCATATGCCGATTGCGGGTTGACATTATTAGCCGAGCAGGAACTAGAAAGATTACAGAAGGCCAATCCAAAGTCTGCTTTCGCAACCCAGTTGCTCCGTAGCGTAAGGTCTTGGTCCGAGGTCAAGTGAACAATGATATTACGAATACGCCCCAATCGAGTTTGGACCAGACAACGGACTTAAAATTCGTTGACCGAAAGTGCTTGCAGGTTCGAGTCCTGTCCCCTCCGCCAACTATTAGTCATTCCAAACAGAAGGGCTGCCGCCGATTGGTTTCGTCAGCTTAAATGTTGGGAGTCTCAACGACATCATTTGCGATGCAGGATTGAGAAAACCACGTCCTATTCATGAGGAAAGGCCTATGCGCCGCGTGAAGTCTGCGAAGCGCGCGTCTGCCCGCAAGCTATGTAATCTTGGGTCGACTTTGAACGAAGCCCATCCTTCGGACCGGTCCTGATACGCCTTTTCGAGCCATTCGAATGCTTGATCTTTCTCTCCCAACCCCATATAGATAATTGCTATGCCATAGGATGATGCGTAACGCTGTCTTGATAACTTTCTTAGTTCATCCAGCACCTTCATCGCTTCACTCCTCTTACCTGATGTTGCGTAGGCATATCCGAGTCCTGCTAATAAGTACTGGTTAACATCCACTTGAAGCGCCTTTTGAAACTCAGCGACGGCTTGCTCGTTCAACCCCTTTTGTTGATAAACCTGCCCGAGGAAGAAATGCGCTCTGGCAAAGTTCGGGTCCAACTCAAGCGCCTTTCGGAGTTGCTCGATGGCCTGGTCGTATTCGCGTTTCAAATATAGAATTCTGCCGGCGCTTGAGTTAATGATGAGTGAGAAAGGCTCAAGCTCCAGGGCTCGCTTAATCTGGTCATTCGCCTCATGCCAACGTCCCAGCGATGCTAACAGGAGGGCATAAAAATGGTGGGCTGACGTGTAGTTAGGATTGAGTTCAATAGCCCGTTTGAATTCTCTCTCGCCACCCGCAAAATCCCAATCGTAAATGTACTTAACGTTTCCGAGCGAGGCACGAGCTTCAGCCAATGTGTTATCCAGCTCGAGCGCCTTCATCGCCGCCGCCTTTGCTTTTGGCATTCGATCTCTTGGGGCGAGTGGGTTCTGAGGCACGGAGTAGGAATCGGCCAATCCAGAATATGCCAGCGCATAGTTCGGATCTCTCTCTATCGCCTGCTCGAAAAACCCGGTAGCTTTACTCAGCCCTTCGGAGGTTCTCTTATTCCAGTAATAGCGACCTTTCAAATACAGCTGATAAGCTTCTGAATTGTCCGTATAGTTTTTCGTGATCTGCTGACGCTCTGTTTTAGTCAACCATCGTAGTCGCAACTTCTCCGAGATTTCTTTCGCAATCTCTCCTTGCAAGGCCAGAAGGTCTGAGACTTTGCGATTGTATTGCTCGCCCCACAGCTGTCTGTTGTTTTCTACATCGACTAGTTCAGTCCTGATTGTCAGATTGTCTCCTCGCTGTATGATCCTTCCGGTTAACACAGTGCGCACACCCAGGGCGTGTCCGACAGCCTCAGGGTCTGTCTCTTTACCCTTGTAATGAAAAACCGTGGTGCTTGGGATCACACGTAGATTAGGCAGTTGTGAAAGGTGATTAATAATAGTTTCGGTGATCCCATCTGAGAGGTATTCCCGGTCCGGGTCAGCCATTACATTCGGATCAGTGTTCACATAAGTAAAAGGCAAGACGGCGAGCGAATCACTTCTGGTGAAGTAGATGTAAGAGGCGATGGCTGCCGAAGTCATTAGCAACGACGCCAGGGCGATGATGATACTTAGTTTGTGCTGTTTAATCCCTCTAGCTAAATACTCGGCGCTTGACGCCGTGCTTGGGAGCCCTGTCGTTGTGCTGCTTGGTTCTGGCGAAACGGATTGTTCGAGCTTGGCCTTGAACTCCTCCTCCTGTTTCAGATTCTCCAGATCAAGACGTAAATCCTTAATGCTCTGATAACGTCTATCTCGCTCTTTCTGCAGTGCCTTCGTGATAAGGCGCT
>WNFV01016224.1_pt1 | contig 12096 bp, 10 predicted proteins | sample 5400101 | NCBI WGS metagenome assembly WNFV01 (sample SAMN13153361, study PRJNA577476) | soil metagenome | isolation source: 115 cm soil or saprolite under grassland replicate 1 | place: USA:California | collected 2016-06-15
CCGGTTGCGCCCGCCTCGGGCACTCAAGCCCCCGAACTTGCCGACGGGCGAAGACCGCGAGCGTGTGGTCGCTCTCCTGCGCTCACAGTCCTCTCGCCTGAGCGGGCTTTCGACCTGAGCGGGACGAGCAATTCGACCCCCTCTCTACACGGAGGGGGGTCCAAACTCCTTGAGGAACGCGAGGCCCTCCCGAATCCCTCTTCCCATCAAGGATTCGGTCCCGGAGGATGGAGCGTTTATGGAGCCTAGCGGGCGCAACCAGTGGCAACCGGTGGCAAATGTGGGAGCCCCGAAAACGGCAGAAACAAGCCAAAAATGGTAAGGAGGGGGTCGACGGTTCGAGTCCGTCAGAGGGCTCTGCGAAGTTCCTGCAGATCAGGTCCTTCTGTTGCCTAGGTTGGAAACGGTTTTGGGCCTCAACGTCCACCGAGCGTCCACCGCGTGACATGACCGCCTCTTGCGTGGCTTTGAAAGCCCGTTGATGAGCGGGTTTGCGGGCCTCCGTGGCGGCGTCCACCCGGCGTCCACCGCTCTTTCGACTGCGAGTGCGTCGAGCAGCGAGACGGCGTGTTCGCGGCTGTCGCGGGCGAGGTGGCCGTAGTGGCGATCGATCATCGCGATGCTGGAACCCATGAACCGTGAGACGGCGAACACGGAGACGCCGGCTCGCAGCGCGAAGGTCGCGTAGGTGTGGCGCGGGTCGTAGAGGTGGAGCGGCTCGATGCCGGCCGCGATCTGGGCGGGTTTCCAGTGCCGCCTGCCGAAGCTGCGGAAGTCGATGTGGCCGCCACGCGAGTTTGGGAAGAGAATCGGGTTCTCGGACGCCGGCAGACGATCGAGCGCCTCGAGCGCGATCGCCTGCAGCGGCACAGCACGGGTGCTCAGCCGCGTCTTTGTGTTCTTGAGCCGACCGTTGGCGAACGCCCGCCGCACATACACGACACCGGCGGCGCGATCAAGATCGCGCTGCTCGAGCGCAAACAACTCCGACGGTCGAAGCCCGGTCGCGGCGGCGAAGACAACCATCGGCCCGTAGACGGGGCCGAGCCGCTCGGCGACTTCCTCGATCTGCTGCCACGACTCGAACGGCCGCTTCTCCTTGTGCCGCCGCGGCGGATTCGGGACGCCCCGCTTCGCCGGGTTGTAGTCGAGCAACCCCCAGGCCACAGCACGGTTCAGCACCTGCCGCAGCGCTTGAGTCGCTTCGAAGCGGTGCCCTTCGGGAATGGTGAGCCGCCATGCGTACACCTGCTCGGGAAGGATCTCCGCCAACCTGACCTCGCCGAGCACGGCCGTGGCTTTCCCAAGCAGCCAGCGCAGCTTCGCGATCGTGACGGGCTCGGCCTGGTGCATCTCCAGGTACTCCTCAACGAGTTCGGCGAGCGTCATCGACGCTCCGCGCCCAGCAGGACCCAACCGCTCGACAACCTTCTGAAGCGCCTTCTTTGCCTCAGCGCGGCTCGCAAACCCACCGACCTGCGGCCTCGCGGAGCCGCGACCCTCGAGCCGATACCGGTATGCCCAAAGGGCTTGGCCGTTCGCGCCCTTCGCCTTCAGCTTGCACACCTGACCCTGCTGCACCACCACGAACCTCCTCGATCGAGAACCAGACCGAGGAATCACACAGCAACGTCGCGCCGCCACTGGTGACCACCTCTCTTAGAGAGAGGGAGTCTCGATCCTGAAAGGCGGACCCGACCCTGTTGGAGATCAACCTGGCAATCACGGCGCTCTGCACGCGAAGCTGGAACGTGAGCTTGAGCCAGCTGTCGGTGCAGCGGTGGACCAGGACGGGCGGGCTCGCAGGGCTAGTTGGCCGCTCCCCGCTTCTCGTCGAGCTTTCCGGCACGGATCGTCGCGGCCATGTCCTTCGACTCTTCACGATAGATCGAGCCGTTCTCGAACTCGATCACCGGATAGAGCTTTTGCCCCGAGAGCCGCTGCAGGTCGGCGCGCTTTCCTGGGCGCGCCGGTCCCTTCACGACCTCGTAGTCGATGCCCTGCTCGTCTAACGCCTTCTGCACACGCCAGCAAGGGCCGACTTTCCACTTCGTGGAGCACCGATGGAGCTTGACTGCCATGCGCGCGACCATAATCCACCGGGTGGTAGCGGCGGCGTCTTTCGGACGTCATGCAATGCCTGAATCGAGCAATCGCCTCGCGCACCGATGCCCACTACCAACGCTATGACGCAGCCGTCACGTGGACCCGCCCTCTGGGGAGCTGTCTTCGGCGGACTCCAAGCGGCGTCGCCACTTGCCTTCTGGTGGCTCGATCCGGCGACGGTCTACGCCCTCGGTCTTGTGCTGATCGCGTCGGTCTACATCGGGTTCGCCGTGGCCGACGGGCGACAGACCAGGGTCGTCGTCGAAAGCGGTGTGGCGGCGATCTTCGTCGTGGTTGCCGCGGCGGCGGTGACCAGATCGGCGTGGCTTCTCGTCCTTGGCCTCGGGGGGCATGGCCTCAAGGATCTTTGGCAGCACCGCACCCAGTTTGTCGCTGATACTTGGTGGTGGCCGCCGTTTTGCCTCGTCGTCGATTGGTCGTCGCTGCGGTTATCGCCGTCGAGCGCGGCAGCATCGAACGCGTCGCAGACGACCGGCTCGGCCTACAAGCCACGCAGCCGTTCCCGCTTCCCCGGCGACCGCATCATCCCCCGCCACCTCGTGCCCAGCCTCAACCAGCAGCGGCACCAGTCGCACCGCGATCACCCAACTCGCTCCGGCAACAAAGACCCGCATTGCCGAGAATCATGCGAGAGAGATGACGATTTTGCCGCGCTTGCCGGCCGCGAACTGCTCGATCGCAGCGGGCGTCTCGGCGAGCGCCAGGACGGTGTCGATCGTGGCCTTGACCTCTCCGCCAGCGACGAGCTCCGCAAGTCGCCCCATCACATTCGCATCGGCACTCGCCATCACGTTCGTCGCCGTGATGTTGCGCCCGGCGAGGCCATCTACGTCGGCGGCTCCCAGCGACGAGGCGGCGCGGCCGCCGACCCGGACGAGATCGGCGAGCGGCGCGAAGCCGTCTGCCTGGTTGACGAGGTCGATCAGCGCGCTGACACCGTCGCGGTGATGCGCGCGTACGGCGGCGGCAATGTCCTCGCGGGTGTAGTCGATCGTCTCCGCGGCGCCGAGGTCGCGTAGGCGCTGCTCGTCGTCGGGCTTCGCGGTCGCGATCACTGTCGCGCCGCGTTTGGCGGCAAGCTGCACCGCGTAGCTGCCGACGCCGCCGTCGGCGCCAACAATCAGCACCGTGTCACCCTCACGTGGGTCGACCGCGTCGACCGAGACGAGCGCGGTGACGCCGGCGAGCGGCAGCGCGGCCGCCTCGGTGAACTCGAGCCCGCTCGGCTTGCGCGCGACGAACCCGTCCTCGGCCACGGTCGCATATTCAGCCCAGGCGCCCTCGTGCACGGTCGGCTTGGTGAGGAACCCAAAGACGTCATCTCCGACCTCGAAGCGGCTGACCTCCGCGCCGACCTGCTCGACCGTGCCTGCGAAGTCGCGCCCGGGAACAGCGGGAAACTCGTACTCCATCATTCCCTTCAACACCCCGCCCGCGACAAGAACGTCGATTCGGTTCACCGATGACGCGCGAACCCGGACGAGGAGTTCGTTTGGCGCAGGCCGGGGCGCCGGCAACTCGTGCAGAGCGACACCGCTGTCGTAGTCGATCATCGCGATTGCTCGCATCTCCCTCCCTCGCGTGAAAGTGGACATCGGCATCCTTACGAACGCGATGGACTCCCCGATCGAGATCCCGATGTTCGCGGCGATTCGCCCGCCGCCGACGACACTCGACCTGTCTGGCTCAGCGAGCTTTACGGCCGCTGGCCTTCTGCGGGAACATGCACAGAGTCGCCGGAACCGATGAATCGCCTGAGGGCCTGCAGGCAGCGGTTCATCGTCGTGACGAGCGCCACCTCTGAGGGTCGAGGCGAGATGACCCCCTCTCTCAAAAGGAGGGCGTCGCCTTCAAGACGAGCGCCTGAATCTACGAACCGACGTGTCCAGGTCACGCGGCGAAGCTCGCCACGTCATCCTCACCGCCTTCACTGCGTCTCTCCGGCATCGTGTTCGCAGATCTCCTTCAGCTCGTCGAGCGTGTACGTCCAGAACTCGTCCCAGTCGGCAGGTGTTCGCGGGTGCAGCTCGAGCAGTCGGCCTTGAAGGAAGCGGCGTTCCGCATCGGTCGAGGTGAGCGCCAGCGCGCGCCCGTAGGCGGCTCGCGCTTCGGCGTTGCGACCGAGCCGTCGTAGAAGGTCGGCTCGGGTGGAGTGGTAGTAGCGGTAGTCATCGAGCTGCAGCCCGTCGAGCAGCTCGAGGGCTGCTTCCGGCCCGTCGGTTTCGGCAATCGCGATCGCCCGGTTTAGCTCGACCACCGGTGAGCCGGTGAGACGGGCGAGCCCGTTGTAGAGCAGCGCAATCTCCTGCCAGTCGCGCGGCTGCTCGAGATGCAGGTCGGCGATCGCCGCCTGGATCACGTAGGCGCCCGCGCCTCGCAAGGCGAGCGCACGTTCGAGCAGCATGCGGCCTTCGGCGATCAGCTGCTGTTTCCAGAGCGAGCGGTCCTGGTCGGCGAGCAGAACGAGCTCGCCGTTACGGAAGCGGGCGGCGCGCCGGGAGTCGTTGAGAAGCATCAGCGCCAGCAGCGCGAGCGGCTCGGGTTCGTCCGGCATCAGCTCGACCAGCGCCCGGCCGAGACGGATCGCTTCCGCTGCCAGGTCGGCGCGGCCGTCGCCCCAGCCTTGGTTGAAGATTAGGTAGACGACGGCGAGCACCGCGTCGAGTCGATCGGGGAGCAGATCGTCAGACGGGACAGCGAACGGGATGACCGCGTCGCGGATCTTGTGCTTCGCGCGTATGAGGCGCTTGCTCATCGTTTCGAACGGCACGAGGAAGGCGCGGGCGATCTCCTCGGTCGACAGGCCGCCGAGCGTCCGCAGGGTCAGCGCCACCTGCGCATCGAGAGCGAGCGCGGGATGGCAGCAGGTGAAGATCAGCTCGAGGCGCTCGTCGGGAAACAGTTTGGTTTCGTCCATGCTCTCCTCCCGCTGGTCGGCAAGCTCGCGCGCGAACTGCTCAGCCTTCTCCGCAAAAGCCTGGTTGCGGCGGATGCGGTCGATGGCGCGGTTTCGCGCGGTCGTGATCAGCCAGCCGACCGGGTTGGCCGGCTGGCCGTCGCGCGGCCAGTGCTCGGCGGCAGCCGCGAAGGCGTCCTGCGCGGCCTCCTCGGCGAGCTCGATGTCGCCGAGGGATCCGACGAGGGTCGCCAGCACCCGTCCCCACTCGTCGCGGAAAACATCCTCGAGCACGCCGCTTATCCCTCCTCGAGGATCGGGCGCACCTCGATCGCGCCGCCGCTGGACATCAACACCTGCAGCTCGGCGGCGACCGCGAGCGCCTCGTCCAGGTTCGCTGCCTCAACGATGATCAGGCCGCCGAGGTACTCCTTGCTGTCGACGAACGGCCCGTCGGTCAGCAACGTCTTGCCACCCGGGCTCGAGAGCGTCGTAGCCGACTCGGCGGGCTGAAGCCGCACCCAGCTCGTCACACTCGGTCGCGCGAGAGCTTCGGCGATCTCGGATCTGATCGCGCCTCGCTGCTCGGTCGCGGGCCCGTTGTAGGCAAGTAGTGCGTATTTCACAGCTTCCCCTCTGATCCTTCGCTGGCTGGAGTCAGACGCTTTCCTCTCTAAGACGAACGGCCGGGTCGAAAACGGACACTCCCTATTCTCGCCTGCGCCGCAACGTCGGATCCGGCTCTTTTAGCTCGCCTGTCCGTCTGGCGGTCGCTCGTTCGTCACTAGGTCAGACCTGCACCCGCGAACAGCCCGTGACTGGCTTGAGAGGAGACGGATGACCGACCCGACGACAACCTTGATCCGAAGCAACCCGGCCGCCAAGCTGACGCACCTCGGCTGGGTGCTCGGCCTGACCTCGACCGGCTACTTCATGGTGATCCTCGACTCCGTGGTCGTGATCACAGCGCTGCCGCGCATGCAACGCGACCTGCACGCCAGCCTCTCCTCGCTGCAATGGACGTTGAACGCCTACGGCATCGCCTTCGCCGCCGGGATCATCACCGCCGCCGCACTAGGCGACAAGGTCGGACGGCGGAAGACCTTCAACATCGGGCTCGCCCTGTTCACGGTCGCCTCAGCCGCGTGCGCCCTGGCGCCAAACGCGTCCGAGCTGATCGCCGCCCGAACGGTGCAAGGACTCGGCGGCGCGATCGTCCTGCCGCTGAGCTTGACGATCCTGACGACGGCGTTCCCGCCCGAGCGTCGCGGGATGATCGTCGGGATCTACGGCGGCCTCGCCGGCCTGGCCGTCGCGATGGGACCGATCCTCGGCGGCGCCGTAACGCAAGGCATCGACTGGCACTGGATCTTCTGGATCAACGTCCCGATCGGCGCCTTCGCAGTGCTGCTCGGCCTTCGCCTTCTGCCGGAAAGCTACGGCGCGCCCGAGCGACTCGACCTCGTCGGCGTCGGGCTTGTCACCGCCGGTGTCATCGCCCTCGTCTGGGCGCTCAGCCGCGCAAACACCGTCGGCTGGTCAAGCGCCGAAGTCGTCAGCACGCTGGCCGCGGGGACAGTGCTGCTGGTCGCCTTCGTCCGGTGGGAACGCTCGGTCGCCGAGCCTATGCTGCCGCTACGCCTGTTCGCTGCCCGCGACTTCGCGGCCGGCAATCTGACCACGTTCCTCATGACCGGCGCCATTTTCGCCGCAGGATTGTTGGTCACGGAGGAGTTCCAGCTCGCCCGCGGCTACTCACCGATCGGCGCCGGATTGCGCCTGCTCCCGTTCTTCGGAACGCCGATGATCGTCGCCCCACTCGCCGGCGCCCTCTCCGACCGGATCGGCCGCCGCCCGATCATGGTCACCGGATTGACGCTCCAGGCAGTCGGCTTCATCTGGGTCGCATGGCGCGGCTCCTTGAGCACAAGCTGGATCGAGCTCGTAATCGCACTCCTGATCGGCGGCATCGGGATCTCAATGGCGCTTCCAACAGTTCCAACCGCCGTCCTGAGCGCCGTCGCACCACAGGAGATGGGGAAGGCCTCCGGTGTCAACTACATGGCGCAGCGCTTCGGCGCGGTCTTCGCAATCGCGATCGGCAGCGCTGTGTTCACGAGCCATGGCAGCTTCGCGAGCCCAGCAACCCTCACTGCAGGATTCAAGCCTGCGATGTGGGCCACCTTCATCTTTGCCGTCTTGGCAGCGGTCGCTGCAACCGCGATGTCACCACGACCCAAACGATCCACCGAGGTCGAGGCCACGGAGGCACCGATCGCCGTCTAACCAAGCCACGCCGAAGTCGAACAACCAAACACGCACGATCCCGAGGAGGAAGACCTTGCCCGACATCCGTCACCGCGTTGGCATCGCAGCGCCCCAACACCGCGTCTACGAGACGCTCTCAACGAAAGACGGCCTCGCCGAGTTCTGGACCAAAGCCGAAGGCGACCCCGAAGTAGGCGGCAAGCTCAGCTTCTTCTTCGGCGACCCGGCGCCGAGCGCCGTCATGGAAGTTGCCGAGCTCTCGCCGAACGAGCGTGTGCAATGGCGCTGCGTCGGCGGCCCCCCAGAATGGGTCGGCACGACCGTCACCTTCGACCTGAAAGACAGCGGCGAAGAGACAGTGCTGCTGTTCACACACGGCGACTGGCGGGAGCCCGTCGAGTTCATGCATCACTGCAGCACCAAGTGGGCCACATTCCTGATCGGCCTCAGAAGCGGCCTCGAAGGCGGCGCTTTCACCGCCTTCCCCGACGACACGAAGATCAGCGGCAGCTGGCGCTGAACAATAGGCCCGAGCGGTTAGCGAGCCGACGGGCGTGGCATCGTCGGCACCGGGGACGACGGTCATGGAGCATTTGTGGAGCAGAGCGGACGCAAACCCGCTCACATGACCGCAAGAGACGGAGCGCCGGAAGCCGCACGGTTAGTTGCAAACCGTCGCCTTCAGTTGCACCCCTTTGCTACCGATCCGAGATGGTAAGCAGGGCGTCTGCCGTGGGCTGCCGCCCGTTGCGGGAGGTCCCCTCCCTGCGAGGGAGGGGGTCGACCTGCTGCAGTCCGGGCAGGGGCACTGGTCGCAACCGCAGCCGGTGCATTCCTCGCGGATCATGCAGAGATTCTATCGCGGCCCCGGCCCTGGTCGAGGTAACGGCCGCCACCACCGTCATCACGAATCCCACAGACCTTGAGGATCAGGACCGGGCGAAGGCGGATGCCACAGAAGCAGCCATCCCCAGCAGTCCAACCCTGTTTTAAGTCCAACCGTGTTTTTAGGTTCATGCGCGCGCGCGTTTACCAGACCGTGCCTTGCTTCACGAGCTGAGGGAATCTGGTTTTTGAGACCCTTCGGGAGAAATGGCGAGATACGTTGAGCTGAGGAGACACACCGACGCCGATAGGGACGTCCTTACGCAGGAGGGTGTGCGCGCTGCGACCGAGATCGGAGCCCGTCTGAACGGCGGCTACGACCTGCTCGTCTCCACGGGTGCGCAGCGTGCGACTCAGACGCTCGCCTGTTTTCTCGCCGGGCTTTGCGAGCGGGTCGCCGGCGGAGTCAACGTCGAGGCAGGCTTGCGTTCCGGCAGAGAAGATCGCTGGCGCGAAGCGTACGAGCAGGCAGGAAGCGGGGAGCTCGAAGCACTGCGCACGGCGGATCCCGAGCTCGTCGAAGAGGACTCGGCAGCCTTGGGTGCGGCGCTCGGACGAGTGCTCGACGCGCTCGCCGACGGGGGTCGGGCTCTGGTCGTCGGCCACAGCCCGACGAATGAGGCGGCCGTGTTCGGGCTCACCGGCCAGATCGTGGGCCCGATCTCCAAAGGAGCGGGCGTCCTAGTCGTCGCCGACGATCAGGGCTTTCGCGTGGAGACCCTGGACTGAGGTCGGCACCTTGACGGAGGAACCATCGCCCAGCAGCGGTGGCCGCTGCCTGGATCGCGCCCGATTGGCGTTCCTGGTCGCATACCGCTCCGCGCGCTGGGTGAGGTTTGCGCAAGCGAGTGGTGCCGGTGCCCACCGATGAGTTCGAGCGCGCCGACGAGTCATAGACAGTGATATAGCCCACCTGGGTGAAGGAAAGGAGCGTGCGCGTCAATGACAGCTGCCGCTGCTGCTCGCACCGCTGGGCGGCGCGAATGGGTCGCGCTCGCGGTGATCGCCCTTCCCTGCCTCCTCTATTCGATGGACCTGACGGTGCTATATCTGGCGCTGCCGTCGCTGACTGCGGATCTGAAGCCGAGTAGCGCGCAACTGCTGTGGATCACCGATGTCTACGGCTTCATGCTGGCCGGCTTTCTGATCACGATGGGCACGCTGGGCGACCGGATCGGCCGCCGGCGGCTGTTGCTGATCGGCGCCGCCGCCTTCGGGCTCGCGTCGGTGCTGGCTGCGTTCGCCACCAGTGTCGCGATGCTGATCGCGGCGCGGGCGCTGCTCGGGATCGCGGCGGCGACGCTGGCGCCCTCGACCCTCTCGCTGATCCGGAACATCTTTCTCGACTCGGGGCAGCGGACGTTCGCGATCGGCGTCTGGGTGACCAGCTTTTCGCTCGGCGGTGCGCTCGGGCCGCTGCTCGGCGGGCTGCTGCTCCATTTCTTCTGGTGGGGCTCGGTGTTCCTGCTGGCTGTACCGGTGATGGCGCTGCTGCTCGTGGTGGGGCCGGTGCTGCTGCCGGAGTTCCGCAACCCCGAGGCAGGCCGCTTCGACCTGGTCAGCGCCACCCTGTCGCTCGTGTCGGTGCTGGCACTCGTCTACGGCATCAAGGAGCTGGCCCAGAACGGCTTCGGCCCCGTGCCGGCGCTATCGATCCTCGCCGGGCTTGCAATCGGGCTCGCGTTCGTTCGCCGCCAGCAGAAGCTTGCGGAGCCGCTGATCGACCTGCGCCTCTTCCGCACACCGGCGTTCAGCGCGTCCCTGGCCGCGAACACGCTCAGCCTGTTCCTGGTGTTCGGAACCTTCTTCTTGATCGCGCAGTACCTGCAGCTAGTGCTCGGCCTGTCCCCGCTCCGCGCCGGCCTCTGGACTTTGCCCTCGTCGCTCGGCTTCATCGCCGGCTCGCTGCTGGCGCCGAAGATCGTGCGCCGACTCGGTCCAGGGATGACGATGGCCTACGGGCTCGGGCTCGCCGCGATCGGCTCGGCGGTCCTGGCCCAGCTGCAGGGAATCGGCGACTCTGCGTTCGCGGCGCTGGTGACCGGCTCGGTTCTGCTGGCGCTGGGGGTCGCTCCGGTTGTGACCCTGGCAACCGACCTGATCGTCGGAGCCGCGCCGCCCGAGCGAGCCGGCGAGGCGTCGGGGCTCTCGGAGACCGGTACCGAACTCGGGGGTGCGCTCGGCATCGCCCTGCTCGGCAGCATCGCCACCGCTGTCTACCGCGGCCAGCTCACCGACGCGCTCCCGGCAGGTCTCAAGCCACACGACGCCGACACTGCGCTCAGCACGCTCGCCGGCGCCACGCAACGGGCCAAGCGGCTGCCCAACCAGCTCGACGCCCCGCTGCTCAATGGCGCCCGCAACGCCTTCACGCAAGGACTGCACGTCGCCGCCATCGTCAGCGCCGCCCTCGCCGTCGCGCTCGCCGTTATCGCGGCGACCGTCCTCCGGCGCGCGCAACCGGCCCCCGAGGCCGAGACCGACACAGAGCCGAGCAAGAGTGATCAGCTGCGGATGCCGACGCCCGCCAAGGTCGAGCCATGCAGCAGCTAGTCCGCGGCGCCACGGCGACCAAGTAGGAGGTACGAGGTGGGGCCAGTGGAAGTTGAGATCTCGATGTCGGTAGACGGTTTCATCACCGGACCGAACGAGGAGGGCGCGGGACTGGGTGAAGGAGGCGAGATACTCCACGCCTGGTTTCGGCAGGATCCAGACGGCCCGCGCCTCCTCGACGACGCGCTGTTCGCCACCTCGGGAGCCGTGATCACGAGCCGCAAGATCTACGACGGGACGGAAGGCTGGGGCGAGGACGGCTTCTATCGGATGCCGGTCTTCGTGCTCACGCACCGTCCCCACGACGTGGTCGTCAAGGGCGAGACCAGCTTTACGTTCGTCACCGAGGGGATCGAGTCTGCAATCGCGCAGGCGCGAGCGGCAGCCGGCGACAAGAAGGTCCACGTCATGGGCGGCGCCAGCGTGATCCAGCAGGCCTTGCAGGCCGGGCTCGTGGACAGCCTGCACCTGCACGTGGCGCCGGTCGTGCTCGGCGCCGGCACCAGGCTGTTCGACAACCTCACAGAACCAATCGAGCTGGAGCGAACCGAGGTCGTGGAATCCCAATTCGGAACACATCTGAGATTCCGCGTCCTCAAATAACACCCAAGCACCGTCTTCGGTTGAATCATGGTGCGCTCAGCGCCGCGATCGGCGCGGCCGTGTACGGGCCTGGCGCGAACCGCGCTGCGCATTCCCGCTTCTCGCCGCAAGAGAACACAGGCTCACAAGTGTCAAAGCCGACCCTTTGTATGCCTGTGTGTACGCACGAAGGAGGCGCACAGGGAGTCATGTCGTGAAAGCGACGGCGAAGTCATCGGCATTGGCCGCGGGCGAATGCGCACTCCCCATCCGACCGACGCCGCTCTGGTTGTATGCGTCTGCCCATGACCCGAGAAGCGGAAGGGAGTCTCGATGAGAAGGATCGTCGCCGCCGAATACCTCTCGCTGGACGGGGTGATGGAAGACCCCGGCCCGGCCGGAGAGTACGAGCACCGCGGCTGGACCGTGCCGTACTGGAATGACGAGGTTTCGAAATGGCAGACCGACCAGCTCTTCGCGAGCGACGCGCTCCTGCTCGGACGGGTGACCTACGACGAGTTCGTCGCCTCCTGGCCGTTGAGGTCCGGCGACCCGTTCACCGACAGGATGAACAGCCTGCCCAAGTTCGTCGCCTCGACGACCCTGCAGGAGCCGCTCGAGTGGAACTCGACGCTCCTCGAAGGCGACGTTGTCGACGCGGTCGCCAAGCTGAAGGAGCAACCTGGCGCAGACATTCTCATCTACGGCAGCAGCGCGCTCGTCAACACGCTGCTGGCGCACAAGCTGATCGACGAGTACCGGTTCATGGTCTCCCCGCTCGTGCT
>WNFV01007954.1_pt1 | contig 12095 bp, 9 predicted proteins | sample 5400101 | NCBI WGS metagenome assembly WNFV01 (sample SAMN13153361, study PRJNA577476) | soil metagenome | isolation source: 115 cm soil or saprolite under grassland replicate 1 | place: USA:California | collected 2016-06-15
TCGCCGATGAGCAGCCGAGTCACCAGGCCCAGCAGCGCCCGAAATGCTGAGCTGCTGAGCCGGTTGCTGCGCGAACCTCGTTCTCAGAACGGACGACAAGGAATGGAGCCTTTATGGAGCCCCGTGGTCGCAACCGGCGGCAACCCGTCGAAAGTCGCTCGCCGCAGAAACGCGCGCAAGCAAGCCAAAACCGTTGCCGTGGGTTGCGACCGGTTGCCGATCGGAGCGCATGGTAAGTAGTCCCGGCGGCGCGGCCGCCACCGCAGCGGGATGAAAATCCCCAGCCGTTAGCGAGCCTCTGGGCCGTTCACTGCTCCGCGGAGGAGGCGATGTCCGCGTCGGCCTTGTAAGTACGGGATCGCTGCAGGGATTTTGCCGCGATCGCGCGGGCCGCGCTTTCATTTTCACCTTAGGAGGGGGTCGACGGTTCGAGTCCGTCAGAGGGCTCTGCAAAAGCCCCGCAAGCGGGGCTTTTCTTTTCGGGCTGAGTTGCAGGATCTCCAGCGTGCGCTAGGTATGGAGCCCTTTATGGAGCCTTCAGTTCTGAAACCGCCCGCTGGACGAGCTCGACCCGCTGCTTCGTGAAGCCCTCGACAACGTCTGGGAGGCTGACATCCTCGAGCGTGCGATCTTCAGGAGCGGCGGACAGCTCTACCCCCTCCGTGCCTTCTCAAGGCGGTCGAGGAGCGTCGGGGGCATGACGCCCGGCGCATGCTTCTGGCCTGCGAAGCGCTCCAGGATCTGAATCTCGCTTCGCAGATCTCCTCTCTTCCGGTAGCTGATCGCGAGCTGCTCGTAGTACCAAGGAGCAACTCCGAGGCCTTCGACTTCGTTTTCGGCCTCGGTCGCCTCGACCAGTTCGAGGAGGAGCCGCTCCGCCTCTTCTTCGCGTCCAGCGCGCCGTAACTCTTTGACGTCATCGACGAAGCTCGTGAAATGCCGGCCGCGAACGTAGCCAAGGCCTGATCGGGCTGGCTTGTGACCCTCACCCAAGTCATCTCCCTCCCAGTCCTTACCGCGGAGCTCAGCGGCGCATGATTCAGGGTCTGCCAGGTGGAGTACGACCCCGAGAGATGGCTTGCCCGGCGCGCCGCCGGTGAGGTAGGCCTCGCAGGCGCCGCCGTGGTATCCGAGGCGCGTGACCTCCGCAAAGAGCTCGCGGTAGGCGAGTGCGCTGTCTCGCGAGAAATGCCCGACCTTGCCTTCGGGTGAGTAAATGGCGATCGCGTTCGAGTCGTACGGGTTGTCCGGCTCCGGCACGATCACCGCGGTGAAGGTCGGCCGCCCTTCCGGCCCCACCGAGCAGATTTGGCCCGTCGCTCGTAATGCGTCCTGGTAGTACGACTCACCGACGACGGCGCAGTAGCCGTCTTCGCAGAGCTTGACCAGCGAAAGCTCGATCGTCGACTTCTGCTGCGTCGTCGGCTTCTTCTTGAACAGACGAAACATTCCAACCCCCTTTCAGCGAACAAGAATGCGACTCGAGCTTCCGTCCTTCTCGACCGAGAGCCCTGCCGGGATCCGCTCGGCAAGCGTCGGTACATGCGTGATCACGCCAACCATTCGATCACCCTCGCGCAGGCGCTCGAGCGCGTCGACAACGACATCGAGCGTCTCGGGGTCCAGAGCTCCGAAGCCCTCGTCGATGAAGATCGCCTCGAGGCGGCCAGCGGCCGTGCCAGCGAGCTCGCGTAAACCAGCAGAAAGGGCGAGAGCGAGGCTGAGCGAGGCGAGGAAGGTCTCGCCGCCGGAGAGTGTGGCGACGCTTCGGCGCTCGTCCGCGTTGTGATGATCGACCACTTCGAAGCTTCCCTCGTCGGCGATCAGGCTGTATCGCCCGTCTGAGATCAGGAGCAGCTGGTCGCTCGCCTGCGCTGCGAGCTGGTTCATGCTCTCCTCGAGCACGAAGGCGATGAAGTGATCGGTGCGGAGCTCTCGCGCGAGCGTCTCGTAGAGCGCGCAGAGATGGCGGTCGTCGACGATCTCAAGCTCGAGCTTCTCGCGCTCAGCGATTCGCGTCTGGAGCGCCTCAACGTCCTTCGCCGCGCCGACGGCGGCGCCGTGGGCGTCGGTGGCCGCCTGCTCCAGCTGGCCGGCGATCTCGGCTGGCTCCTCCGGCTCGACCTCGATTCCGATTTTCGCCGCCAGGCGCGTCAGCTTGGTGACGGCGCTGGTGACCGCCTTCTTGAACTCCTTCGCGGCTGCGTTTGCCGTCTTCCGATGCCCGTCGCAGCAGTCGACCCATCCTGCAAGCATCTCGGAACGCTCGGCTTCTTCTGCCGGGAACGTCGGCAGCTTCGTCGCGCCGAGCGCCTGGGCGATCGCTTCGCAGGCGATTCGAGCTGCCGTGCGCGTAGTGGCGGCCTGCTGATCGAACGCGGAAACCCGTTCCGCGGAGCTGGTGCGCGCCCGCTGTGCGGTATCGCGCGCCGTCCGTGCCGCCTCAGCACCATCCTCGGCCTGCTGTCGCGCTCCCTGCGCCGCGTTCAGCTTGTCTCGTCGGCGCGCGATCTCCGCCTGCAGGTCGTCAGGCAGCTTCTTGCCGAACGTTCCGGTCAGCGTCGAGAGCGCTGCGTTGAGCCGCTCCTCCGCGCTGTTCCGCATCTTGGCGATCCCGTCAGAGTCGGTCGCTGCCGTCTTCGCAGCCGTCTTCGCGTTGGAAGCAGCCTGCACCGCAGCATCGACAGCTGCCTGGGCGACGGACTGAGCGGCGTGTGCCGCGGCGAGAGCGGACTGCGCCTCAGCCAGCCGCGCCGCCGCCGCCTCTCGCTCGGGAATCTCAACGTCCTTCGGTAGAGCGGCGCGAGCCTGCTTGAGTGCATCCGCAGCATCGCGCCGGCGCGTCTGCAGCGCGACGACCGTGTCCTTTGTCTCTCGCTCACGCGCCGCCGCCGCCGTAACGGCTTCCCGTGCCTGCTTCAGCAGCGAATCGGTGTCAGCGTCGCGTTCGGGTAGTGCCTGGATCACCGAGTCGCAGACGGGACAGTGATCGCCCGGCGCGAGGCCGGCGCGAAGAGCCACTGCTGCGTGCTCCTGCTCTAGGTGCTTGAGCGCGGCATGGACCTCTTCCGCGTGAGCACGAATCTGATCGGCTTTCGTGCTGGCGATGCTCAGCTGCTCGTCGAACTCGGCAAGGTTGCCTGAGGCCTCGGCGCAGCGGAGCATTGCCTCGGCGCGCATCTGCTCTGCCTCGGTTGTCTCCCGCTTCTGCTTCTCTCGCTCGAACGTCGCTCGTGTGTCGGCTTCGTTTCCTTCGGCCGCTGTCAGTGCCTCCGTCAGCCGATCTGCTGCCCTTCGCGCCTTGGCGAGCTGCGCGTCCAGCTTCTCGAGCTCCGCCTGCTCGCGTGCGCGGGTGGCAGCCGCCTCCTCCAGCCGCGTCACGTGCGAGGCATCACCGGTCCGCTCGGTCGTTCGGATGACGGCCGTGCGGGCGGCGTCCACACGTTCCTGTGCTCCATCGAGCAGCTTCTGTGTGCGTTCCAGCGCTTCCTGCGTTGAGCGGTCTTCCGCGTCGAGTGGCGGCCAAGCCTCTGCCAGTCGTTTCAGATCAGGGAGCGCCGTCTCGAGCTGCGAGACGCTCCCTGTCAGCGATGCGATGTTGCGCTCGGCGTCGGAGGCCGTCTCGGCGATCTTCTTCGCCTCCTTCTTCACCTGCTCGACCTTCCGGTGGTGGTCGCGGGCAGCCGTGACGGCTGCTTCGAGTTCAACCAGTCGCTCCTTCGTGGCGTCGGCGTAGTTGGACTCGATCAGCGAGCTGCGCTCTCCAATGATGGCGTCGAGACGGGTCGCTTCGCGGCGCGCTGCCTGGCCGGCGGCGTCGTACCGGCCCAGCTCGAGCAGCCGCATCAGGATCCGCCGTCGCTCTCCGACCTCACCCTGCAAGAACTCGTGGAAGGCGCCTTGCGGCAGTAGAACCGCCTTCGTGAAAGCCTTGAAGTCGAGTCCGACGATCCGTTCGAGCCGCTCGTTGACGGTTCGAATGCCACCTTGTTCAACCTCGGTCACGCTTGAGTCGCCTTCGACCCGCTCAAGCGTCGCCTGGTGCGAGTTCTTGCCCATGCGGCGGGCGACCCGGTAGAGCGTTCCGTCCACCTGGAAGTCGAGGCAGACGCGCATGTAGGAGGATCCGTGCGAGATCAGGTCGCGCAGCTCGTGGCTGTTGACGCGCGGGATGTTCCCGTAGAGCGCGAACGTGATCGCGTCGAGAATGCTGCTCTTCCCTGAGCCGGTCGGCCCGGTGATGACAAACAGGTCGAGCTCGGAGAGGTCGATCTCCTGGCTCGTCTTGAATGACGTCAGCCCTTCGATCGTGAGCGAGAGCGGTCTCATGAGGTCGTTACCTCGTCGAGGAGGCGATCGAAGAGGTCGAGCAGCTCGCTATCGGCCTCCGCGGCGTGGCGGTCGCGGTAGTAGCGCACAAACAGCTCTCGCGGAGTGAGCTGCCTGACGTCGATCTTCCGGCCGTCCGCCTCCTGGCGCTCGTATTCGAGGCGCACTTCGAGCGTATTCGGAAGGATCTCCCGCACCTGATCGCCGAGGCCGGGCTGCGGACGATCGCAGACCAAGAAGACGCGGAGGAACGCGTCGTCGACGGTTTCCCGGTACTGCTCGAGTTCGTCGAGCGTGCCGCGGACGTCGAGCAGGCGCCGACCGGCGCTGATCGGGATCTCGTCCACCTTCGCCGGCTTACCTGGGACGAGATCGACCAAGACGAGGCTCTTCTCCTGGCCGGCCTCGCCGAAGTCGAGCTGCAGTAGCGAGCCCGCATAGCGTGCGGGAACGGCAACTCCTGGAACACGCTGGGGTCGGTGGACGTGGCCGAGCGCAACGTATTGAGCCGTCGCCGGGATCGCTTGCGGGGCGACAGCGAACAGGTCGCCGATCGTAAGCTGGCGCTCGCTGCCGGCCGGCTTCGCACCCGAGATGTAAAGGTGCGCAGCGAGCACGTTGCACTTCTTTGGATCGAAGTCCGCGCACAAGGCCTCGAGCAGTCGCGCGACCTCGGTCGCGTAGGTCTGGAACGGCTGCTCGGCAAGCCCCATCAACTCGGCCGCGCCGACCAGCCGGCGCTCGGTCACCCACGGCAGTACCGCGATCTGTGCGCTCGTCGAGCCGTCGCGGGCAGGGATCTCGACGATGCCACCCCGGTCGGGGCGCCGCACTTCGGGAACGACGTGCACTGCGAAGCGTGCGAGCAGCGGTCCGATCGCGTGCCAACGCTGTGGATGGTCGTGATTCCCCGGGAGGAGGACGATCGGGATCTCGTGCTCCTCGAAGCGGAGGAGCGCGTCGTAGACGACCTGCTCCGCATCGGGTGAGGGCGAAAGATGCTCGAAGACATCGCCGCAGACGAGGACGGCATCCGCTTCGTGCTCGACCGCTACCGAGACAACCGTCTCGAGCGCCTCGCGCGCCTCCTCCGTCCGCGAGTGCCGCGCGAGCGTCTTGCCCACGTGCCAGTCGCCGGTGTGGAGGATTCTCATCGCTCGAACTTCTCGAAGGGGTCGCCGGTGCCGGTGGGCGCGAGCGCCTCGCTGACCCGCGTCGCCCAAGCGGGGAAGGGGAAGGTGACCTCGAGTGGCACCGGCAAATGCGGCTGCTGCAAGAGCATCGTTCCCGGCTTCAGGAGCGCCGCGCGCTGGCGAGCGGTCTCCGTGAGAAAGCCGTACTCGGCCCGGTGAGATTCGGCGGGATCGAGCCGGCCAACAACGCGAATGGCTGCGTTCGAGACGATCCGCCGCTCGACCTCGCTCGCAGTCTGTTGCGCCCCGATCAGGATGACACCGAGGCTACGACCACGTTCGGAGATGTCCAGCAGCACCTCCTTGATCGGCGACCAGCCTTCACGCGGGGCGTATTTGTTGAGCTCGTCGAGGAGGAGGAAGACGAGCGGCTTCGCGCTCCCAGTCATCTCCTTCTGCTCGAACAGTCGCTTGACGACAACGCCGACGACGAAGCGCTTCGCGCGGTCGTGCAGGTTATGGATGTCGATTACGGAGACCTGGTTCGACTCCCAGTCGATCTTGTGCTTCTCGGGCTCCGGCGCGTCCGCGCCCTTGATCAGGTGTCCGCAGTGCAGCCGCGCTCCATCGAGGCGGCGCAGGAACGCTGAGATCGTCCCCGGCGCGGCATAGCCAGCCCAGATCGAGCCATCGGCCGACAGCCGACGGTCGATCAAATCGCAGAGCTGATCAAACGACTTCACGTGCACCCACTCGCCAGCCTCATCGGGCAGACGCACCGTCGCTGGCGAGTCCGGAACGTCTTCTGCCTCGCGCTGCAGGGCCGATTCGACACGCGTTACAAGGTCGGCGATCTGGCTGCGCTCGTCGCCTGCCTCGGCGAACATGAACCGAAGCAACGACTCGTCTACGACGTCGCGCACCGTCCAGAAATAGGCGCGCACACCGTCCTGCCTGCTGCCTGTGTCAGGTGTCGGAACGTCGACCTTGCGCCGGACCGGCGCCCAGATCCCGACCGAGTCGAACGGCCCTGCAGGCAGCCCTAGTTGGGCGTAACGCTCGCGGCTCGTGTTGTCGAGGGCCGCGTTCGACCGATCGAGGAAGAGCAGATCCTCGCCCTTAACGTTGAAGACGAGCGCCTTCGTGTTCGCCGCCTCACCGCCTAAGACGCCCGAGTGAAAGAGCGAATAGACAACGAAACTCGCGTAGGTCGTCTTGGTGGCGACGCCCGAAATTCCCGAGATGTTGATATGGGCGCCGCGCCGGCCGTCGAGAAACGACAGATCGAGGTAGATCGGCTGCCCGTCACGCGACAGCCCAGCGGCGAGCGGCTGCTCCATCGCGTCGAAATGGAGCGCCTCGTCCCGGTCGCGACCTCGAACCCGGACGACCCGATTGCCCGGCTGCGGCGGAACCCAGATCTCGGGCTCAACCCGGGTCGAAACGACATGCGCGCTACGCGCGATTTGCAGCGGCAGCACACCACGCTCGACAAGGAAGACGTCGCTCTCAAAGCGGCTGCCCTCATGCTGCGCCCGGACCATGTCGACGACGCCGGAGATCCGCACTTCGCCGAGACCAGGAACTTCCGTACGCACAAGCACGACATCGTCGAGCTGCAGAAACTGCTCCGGCTCGATCGCCACCCACCACTCGAGCGGCGTCGAACTCTCGGTGCCAAGCACCATCCCAACCTGCGAGCTCTCCATCGACGTCGACCCTCCGTTCTCAGACATACGCTTCCCACAGGGCAAGTTCGAGTGCACGCTTTACGAGCTCAGCGTCGCCAAGCCGATGCCGAAGAACCCGCTCGAGCTCGCCGACGGGGTAGAGGTTCTGTGGTGCACGCGGATCGCGTCCGACGACGGATGCGAATCGCGGCAGCACAGCCGTCGTCAGATCGGCAAGCGCGCGAGCCTTATCGACGCCAATCTCTTTCGGCACCTCAAGGCGAACAACCCCGGTCATCGCGCCATCGATCGGCCGAACCGGCGCGAGCCGTACATACCACGAGTAACGCTCCAGACGCTGCTCTCCGAGCTGAAAGAGCGGCGTCCGCTGACCAGCGCCGAGAGCGCCGAGAATCGCCGAGCGGTCATCGGGCAGATACGAGCGAGACTGACGTTTGATCATGCCGACGATCGGCCCATCCGCGAAATACGTCAAGGGCCCGTCGAGGACCAGAAGATCCGCATCTCCGTTCAGGAAGACGCGACGTGCGAGCGCCGCCTCAGCTTCGCGCATCACGTTCTGAAGGCCCGTGATCGGGTCGAGCGGCGTCTCGCCCTGCACGCCGATAAAGACGTAGCGCAGATCGTCGCCGCCGACTCGCGACGTTAGATCATCGTGCATTAGGCCGCCGCCGACGACGAGTGTGCGCCCAACAACGATCTCGCCCACGCTCGGCGGCCGCCTCGACCATGCGACACCCACAGCCCACGAGCCGGCGAGCGCAGGTGCCATCGCGCCGCCTTCCTCGGCAAACAACCGCACATCAATCCGCCGGACGCCATCGATGAAGGCGCAGCAGGGCAGCTCGGCGATGGAAGGGGGCGACACGGGCACCCACTCAGTCGGCTCAATGTCGAGCTCCACCGCCTGCGGAAGATCTTCGATCAGCGCGAGCTCAAGCGAAGTCCCGTACTCCGGCTCCCACGGATCCACGCGAAGGACGGCCACTACTGCCCGACCTGCTTCATCGAGACTCGAACCACGTAGAGCGTTCGTTTCCGGCTGGTCGCGTTCCGATCGATCGCGTTGTTCACGCCCTCGCATGCTGAGGCGCACTCAGCGCCGTTCAAGTGGTAGCCAATCGTCAACACGATCGCATTCTCCTTGCTTCTTCGGACTATCTCGACCGAGTGCTGGCGCAGGGCCTCGTCAGCACGACACCCTTCCGGCGAAGCGGGTCGAGTTCGACGTCGCGGGCTCTGGCCTCCCGCGCGGGCGGCACCTCACCTCCCGCAAGCGCGCGACAATGGGATCGATGGAGCAAGAGCCTTCGGACGCGCTCACCCGGGCGCGTTCCACAGCGCTCTCGGCAACGGAAGGCCAGCGGCTTGCCGAGGTGTCAGGATGCCGCGCCGGGCCCCGCGTCCTTGACGGCGAGCCGAAGGAGGCTGTTCAGCAGCCACAACAGCGCCCACGTACGAAAGAACGTGAGCGCCAGGACGCCGCTCGCGACTATCTCCAGCGACATCTCGGGCTCCGAGGCGGTGTCGAGCACGAGCATCGCTGTCATCCAGACCGCGGCGAGCGCGAAGGCGTAGATCGAGCCCATGAGGACCTTGCGGATATAGGGGAAATCGTCGGTCTGTCCCCGAAGGAGGTCGAGTCCGCGGCCCGAGCCGAGACTAAGAAAGATGGTCACGCCCGTAATCGCGAATCCGAGGAGAACGCCCGCTGTACCAGCAAGCGAGAGATACACATTTTCTCGTGTGCCCTCGTCAAGTTCGCCGAGCAGATCGTTACGCGACAGCGTCGTGACGAGCGCGTAGGCCGCGAGCACGAGGGCCGCGAGGAGCCAGTGGTAGCCGACAAAGGCCTCGCGGAAGCGCCGAGGCCGGATCACGACTCAACGATGATCGAGCCCGCCTCGCCAAGTTCGTCGCTGATCTCGGCGTAGGCGTCTTCGACGGCGCGGTAGGCGGATTCCTTATCGAGAGCACGCGAGCGCGGTGCTTCGCGCTCGATATCTCGTGCGAGCACGATGCGGTCCTTGAGCAGGTCGAGAGTCTCGAACATGCCGTCGCGGTTCTTTCCGTACACCTGCGCAGCCTCGAGCTGAGCAGCAGCCTCCGGATCCCTGAACCGGTCGAAGAAGGTCTTCACCCTGGTTGTGAAGGCCTCGTCGTTCCCCCCCGACGCCAGCTTCAGGTCCATGTAGTGGCCAGCGCTGAAAAGCTCGGCAGCGTCGAAGGCTCCGCCGAGGCCCTGGGCCCGCTGTTGGACTGCGGTCGCAGCCGACGGTGCAACCTTGACGCGAAACACCCTGACGTCCCGCATGGCGAGGATCTCGTCGATGACGTCGCGTCGGATCAGCTGGCGTATCCGAACGTCGACGTTGCACCTCTCTTTGAGGAAGCTCGCGAACGTCGTGATCCGCGGTCCGTAATGGTTGTACTCCGAGCCGATGACATTGTCGTCAAAGAGGAGGATGTGGATCGACTCTGCGAGCCCGCGGGCCTCCTCCAGCTCAAGATCCTCGAAGACCCCGCCCACCTCGGTCTCCGGCAGGTTCCGTCGTCTAACGCGGTAAAACCGGATCCGTTGCGGCGGCTCGGAGCGATCGACGACGGCGCAGAGATACTGCTCATCCGTGGGCGGCCCCTCCTGGAGATAGAACCGCGGCGTCCCGTGTAGGGCAGCCACACAGTCGACGATGGCGGCCCGATCGGCGCTGAAGTCAGCCTGGCCGTCAGGCGACTGGAACGTGTGGAAGTAGATCTTCCGCTGCGCAATGTTTGGGTCTCGGGGAATCGACGGCATTTGACAAGAGTCTGTCATCGGGCCCGGACCACGGCAATCGTGCTCCCGCGCCGCGGGATCACTAGGGCTCGCTCGAGCTCTACTGGCTCGATGGCTATGGCGGCGGGATCTTCGTCCCCTTCGGCGATCCCACGAGGGGCGAGACGCCTACCCGGCAGGCCGCTACACGTGATCGCCGGGGAGCAGACTACTAGCCAGTGCGGCGGCTCGCACGATTGCGCACACAGGTAGCGGCGACCATGGAGGCGTTGCGGCAAGCGGCGAGTCAACCGTGCGGCGAAAAGGCGATTCGGAGACCTCGGCTACGCCGCTAGAACACCGCGCCCGCCGCTGCCAGGAAAGCGACGCTCGTAAGTGGGATGAGGAAGGCTGCGAGCGTCCACGTCCCAACAGCGGCGACCCGCGGATCAAGCCGAACACGCGCAGCGCGGGGACACAAGAGCAGGGCACTTCTGCGAGGCGCTCGCGGTCAGGATCCGAGACGACGTCGCCGAGGGGTTCGAGCTGCCACCCGACAAGGTACCGGTGACGCTCAAGCCGAAGACGCTCGGCCGGATCACCATCACCGCGACCTCGTAGGCTCTCGCCCCCAAGCCGACGATCACGGGTTGAGAAAGTCGAGGCCGACGCGGGGAAACATGCGAGCGCCGCTATCGGCGACGCCCGCACGCCCTCGTGCTTTCAGCCGCTCGTCTCCACGTGCACGAAGATGTCCGCGCACTCGCCCGGCACCTGGAAGACCGGGCACGTGTTCGCATCCGCGGCGACGAGGTTCGACGCGACCGAGAAGAAGGTCGCCACCGAGCCGTCGCCGTTGATGTCCGGGTCGGTGCTCGCGCCGTTGGACTGTGTGCCGACGCTGTCGACGCTCACGCGCACGGTCGTATCGGCCAGCAAGTCGCGAACGAAGATGTCCGGACATTGGCCCGGGTCCGGGAACGACTGCCCGCCCTGATACGAGCACGTGTTCGTGTAATCGGGGATCAGATTCGTCGCCTGGGAGTCGAACGCGACGTAGCGGCCGTTGCTGCTGAGCTCCGGTCCGAACGACGTTCCGCCTCGGATCCCGAACCCGTCGCTGTTGCTGTCGGACTGGACGCCCACGCTGCTGACGCTGACGCGCTCGGTCACGCCCGTCGCCATGAAGTGGACGAAGACGTCGCGTACCTCGTTCGTGTCGCCGTCCACGAGGTTGGTGGCGTGGAGCTGAAGGTAACGAGGCTGCCGTCACCGTTGATGCTCGGCCTGAGGCTCGCGTCGTTGCCCTCCCCGCCGTCGGTGCGCACGCTCGCACGCACGGTTGTCCCTGTCAGCCGATCGTGAACGAAGATGTCGATCGCGCCGTTGGTGTCGCCGGGGACGAGATTGGTCGCAAACGAGCCGAAGACGACGAAGCGGCCGTCGCCGCTGATGGCACCAGGGGTGGCGAAGCCGGTGCCCGTCGCACGCCCCGGACCGGAAACCCATCGGTTCACACAGGAACAGGTCGAGATGTTCGTGCTCCCGCGCGCCGGCTTCCCCCGGCGACGCCCTTCTGGTCGGTCAACAAGTGTATTTACCGGGGTCTCGAGGCCGCCTACCCCGGACGGTCGTCAGGCGTGGCGCTGTGCTGGTCGAGGAGGGACGCTACGTCGCGCTCGAGACGGGAAGCGCGGTCTTCGCGCCGGGGCAGTCGCGTAGCGCCCCCTGGAGTCGGCTACGAGCGCCCTGTCCTCGACGATCGGCTCGCCCCGGAGGAAGACGGAGCGAATTCGTCCATGTACGCGCAGCCCCTCGTAGGGCGTTTCGAGCCCATCGTGGAGCGAGGCGCGCCCGATCGTCCACTCGTCGGCGGGATCCCAGACGACGAGATCAGCGTCCGAACCGGGGGCGATCGTTCCCTTGCGGGGATAGAGCCCGAATGCCCTGGCGGGCCCTGCCGAGGCAAGATGGACGAGCCGCTCGATGGAAACGCCGCGTTCGAGCCCGAGGGAGAGGAGCAACGGTAGTCGCGCCTCGACTCCTGCGAGACCGTAGGGCAGCCCGGTGAAGTCGTCAGACGGAGGCGGCTGGTACCGGCGCTGGCTGTGATCGGAGCCCACCGCGTCGAGCGTCCCATCCCCGACCGCGTTCCAGAGCGCTTCGACGTGCTCGGGCGAGCGAAGC
>WNFV01017319.1_pt1 | contig 12093 bp, 5 predicted proteins | sample 5400101 | NCBI WGS metagenome assembly WNFV01 (sample SAMN13153361, study PRJNA577476) | soil metagenome | isolation source: 115 cm soil or saprolite under grassland replicate 1 | place: USA:California | collected 2016-06-15
CTCGACGACGCCGACGATGGGGTCGATAACAGGCTCGATGACGCCGAGGATGGGGTCGATCACAGGCTCCACGACGCCGACGATAGGGTCGATCACAGGCTCCACTACGCCGACGATGGGGTCGATCACAGGCTCGATGACGCCGACGATGGGATCGATCACAGGCTCCACGACGCCGACGATAGGGTCGATCACAGGCTCCACGACGCCGACGATCGGATCCATCACAGGTTCGGTGGCTGCGACCGGGTCAGCCGTGGTGGCGATCGGCTCAACCGTGGCAGTGATCGGCTCGGCCGTGGCAGTGATCGGGTCGGTAGTGCCGGTAGTCGGGTCGGCGGTGTCTGCGATTGGATCAGTGGTGATTGCGACGGCGTCAGTGGTTGTTGTGGCAATGGGGTCGATCGTCGTAACGATAGTGTCGGTTGTTGTCGTGATCGGGTCGGTCGTGGCGATGATCTGATCGGGGGTAGCGCCGGGGGCGTCGGTACTCGCGGGGGTATCGCTGGTCGAACCGATGGTTTCAGTGGTCGCGATGACCGGGTCAGCGGTGCCAGAGATCGAGTCGGTCGTGCCCGTGATCAGGGTGGCGGCGTCCGCGATCGGCCCGGGCGTAGGCGAGGGTAATGTTGGAAGAGGCTCCTCCGCGCTCGCACTTGAGGCGAGCATCTGGAGGAAAATTCCGCACGCAGCGACAAACGCTGCGATGAGCAGCAATCGCACCATATAGATTCGAACCCTTGGGCAGCAGTTGGTTCGGTGGGAAGGTTACGCCCTTCGGTAGAGCGTTACAACCCTATAAACATAACAATTGCGTTAGAATTGACCCCGGTTTGGCGGCTCCGCAGGGTCGGGTAGGGCGTGTTCGGTTTAAATACCGGCTTGGGTTGGTTGCTGGGGCCATGGCGGCTTCAGAGGCGGCGCCAGAGATGGTCAATGGAAGGCGAATGCGGCCACATCAGTTGGTTTGGTGACGGCTGTCCAGCTCCTCGATGAGGCCGCGCAGTGGAATGCGCAACCAGTCCGGCCGGTTGTTCAGCTCGTAGTCGACTTCGTAAAGGGCCTTCTCGAGGACCATCACGCTTAGGAGCAGCCGCATGTCTTCCGGCGTTCTCGGTAGGATGGGCGACTCGCCGATGGTGTCAAGGTATTCCCTCAGGAATGCGGCGCCCACCCACTTGTGCCAGACGCGTGCCCAGGCCTCCGTGGCCGCGGCGCGCTCCACAGGCACGATTCCGCGAGCGGTCTGATCGTATAGTGCCGCGTGCGCCGCGTAATCGAACGATCTCAGCATGCCGGCTACATCTTTGAGCGGAGATCTCTTGAGCCTCCTCTGCGACAGGGGGCGTGTGGGCTCGCCCTCAAAGTCGATTATCACGAAGTCCTTGCCGGTGAAGAGGACTTGCCCCAGGTGGTAGTCTCCGTGGCAGCGGATTCGCATCCCCGAGAGCTGGCCCTTCAGCATGGTCTGGAACCGCCGCAGAGTCTTCTCCTGCAAGGCAAGCGCCGTTCGCGCATCTTCACGGATGCCCAGGGGCAGGTTATCGAGCTTTCGCTGGAGGGCGGGGAAGACCGCGGCCATGAGACCGCGTGCCCTCTGGTAGAGCGAGCGTTGATACCACGAGGTGAGCGGCTCCGGCGCGAATGCAGGCGATCCGCCCGCGGCTGCGAGCGCCAGGTGGAGCTCCGCCGTGCGCTGACCCAGCAGACCGGCCGACTGAAGGTAAGAGCCGATCAAGTCGCGCACTTCAGGCGGAACATCGAGCCGCGAGAGTTCAATCGGGTCGCTCGCCGGCAAGAAGGTGTCGGGCGGCCCTCCATCAGGTGGCTTGCTGAGCACACGTTCCAGATAGGAACCGACGTTGTCCAGGGTGTAGTGCCAGGCGTCGCCTTCATTAGGGACATAGGCCTGCAGGATGCCGAGCGTCATCGGCTGACCACCATCGCGCCGGTACTCGATGTAGCCGGCCACCGGCGGTACATGGACGGCGGGGGCTCGCTCGGTGAGAACGCGGCCGATCTCCAGATCCGGGTTCATTCCGTCGCCCGGACGGCGAAACATCTTCAGGATGAGCCTGTCGCCATAGACGAGCGAAGAGTTGCTCTGCTCTGCACTGAGAGGAGCCGGATCGAGCCGCACCCCAGGATCTCCCCGCAACTTTCGGAACACCTCAGTCGGCGAGGCGGTGACCTCACCGGCAGAGCCTTTGACGCGCCGGCGCTTCGCGATCGATTCGAGCAGAGACGCGCCGAAGTGCTTGTCATGGATAGCCTCGTAGAGCACTGCCGTGGAGTCGCCGTCCGGGCGCTTAACTCTGGCAATGACGGAGTTAGGAATCTCTCTGATCACCTGCTCGGCCTGATCGCCGACGGCGGAGGCGATTGTGACGAGATAAAGGTCCGGCTCACCCTCACGATAACTCAGCTTGACGAGGACGAGATGGGCCTCGGGCCCGCCGTTGGCCGACGGCGTGCCGATGGCGTCGATCATCTGGACGGACTGTATACGGCGGGCCTTGCCCCCAAACCAGCGGCGCGACTTGAGATATTGAGGCAGAACGCCTTCGAGCGCGCTCCTGGGGACGCTTTCAAAGAGGCCGTTCCCGGATTTGGCCGCGGTTAGCACCGGCACCCGGCCGGCCTCGGGCGCTGCTCCCAGCGGGCCCGGCTCGACAGCGCGGGCCTCGAGAGAGAACCAGTAGAAGGAGTGTGGACCCAGCGTGATGAAGTATGGAAGGTCGCCAACCGGCGGAAACTCGGTGTGGCCGAACAGCTCGATAGGGACCGTGCTTTTGTATGCTGACATGTCGAGCTGGACGTATTGCACGAAGCGAGAGAGGTTCGCCACGACGAGCATGGTCTCGTTCTCGTAGCGGCGGACAAAGGCCAGGACCTTGCGATTCTCCGGGTAGAGCAGCTCGATGGAGCCACGGGCGAACGCCTTATAGCGCTTACGCAAGGCGATGAGACGCTTCGTCCACCAGAGCAGCGAGTGCGCGTTATTCTGCTGCGCCTCCACGTTGACGGTCCCGTAGTGGTACTCCGGGTCCATATTCACAGGCAGATAGAGGCGCTGCGGGTTGGCGAGCGAGAATCCGGCGTTGCGATCGCCGCTCCACTGCATGGGCGTACGGACGCCGTTGCGGTCGCCCAAGTAGATGTTGTCGCCCATCCCAATTTCGTCGCCGTAGTAGATGATCGGTGCGCCGGGCAGGGAGAATAGCAGGCCGTTCATCAACTCGATTCGGCGCCTGTTATTGTTGAGCAGCGGAGCCAGGCGGCGTCGTATGCCCAGGTTCACGCGCGCCTCCGTATCCTGAGCGTAAACGCGATACATGTAGTCGCGGTCCTCGTCTGTCACCATCTCCAGCGTCAACTCGTCATGGTTGCGCAGGAAGACGGCCCACTGACAGCTTTCCGGGATCGGCGGCGTCTGCTGGAGGATATCGATGACAGGGAAGCGGTCCTCCTGGTGCACGGCCATGAAGAGGCGCGGCATCAAGGGAAAATGGAACGCCATGTGACACTCATCGCCGGAGCCGAAGTAGGCGATGGCGTCTTCAGGCCACTGGTTCGCCTCGCCGAGAAGGACGCGGCCGGGGAATCGCTCGTCCACGTGGCGGCGCAGGTCTTTGAGATAGGCGTGCGTCTCAGGCAAGTTCTCGCAGTTAGTGCCCTCGCGCTCGTAGAGGTAGGGGGCGGCATCCAGCCGCAACCCATCGACTCCTGTTCCGAACCAGTGATCGAGCACGTGGAGCAGCGCCCTTCTCGTATCGGGGTTGTCGTAGTTCAGGTCCGGCTGGTGCGAATAGAAGCGATGCCAATAATAGGCGCCGGCCGTGGCGTCCCAGGCCCAGTTCGACGCCTCGAAGTCCTTGAAGATGATGCGGGCGCCCTGGTAGCGGTCCGGTGTATCGCTCCAGACGTAGAAATCGCGAGCACGGCTGCCCGCCGGCGCGGTGCGGGCCCGCTGGAACCACGGGTGCTGATCGGACGTGTGATTCAGCACCAGCTCGGTGATGACGCGCAGACCTCGGCGGTGCGCCTCGCGCAAGAACGCCTGGAAGTCGCGCAGCGAACCGTATGCGGGGTGGACACCGATGTAGTCCGAGATGTCGTAACCGTCGTCCTTGAGGGGCGAAGGGTAGAACGGCAGCAGCCACAAGGCCGTCACCCCAAGGTCCTGGAGGTAGTCCAGCTTCTGCAGCAGTCCGCGGAAGTCGCCGACGCCGTCGTTATTGCTGTCAAGGAAGGCGCGGACGTGAAGCTGATAGATGATGGCGTCCTTGTACCAGAGTGCAGCGGCGGGCGAAGGCGGGATGTCGTTACGCGGGATCAAGCCGCCGCTCCTTGACGTTGCCGCGAAGCCGGAAGATCGCTGCCGGCAAGACTCTCGGATCAAGACGAACCTCCCGGCGCCTGCCCCGCCAGCGCAGAACGCTGCCGTTCAAGAGGTCGTCCACCTGAAACGAGCGGCGGGGGTCGAGACCCCACTCGTCGAGCGGCAGCTCGATGAAGCCTGAGCGAGTGCGCTTCGGGTCCAGGTTGACGACGGTCACGATGATGTTGCCGGCGTCCTTCGTACGCTTGCTGTAACAGATCAGGTTCTCATTGTCGACAGTATGAAAGCTCAGGCGCTCGTTCGTCTGAAGGGCCGGGTTCTCGCGCCGGACCGCGTTGACGCGCGTGACGATATCCCTAAGGCTGTCCGCACGCTCGATGGGCCAGCGCTTGATCTCATACTTCTCGGAGTTCAGATACTCCTCGCTCCCGGGCTGAGCGGGGATGTGCTCTCCCAGCTCGAAAGCCGGACCGTAGATTCCGTAGCTTGCGCTCAGGGTCGCGGCCAGGACCAAACGCACGATGAACGCCGGGCGGCCGCCGTTCACCAGATACTCCGTCAGGATATCGGGCGTGTTCGGCCAGGCGTTGGGGCGAAAGTAGTGCTTGAGCGGCGCGAAGGTCAGCTCCGCGAAGTATTCGCTGATCTGGTCCTTCGTTGATTTCCACGCGAAGTAGGTGTACGACTGCGTGAAGCCGCACTTCGCCAGCCGCTCCATCAGGCGAGGCCGCGTGAAAGCCTCCGAGAGGAAGATGACGTCCGGATACTCGCGCTTAACCGCACCGATGGTCCACTCCCAGAAGCGGAACGGTTTCGTGTGGGGGTTGTCGACGCGGAAGATGCGCACTCCCCGCTGCGCCCAGAATGTGAATACGCTTCTCAGCTCCTCCCACAGCGCCTGCCAGTCGTCCGTCTCGAAGTCGAACGGGTAGATGTCTTCGTACTTTTTTGGTGGGTTCTCGGCGTACTGAATGCTGCCGTCGGGCCGGCGGCGGAACCACTGCGGGTGCTCCCTGACGTACGGATGGTCCGGCGAGCACTGGAAGGCGATGTCGAGCGCGATATCGAGACCGTAGTCCGCCGCACGGGTGACGAGGTACCGGAAGTCCTCCAGCGTGCCGAGTTCCGGATGCACGGACTTGTGCCCGCCCTCGTCTGAGCCGATGGCCCACGGGCTGCCGGGGTCACCCGGCTTCGCAGTGAGCGAGTTGTTCTTCCCCTTGCGGTGAGCGCGGCCGACAGGATGGACCGGCGGCAGGTAAAGGACGTCGAAACCCATGCCGGCCACGTACGGCAGCACCGCCTCAACGTCGCGGAACGTCCCGTGGCGTCCCGGCTCGGGCGACCAGGAGCGCGGGAAAAGCTCGTACCAGGAGCTGAAGACCGCCTTCGGCGGGTCAACCGTGACCGCAAGCTCGCGGTCGTATCGGGTCGCCTGGCTGCGGTCGGGGTAGCGCTCCATCAGCGCGGCTAGATCGTCGTTGAGCGCGATGCGAACGCTCTCGCGTGTGCGACCCTTCGAACCCATTCTCGAAGCGGCGGTCAGGAGCCGTTTGGCGTCCGCGCCTGAAGCGCGTGCAGCAGCGTCTCGCACGAAAGCGGCGCCGAGCTGTAGCTCGGAGGAGACGTCCTGGTGGGCATCGACTTTGCGTTTGAGCAGGCGGCGCCACGTTTCGAAGCGGTCGATCCAGCCCTCGAGGGTGTAGTAGTAGGTCCCCAGCTGATCGACCACGAACTCGCCGCGCAGGTGGTCTTCGCCCCGCTCCTGGTCTTCGCCCACGGCCTGCATCGGTGTCTCGGTCCAGGCTTCCTCGCCTTCCCTTCGGTGGAGCAGCAGGCAGGAGACGATGGGCTCGTACTCCGCGAAGACGTCGGCCTCGACCACGAACGTCTGGCCGGCGACGGCTTTCGCCGGGAAGCGGCCGCCGTCAATCTCCGGCTGGACAGACTCGATCACGACGCGCTCTCGAAGCCGCGGTGAGGGCGTCGATGATCGACGTTTGAGCGGGGCGGCGCGCGCGCCGTCCGGGCTGGCGAGCGAGCGGCGCGGGGGCGCGCTCGGCGTGGTGGAGTGGGAGCGGCGGGGAGAGATGCTTCGGCTCACGGCCTCAACTTCGCCCTCTATCCATCCGGGCGGTCGATCTGGGCCTTCTGAAGGCGGCCAGAGTAATCGATGTACACGCTCTTCCACTCGCTGTAGGAGTCCAGCGCGGCCTGTCCCGCCTCGCGGTGCCCGTTGCCGGTGCCGCGGGTGCCGCCGAACGGCAGTTGGACCTCCGCGCCGATCGTCCCCGCATTGATATAGACGATCCCGGTCGAGATCCGTTCCATCGCCTTAAACGCTCTGCTAATGTCCCTGGTGTATATCGCCGAAGTAAGTCCGTATTGCACGCCGTTGTTGATGTCGACCGCCTGCTCCAGGTCAGAGCAGGTGATGATGTCCGTCACCGGCCCGAAGATCTCTTCCTGGGCGACTCGCATCCGCGGGCGCACGTCCGTGAACACCGTCGGCTGGAAGAAGTAGCCGCGGTCGAGTCCATCGCCGGTTGCGCGAGACCCGCCGCAGGCGACCGCGGCGCCCTCGTCGCGGCCGATGTCCATGTACCGCTGCACCTTCTCCAGCGCCGGCTGATTGACGACGGGCCCAACGTCAGTCGTCGCTTCCAGGCCGTCGCCCAACCTCAGCGCACGGGCGCGACTCACGAGCTGGTCGGTGAAGGCCGGCGCCACCCGCTCCTGTACGATCATGCGGCTGGCAGCTGTGCAGCGCTGGCCGCTGGTGCCGAACGCGCTCCAGACCGCGCCCTCGATCGCAAGGGCGATGTCGGCCCGACTTCGAGCGAACCCGTAAAGGAGACCATACTGACGCGCGGCTCCTCAACTAGCGCGGCCCCGGTCTTGTCGCCGCCGAAGACGAGATTGAGAACGCCCGGCGGCAGGCCCGCCTCCTCGAGGATGCGAACGAGGTTGTAGGCGCTCATCGGCGAGTGGGGAGAGGGCTTGAAGACGGCCGTGTTTCCGGTGACGAGCGCCGGCATCAGCTTCCAGCAGGGGATGGCGACGGGGAAGTTCCACGGCGTAATGGCGGCGACAATGCCGTGCGGCTGGCGGACGCTCATGTTGAACTTGTTCGGCAGCTCGGAGGGGGTGGTCTGGCCCCACATCCGCCGGCCCTCGCCGGCGACGTAGTAGGTCATGTCGATGCCCTCCTGAACGTCGCCGCGCGCTTCCTTCAGCACCTTCCCCATCTCGACGGTCACGTCGCGCGATAGCTCCTCCTTGCGTGCGAGCATCATCTCGGCGGCGCGGAAGAGGACCTCCGCGCGACGCGGGGCGGGCACGAAGCGCCACGAGTCGTACGCGTCCGCGGCCGCCTTCACGGCGTCCGCTACGTCATCGGGGCCGGAATCAGGGAAGGAGCAGGTTATGTCGCCGGCGGCGGGGTTCTCGCGCTCAAGCCAGGCGCCGCTTCTGGGGCCGGTCCAGCGGCCGTTGATGTAGTTCTGGTAGGTCTGCGGCAAGGATGCTTCCTCCACCAATGATAACGCGTCGCCGAGAGAGGAAGTATCGGGGGTGGCAGCGCTTCATCGGCGGTATGGTTTCGCTTCCTTGATCGTGTTGCATTTTCGGGGGTTGTCGCTTGATTGCTTCGGAAAACATCTCGATTTCCGGACTCTGGCCTGCGCCTCAGCACGCCGGAATCTTGATTGACTTCAAGATGATCGTTATCGGCGCGTTGGCCCCTCACGGTGTCCCTCGGGATGTCATGTTCCTCTTTCTTCGGTCGAGATGTTCTTCGTCCCACCCGCCAGCCCGGGTAGGTAAACTGGGGGACACCCCCAGACCCCCGGCCTGCGGCGCCTAGTCTGCGCTGTGCTCGCGACGACATGACCAACCTCCGCTGTTAGCGTAGCGGACTCGGCGCGGAATTCTAAGGGGTGAGTGGCACTCCGGAGTAACCGGTCGTCAGGAAACGTCAGAACGCTATGCCGAAGCGACATCTTCCGGGGCGAAACCCCGGCGCATCGTGTTCTCTGAGACTACACGCGGCTGCATGAACTGGCGGACGTAGTCCGGGCCGCCGGCTTTCTCGCCGACACCGGACATCGCGAGGCCGCCGAAGGGCTGTCGGCCGACGATGGCGCCGGTAATCTTACGGTTGATGTAGAGGTTGCCGGTGCGGAAGGCGCGGCGGGCCAGCTCGATGTGGCGGGGGTTACGCGAGAAGACGCCGCCAGTGAGAGCGAAATCGGAACGCAGGGCGATCTCGAGCGCCTCCTCGAAGGTTGCGGCGCGGAAGACGCAGAGGACGGGGCCGAAGATCTCTTCGCGGGCGAGGGGAGAGTCGACGGGCACGCCGGTGAAGACGGTCGGGGAAACGTAGTAGCCGGGCGTCTCCGTGCCGGCGGACGAAGGATCGCTGTTCACACCCCGCTCCGCCTCCAGATTCCTTCGCGAAGGTGCGTGATGACCGCTTAGAGAGTGGTCGTCGCTCAGAATGACAGGGATGTTCGTCTGGACGAGGAGGGTGGCGTAGGTGCGGCCGGAGTCGATATAGGCGCTGATCTTGTCGCGGGCGTCGGGGCCGATGACGGGCGGCAGGAAGGTCGCGGGGTCGTCGGGCGGGCCGACGACGAGGCTGGTGACGGCGTTCTTCAGGCGCTCGAGGGCTTCCTCGTAGGCGGAGCCAACGATTATGAGGCGTGAGCAGGCGCTGCACTTCTGCCCGGCGTAGCCGAAGGCGGAGATGACGGCGCCGGAGACGGCCTGGTCGAGGTCGGCGTCTTCGTCGATGATGATGGCGTTTTTGCCGCCCATCTCGGCGACGACGCGTTTGAGGGAGGGGCGCAACCGTGGTTCAGAGATGCCGTGCGCCTGCAAACCGCCGAGATCCTTCGTCGCGCCACCCGCCTCCTCTCCGCCCCCGCTTCTCAGGATGACAGATGATGAGCGGGCGGCGGCTTCAATGATGCCGAGGCCGACGGCGCTGCTGCCGGTGAAAGCGATGTTGTCGATGCCGGGGTGCTCGACGAGGGTGCGTCCGATGTCGCCGCCTGGTCCCGGAAGGTACTGGACGACGGCATCGGGCACGCCGGCCTCGCGGAGTATCTCGACCAGCCTATGGGCGATGATGGGCGATTGCGCGGCGGGCTTGAGGATGGCTGCGTTGCCGCCGGCGAGGGCGCCAGCGCTCATGCCGGTGATGATCGCCAGCGGGAAGTTCCACGGAGCGATGACGGCGGTGACGCCTCGGCCCTCGTAGAAGTACTCGTTGTGCTCGCCGGGGATGCCGCCTCCCTCCAGCCAGGGGCGGGGCAAGCCGACCCCGCTCGCCAAGTCTTCGCCCTGGGCAGCGTAGTAGCGGAGGTAGTCGATCGCCTCGCAGACGTCGCTGTCGGCCTCGTGCCAGGGCTTGGCGCTCTCGAAGACCATGGACGCGGCGAGATCGAAGCGGCGCTGCTCCATGATCTCGGCCGCGCGGCGGAGGATGTCCCCACGCTCTTCAGCTGGGAGGTCGCGCCAGGCGGGGAACGCTTCGCGGGCGGCAGAGACAGCGGCATCAACGTCGTCTCGCGTGGCCTGGGCGACGCGGCCGATGGTGGTATCGGGGGCGGCGGGATAGCGCACTTGAGAGAACGGGCGGTCGGAGACTTGGCGGCTGCTGATGAGAAGAGAGTAGGAGGCGCCGAAGCCCCGGCGGGCGCGGGCGAGAGCGGCGTGCATCCGCTCCCGGACTTCCGGATCGAAGAACTGTGCAGGTGAGGCGTTCGTGAAGGCGGGCTCGAGGCTGGAGGCTGGAGACTGGAGGCTGGAGGATCCCTCACCCTGGGCCCCCTTCGTGTCCTCCCCCGACCGCAACTTCTCACTCAGGGCAGGCTCTCTCCCGTGCGCGGGAGAGGGAAGAGGCATGGGGCTGGGGTCCTGAGCCTCAGATGAGGGGGTTGGGGATGCAATGGCCCCGGCGTTGAACCAGGCCTGGTTGGAGGTGTTCTCGAGGAGGCGCCGCACGAGGTAGGCCATCCCAGGGATGATCCGGCCGACGGGTACGTAAACTCTCGTGCGGTACCCAGCGCCGGCGAGGGTGTCGCGCAGCCCCTCCGCCATGCCGTAGAGCGTCTGGAACTCGACCTCGTAGTCAAGCAGGCCGGCTTGGCGGGCCTTGACGACAGCCTGGGCGACTGACCTGGGGTTGTGGGTGCCGAAGGCTGGTCGCAGGTGAGGCCAGGCAGCGAGCAGGGCGTTCGTGCAGGCCTCGAACGAAGCGTCCGTCCCGGCCTTCTCCTCGAAGACCGGAGGAGGCCAGGAGTTCTGGGCGGCGACAATGCGCTCTTCGTCCCAGTAGGCGCCCTTCACCAGGCGGACGGAGAAGGGAGCGGCGCGCCGCCGCGCCAGATCAGCGAGACGGGCGACGTCGTCAACGGCGTCGCGAAGATAGGCCTGGACGACGAGACCGACGTGCGGGAACCCTGTGAACTCCGGTTCGAGCACTACATCCTCGAAGGCGCGATGGACGAGATCTTTGTAGCGGTACTGCTCCAGATCGAAGTTGATGAATGCGCCGTGCTGAATCGCCAGCCTCAGGAGGGGGCGGAGGCGTTTGCTAGCGGTCTCGCTCACGTATTCCGGAGCGGCTGGCTCGAGGTGGGGGACGAGAGCAGATAGCTTGATCGAGATGTTTACGGCGGGGACGCCGGACCAGCGCTCATCCTCGGGCGAGATGGTGTCGAGGTTCGCCGAGAGGGTCTCGAGCAAAGCGGTGTAGCGGGCGAGGTAGGCGTCCGCCTCGGCGTCGGAAAGAGTCTCCTCACCGAGGAGGTCTACGGTGGAAGCGACGACGTCGCGAGCGAGATCGCGCAGGGCTGGGATGGCCGCTTCGGGCGTCTCGCCCGCGATGAAGCGATGAGCCATCGAGAACACGCCCTGGCGGACCGCCTGCGAGAGGACAGGGCGGAAAAGCGCCTGGGAGGCGAGTCCGGAAGCGGTGTGCACGATGCCAGGAGCGGAGCCGCGGAAGTACTGACGGACGTGGTCGGCGATAGAGCGGGCGGTCCGGAGCGTGGGAAGTACGTCCACGAAGCGCAGGAGCTTGACACGGAAATCGGGGTCGCTGGTGGCCCAGCGGAGGAGACGCGCCTGCCACCATGCGGGTGTAAGGGTCAGTGGGGGGTGGCTGTCAACGCCACGGGCCAGCCGCTCCTCCCAGTCCTTGATGCGGGTTTCCAGCGAGGACTCGACCGCCATGTGTGTTCCCCAGCTACATTCTACCTCGCTCTGCGGTACACTTCTGGTCGCGAAGGGGGATACGGATGAGTTCAGTAATAGGACAGCCTAACCGCCAGATCCTGCTTGCCGAGCGCCCTTCAGGGAAGCTCGATGAACGGCATTTCCGTACGGTTGAGGGGACGATCGGAGAGCCGGGACCGGGAGAGGTGCTCTGCCGGACGATCCTCCTGTCGGTGGACCCCGCCAATCGAGCCTGGATGCAGGGGCGCACCTATCGCGGGCAGCTCAACGAGGGTGAGGTAATGGCGGGCTTCACACTGTGCGAAGTCATGAGCGCGAAGGACGCGGCAATCCCGACCGGCAGCATCGTCGCGTGTGAGGCCGGCTGGCAGGAATATGCTGTCCTCCCGGCCGCCCAGGTGCGACCGATCAAGGTCCGGGGCGAACTCACGCACCATATGAGCGTGCTGGGTGTGACCGGCCTCACCGCCTACTTCGGATTGCTCAGAATCGGCCAGCCCAAGAAG
>WNFV01008761.1_pt1 | contig 12088 bp, 12 predicted proteins | sample 5400101 | NCBI WGS metagenome assembly WNFV01 (sample SAMN13153361, study PRJNA577476) | soil metagenome | isolation source: 115 cm soil or saprolite under grassland replicate 1 | place: USA:California | collected 2016-06-15
TACACCGTCGCGGGCGCCGGCGCGGGCAGGCTGCCCGGCCACGGCAGCCCGCCGGGTTTCGCCGGCAGCGGCGGGTCACCCCACGGCACCAGCCGCTGCCGCTGCGCCGGGCCGCGCCCACCCCCGAGTACGACGGTCGCCACGGCACCGTGCCCGAGCATGCTCTGCACCCGGGACATCGCGCGGTGGATCTGCTCGTCCGGCCCGCCACCCCACAACCCGTCGGCATGCGCGGCGACCGGGTCGACCCGGTCCGGAACCAGCCGCACCCGGGTCACCGGAGACGTCACCTCGCTGGTCGCGGTGGAGGCGCCCTGCAGCTGCCAGCGGACCCGGTCGACCAGGTCGGCGGCGGTGAACCAGCGCGGGTGCAGCCACTCCCGCTCGTGCACCCGGCCGGACTCGGTGCCGACCTCGACCCGGACACAGGTGCAGACCAGGCCGAGCTCAGCCAGCGCGGCGGTGAACGCGTCGGCGATCCCGCGCACCGCGAAGGCGACCTGGTCGACCCGGTCCACCGCCGGCTCCAGGTGCACCTCCCGGGCCAACTCCGGCGGCGGCCGGCGGGCCACCACCGGGCGGTTGTCCAGCCCGGCGGCGAGCCGGTGCGCCAGCGCACCGTCCGGGCCGAACCGGGTCAGCACCTCGGTAGCGGGCAGCGCGGCGAACGCGCCGAGGTGCCGCAGCCCGAGCCGGCGCAGCAGGTCGGTGAGCTCCGGGCGCTCCAGCACGTCCACGGTGAGCGGGGCCAGGAACGCCGCCGACTCCCCCGGCCCGACCACCCGGACCGGCTGCCGGAACGACGTCGTACGCGCCGCCTGTTCCGCCGCGAACGGGCCGTCGGCGATCCCGATCCGCGCGTCCGGCACGTCGTACGTCGCGATCCGCGTACGGCAGCACCACCAGGGCCGGGCAGCGCGACTGGGCGTCGCGGGTGCGCAGCCCCCGTCGTACCCCGTCGGCGCGGGCGGCCGCCGACGACGCCAGCACCCGGCCGTGGTCGAGCACCGCCACCGGCGCGTCCGGCGGGCAGCCGACCGCCGACGCCGCCGCGGTCACCGGCCAGTCCGGGCACCAGACCACCATCGTCCGGGTCTCCGCCTGGGGCCTCGCCACGTCAGCCCACCGCCTCGTCCTGCCAGGCCGGCTCGATGCTGCTGACCTCCCGCACGGGGCGGACGGTGCCCAGCGGGTCGGGGAGCCAGAGCCGGTGCCGGCGCGGGCGGGCCGCGGTACGACGGCCGGTCACGGTGATCTCCAGCTGCCGGGCGGTCAGGTGGCCGTACCCCTCGCCGAGGCCGGTCCAGGTCTGCTCGCCGGCCTGCAGCCGAGCCTCCGCTCCCGGCCACGGGCCGACCGAGACCAGCACCGCGCCGCGGCCGCGCATCCGCGCCGACAGCCGGGACGCCTCCGCGCCGGTCACCTCGCGCGGCGGCCGCACCACGACCACGGTGAGCACGTCGAGCAGGGTCGCGACCACCCCGAGCCACTCCCGCCCCGGCTCGGGGACCAGCACCAGCCGGTCGAGGTCGACGCCGAGCCCGGCGGCCGCCTCGGCACCGAAGGCGGGCAGCCCGACCGCACCGCACCAGGCGCCGTTGTCGGAGGGACCTGCCATCATCAGCATGGCCAGCGCCGTCGAGCCCTGCACCGAGTACGACGCCCCCGCGCGCAGCGCGCCGCCGGGCAGCAGGTCCGACAGCGCCGGCGCGGTGGGCAGCGAACGGTCCGCGTGCGCGGTGTCGAGGGCCTGCTGGAGCTTGGCGCGGGTGAGCGACCGCACCTCGTCCAGTGCCATCACCTGGGCGGTGACTCCCGTGGCCAGTCCCGTCATTCTCCCATGTTCGAACACTTGTTCGACGGAGTCAACTGGGGCTGTTCTGTTGTCACCCTGCGGCGCAGACTCGTGACATGGCCACCGATCTCACCGTCTACCTGGACGACCATCCCGGTGAGCTGGCCCGGGTCGGCGAGCTGCTCGGCCGGGCCGGTGTCAACGTGAACGGGCTGTGCGCCGTGGTCAGCGGCGGCGGGCAGGCGGAGGTGCACCTGCTCGTCGACGACCTGACCGCGGCCTTCGACGCGCTGGCCGCGGCGGACATCACCGTCGCGTCCGAGCAGGAGGTGGTGGTCATCGACGTCAAGGACCGGCCGGGCGAGCTCGGTGAGATCGCCCGCAGGCTCGGCGACGCCGGGGTGAACATCACCCTCGCCTACCTGGCCACCAACACCCGGCTGGTGCTCGCCGCCGACAACCTCGCCACCGCCCGCGAGGCGCTGGTCTAACCGTTCAGCTCCGCCGGCACCGCGACGACGTCGACGAGGGCGCCGTTGCGGATCGCGGTGACCTCGGTACGACGGCCGATCGCGTCCGCGAACAGCTGCTTCTGCAGCGACTGGGCGTCCCGCAGCTGCTGACCCTGGACGGCGAGCACCAGGTCGCCGCGGTGCAGCCCGGCGCGTTCCGCGGGGCTGCCGCTGACCACCTCCACGACCCGCAGGGCGGTCCGCTGCCCGAACCGCTCGGCCAGCCGCGGCTGCAGCGGGGCCGGTGTCGTCACCAGTCCCAGGAAGGCCCGCCGGACCCGGCCGTCGTGCAGCAGCGCGTAGATGATCCGCCGCGTGGTCGGGTTCACCGGCACCGCCAGGCCGAGCCCGAAACCGGCGACCGCGGTGTTGATGCCGACCACCCGTCCGCGGCTGTCGGCCAGCGCGCCGCCGGAGTTGCCGGGGTTCAGCGCGGCGTCGGTCTGGATCACGTCCTCCACGATCCGGCTGGCGGTGCCGGAGCGGGTCGGCAGCGACCGGCCGAGGGCGCTCACCACGCCGGCGGTGACACTGCCGGCCAGGCCGAGCGGGTTGCCGACGGCAACGACCAGGTTCCCGACCTGCAGCCGGTCGGCGTCGCCGTACTCCGGCGGGTCCGGGATCACGCGGTCCGCGCGCACCACGGCGAGGTCCGACAGCGGGTCGGCCCCGACCAGCCGCAGGTTGGCCGTCGTACCGTCCCCGAACTCCGCGGTGCCCACCTCGGCGCCACTGCGGTGGCTGTCGCCGACCACGTGCGCGTTCGTCAGCAGGTGGCCGTCGCCGGTGAGCACCACGCCGGAACCCGCCGACTCACCGCGCCGGCCGCCGCGCATCCGCAGGCTCGCCACCCGCGGGATGAGCCGCTCCGCGACCCCCGACACCACCTGCGAGTACGCGTCGAGCGCCTCGCCCTCACCGATCCCGGCGCCGCTCTCGACGCCCGCGCTGTCCTCGATGCCGTCCATCTCGCCGCCTCCTGATTACACAGTTACACGCGCAATCAAGGGGGGCCACCCTCCGGCGGGTGTCAGGCGACGTCGCGCGTGCGTGACGTCAGCGTGGCGACGATCGCGCCGACGGCGACGTACCCGGCCAGGGTGAGCAGCGCACGCGTCCCGCCCACGGCGTCGGACACGCCGGGCGGCGGATCACCGGCCGCGCCGCCCAGGACGGCGTACACCAGCGAGCCGGCGTTGACGCCGGGCAGCAGGTCTGTGACGACCTCCAGGTCGGGCAGCACGCTGCCGGCGACGCCCACGAACAGCGCCTCGACACCCAGCACCCACACGACACCCAGCCCGATCGGCAGCGCGACGCCGCGAAGCAGCAGCGCGAGCACCGCGCCCAGCAGCGCCCACATGGTCAGCACCAGCAGGCCGGCGCCGAAACCCTCGGTGAGCTCGGTGAACCCGGGCCAGTTCAACGACCGGTCCTCGGCCATGGCGACCGCGGTGCTGGCCGCGGCCGAGAGCGCGAAGTTGCCCAGCACCCACAGGGCGAGCGCGCTGACCAGCGCGGCGAACTGCGCGGCCAGCAGCGTGAACCGGCGGGGACCCTGGGTGAGGACGGTCTTGACCGTGCCCCAGCCGTACTCGCTGCCGACCACGAGCGCGCCGAGCACCAGCGCGAGCGCACCGGCGAACACCGGGTAGCCGCCGATCGCGTTGCCGACGAGCCCGCCCGGCAGCATGTCGGCCAGCACCTGCTCCCGCGGTATGCCGGCCGTCTGCATGTTGTCGTCCCCGCTGGTGTAGCCGAGGTACGGGATGACGTAGCCGAACGTCAGGCTCAGCACTGCCCCCGCACCGAACAGCACCCAGCTGGTCGACCGCTTGCGCAGCTTGATCAGCTCGGCCACGTAGCTGCCGGTCATCACTTGGCTCCTTCCTTGGTGGTGAGGTCGAAGAAGACGTCCTCGAGGGCGCGTTCGGCGGTCCGCAGCTCCGACACCGCGATACCGGCCTCGACGAGCAGCCGGTTGACCTCGGCGACGTCCTCGGGCTCGACACCGACCCGCAGCCTGCGGTCCTCGGTCCGCACGGCGTCGGCGCCGTACAGGCTGGTGAGCCGCTGCCGCGCGTCGTCGATCGGGTCGGCCGCGATCACCAGCTCATGCCGGCCCCGCAGCTCGTTGACGTTGCGCTCGGCAACCATCTTCCCCTCGTTGATGATCCCGACCCGGTCGCAGATCTGCTGCACCTCGCCGAGCAGGTGGCTGGACAGCAGCACCGTCCGCCCGCCCGTACCGAGCTCGCGGATCAGCCGCCGCATGTCCCGCATGCCCGCCGGGTCCAGCCCGTTGGTCGGCTCGTCGAGGATCACCAGGTCCGGGTCCTTCAGCAGCGCCGCCGCGACCCCGAGCCGCTGTTTCATCCCGAGCGAGTACGTCGAGAACCTGTCGCCGGCGCGGCCCGCGAGGTCGACCAGCTCGAGGAGCTCGTCCGCCTTCGTGCCGGGTACGCCGGCGTACCTGGCGAGGACGCGCAGGTTGTCGCGCCCGCTGAGGAACGGGTACAAGGCCGGCGACTCCACCAGCGCACCGATCCGGGCGAGCACCGCGGAGTCACGGGGGTGACCGCCGAGGACCCGGACGTCGCCACCGGTCGGCGCGATCAGGCCGGTGAGGATGCGGAGTGTGGTGGTCTTGCCGGCACCGTTCGGGCCGAGGAACCCGTAGACCTCGCCCTGCTCGACGGTGAGGTCTACGCCGTCGACGGCGAGGATGTGGCCGTACTTCTTGCTGAGGCCGGTGACGTGCACCGCCGGCGTGGCTGTCTGGTTCATACCCCGAGACTGGCCGGTCGAGGCGTGCCGGTGCGTCGGCTCGCGGGAGTGACCTCACGTACGCCGACCGGCGTACCCCGGCGTGCTGCGGGTACGCCGTGGATGCGCCAACTCGCTTACGGCACGAGGACCGCAGCGCCGTTCACCCGGTCCGCGGCCAGGTCGGACAGCGCCTGGTCCGCGTTCTCGAGCGGATACGGCGTGGTGGTGACGTGCAGCCGGTGCTCGCCGGCGAACCGCAGGAACTCGGCGGAGTCGGCGCGCGTGTTCGCGGTGACGCTGCGGACCTGGCGCTCCTGGAACAGGTGCCGCTGGTAGTTCAGCGGCGGGATGTCGGACAGGTGGATGCCGGCGATCGCGAGTGTGCCGCCCCGGTCGAGCGCGGCGAGCGCGGGCAGCACCAGGTCACCGGCGGGTGCGAACAGGATCGCCGCGTCCAGCGGCTCCGGTGGCGCCTCGTCGTCCGGCACCGCGGAGGCAGCGCCGAGCTCGAGGGCCAGCGCCCGGGCCGCGGCGCTGCGCGTCACGACGTGTACGACGGCCCCGCGCACCATCGCGACCTGCGCGGCCAGGTGCGCGCTGCCCCCGAAGCCGTAGATGCCGAGCCGGCCGTTGTCCGGCAGCTCCGCGCGCTTCAGAGCGCGGTACCCGATGATGCCGGCGCACAGCAGCGGCGCCAGCGCGGTGTCGTCGTACCCCTCGGGGAGCCGCAGCGCGTAGGCCGCGGGCACGGTCGCGTAGTCGGCGTACCCGCCGTCGGCGTCCCAGCCGGTGTAGACCGAGAACGGGCAAAGGTTCTCCGCGCCGCGCGTGCAGTAGCGGCACTCGCCGCAGGTGCCGCGCAGCCACGCGATCCCGACCCGGTCGCCGGCGACGAACCCGTAGCCGCCGCGGACCACCTCCCCGACCACCTCGTGTCCCGGTACGACGCCCTCCCGGTGCACCGGCAGGTCCCCCTCGGCCACGTGCAGGTCCGTCCGGCACACCCCGCACGCCAGGACCTTGACCAGCAGTTCCCCCGTCCGCGGCTCCGGCCGGGGCTCGTCACGCAGCTCCAGCGGCCCGCTCGCCACCGGCCCGGGACGCCTCACCCGCCAGGCTCGCATCGGCGTCACTCTCCTCGGTGCGGGATTTCTCACCAGCGTAGGTGCGCGCCTCGCCTGGAGCCGGTCGCCGCGACTGGTTACGGTCGAGGGGATGCAGCTGCTCAGGACGTTCACCCCGGACCAGTACGCGCGTGCGCTCGAGTCGTGGCAGTGGCTCGACCTGGCCGGGAGGGAGCCGGTGTGCACGTCGCCGTTCGGGGACGTCGTCCTGCGGGCGGGCGACGGGCTCTGGTGGCTGGACGCGCTCGGTGGCGAGCTGTCGCGGCCGTGGGAGTCCGAGGAGCAGATGCGCGCCGAGCTGGACACCGCGGACGGGCAGGAGCGGTACCTGCTGGCCGGGCTGGCCTATGCCGCCGAGGAGCGCGGGCTGGTGCCGGACGACGACCACGTGTACGGCTTCACCCGGCCGCCGGTGCTCGGAGGTCCGGTGGACGCGGCGAACGTCGCGCTGGTCGACTTCGTGGTGGCGCTGAACATCTCCGGCCAGATCCACGAGCAGATCCGGGCCTGATCCTCAGGCGAGCTGGCGGACCGGCTTTCCGGCGAGGAAGGCCGTGATGTCCTCGACCGCCTCGCGGAAGTAGGTGCGGTAGTTCCGCTCCGTCACGTATCCCAGGTGCGGGGTCGCCAGCACGTTCGGCAGCAGCCGCAGCGGGTCGTCGGCCGGCAGCGGCTCGGTGTCGAAGACGTCGAGGCCCGCGCCGGCGATCTTGCCGGTGCGCAACGCGTCGACGAGTGCGTCGGAGTCCACGATCGCCGAGCGCGAGGTGTTGACGAGATAGGCGGTACGACGCATCCGGTCCAGCTCGGCCGCGCCGATCAGTCCTCTGGTCCGGTCGCTGAGGACCAGGTGGATCGACACGAAGTCGCTGGTCTCCAGCAGCGAGTTCATCGACGGCGCCCGGGTCACCCCGGCCTGGGCGGCGCGCGCGTCGGTGAGGTTCTCGCTCCACGCCACCACGTCCATGCCGAACGCGAGCCCGACCTTCGCGACCTTGCCGCCGATCTTGCCGAGCCCGAGCAGGCCCAGCTGGGCGCCGTACAGGTCGGTGCCGACGGTGCGCTGCCAGGGGCCACCCCGTCGTACCGCGTCGGACTCGAGGCTCAGGTTGCGCGCCAGCCCGAGGATCAGAGCCCAGGTCAGCTCGACCGGGGGCTCCGAGGCGCTCGCGGTGCCGCAGACGGTCACGCCGTGCGCGGACGCGGCGGCCAGGTCGATGGAAGCGTTGCGCATACCGGAGGTGATCAGCAGCCGCAGCTTCGGCAGCCGGGCGAACAGCGACGCCCGGAACGGGGTGCGCTCGCGCATGATGACCACGATCTCGCAGTCGCCGATCGCGGCGACGAGCTCGTCCTCGGTGTCCAGGTGCTCGCGCAGAACGACGAGCTCGACACCCGCGGCCGACCAGTCGGCAAGCTGAGCCGCCGCACCCTGGTAGTCGTCGAGTACGGCGCAGCGCACGGTCACGGACGTGCGTCCGCGTCGACCAGCTCGTCCGCGTCGACCAGCTGCTTGCCGGGCTCGCGCTTGCGGGCCTTCCAGCGGTCCAGCAGCAGGTGGCCGCCGACCGACAGCAGGGTGGCGCCGACGGCGATCAGCACGAACAGGTCGAGGTGCGGCTGCACGTTGCGCTGCACGAACGGGACCCGGCCGAGGAAGAACCCGAGCAGCGTCAGCCCGCCGGCCCAGACCACCGCACCGATGGTGCTGTAGGTGATGTACTTCGTGCGGTCCATCCGGGCCGCGCCGGCCACCACCGTGATCAGGGTGCGGACCACGCCCACGAACCGGGCCAGCACGATCGCGGGCGCGCCGTACTTGGCGAAGAACGCCTCGGTGCGCTCGATGTGCCGCTTGTCGACCAGCTGCCGGCGGCCCTCGCCGCGCAGGAACGCGTCACCGAGCCGGTGGCCGATCCCGTACCCGACGATGTTGCCGAGCACCGCCGCGGCTCCCATCAGCAGGCACACCAGCCACACCGGGTGCCGCACCGCGCCGGACGCGGCGAACATGCCGATGCTGAACAGCAGCGTGTCCCCGGGCAGGAAGAACCCGACCAGCAGGCCGCACTCCGCGAAGATCACCCCCGCCGAGATCCACAGCGCCCAGGCACCGCCACCGGCGAAGATGTGCTCCGGACTCAGCCACCCCAGAAAGTCCACAGGAGGCAGTGTAGGTGCCAGCGCCAACCTTGCTCACACCAGCCTCACCCGTCACTCACCTGCCGCCGGCACGCGCTCACCTCAGGAGGCTCGACGCGTCTCCGACGCAGTAGGTGGCATAGCTGTCCAAGTAGATGTTCACTCGTCCGGCCAGGACGAGGCTAGGGATGAGGAAGATGCGACCTACACCGTCGATGATGAAGAAGTAGTCAATGGACCCCGGATCGTACGGAATCTTCTTGGCAGTCTTGTCCAGAACATAGGGTCGCCTACCGACGCCGACCTCCCAGGCGCCACTTTTCGTTCTGTGCGTCGTGCTCTTGACCTGCACCCGCTGGATGCCGTCAGGCATCGTGACGAGCAGGTCGTAGATCTCCGGCTCGACCGGCACCGAGACAGCCATGTTGCGCAGAAGGAACCATGCTGTCGCGATCGAGCCCGCAGCGACGCGAAGCATCGAGGGCTGCGTTCCGCTGGTGAACAGATCAGCGGGCAGTTCGTCATCGACTGCCACTCGCTGAAGATGTGACGTGTCGAGCAGTAGCCGCAGCGCGTGGGCCTTGACCGTGCTGTGGCTGGAGCCGTCGTCGTTCACGTCGAGCAACCTCAGCACGTCCGTCCAGGTGGTTGCTCTCATCACCGCGTCTCGCAGTTGGATATCGGACCAACGTCGCTGGCCTGTGAAATGCGACGTGTCCAATTCGAGCGTCTCAACGGTTTGTTTGATGCGCCGCAGCGAGTTGGTCGACGTCGGCTTGAGTCCAAGCTGTCTGAGCACACCGTGCCACGACCGCTGGTCGGCTACAGCCGTCTTGAGTTGTTCCTCTGTCCAAGTCCGTGCACGTCCCCGAGTTGTCATGCCCGGGAACGCAGAATGAGGCACCGACATTCTCGGTGCCCCATTTTCTGCGTCGGGCTGGCCGGACTCGAACCGGCGACCCCTAGTCCCCCAGACTAGTACGCTACCAACTGCGCCACAGCCCGCTGCTCGCCTTCGGCGAGCAGTGAGAACCTTACCTCAGGTCTTGGCTCTCTTCTTGCGGGGGCGCACCGTGACGTGAACCGGGCTGCCGACGAAGCCGAAGTCCTCGCGCAGCCGGCGCTCGATGAAGCGCTTGTACCCCTCCTCCAGCGGGCCGGAGGTGAACACGATGAAGGTCGGCGGCATCGTCGACGCCTGCGTGCCGAACAGGATCTTCGGCTGCTTCCCGCCCCGGACCGGGTGCGGGTGCGCCGCGACGAGCCGGCCCAGGAACGCGTTCAGCTGGCCGGTCGGGACCCGCGTCTGCCAGCCGTCGAGGGCGGCGCGAATCGCCGGGACCAGCTTGTCCACGTGCCGGCCGGTGCCGGCGCTGATGTTGACCCGGGGTGCCCAGCGGAACTGCACCAGCTCCCGCTCGATCTCGCGCTCCAGGTAGTACCGGCGCTCCTCGTCGACCAGGTCCCATTTGTTGAACGCGATCACCATGGCCTTGCCGGCCTCCTCGACCGCGGTCATGATCCGCAGGTCCTGCTCGGACAGCGGCTCGGACGCGTCGACGACGACGACCACGACCTCGGCGCGCTCGATCGCGCCGTGCGTGCGCAGGCTGGCGTAGTACTCGTGCCCGGACGCGGTCTTCACCCGCTTGCGGATGCCGGCGGTGTCGATGAACCGCCACACGTCGCCGCCGAGGTTGATCAGCTCGTCGACGGGGTCGACCGTCGTACCGGCCAGGTCGTGCACCACCACGCGGTCCTCACGCGCCACCTTGTTCAGCAGCGACGACTTGCCCACGTTCGGCTTGCCGACGATCGCCACCCGGCGCGGGCCCTCCGCGGCCGGGTCGTGCTCGTGCGGGGCCTCCGGGAGAGCTTCGAGTACGGCGTCCAGCAGGTCGCCGCTGCCCCGGCCGTGCATCGCCGAGACCGGGTACGGCTCGCCGATGCCGAGGTTCCACAGCCCCATCGCCTCGGCCTCGCCGCGCTGGTCGTCGACCTTGTTGGCGGCCAGGACGACCGGCTTGCCGGACTTGCGCAGCACCCGCACGACAGCCTCGTCGGCGTCGGTGATGCCGACCGTGGCGTCGACCACGAACAGCACCGCGTCCGCGGCCGCGATCGCGATCTCGGCCTGCGCGGCCACCTGGGCGGCCATCCCGACGGCGTCGGGGTGCCAGCCGCCGGTGTCGACGACGGTGAACTGCCGGCCGCCCCAGGAGGCGTCGTACGAGACCCGGTCGCGGGTCACGCCGGGGACGTCCTCGACGACCGCCTCGCGGCGGCCGAGGATGCGGTTCACCAGGGTCGACTTGCCGACGTTGGGCCGGCCGACGATCGCGAGGACCGGCAGCGGTCCGGTGTCCTCCCGCTCGTGGCTGGTCACGGCGTAGCCGGTGGGCAGGTCGCTCACGGGAGCTCCTCGTCGTCGGTCGGTGCGCCCGGCAACGGGTTGCCGGTGGCAACGACCGCCTTCTGCACGTGGGTTCGCAATGTCTCGTGGAGGTCGGCGGCGAGTGCCCGGACCTCGGCCTGCCGGCGCGGGAACGGCACCGCCGGCACCTGGATCGGGTCACCGTACACCAGGTCGATCCGGGTGCCCTTCGGCGGCAGCTGTTCGATCCCGATGCCGGCGATCCGGGTGCCGAGGCAGGCGACCGGTACGACGGGCGCGCCGGTCGCCAGCGCCAGGTACGCCACACCGCTCCGCATCCGGGAGAAGTCACCGGCGCCGCGGGTGCCCTCCGGGTAGATCGCCAGCACCCGGCCGTCGCGCAGCACCCGCAGTGCGGTGCGGACCGCGAGCGGGTCGGTCGCATTGCGCTCCACCGGGATCTGCCCGACCGCGTGCAATCCGCGCGCGGTGTTGCCGACGAACATCTCCCGCTTGACCAGGGCGTGCACCATCCGGGGCGCGAACGCCAACAGGAACGGCCCGTCCAGCACCCCCAGGTGGTTCGACGCCAGCAGCACCGGGCCGCTGCGCGGCACCAGGTCGTCGTCGTGCACGGTCACGTCGTACCGGCGGCCGAAGTAGACGCGCGCGGGCCTGCGCAGCGTGTCGGCGAGCCGGTACGGCAACGAGGGCAGGTCGTCGGAGCGCGGCAGATCCGCGTGGTTCAAGAGCGTGCGGCCTCCTTGGTCACCTTTTCGGCGAGCCGGCAGACGGTGTCGATCACCTGCTCCAACGTCATCGACGTCGAATCGATTTCCACCGCGCCGTCGGAGGCGACCTCGAACTGGGCCACGGTGGCGTCGTCCGCGTCCCGGCGCACGATCTGGTCGCGCAGCTCCGCGTCGGTCAGACCGCCGTTCAGCTCCGCGCCGCGGCGGGCCATCCGGGCGTCCGGGTCCGCGGTCAGCAGCACCTTCAGCTCCGACTCCGGCGCGACCACGGTCGCGATGTCGCGGCCCTCGACCACGATCGCCGGACCGCTCTCGGCGATCAGCTCCTGCTGCCGGCGGACCAGCTCGCGGCGGACGTCGAGGTTGGTCGCGACCCGGCTGACGTTCTCACTGATCCGCGGCTCGCGGATCGCGGCCGTCACGTCGGTGCCGTCGGCGCTGAACCCCGGCGCGCCGGGGTCGGTGCTGATGTCCAGCTTCAGCTCGCGGGCCCGCTCGGCCACCGCATCGGTGTCGGTCAGGTCGAGGCCGTGCTCCAGCACCGACCAGGTCACGGCGCGGTACATCGTACCGGTGTCGAGGTACCGCAACCCGAGCCGGGTGGCGACGCCACGCGCCGT